>MDTG01405975.1_pt1 | contig 24340 bp, 20 predicted proteins | sample 811421 | NCBI WGS metagenome assembly MDTG01 (sample SAMN05326645, study PRJNA326480) | marine metagenome | isolation source: seawater | place: Pacific Ocean: South East | collected 2011
GATTCGTGGTGATCGCCCACATGCGGCCTGGTGTTCGGTAGCCACGTATTACGACAAGGCACCGATCAAACCGGAATCGCTGGGAATCTGCGATATCACGCGAAGCCGGCCGACCTCTTGTTACTTGGTGCGGACACGGCGCCGGCCGAAGGGCCGCCACCAAACGCGCCGCGACCGACGCCGAGCCCGCGGTGGCAAGGCGGAAAAGATGGCCCGACGATATCGAGAGCCCTGGGTGCTGGCCGCATCGTGTGGGCTGGCGAACAAACGCCCGACCGAGATTGCCCGACTCTACGGGTTGCGCATGCAGATCGAGACAGCGTTTCGTGATCTCAAGTCTCATCAATATGGCAGCGCGTTTGAGGACACACAAACTCGGGTCGGCGCCCGGCTCGAAATGCTGCTGCTGATCCACATGCTGGCCACCCTTGTGGCCTGGTTGGCCGCGCTGGCGACACGATCCGAGCACGAAACGCGCTTCCGGATATCGCTGTTGAATCGAGGATGGGCGATTTTGCGCCAAACGGCGCAACGTCTGCCGGGTGTCAAAAAACCGCCATGGCGCGCCCTTCAAGCCTATTTGCACTGCTATTCAATATCGGCCTGATTTGTGGGGAACCCTCAGGGTTGGTCCACGGAATATAGAGCCCCAGCGTGCCCGAAGGGAACAGCTTATCGTTAACGGACGTCCCGGTACCGTCCAGGCTCGATTCGCCCGGGCCGAAGGCCTGCGCGGCCAGGCCGTTCGCATCCTCCACCTTGAGTTCGGATGACGTGCCGTAATAATCGAGGTAGCCCGCACCAAAACGAAAATAGAGATTGTTGCCGACAAAGCTGATCGCGTCGCCGATAAGCGTATCGCCACCCGTAGCGTCCATATCGCGCATCTGGCCCTGCGCTAAAGCCGTGCTGCTTGCCAGCAGGCCTCCCATACCGAACAAAGCTGCGGCGAATATGCCGGTCTTGACCCGCAGCGGCGCGCTCATGATCCCCATCGGTTCTCCCCTATCGACATCTGTCGTTATCAACGAATCCAATCGTTCTACCGGTACTACCGCGACGCCACCCGCAAGAGACACGAATGGCCGCGGCCGTCTGCTGGGTCGAAGCGGTGTCGCACGAGTCTGCCCCGACACGCGATGACGTTACTCATCGGCCGGCAAGAGAACACGTTGTATGCGCCGCGTGGCGCTTTCGCGATCCCCAACAGGCCCTGTAGCTCTCTTTGAACCACAAATTAGCCGTAGCGGGACGAATTAACCAAAGGAAAAACCGGAAACCGGGCCCGAAAAACAGATAAGCTATTGATAAATATATTATAAAAAGGGCCGTTCGACTTTCGGCGCATACCGACCTATCGCGTCTTTGATGCTCTTTCTTTTAATGTTTTTCCGCATCATTCGTCGGTGGGTGCGGGAGCCTTCAGGCCCGGCTGCTGGCAGGCTACGTCGCGCTTGAACGACGAGCCCGCATCAATCGTGCGATCGTGACGAGATTGGTGACCAGAATCAGCATTTCTGCTGCCGTGCCACCGATCGAACCGGCCAGCACATTCGCCATGACCCAACAGAATGCCGCCACCGCCAGTAACCAACGCATGGCGATGCCTTCAAACATGAACATGGCCAGCGTTCCGATCAGACCGGCCGCCAGTGGCCACAGCGCGTGCAACGAGCCGAGCCCGGGCAGCGCGACGGCAATGGTGGCGATCAGCATGGCCGACATGACCGGCCAGGAGCCCTTGTAGCGACGCACGAGCTGAATACGAAGCACGATGAGCGCCGTGATCCCAGCCGCAACCCAACTGTTCAACAATACGAACTGAAGCGTGAACGCCACGTTGGCCAGTAACAATCGCAGAAACAGACGTTCGTCGTGCCGGCTGGCAAACCCGAGCACGCACAGCGCCAGGGCCGCGAGCCCGAAGCCCTGGCCGGCCCACCAGGCCCATGGGATCTCATCAATCATTGCGTCATCCATCCGAATAGGATCTGCAGGCTCGCCGATAACACGGTCGCTCACACGCTGTGTGCCTCGAGCCTGTTGTCATACGATGGCGGCCCTATTGTTCGCGCCGGGCAATCTGTGCAACGCCGTACGGAACCTCCGGCGTGAGTGCCCCAACGATGGTTATGGAACAGCGGAGACGCCGCGGCAGCCGCCGTCATCGCTCGCTGCAACAGCGCGGCCACGCAACACTCGCCACGCCGGTCTCGACGCGGCCGGGCTGCCCGCTCGTCTATCCCGCGCATGATGACAGGCCGTCGAAATCGCACAACATACAGCGGTCGCACCCGAACAATGCCGAGACCGTGCCGTTGACTGCCCGGCTGTCGAGCGTCGATGTCCTTCCACGCAGTCAGTCGCCTGCTCGCGGCCGGCAGCCTTGTGCTGCGGCACGAGGTCGGTGTGACCGGCCGGCCTCGACATCGAGAACCACGCGTGCGTAACGCCACAGCCCTGTCATATCCGAGTGATTCAATCATGACGCTGTTATGAATCTTTCACGCATACACGGCGTCCCGGCAGTCGAACGCCTGGGTTGTTGTATGCACTATTCGGGGGAACCACGCATGCAGATAAGAACCGGGCAGTTCCTTGCCCTGGCCGGACTCGGCCTGGCCGTGGCCCAGCCGGGCTGGGCCCAGACCGCGGCCGAAGTGTCCCGGGTCGACTCGGCTGATCAACAGGCCGCCGAATACCCCTTTGACAGCCTGCGCCATGACGCCCGTCCCTACATCGCCCCGATGCTCAGCGCGGCCTGGCTGGACGACAGCAACGAGGCCGGCCTTGACGATACGCTGGGCGGGGCAATCAGTATCGGCAAACCGTTCACAGCCTATTTCACCGGCGAAGTGTTCGTCGATTTTGCCGGCGATGCCTCGATCGAGGGCGCTGTCTTCGACAACGTCAATATCTTTCAATACGGGCTTTCTGCGCTGGTCTTTCCGTTACCGCATCGCCTGCCTGTCTATGGCCTGGCCAGTTACGGCCTCAGCCAATTCGATTTCGATCGCGTGGGTGGCCTGGGCGACGAGCCCAGCGAAACCGGCACGTTCTGGGATGTGGGCGCTGGCGCGCGCCTGGCGCTGACCGATATCGGCATACCCGATCCCTGGGGCGTTTCTCTACGCGCGGAATATCGTTATCGCCAGGCCGATGTGAACGTGGAGCTCGGTTCGAAGAGCACCGCCGACGAATTCGATATCGACGGCCATCTTTTCCAGATCGGCCTGCAGATCCCGATCCTGCCGCCGAGCGATTGATACCTCGCGCGCGTCTGATACAGCCGCCGGACCCGATATGTCCCGGCCTGGGGGTGACCCCGCGTACTGACCGGATGACAGGTCGTCGACCTCTTGGTCGGCAACCGTGGGTCAAGCTCGGCGGCGCGACGCCACATCACGTGGCACGCCCGCACTCACTCCGGATTTCCTGACCGATCAGATCGGCCATTTGGCTGCATAGGGAGATGGCCGTGTGCCGTTGCACGCCCTTGCCAGCCCGAAAGCCGGGCTCGATGCCCGAGCGTTCGCGGTGAAGCGTCGCCGGTATCGAACAAGGGCCCCTGTGGTGGCATGAAACTCCGGTTTCCGGCGAAGGAAACCGGACGCCCCAGAGCGGCTCGGCGCGTCCAGCCTATGTTGCTGGAGCGACGTATCCAGTCTGTCAGCCGCCGCTGCGCGCCTGAGCATCACGACGCCAGACCCTAAAAAAACCGCCGACATGCAGGCATGTCGGCGGCGCGTGCCCAGACCGGGGCATGCTTAGACTGCGTTATTCACCTGAAACGCTGACAATCCACCCTCGGAACCAGACATCGTCGCGCGCGTCGTCGGGGTTGACCGCGCCCATGTAAGGCTCGGCCTGAAGGTCGTCGCTGGTGCCGTCGTCGACCGGCTGGACGCTGGTCGAGACCGCAAAGGTGACCGGATCGACGGTCAGGCTCTCGTCCTGTTCACCGCGAAAGCCACCGCTCGTATCACCCGACATGTCCTCTTCCTGAAACATGCCGTTGTACCAGACCGGATACAGGTTGGGATCGACGTCAGCCTCGCCCGGCTCACCGGAACTGTTCACACAGTAAAACGCCAGGCCGGCGGCCTGAAGATCGGCATCGACCTCGTCAGTCAGGGCAAAACAGCCGTTGGAGTACGTGCCCGAATCGCGATTGGTCACCGATTGCAGATCGGTTACAACCGTGTTCTCGAGATCCCCGCCAAAGCCTTCACGCCCCAGCATGCCCGTCGAGCCCTGCTGGGCACTGCCGGCCCCGAGCAGTAGCGTATTGGCGATGTTCGGGCTGGTGACCGGCTCCAGGCCGAACCCGTCGCCGTTGTTATCGGCCTCGATCGTGCGATTGCCACGGGCCGTGCTCTGGAGCACCAGCGCGTTCTGGATGGTGCCCGAGAAGCCCAGGTCCATGTCCAGCGAATCGTCCTGTGCGCCGTTGATCATCACGTAGCGCTGATTGACTGTGCCACCGAACCATTCGATGCCATCGTCGTCGGAGCCGAACACCTGGACGTGATCGATGCTCGTTCCCGCACCGACCGCTTCCATGGTGATGCCTTGCACTTCCGAATCCGGACGGATGGTCACGCCGGTCTCACCCACGACCAGATAGCTGATGGAACCACTGCTATCGTCGACATCATCGCCGCCGAAGTAGTTGCTCTGCTGTGACGGCGCGGCCTCACTGATGGACTCGTTGGGCACGGCCCCGCCGTCCAGGCCCTGTGCGTTGGTGGGCGCATAGCCGTCGATCACCAGCCCGCCCCAGGCGCCGATATCGGTGAAGTTGGTCGGGTCCTGGATTTCACCGTTGGACAGGCGCGCTGCGGTCATCAGGACCGGTCGCTCACGCGTGCCGTTGACGTTGATGGTCGAGCCGCGGGTGATACGCAGATATGCACCGCCCTCGGCAGAGGAGATACTCGGATCGGCAAACAGCTGTACGCCGTCCTCGATGTTGAGTGTGATGTTATCGACCGAATCCGCGGTGGCGTTTTCGGTAAAGCCGTTGCCGATACGCAGCGGATCGGTCAGATAATAGACAAAGCCGTTGGTCAGGTTGATTTCGCTGGGCTGGTCGCCCGGCTGGCCAACCGAGCTCTGGCTGAGTTCACACACGGGAAAAGCCGGCGTGCCTTCGAAAAAAGTGACCGTGTTGTTGGTGTTCGACGTACCGGCCGGGCAGTTGCCCACCTCCCCGGGCTCGATCACTTCGCCGACACCAACGCCACTTTCTTCGAAGCTGGAATCGATCTCGGCGCGCAGCGGATGGATATCCTGGTTATACACGAATCCGCCTTGCAGATAGCCGCCGCCGCCGTTGTACTGGCTCGGCTTCACGCCGCTGGTCACCATGCCGGTTTCAGAATCCGTGCCGCCCTCGTCCGTCGAGCCGCCACCGCCGTCAGAGCCGCCGGAGCCGCCACCGCCTGACCCACTGCCCCCGGAACCGCCTTGACCGCCTTGGCCGCCAACGCCTGAGAAACTGGTATCACCTTCGATAATGTCTGAGCCGTCTCCGCCACAGCCTGTGGCGACGAGGGCCACCGAGGCGGCCGTCAAGAGCATGGCCACTCGTTGTATGTTCATAAAACATCTCTCTTTACTGATGATAAATGCACCGCGGTAGAAAACCGGCATCGGCGGCGCTCGATGTCTGACTGAAAGCGGCCTAGAACATGTTCAGGCGCAGTGATGCACTGAACGATCGGCCGAACTCCACACGCCGCTGGAGCCGGTCGCCTTGCCGGAACTCACGCTTCGCGTTGAGCAGATTGGCCCCCTTGACTTTCACCTGCGCCCCGGACAGCGTCGGAATCGGGCCGATGAAAGGCAGTGCGGTGGGCAGATCGAAGCTGTAGGTAAACCCCAGAAAGGCGATCGGCTGTTGATAGATATCGGGCAAGCGTTGCGTGCCGGCCTGATCGAGGCGCTCGCCGACGCGGTTGTAAAGCAGCGTGAAATCCTGGGTGTCGCCGTCGTAACCAAGCTGCAGATTGAGCGTGGTGTCGGCCTGGCCGGTGAGCGGGCGTTCCAGATTGGTCGCGGCACCGCTGGCGTCCGGGTCAAGCTGAACATTCGATGTCGTGAGCGCCAGATTGGCCTGGAAATAGGTTCGAGCCACCCAATCGAATGGCACCCAGCCTGTGCTCACGAGTCGATCGAAGCTCACGCGCCCGCCGGTCTCCAAACCGAGAATCTCACCGGACTGCCCGTTCGTGAAACTGGTCAGGCTCGTTCCACTGGCCAGCGGCAGGAACTGGTTTTCGATCGAGTTCGTCAATTCCTTGTAAAACAGGCCGAGATTCAAATTTTCGGTCGGCGACGGATAGAGCTCGAAGCGCAGGTCGTAGCTGTTGATTTCGGTCGGCTGCAGGTTCGGATTGCCGATGAACTGCTCGCCGGTATCCGGATTGAAAAACGTGGTCTGCGCCAGCTCGACGAGTCGCGGGTAGGACACGGTCTGGCCGTAGCTGGCCCGGATCTGGAACGAGTCGGTAACCGAGCCCGTAACGTTGACCGAGGGCAGCCAGAACGACTCGTCGAAACCGCCCACGGTGCCGCCGCCGGTGATCACTTCGTAATCGGCCTGCGTATTGCGGATACCGAAATCGGTCTCGATCCAGTCGCCGAATCCGACATGGCCGCCCACGTAGTACCCGGTGGTCATGGTATCGGCGGTATAACTGTCCGAGGCCAGCGTGACTTCGTTAAAGGCCACGCCCGAGCCATCGAGATTGATCCGATTGTCGTTGACGATCTGCTCGACGACGGCCCGATCCAGGCGCACACCGTTACCGGGAATGAACTGGAAGCGACGGGTATCGGATACGCGACTTCCCGAATCGATATCGCCGCCGCCTTTGAGGCTCCAAGTCAGCTTGCCCAGCTCGGGTAGCGGAATGGTGATATCGCCATTGCCGCTGTCGAGCTCACTGTTGGTCTCGTTGAAATCTCGTTGTAGCCCGGTATCGGCGAAGAACGTGGGCGCCTGGTCGGTGCCGAACGGGCGCTGGTAACGATAGGTCGTGCGATCGGGCCGGTTACGCTCGGTCTCCGAATGCTGACCGCGCCAGTTGAGCTGGACGAAGTCGAAATCGTGCTCACCGAGCAGCTGGGTCAAGAACAGGTCGCGGCGCTGAAACTCGAGCAGGAAACGGCGCTCATCGCGGCCATCGCTGGTCAGATCGAACCCCTCGGAAATCTGGGTTCGGTCCTGCGAGCTGCGCACGAACAGCGAGTTGCTCTTGATCTTGTGTTGATCCCACTCGCCGCTCAACGCGAGAAAGCCACTTAGATTGACTTCTCGATCCGTGCGATTTTCCAGAAACGAGATCCGTGGGTCGTCCTGGGAAACCGTAAAGGCGTTGTCGCGTTCGATCTCGCGGCGCCATTGGTGTGAGTAAGTGCCGGTCGCGATTGCACCGAAGGTGCCGTACGGCGTGTCGAAGGACCGTCCGGCAGCCGCCTCCAGACCGATGTCCGCGGGTAACTGTTTTTCTTCCACAAGAAAGATATCTTTGAAACGCCGGCCGGCGCGCTGGCGCTGCGCCACCGACGAACGGCTGAGCTGTTGCTGAGACGGCAGCCCGCCGGGCAGTTCGCGCTCACCGCCATCCTGGCCGAGCGGATCTTCGTTGCTACCGTCGTACGTCAGGCCCAGTTCGCCGGTCGCCAATGTATTGGCGCCGGTACTGATCTTGAACGTCGCAAACGGCTCGTCCGGCGTGCTGATGGTGTTCAGGGCCACCAGACCGCCGCCGAAGTTGCCCGGTTTGTCAGCCGAATAGCTTTTCTGGACCTGGATATTGGCCAGAATCGTGTCCGAGAACAGATTCAGCGGGACGGCCTCGATGATCGGATCAGGGCTGGGCAACGGCAGGCCGTTGAACGTGGTCAACGTATAGCGATACGGCTGGCCGCGGATGACCGCGTATTTGTTGTTCTCGATCAGCAGGCCGCTGACACGTTGCAGGGCCTCGGCCGCGTTGGAATCGCCGGTCCGGGCGATCTGCTCGGCGCCGATCACGCTGGTGATCTGGTCGGATTCGCGCTGGAGTTCGATCTCCGAGGCGATACTGCCTTCCAGATACTCCGCGGTGACAGTGTAATCGGCCAGCTTGATGCCCGTATCGGCCAGCGAAACGTTAGCTGTCGCCTGACCGTTGGCCGCCACGCGCAGGCCCGCCGCCGAGCCGCTCGTGTAATTCGGGTGCGTGACGCGCAGGTTGTAAGTCCCGGGCGGCACGTCGATGGCGAAACGCCCATCGGCGCCGGTTTCGGCCGATACGCCACGCGACGGAACACGCACGGTCGCCCCGGACAGCGGGCCGCCGCCCGGCCCGGTGATCAGACCATTGATCGTGCCGGCATCCTCACCCACGTCGGTCGCGCCGGCCAGTACCGGGCCATTGCCGCCCCCCTGGATATTGAGCTCCGGGGCCCGGCCGTTACGCAGGGTGGCAATGATGCGCACCTGCTCATCCGCCCGGGTGATCACGTCCAGATCGAGCTTTTTGGTGCTGCCCTGCTTGAGCACGAGGTTGTGCTGCCCCGCGGCCAGCTTCGCCACGACCCCGCCGTCGGCGCCGGTCTTGCCGATGGATTGCCCGTCAGAAAGCAGTCGTGCGCCGGCAATAGGTGCATCGCCGTCGAAGACGAACAGCACGATCTGGCCTTCGCCTTGTGACGCTGTCGCCCCTGCCGCGCCGGTCGTCGCCGTATTGGCCGCGGGCTGGGCCATGACCGGACAACTGGCAGCCACGACCACGGCGGCTGTTGGCAGGCATTTCCACATTGGACTCTCGCATCAAACGCCGCGCAGACCGACGGCCGGCCGCACTCAGGCTAAAAAACACGCGAGGGAGTGCTGGCTTGTTCGAAAAGCCGAATGGATCTGATCCCTTCCCCCGTAGCCGCTCACCGGCGGCATGACAGACACACTACGAGAGTTATGTGACAGTTTTAATAAATTGTCGATCTATGGAAAAATATTTTATTTTCCATATACAAATAAAATAAGCACACAATAGCACTGCCCGATGAGGCCGAGGCGATTCCAGGCGCCGGGCAAGCGTATTGGCGGTGAAAAGAGTCGGAGAAAGCCGGCTATGCCGACCCCGTCACGCCACGGGAAAACGAAATAATAGTGAAACAATCCCTCGCAAGAATCGTCGCGTCATCTTTCGCAAGAAATCACTCGTGGCTGGATTCAACCGAATCAGGAATCCAGCTCTTTTTTCTTTTCCACGTACTGTGACCACTGTCGGGCCTGGCCGGCCATGTCCTGATACTGGCCGGCCTGCCGCAGAGCCGCGAGACTCTGCTCGTAGTCGTTCAAGCGTGTATAGGCCATGCCCTTGAGAAGATAGGCCTTGCCGGGCGAACCCAGATCACCGGCCGCGATCGCCTTGTTGACGTAGGCCAACACCTGCCGCCAACTGTTCTGATTCATGTAAAGCTCGGCCTGGCGCATACGCACTTCGCCCTCGTTGCCGAACGCGGCGACATGATCCAGGGCCGCAATGGCCTGTGGCATCTCGTTGGCCTGACGCCATGCCTGGGCAAGCAGGCGCCAGTTCTGCTCGTTGGAGTCGATGCGATTTTTTTTCAGGGCGTCGGCAAGTACACGCGCGGCCTGATCCGGCACGCCGGTGGTCATTCCAAGACGCGCCAGGCTCAGTATGTCGGATGTCTTGTCGAGGTTGTCCTCGTAGTAAGCCAGCTTCAGAACCGAATGGGCTTTTTCGTTGTCCCCGGCCTGGAGATAGATGTTGGCCAGCTGCGACCAATACCGTGCCTTGCCGGGCCAATGCTCGATCATTGTCTTGAGCGTATCGGTGGCTGCCTCGTATCGCTTGCTCTGATACTGCATGGCCACGAGCAGTCGATAGTGACTCTCGTTGGCTTCGGCGTTCATGGCCAGTGCTTTTTTGATCGCCGCGATGCCCTTGTCGTAATCCTTGAGCTGGGCATAGACATTGGCCAGCGAAATATAGTCGGCGGCACTCGGATCCTGTCGCCTGGCGGCGATCCAGTCTTCGAGCGTGGCGCGAGCCTTGTCATAGCGCCCTTCCTCGGCATACAGACGCCCCAGCACGTGCTGGACGTCTCGAGTGGGGGCGGCCGGCAACGCCTGGCGGGCCAGCGAGCGTTCGAAATCCTGAATGGCCAGCGGTTTCAGATCGTTGTTCAAATGGGCATAGCCCAGCGCCTGAAGCACGACGGCCGCCGAGTAATCATCGTCATAGACCTGTTTCAACAGCGCGTTGAGCTTGTTGACGGCGGTTGCATAATTTCCGCCGTTCATCAGGTCGCGTGCCGCCGAGAGTTTTTCGTAATGGGCCTGGGACAGCGATTTCTCGGCTGCTGCGGCCGGCGACATCCCGGGACCGGCCGATAAGACAAGTATCAAGGCAAGACCGGCAGCCGTGGTGGTGCCGCGCCGGCTCAGTGATGGCCGCGAAGATTCAAACAGACGCGTCATGGGCTCACCGTCCTCGAAAAACACTTAGTTATTGAGCTGAAAGTTGAGCGTTTGGGTGGCCCGCGTGGCCACGGCCTGCCCGTTTTCGGTCGCCGGCTCGAACTGCCAGCGCGACATCGCCTGCTTGGCTGCGGCATCGAACATCCGCGGCGGATTGGCATCCACAATCTCGATATTGCTGACCGTGCCGTCCGGATTAACCGTAAAACTCAAGGTCACCTTGCCCTCGATTTCGGCCTGCTTGGCCGTGGAGGGATAGGTGGGCTCGACCTGTCGCACCACCCGAAGCGATTGGTTGCCCTCACCCATTCCCTGGCCGCCGGCGCCCGGCCCGGGGGCTGCGCTGCCCATGAAGGGCTGGCCCTTGAGATTGGACGCCGTATCGATATTCGGCACATCCATATTGGGCGCGGCCGGCTGGGGCTCGGTCATGGTGCTGGTCGTCGGCTGCGACGGCGGTGGCGGCTCGTCCGGCGGCTCGGGCTTGTCGGGGGGCTCGCGCTCCTTGGTCTTGGGCTTTTCCGGTTCGTCGGGCACACGTACGAAGCTGATCGAATTCGCACGGTCGTCTTCGGTGATGCCGGCATTGCTGTTGTAGATCAGCGCCATCATCAGAACAAACAGCGCCCCCGCAACGACGAGTGCCACCAGCACGCCGCCGGCAAAACGCGGCGCCGATCCGCGACCGGCGCCGCCCCAGGCCGCGGCCATCCGCTCCAGGCTGCCTTGCTTAGTTGCTTCCACGATCAGCCGCAATAGAGACGTTGTCTGCACCCGCGAGCCGGGCCTGGTCGAGTGCCTTGACCAGAATCCCTGTTCGCGCCCCTTCATCGGCCACGACCACCACGCTGGAGTCCGGGTTTTCGGCGAGCAGACGCTCGACGTTGGCCCGAATGGCGTTGGGCTGGACCTGCTGCTTGTCGATCCAGACCTCGTTGTTGTCGCGGATACCGATCAGAATATTGGCCTGTTTCTTCGGCTCGGCGGTTTCCGCCGACGGTCGCGTGACGTCCACGCCGGTTTCCTTGACGAACGAGGTGGTCACGATGAAAAAGATCAGCAGGATGAAGACCACATCCAGCATCGGCGTCATGTCGATGGTGTTGTCATCCTGTGCTTCGGATGTGTAACGACTTCTCATGTAAATCAGTCCTCTAACCGCGAGATACGGTCGGTGATCGAGCGTACTTCGGTCGTGGCGAGCCGATTGAGACGGGTCGCGAAATACAGCCCCGACAGAGCGGCCACCATGCCGGCCATCGTCGGTACGGTGGCCGCCGAGACCCCGCTGGCCATGGCGCGTGGATTGCCGGTCCCGGTTACCGCCAGCACGTCGAAGACCTGGATCATGCCGGTGATGGTGCCCAGCAGCCCGGTCATGGGCAGGATGGCGATCACGGCGTTCAACAAGGGCAGAAACCGACGCAGACCGATATCCAGATCCGCGATCAATGCCTCGCGGATGCTCTGGGCATACCAGCTCTGCTTGTCGGCCCGGGCGTGCCAGGCCGCGAGTGCGGCCCTGAACTCGCTCGGGTGGCGTCGAAAGACATACCAGTAGCGTTCACAGATCAGGCTCCACAGCAGAATCGTCAACACCAGGATCGCCCAGAGCACCGGGCCGCCGGCCGCCATGAAATCCTGCATCTGGTAGTACAGATCGATGAGTCGATCACGCACGTGCGGACTCCGCATGGGCCGCCACCAGGCCGGTGCTCTGCTGCTCGAGCATCTGGATGAGTCGACGACTGCGACCGGCCAGCATGCTGTGAATCAGCACAAGCGGTACTGCCACGACCAGCCCCAGAACTGTGGTGACCAGCGCCTGGGAAATACCGTCGGCCATGAGCTTGGGGTCACCCGTGCCGAACAGGGTGATGGCCTGGAACGTCGCGATCATGCCGACCACGGTGCCCAACAGGCCCAACAAGGGGGCAACCGCCGAAAGCACGCGAATCGTGGACAGCCCGCGCTCCAGGCCTGGCACATCGGCCAGAATGGCCTGGTCGAGCTTGAGCTGCAGGCTCTCGACATCGGTCGACCGATTGTCGTGGTACGCCGCGAGCACCCGACCCAGCGGATTGCGCTTGCTGGGCGAATCCAGATCCTTGCGCTGGCGCCGCATGCTGGCTTCGGTACGTACGAGTTTGAACAACCGCTCGAGCGCGATGATCAACCCGATGATACCCACGGCGATCACGATATAGCCGACCAGGCCGCCCTGTTGGATACGCTCCAGCAGGCTGGGCTTTTGAATGAGCAGCCCCAGAATCGCTCCCTGTGAGGGGTCCACAACGCCGGATACGGTATTTCCGCTGCCGGTCGTGGCCTCGGCCAGATTATCGGCATAGCCCGGCCACGGGCTGTTGGGCTGGCGGGCCAGAACCGAGAGCTCATCCGTATCGCCGTTGTAGCGCAGATACCGCCCGCCGGTGGTCGCATTGAACGTGCCGACCCGTACGATCTCGCCCCGCTCGGTTTCGCCGTCGGGCATTACATAGGCATGGGAGAAACGACTGACCTCACCCGAGGCCACCATCTCATCGAGCATCACGGTCCAGAGCTTTTCGACATCATCAATAGGCGGCAGCGATTGGCTGTCGGCCATCTCATCGAGAAAGTCGCCGCGGCCGGGCACTTCCAACGACGTGAGCGAGCTGTTGAGGGTAGATCTCAGATCGCCGGCGACCTGGCGCACCACGCCAAAGACCTCGCCGAAGTCCCCGGCACGTTGATCCAGCTCTCCTTGCAATTCGCCGATCTTCTTCTCGTTGGCGGCATAGGCCTCCTGCAGGCGCGACTGGCGCGCTTCGGCCGTCGCCAGATCGGCCTTCGCCTTGGACAGCATGGCCTCGCGCTGATCGACCTTGTCGATGAAGGTCTGGATGCGCTGCTGGTTGCGCTCGGCTTCCTGTTGTTTTTGCGAGCGCACCGTATCGAGCAGATCGGCCAGTGAGCCGCCGACCGACGCGGCCTGATCCATGCCCTGGTTCGTTGCCTGGGCCGACACCCCGACAGAGACCAGCACGAGGCTCGCGATCGACAGCCGGGCCAGCCGATAGAACATTGATTTATGCATCATCCTGCCCTTTTTCCTGCTTTCCATCCCGATTTTCGATATCGCCGGATATCTCCGCGCTGTTCTCCGCATCGTCCGCCGATAAGGCAGCAGCCTTGTAGGCAGCCGGCTCACGGGTCTGCTGCGGCGCGCTTAGCGGCACGTGCAACAGATCCGGCGGGGCCTGTTCGCTGGCGACGTTAATACCGTGCTCCACCGCGCGCCGATAATCCGGCGCCGGTTTCCAGGTGCCGGTATCGGCATCCCAGTAGCCGGTCTCGCGCCCGTCGAGCGTCTGATACAACAACGCCACGCGTCCGACCCGCAGGAACTGGACCGTGCGTGGCTCACCGTCGAGAGCCAGCTTGCCTTCATAGGTGCCGATGTTGCGGCCGTAGTCGATCTCGGTCTGGTAGGCCGTCATGATCTGGCGGAACTGCTCGGCCGTGGTGACGTCGGCACGGCCCATGAGATCGCGCAGCCGGGCCACGCGCTGTGTGCGCTCGGCCTTCAAGAAAGGCATGTCTCGGCTGACGAACACGTCGAGTGTATCGATGGCACGCACCATGAAGGGCACGAACGATCGCTTGGTCTGGTCGATGGTGGACAGCTGACGATTGATAGAGTCGAGTTCTTCGGTCTGTGAATCGACCTGTCTGGCCAGCTGTTCGTTATAGACCGCCAGGCTGGCCGCCTGATCCTTGGCACGACGGTATTCATCGAGCATGGCGCGTGCCTTGTCAGACAAGGCATCGATCCGATCCTGAGTCTGGCGACCGGCCTGATCGATCGTCTCCTGAACGGCCTGTGATTGGTTGACGGTTTCCTGTGCCAGCAGTGGCTGGGAACTCATCACGCAGGTCATGACCCACGACGCACAGATAACTCGTGTGCGACACGAAAGAACTCTCACTCGAACCCCCGATATACGATGGCGTGTTGACTGCCAGCTCGTAGGATCGGGTCTTATTGTTACGAAACCGTGAATATGTCCGTATTTGCTCAGGTTTAATACGCCTGCAGGCACCAGATGCCGGATAGTTCGTTTGAAAATATCAACTTAGCTATCATCACGCCCATTCCGTGCAGGCCTCGACCGTGCGTGTTGCCACTGGTTTTCGGTCGGCCGCGCGATCGCTGGCTGGCCAGCGCGCATGGCATCGCGCTTGAACCGTTGGATAACACCCCCAACTCCGGGTTATTGATTGCCGAATACAGGTATTTGAACCATGCATCACGTCACCGCAAACGGCGCCGAGATACCGGCACTGGGTTTTGGCACCTTCGAACTGGAACCGGCTGACGCCGAGGCAATGGTCGAGCACGCACTGCGCGTAGGGTATCGGCACATCGATACCGCACAGATGTACGACAACGAGGAGAGCGTCGGCCGTGGCATCAAGAATGCCGGCGTGGCCCGAGAAGACGTGTTTCTGACCACCAAGCTCTGGACCGATCGTTTTCACGACGGCGATCTTCAACAGGCGATGGCCGAAAGTCTGTCGCGGCTCGGGACTGACTACGTCGATCTCGTGCTGTTGCACTGGCCCAACGACGAGGTGTCGATCACGGAGACCACGGCCGCGCTGGCCGACGTCAAGCGCCGCGGAATGGCGCGTCATGTCGGTATCAGCAATTTCACCACGCGCCTGATTCACGACGCCGTCAAGGCATCACCCGCCGCACTTGTCACCAATCAGGTCGAATATCATCCGTTTCTGGATCAGAGCCTCGTGCGCGATGCCCTGGCCGAGCACGATATCGCGTTGACAGCCTATTGCCCGTTGGCACGTGGCGAGGTCTTTTCCAACGACACGTTGCGACGCATCGGCCAGGCACACGACAAGAACGCCGGACAGGTCGCGCTGCGCTGGCTGGTGCAACAAGACGGTGTCATTGCCGTGCCACGCTCGTCCAACCCGGATCACGTGGCCTCGAACTTCGACATATTCGATTTCGAGCTCTCGGACGAGGAGATGCAGGCGATCTTCGACCTGCACACGCCCGACGGCCGCATGATCGATCCATCGTTTGCCCCGGCGTGGGACAACGCAGGCTGACCTCGCCTGCCCGCCTCCCAAAAAAGCCGGCGCAAGCGCCGGCTTTTTTGGGGCTACGGATTGCCTGCGATCAGCGCACGCGCTCGATCACGGTGGCAATCCCCTGGCCCATGCCGATACACATGGTTGCCAGTCCTATTGTGGCGTCCCTGTCCTCCAGGATATGCGCCAGTGACCCGGTGATACGGGCGCCCGAGGTGCCCAACGGGTGGCCGAGTGCAATCGCTCCGCCACGGATATTGATCACATCCTGTTTATCTTCGATGCCCAATTCCTTGAGTACGGCCAAGCTCTGGGCCGCGAAGGCCTCGTTGAGCTCGATGTAGTCGATATCCGACAGGCTCACGCCGGCCCGCTCAAGCGCCTTCTTCGTCGCCGGCACCGGGCCTCGGCCCATCACCGACGGATCACAGCCAGCCACGGCCATGCCCCGGATACGGGCCATCGGCTTGAGACCCAGGGCCTTGGCCTTGTCAGCCGACATGACGAGCACCGCGGCGGCCCCATCGGAAATCGCCGAGGCATTGCCCGCCGTGACCGTGCCCCCCTTGGGGTTGAACGCCGGGCGCAGCGCGCCAAGCCCATCCATGCTGGCATCGGCACGGACCACTTCGTCGGCGTTGCACATCTTGGCGAACCCGTGGTCGTCCACGCCTTTCACCGGCACGATCTCGTCGGCGAAGTCGCCGTCAACGTTGGCCTTGTGGGCACGCTGATGGCTGGTCAGGGCAAACGCGTCCTGGGTCTTTCGATCGATGCCGTGGATATTGGCCAGCATCTCGGCCGTCAGGCCCATCATGGCGGCCGGCCTGGCCACGTGACGCGACAGCTGCGGGGCGATATCCACGTTGTAATCCATGGGCACATGGCCCATATGCTCGACGCCGCCACAGATATAGACGCCGTCGATACCGGCCGCGATCGCCCCTACCGCCGAGTGGATCGACTGCATGGACGAGCCACACAGACGGTTGACCGTCTGGCCGGCCACGGCATGCGGCAAACCGGCCAGCAGAGCGGCATTGCGCCCGATATTGAGCCCTTGTTCCTTGGTCTGCTGCACGCAGCCCCAGATAACGTCCTCGATTTCGTTGGCATCCAGGTCGTTTCGTGCGACCAGGGCCTTCATCAGTTCGGCCGAAAGTTCCTCGGCGCGCGTGTTGCGGAACATACCGCCCTTCGAACGCCCCATGGCGGTGCGTACGGCATCGACGATCACGATGTCTTGCATGTCGATCTCCAATTAGATGAATCAGCAGGCGCAGCAGAACGCGCTACGACATCTGAAAATAGGTCTCACCTTTAGCGGCCATTTCTCGCATGCGCTCGGTCGGCTCGTAGAGCTTGCCGAGGTGGGCGTACCGATCGGCCTTGTCACAGACGGCCTGCAAGCCCAGCGCGTCGGCATATTTGAACGCTCCGCCACGGAACGGCGGAAAGCCCAGGCCCATGATCAGGCCCATATCGACCTCGTTGGGGGTATCGGCAATGCCTTGTTCATAGGCGCGCGCGGCCTCGATGATCATCGGAATCATCATGCGATCGACGATTTCCTCGTCATCCGGCGTGGCCTCGCCGCGCTGAACCGAGGCGACAAGTTCATACGCCCGCGGATCGCTGGTTTTCTTGGGCCGGCCCTTCTTGTCCTTTTCGTATTTGTAATAGCCCGAGCCGGTCTTCTGGCCAAGCCGATTGTTTTCGACCATCACGTCGAGCGACGATTTCTCGTCCTGCTTCATGCGATCGGGATAGCCTTCGGCCAGCACCTCCTCGACGTGTTGCGAGGTGTCCATGCCGACCACATCCGAGAGATACGCCGGGCCCATGGGCCAGCCAAAGCGCTCCATCACCTTGTCGATGCGGGCAAAGTCGACCCCGTCGGCGACAAGCTGCTGAAAGCCGAAGAAATACGGAAACAGGATCCGGTTGACGAGAAAGCCCGGGCAGTCATTGACCACGATCGGCGTCTTGCCGAGCTTGTGGGCAAAGGCCACGATCGTGGCCACCGCCTCATCCGATGACGCCTTGCCGCGGATGACCTCGACCAGCGGCATGCGATGAACCGGGTTGAAGAAATGCATGCCCAGGAAGTTCTCGGGCCGCTTCAACGCCGTTGCCAGGTCATCGATCGAGATGCTGGATGTGTTCGAGGCCAGAATCGTGGTCTCGGAGACCGCATCTTCGGTTTCGGCCAGCACGCTTTTCTTGATCTTGGGATTCTCGACGACCGCTTCGATAACCGCGTCCACGCCCTCGAATTCGGCATAGGACAGCGTCGGGCGAATACGCGACATGCCGGTGGCCATCGCGCGGTTGTCGATCTTGCCGCGCTCGACGCTCTTGGCGAAGTGCTTGGCCGCCTCATCCAGGCCCTGATCGATGGCCTCGTCCTTGATGTCCTTCATCAGGGTCGGCACACCTTTCGAGGCGGACTGGTAAGCAATACCGCCGCCCATGATGCCCGCGCCCAGTACGGCAGCCTGATCGATTTCGTGGGCGATCTTGCCGGCCTGCTTGCCTTTCTTCTTGATCAGCTGATCGTTGAGGAAGAGCTGGATCAGGGCTGCGGCCTGCGGGGTCTTGGCCACCTTCACGAAACCTTCGGTCTCGACCTTGAGCGCTTCGTCACGCGATAGGTGCGCGGCCTTGGCCATGCGCTCGATGGCCTCGACCGGTGCCGGATAATTGCCCTTGGTATTACCCAGCACATAGCCCTTCGAGGTCTCGAAGGTCATGGCGGCTTCGGTCTGATTGAGAGCCAGCGGGCCTTTTTTCATCGCCCGCCGGGCCTGCCAGTCGAACTCGCCGGCAATCGCTTTTGCCAGCAGATCACGGGCACCGGCCTCAAGCTGCTCATCGGCAACGACCGCATCGACCATGCCCACGGCCAACGCCTTGTCGGCGCGACGATTCTTGCCGTCGGCGATCCATTCGATGGCGTTGTCGGCGCCGATCAAACGCGGGGTACGCACCGTGCCGCCAAAGCCGGGATAGATCCCCAGCTGTGTTTCCGGAAAACCGACCTGGGCATTTTCGCCCATCACGCGGTAATCGGTGGCCAGACACATTTCAAGGCCACCGCCCAGCGCCATGCCGTTGATCGCGGTGACGCTGGGCATATCCAGATCTTCGATGGCGTTGAACACGGCCAGGCTGTCGGCCACGCCGGCGGCGAATTCATCGTCGGGCAGTTTGAAGCGTGCCCCGAACTCCATGATGTCGGCCCCGACGATGAACGCAGACTTGGCCGAAGTCACCAGCAGCCCCCTGGCATCCGAACCGGCAAGCGCTTTGGCCGCATCGCCGAGCTCGGCCACCGTGGCCTCATCGAACTTGTTGACCGATTCCTCGGCCGCATCGAAGCACAGCACCGCGATCTGATCGTCGACGGTCACCGTGAGTTTCTTGCCTTCATAAAGCATGTGACTCACTCCCAACTTGTAAGCGGCACCGAGCCGGTGTCGGCACCATGAGCTCTGAATAAAGCTGGACGATACGGTAGCGTATTGATCCGAGAGCCACAACGTGTTCAGCGGACGGTAATTTGTATAATTATGTCGTCGCCCAAACGCCGGCCATGCCCTTGCAATGCCTTTGCATACGGGCGTTGGCGCGTTTTTTGACACGTGGCGGGCAGCATGCTTATCTATTGCCATTATTCGATGGCGGCGGTATCCCGTATGGCCCGTTCCAAACACCACAATCCGATCACTCAGATCAAACACGATATCGATGGCCTGCGTAAGGGCTACACCAAGGCGCTGGCCGGTGCGAACAAGGCGATCTACGACGGCATGGAGCAGCTGGCCGAGCACGAGCTGAATGCGATTCGCACCCATTACAGCGAGGCCATGGACAGCCTGTCGGCGATTCGTGGCGGTGGCTCGCCCGGCGATCTGGCAATCGCCCAGCTGCAGTTTATTCAGGAAACCATCGACCGCGTGCTGTCCAACGCACGTCAGAGCCTGGCGATTCTTGACAGTACGCGCAGGGAAGTCAGCGAGAAGTTTCGCGACGGCTGGAGCGACGAAGAAAAGGCCGTGCAGGACATCGGCCAGGCGGCACAGCAGGCCGCCGAACAGGCTGCCAACAAGGCACGCGCCCAGGCCAGCCGTTATGTGGACCAGGCAGAACAGGCCACCGACCAGTCGGCGGACGCCCTGAAGAAAGAGGCGCGTGAAGCCGCGTCCAGAGCGGCTGACGCTGTGCCGGGTGCGCCGGCTGCGTCCGGCAATTCCGAGGCGACGTCGAGCAATGCGGCCGCCGGCACCAGCCAATCCGGTGCGGCCACAACGAGTACCGCCAACAAGCGCAGCCAGACGAGCAGCACGAAGAGCAAGAGCACATCGGCCAAGAGCGGGGCCCGCAAGTCCGCTTCGTCGGCCAAGAATACCAAGGCCAGCCAGTCGAAGAGTTCTTCGACCAAGCGTGCTGCAAGCAAGTCCGCCAGCTCCTCGACCCAACAGTCGGGCAGCGCGAAGACAAGCACGACCACGAAGAAGACCCCGGCCAAGAGCACGTCGAACAAGTCGAAGTCTTCCGGCAGCGGCAACGCCACCGGTGGTTCGAAGACCACTGGCAGCAGCACGGCGAAAAAATCCACGGCCAAGTCCGGCTCGCAGAAAACCGCTGGACAGAAGAAATCGTCGTCATCGAAATCATCGTCGACGAAGTCCGGCGCCTCGAGCCAGAAATCGTCGTCGGCAGCCAAATCGTCGACGAAAAACGCCACGGGCACGCAAACCGCGGCAGACACCGGTCAGACCAAGGGATCATCGGCCACAGGTTCGTCAAGCGCCGGTGCGTCGTCTGACAAATCGACCGACAACAAGGCCGGTAACAGCAGCGGCGCGAACAACTCGCCCGGCAGCGGCAATGCCGCCCGCTCGAACACGGGCAATAGTGATTCGAGCAGCAACAGCTGATACACCCTGCCGGTCACGATATGAAGGCCGCTCGCTGAGCGGCCTTCTTGTTTGAGACAGCCCCGGGATCTGTCGTCACAAGATATGCCGGCACATTGCCCGCACCGGCTGTATCCGGCAAGGCGCGGCGCAGCCGGTTATCGCCTGTCGTACGGCATGGCCCCCACCGGCGCGAGCAAGACGCGCGCCAGAATGATCGGCCGGCGCCGCGAAGACGCGGCAATCCGGCGGTATCGCTCGTTGGCGTGGAATAACCGCGCTACACTCGCTGTGTCTTGTCTTGCTACGGCTCGGCCGCCGGTGCGCCGGCATGTTTCACAAGGACAGCCCCTACGCTCTCAACTCTGCGCGATACGGCGCATGCCAGCTATGCTCGATCTCGATCACAGTGCGCAACTGCTTCGTCTGGTTGCCGAACCCCCCCGCCTACGGCTGTTGCTGCTGCTTGGCGAGGAGGCGCTGTCGGTCGCCGAAATCACGGCCGTGACCCAGTTGACCCAGAGCCGGATCTCGACCCACCTGGCACGGCTGCGCGAAGCTGGTCTCGTCAGCGACGAGCGTATTCAGGGCAGTGCGCGTTATCGGGTTGACCCGGCCGACTGGCCGAGCGATTTCGCCCCGCTATGGACATTGCTGTCCGAGCGCGTGGATGACGATCAGATCGCGCGTGACCGCGAACGGGCCGAAGAGATCGTGCGCCGGCGCAACCATGCGGGCGGCTGGGCCGAGTCGGTGGCCGGGCGCATGGAGCGGCAGTACTCGCCGGGGCGTACGTGGGAAGCCATGTCGCGCAGCATCATCGAGTGCGTACGTTTCGGCCAGGTACTGGATATCGGTTCCGGCGACGGCGTACTGGCCGAGCTGTTGTGTGAACGCTCGGCCCGTTTCACGTGTCTGGATCTGTCGCCGGCGGTCATCGAAGCCGCCCGCCGGCGCCTGGCCGACCAGCCGAACGTGGATTATCGCATCGCCGACATGCATGCGCTGCCGTTTGCGAACGCGGTCTTCGATTCGGTGTTCATGCTGCACGCCTTGAGTTACAGTGCCGCGCCGCGTGCTGCATTGGCCGAAGCCGCCCGCGTGCTGGCCCCGGGCGGCCGGCTGGTCGTGGCAACGATTGCCGAACACGAACACGCCGCAACCGTGGCGGCCTATGATCATGTCAATCTAGGGTTCCGTCCGGAGCAGATCGGCAGCTGGCTCGAAGCCACCGGTCTTGTCGTGGATGCCTGTGCCGTACGGGCCCGCGAACGGCATCCACCCTATTTCCGCCTGATCACGGCGAGTGCGACCAAACGATGACGAAAACGCCCACACGCCGTAACCAGATTCGTATCGCCGCCGGCGTGCTGTGGGCGCTGTTGTTCGGGCTGGCCATCGTGTGGGTGATCACGCAGGGGCTGTCGATCCGCGAGATCATGGGGCTGGTCTATCGCTACGTGGTCGACAACCCGCTGGCCCCGCTGGTCTATATCATCATCTACGCGCTCCGACCGCTGACCTTCTTTCCGGCGATGTGGCTCACGATCGCCGGGGGCAGTCTGTTCGGATTCGTCCCGGGGCTGATCTTCGGGCTGATCGGCGAAAACGCCTCGGCACAGACAGCCTATCTGCTGGCTCGTTTCTTCCGGACCGATGTCACCGGCGACGGGGACTCCGACAAGAGTCCGCGCATCGCCGCGTTTTCACGGCTGTTGCGAGAACAGGCCTTTCCGACCGTGCTGGTCCTGCGGGCCTCTTTCCTGCCGTTCGACCTGGTCAACTATGCCTGTGGGCTGCTGCGCGTACCGTGGCTGTCGTATACCTTAGGCAGCATCATCGGCATGCTGCCGCCGATGATCACCTTCGTCAGCTTCGGGGCCACGGTCAATCTGCCGGAACTTCTCAAACAGCGCACCTTCTCGCCAGAGCAGCTCATCGACGGATCACAGCTTGCCATCTCGGGCGGTCTGCTCGTGGCCAGCGCGATCATCGCTTATTTTGCGCATCGTCGGCGCAAGGCGCTGGCCGATAGCCACCAGGATTCGAGCGATACAAGCAAGAACCACGCTTAATTGACCGATCCCACGGGCTTTTGTAACTTCGTGGCTCTTCTTCTTCCCCGGGGGCGATAAGTGCGTCACGTGATAGCGCTGGTGATCGGACTCGTTGCCCTGTGGTTGGCGCTCTCCGGGCACTACGGCGTGCTTATTCTCTCGCTCGGCGCTGTGTCGTGTGCCGGCGTGCTCTGGCTGTGCGCGCGCATGCGTCTGATCAACGAGGAATGCGTGCCGATCTCGTTGCTGCCACGCCTGCCGCAATACACGGTCTGGCTGCTGGCTGAAATCGCACGCTCGAATTTCGACGTGGCCTGGCGGCTGCTTGGCCCATCACGGGCGATTCGACCCTCGATGGTGCGCGTGCAGGCCGGTCAGCGCACGGCGCTCGGGCGCGCGATCTTTGCCAACTCCGTTACGTTGACCCCGGGTACCGTGACCATCGAAATGCAGGGCGGTGAGGCCGTGATCCACTCGCTCACGCACCTACAGGATGCCGATGTCACCGAGGGCGCGATGAACGCCAAGGTCTGTTGGCTCGAAGGCAAGGCCCGTACCCACAACACGAGCAACCCGACATGATGTATGCCGCTGGCCTGGCCGGTGTGGGCGTGACCATGCTGTTGATCCTGATTCGTGTGCTGCTGGGTCCAACGGTCTACGACCGTATCCTGGGCATCAATCTGTTCGGGACCAAAACCGTGCTGGTCATCGCCCTGCTGGCGTTTCTGGGCGGGCGAACCGACTATCTCGATCTGGCGCTGACCTATGCCCTGATCAATTTCATCGGCACCGTCGCGGTTCTGAAATTCATGCAGTACGGCGACCTGGGCTGGGCCGGCGACGTCGAGGACGACAGCGATGTTTGATGTGCTCGGCCAGACACCCCTATGGACGGGCCTGACCACGGCGGCCAGCTGGGGGTTCATCGGGGCCGGGGCGCTGCTGTGCGTGATCGGCGGCATCGGCATGCTGCGCCTGCCGGATCTGTATACCCGCGTGCACGCAGCCTCGGTGGCCGATACCGGCGGCATGTTGCTGATCTTCATCGGCCTGATGATCCAGGCCGGTCTGGGTTTGGTGACGCTCAAGCTCGCGCTCATCGTGATGTTTCTGTTGATCACCAGCCCCACGGCCACCCATGCCCTGGCCCGGGCCGCCCGTCAGGATGGCGTGGATCCTGTCATCGACGATGATGACGACGACCGGGGGCGTGCCCGATGAGCATGAGCGTGTCGTTGATGCTGAATTTCGGGCTGCTGGTGTTTCTGGTGGCCGTTGCCCTGGCTCTGGCGCGCTGGCGACATCTGTTTCCCGTGGCCATGCTGACCGGGCTGTTCAGCCTGCTCTCGGCCAGCCTGTTCACGGTGTTGAGCGCACCGGACGTGGCACTCACGGAGGCCGCCGTCGGCGCGGGCATCACCACGGTGCTGTTCCTGGCGACGTTCGGCCTTACCCGGGCCCGCGAAAAACCGGTCGAGTCATCGCGTCGGCTGATCGGGCTGGCCGTCACGGCCATCACGGGCGCGATTCTGATCTATGCCAGCCTGGATATGCCGCACTTCGGCGCACCGGATACGCCGGTGCAGGAACATCCCCTGCGGCACAAGTATCTGGTCGAGTCTCAGCACGAGATCCATATTCCGAACACGGTCACCGCGGTGCTCGGCAGCTATCGTGGCTACGACACCCTGGGTGAAGTCGCGGTTGTATTCACGGCCGGCATGGCCGTACTCATGTTGCTCGGCCGCGGTCGGCGC
>MDTG01069264.1_pt1 | contig 24339 bp, 18 predicted proteins | sample 811421 | NCBI WGS metagenome assembly MDTG01 (sample SAMN05326645, study PRJNA326480) | marine metagenome | isolation source: seawater | place: Pacific Ocean: South East | collected 2011
CGATCCTAAAGTTGCATTAGATGGATTTGATAGTGTGACAATAACTGTCTCATCGACCTCATCAAGGGCATCATCAACAATGCTGGCTATGGTAATAGTGCCGGAAGTATTACCTGCGGTTATCGTGAGTGTGCCATTAGCTAATGTGTAGTCTGCTCCACTACCCGTAGCTGTTCCTGTCACCGTATAATCTACAGTGACATTTTGGCCAGATGCTGCTGACAGATCAACCGTTAGCGCTTTAGAGCTGACTGACTCAGCACCGTTAGAGCTTGTTGTATTAAAGTCAACCACAGGTGCATTATCGTTATCGTTTATAGTATATGTATGTACATCATCAGATCCAAGAGTCGCATTGCTCGGATTAGACAATGTGACGATAACAGTTTCATTTGCCTCGTCTAAAGAGTCATCATCAATGCTTGCTATAGTAATGGTTCCTGATGTATTTCCCGCTGATATAGTTAGTGTTCCATTCGCAAGTGTGTAGTCGGTGCCGCCACCTGTAGCTGTTCCTGTCAAGGCAAAGTCTACAGTCACGTCCTGCCCTGATGCAGCAGATAAATCAACAGTGATTGCCTTAGAAGATACAGACTCAGCACCATTTGATGTCGTTGTATTGAAATCTATGACTGGCGCATCGTCATTATCTGTTATTGTGTATGTATGGGCGTCATCAGAACCCAAACTTGCGTTACTTGGATTTGACAAAGTGACAATGACAGTTTCGTTTGCCTCATCTAAAGCGTCATCCACTATACTCGCTATTGTGATGGTCCCAGATGTGTTTCCAGCTGATATCGTGAGCGTTCCATTGGCAAGGGTATAATCCGTTCCACTACCTGTGGCCGTTCCTGTTACTGTATAATCTACAGTGATATCTTTTCCTGAAGCTGCTGACAGATCAACAGTTAAATCTTTTGAGCTAACGGACTCAGCACCGCTCGAACTTGTTGTGTTAAAGTCAACGACAGGTGCATTATCGTTATCAGTAATTGTATAAGTATGTGCGTCATCAGATCCAAGTGTTGCGTTAGTTGGGTTGGATAGAGTAACAATCACTGTCTCATCGACTTCATCAAGAGCATCATCAACAATGCTGGCTATGGTAATAGTGCCGGATGTATCGCCTGCGGATATTGTAAGCGTGCCATTAGCTAATGTATAGTCGGTACCGCTACCCGTAGCCGTCCCTGTTACTGCATAATCTACGGTGACATCTTGACCTGAGGCCGCCGAGAGATCAACCGTTAGCGCTTTTGAGCTGACTGACTCGGCACCGTTAGAACTTGTTGTGTTAAAGTCGACAACAGGAGGATCGTCATTGTCTGTAATTGTGTATGTATGTACATCATCAGATCCAAGTGAGGCATTTGATGGATTTGATAAAGTCAGTATCACTGTTTCATCTGCTTCGTCTAATGTATCGTTAACGATGCTAGCTATTGTGATGGTCCCGGATGCATTACCTGCAGAAATTGTCAGCGTACCATTGGCTAAGGTATAATCGGTGCCGCTACCTGTGGCTGTTCCTGTTAGGGCAAAATCTACTGTTACATCCTGCCCTGATACAGCAGATAAATCAACAGTGATTGCCTTAGAAGACGTAGACTCAGCGCCATTAGACGTAGTTGTATTAAAGTCAACAACAGGTGCATTATCGTTATCAGTAATTGTGTAAGTATGTGCGTCATCGGATCCAAGTGTCGCATTACTTGGATTAGATAATGTGACAATAACCGTCTCATTTGACTCGTCAAGAACATCATCAAGAATATTCGAGATAGTAATCGTACCTGACGTAGTTCCTGCTGCTATGGTAATATTACCATTATCTAATGTATAATCTGTACCACTTCCTGTGGCAGTTCCAGTTACAGTAAAGTTTACCGTTACATCTTTGCTTGAGGCGGCGGATAGATCAACTGTTAAATCTTTTGATGACACAGACTCCGATCCAGAAGAGCTTGTTGTATTAAAATCAACCACTGGAGGATCATCATCATCTGTAATTGTATATGTATGCGTATCGTCAGAACCTAAGGTAGCATTAGATGGATTTGATAATGTTACAACTACTGTCTCGTCCACTTCATCCAATGCATCGTTAACAATACTCGCGATAGTAATTGTCCCAGATGTGTTTCCAGCTGATATCGTGAGCGTTCCATTTGCTAGGGTATAATCCGTCCCGCTACCTGTGGCTGTTCCTGTAATTGCATAATCAACTGTTACATCCCTTCCCGATACTGGAGTCAAATCGACTGTTAATGCCTTTGAAGAAACAGACTCAGCGCCTGAGGAGGTGGTTGTGTTAAAATCAACCACGGGTAGATTATCATTATCAATAATTGTATATGTATGCACAGTATCAGAGCCAAGTGTTGCATTACTTGGGTTAGATAATGTGACGATCACAGTCTCATTATTTTCATCAAGAGCGTCATTAACAATACTTGCGATTGTTATCGTACCAGATGTATTACCGGATGTTATGGTCAGCGTACCATTTGCAAGTGTGTAGTCAGTTCCACTTCCAGTAGCTGTGCCCGTAACAGTATAGTCTACGGTTACATTTTCCGAGTAGGAGTCGGATAAATCAACTGTTAGATTTGCCGTTGATGTTGACTCAGCATTGCTTGAGCTTGTTAGGTTAAAATCAACAGTTGGTTCCTGCTCCACAGCAGTGAATACTCTTATGTAGTCACCGTATGTTCCATTTTTTACACCAATTCTAAGAGTTTTACTGTCAGAGCCAATTGAAACCCAGTCATGAGAGATTGTTGAAAATGATGTTGTATCTGTGTATAGATTTAAATTCTCCAGTTCCCTTGCGCTAAATCCATCATTGTTGGAGTTTGGATACGTGGCACCACTTTTTGAAACATTTGATAGGAAAATAGTTTTGCTTGGATTATCAGAAAAACCGTAAATTTCATTTTCAAATACGATCTCACCAACTTCATTTGATCTATCTGACTTTGAATGGTTATCATTCATGAATACTAGGTAGGAATTTATTGGTGTATTTGCTGTATTAATTGAGACATTGGTATTTCCATCATCATCAAAGTCCATAGACAATGTTCCGGCATTCGAGATATTCTCCCTTTCGAGCGTTACAATAAAATCAAATCCCGAAGTCGACCTCTGTCCATTACTACTCTGTTTTCTAGATCTGAAATCAGTAGCAGAATGCTTTTCTTCTACAAAGCTGTTTACCGATGCGATTCCGTTATCAGCGTTCGCGTGTACGGATTGTATAAACTGAAAAATGAGGATCAGGCCAAATAATATTGGCACTTTCATCAAAAGTTTATATATACTTGTTTTGTTCATTCAATTGCCGCATTTGAATAGAATCATTTCTTATCAATTTAATTTTCAAACTTGGTAAGTTAACAACCGGTTAAACCCAGGTTGCCTGTGGATAACTAGTATTCGGAGAAATTTTTTTTTGAGGACATATAGATGGAATTACTTTTAATTTGGATGACTGGAGCATTCTTTATTGGTCAAGCATTCCGTATTATATCGCTTCCACCACTCGCTGGATTTATTTTTTCTGGCTATATGTTCGCAGTACTTGGTATGTCAGATAATATTGGCCTTTTAGAACTACCTGCTGAAATTGGTGTAGAGTTATTGTTATTCTCCATTGGTCTAAAAATTAGACCATCTGCATTTCTTAATAGATATCTAATTATAGTAGTTCTATTACATACACTCTTCATAACTGCATTATTTTATCTCCTGTCAGGCATCGATCTCGTGGTCGAGGAAAAACTAATAATTTGTATGGCATTATCATTTTCAAGTACCGTTATTGCAACAAAATCACTTGAGAGTAGAAAAGAGCTAACATCTTTCCACGGCCGCCTGTCTATACTTATTATTATTTTTCAGGATATAATTGCTTTATTTCTTTTAGGCTATATGCAATCAGATAGTTTATCTTATAACACATTATACCTTCTTATCCTACCAGCTCTTATTCCACTTATTAAGCTTGCTCTGAGCCGGATTGAGGAAGATGAAGAATTGCTTCTTTTAGGAACACTTGTCATTTCTCTATTTCTTGGTGCATATGTATTTAAATATTTTGGACTCACAGGTGAAATTGGGGCATTAGTTATGGGAATATTGCTCTCCAACTATAGATCGGCTGATAAAATGTCGGAAAAAATATGGAGTTTACGAGAAATATTACTTCTTGCGTTTTTTATTTCGATTGGTATGCAGATTAAAATAACACCTGGCTCAATAGAAATATTTATTATTCTAATATCATTATTATTTGCAAAGTCTATAATATTATTTTTACTTTTAATTTACTTCAAACTCCGTTCTTATACCTCATTCTTAATGGTTATCTCTTTAACAACATTTTCAGAGTTTTCATTAATTGTACTATCCATATTATCGAGTCAGATAACTATTGATAATAATATCATCTCGGGAGTCATACTATCTGTCAGTTTAAGTTTTGTAATCGCCGTGATATGTAATAAGTATGCACATAAACTATACGAGATAAGCGAAAAATATCTAATAAAAATTGAAAGAAAAACGCACCATCCTGACGAAGAGCCTCATACATGCGGTGACTCAGAAGTCATGGTGCTTGGTTTAGGAAGGTTTGGCGGGGCCATATTAGAGCACTTGCATAAAAATAAAATTAAATCAGCTGGTTTCGATAGTAATACTGACTTAGTGAAGAAGTTTATAAAGAAAAATAGAAGAGTGGCATTTGCTGATGCTGAAGACCCAGGCTTTTGGTCAAAACTTAGATTTGGTAAGCTACAAGTTATTATTTTAGCGTTGCCAGAATATGAGGCACAAAAAAGATCAATTATACAAGCCAAGAAATATGGCTTTAAAGGTAAAATCATTGTACCATTCAGAACGAAAGAGGATAGTGATGAGCTTGAGCTTCTTGGTGCTGATGTTATATTTGATGCTTACGAAGCGGCAGCCATTGGTATATTTGATAGTTTAGTTAAAAATAGTGATGAGTCTTAATTTCATTTAATTGTAATATAATTTTCAATGGCCAAAAATTTATTGTACATAACCGGTGCTGGAGTAAGCGCAGAAAGTGGAATACCAACCTTTCGAGGTAATGATGGTTTTTGGACAATTGGTAGTATAAATTATACCCCACAAGAGATGGCTACACGTTATATGTATGAGCATAATCCGGAAGAATTCCTCCTGTGGTACTTCAAAAGGTTTGCCACATATCGAAACGTTAAACCGAATATGGTCCATCATTTTTTAGCTAATAAAAAACTTATAACACAAAATGTCGATGGTTTGGACGGTAAGGCTGGAAATATCAATTATATCCCAATTCACGGAAGACTTGACAAAGCTCTGGTTTATGATGACATGAACTATACACAAAAACTTATTCAAGCTCCATGGGATGAGATTGAAGAATTAGCGAATGAGAACGATGATAAAATTAAACAAAGACTCCTGGATGCTTTTAAAATCTCAAAGAAAACAAAAAGGCCTGAATTAGGCAAGTCCTTACGTCCCTTTATTTTATTATTTGATGAGTACTATACTGACCAGTACCGAATGTCTGTGGCCGAGTCCTGGATGAAAAGCGCAAACCACTTCATATTTATGGGTACGTCATTTAGTGTAAACATCACTAACATTGCTTTAGAATATGCGTTAGAAAGTAATGCGCTTATTGAAATAGTTGACCCTGAACCAATAGATTTAGGAATACCGAATATCAAATATCATAAATTAAAAGCGCAAGATTATATTATAGATAAACGTAGTTGAGAATTGAGTGATGAGTCTTGAGATAATTTTTGCCCTTTTTATTTTTGCGTTTGTTTCGTCAATAACACCGGGGCCAAATAATATAATGTTAATGGCATCTGGTACAAATTTTGGTTTTCAAAGATCAATACCACATATTCTTGGGATAAATATTGGATTCAGTATCTTAATCTTTAGCGTTGGTATTGGTTTAATAGAAATATTTAACTTAATTCCCTTAACACAAATAGTTTTAAAATTTGTATGTGGTGCATACCTTATATATCTCTCATATAGAATTGCAGTATCTTCATCAAATATCAATAAAGATGGAGAGCGTAAATCAAAGCCATTATCATTCTTGCAAGCGCTATTATTTCAGTGGGTTAACCCAAAAGGCTGGACAATGTCACTAGCTGCAATTTCCATATATTCACCTACAAATTCATTATCGAGTATTATTCTTGTAACAGCCACCTTTTCAGTTGTAAATCTTCCTTGCCAATGCTTGTGGGCTTTGCTTGGTCAACAGTTCCGTCGTCTAATGACAAGTAGTAATAAATTAAAAATATTTAACTATATAATGGCAGGCTTATTGATGCTGACTTTGGTTCAGATATTTATTATTAGCTGAATAATGAAGTAATTTTTCAGATTAATTACAACTTGTAATAATAATTTATTGTATTACTTTGTTATTATTCAGTAACAAACTATTTCACACTTAATGCAAAATTTCATTGTTAAGAATATCGTCTCTCTTCTTATGGGTTTTGTTGGTGGTTATATCTTCGCTCTCAATAATTTCCCATTACCATGGATGCTGGGTTCATTTACAATTTCTCTTATCCTGTCCATACCAATTGGATATTTTGATATTGATAATAGATTGAGAAGAATTGCCTTACCCATACTGGGTGTTTTGATTGGTGCTTCATTCACACCAGAGATTTTAAAACAATTTTATAACTGGCCAAAAGGAATTGCTCTCGTATTTATTTATGCATTTATCGTATCGCTTGTGGGTTTTATCTATTACCGTAAAATCGCTAAATGGGATATGGTGACGTCAATATTTTCTGCTCCACCAGGTGGTCTGGCTGAGTTAGTATTTATTGGTTCAGATGCTGGTGCGGATGAAAGAAAGATGATACTTGTGCATTCTCTTCGTATCGCCCTTGTTGTAATAACAAGCGCTCTAATAATTAAATTCTATTTCAACACCGACTTTGCCCGCATAATTATAGAAAACCCACCGCTTCATCGTATTGGTTTTAATGACTGGTTTATTATGTTGTTCTGTGCTGTCGTTGGAGGTGTTTTAGGTCTAAAATATAAATTACCAGGTGGCGCATTATTTGGAGCCTTGCTTCTAAGTGCCTTTTTCCATCTAACTGCCCTTACTGCAGTTAAACCTCCCTCCTTCATTGTTGCTACAGCGCAAATTATACTTGGTACAAGCCTCGGTGTCAGATTCCATGGTATCTCGAAGACAGAATTTAAGGATACAATTACTCATGGTTTTGTGATGGCAACTATAATGATTAGCACAGCTCTAACAATTGCCGTAATAAGTTTTAAATTCGTTGATATGGATCCAAGAGCACTATACTTATCGATGGCACCTGGTGGTTTCACGGAAATGTTACTGCTCTCCCTAGCAATCGGGGTAGAATCAGCCTTTATAGCAACTTGTCATTGTCTAAGAATTTTTTTAATATTATCATGCATACCATTCGCATCATATATGACAAAGAAAAATAGGAGTCTTCAATGAAGATTGTTGATATAAAAGAAAATGCAATTGAGCTAAATCTCTCTCTCAGTAATTCAATGTTTTCATTCAAGGAAATGACAACATCAATTGTTAAAGTGGATATTGATGATGGAAAGAAAGTGCATACTGGCTATTCTTTCAATTCTACAGGTAGGTATGCCTGTGGCGACCAAATGCGCAATAGATTCATACCTCGTCTTTTGGCAGCTACTGACAGTGACTTGCTGGGAGATGACGGAATTCTTGATACAATGAAGGCACTGCACGTAATGCTAATAGGAGAAAAGCCAGGCGGTGATATGGAGAGATCTGTACCAATAGGTACAATCGAGATGGCCTTATGGGACGCAATTGCCAAATCAAAAGACCTGCCTCTGTATCAATTATTATCAATCAAATTTCCTGATTACAAATCAACTAATAAAATGTTTTGCTATGTGGGTGGTGGTTATTATGACGAAGGAAAAACTATTGATGATCTAAAAGATGAGATAAAAAGAAATTTTGATAATGGATATCGTTTAATGAAAATAAAGATCGGCGGTGCGCCAATCAGAGAGGATATAAAAAGAGTTGAGGCCGCAATTGAGGCCACAGGTTCAGCAGAAAAAGTGGCCTTGGACGCAAATGGTGGCTTAAAAGAAAGTAATTATATCTCATATGCAAAGGAGCTTTCTTCATTCGGCTTAAAATGGTTCGAGGAGCCAACGCATCCATCCAATTTTTCCAGGTATAATGAATTTATAAATCTTTATGGAAATCCTGTTGCTGGTGGAGAAAATCTATATTCTATTCAAGACTTTTTAAATCTTGCAAAATATGGTGGACTTCGTGAAAATCATGACATCATGCAGATCGATGTGCCTCAAAGCTATGGGATAAGCTATTTTAATGAGGTTTTGAAGGAGTTAAGAGGAATTAACTGGAATGTTGAGTCTATTATGCCACACGGAGGTAATCAGATGTCACTTCACGTTGCCTGTGGATTTGGTTTGTCGATGTGCGAAGCTTATCCAAATGTGTTTGGTGTTTTTTCGGGATACGACGATAACTACAAGTTAAATGATGGTTATCTACAACTAAATGATAATCCTGGGATCGGCTTTGAAGGTCAAAACGATTTGTTTAATTTATTCAAGAATATTTCGTAGATGCAAAACTATAATATTGCAATCGTTGGTACAGGTATAATTGGCATGTCACTTGCTTTACAGCTAAGTACTATTGATCACATAAATATTACTTTATATGGCAAAAAACCAATATATAGCCCATTTAAAACCACTGCAATACTCTCAACATCTTTTGGCATATATGAACGACTCCTTGGCCTAAGCAAATTAGATGCCAAAATATCTCAATTAAAAAGATTTAAAATTATAGATGAATTAAAGGCAAAAGAAAAAATTATAGATTTTGACTCATCTGAAATAAACCTCAATTGTTTTGCTTATAATATTAAAGATAGTTATTTAGCCAATGAGCTTCATAAGGAAATAAAAAAAAGAGATTCTATCATTTGCAAGAATGAATTTGTAAAAGGATTGGAGGATAGTTTAAGTAAAACAGTCTTAAATACATCGTCTGGTTCAATAGAATTCGACTTAGTAATAGGCGCGGACGGAAGAAACTCTATTACAAGAGAATCAGCCGGTATCAATTATACAAAAAAAACCTATAAAGAGAGTATACTCGTCACAGAGATTGAACATAGTAATTTGAATGACTCTACAAGTTTCGAGATCCATCGAAACGGAAGTCTCCTTACATCAGTTCCAACAGGAAATAGAAAATCAGCAATTGTAATGATTGATCAGTCACAAAAGATTGATCCTATTAGTTCAGAAATGTTAAATAAGATCATTCAAGAAGGCCTATCGGAATATTTAGGTAATATAGTTACAAATAAAAAATATACTATAATTCCAAGCGAGACAATAAATGTTGAAAAACTATACAAAAATAGAGTAATGCTTGTTGGTGAGTCAGCACATGTAATCCCACCGATTGGCGCACAAGGTCTTAATCTTGGATTACGTGACATTAACACTTTTTACGAAATTTTACGCAATAACGAAGAAAAAGACCCAGGGTCAAAGACCATCCTGAGTAGTTACAATAATATGCGTTGGCTCGATATTTATAAGAGATATAAATCTGTTAACTTATTATATAAGAGCATGATGGATAATAATGCGGGATATTCAGCCTTAAGGAATATTGGCTTCCTTACAATAAATAAATCAAAAAGATTGAAAAAACTTCTTTTAGCAGAAGGTTTATCATTCAAAAGATAGTGTATGTCATATGAAAAAAGTTAGACAATTTATTGAATATTTATTTTTTCTACTATTTTACTGCCTTCTATCGCTGCTTCCAGTATCAGTTGGATCCAAGATATCTGGTTTTATATGTATGTTAGTCGGCATGACCTTGAAGCGTAAAAAAAGAGTCCAGGGACAGCTCAGTAAATACCTTAATTTTAACAAGATGGAGTCTCGCCATCAAGCTCGTTTAATATATTATCATTTCGGGCAAAATATGGCGGAACTATTTATGATGAAGTCGATGTTAAAAAGAATGTCTAAAATTAATTATCCTGGAGTACCAAGTCAAAATCAAAAAGGTAATTTGTATGTAACAGGACATTTTAGTAACTGGGAAGTCGCAGGTATGCCGATATTCCTCTCAGGACAAAAAACTGCTGTAGTTTACCGACATATAAGCAACCCATTTATTGATAGATTTATACTAAAACGAAGATCTCTAATTTATACTGGTGGCTGTTACGAGAAGTTCAGTGTGACAGCCATGGATCTTGTTAAATTGATAAATAATAATGTGAATGTGGCCCTCCTATGTGATTTAAGATGGTATGGGGGCATTAATATTAATTTCCTGGGACATAAATCCTATTCAATAACATTACCTGCGATAATCGCATTAAGAACTGGAACTGATATATACTCAATAAAAGTTAATAGAAAAGATAACTCAAACTATACCTTTGATATTGATAAAGTTGACATAAGAAAAAACAAGGATAAAGATAATACTATCTTGAATATAACTACTAAAATAAATAATATTTACAGTAGTTGGATTACTTCGAGTCCATCAGAATGGTGGTTATGGACTCATGAGAAATGGAAACAAAAAGATGAAGAATAGTAAGAAAGCTACATTTAATATTGGACAAATTGTAAAACATAAGTATTACCCATTCAGGGGTGTTGTATTTGATGTAGATCCTGAATACGCAAATACTGAGGAATATTTGATGTCCATTCCTCAGAAAATTAGGCCAACGAAAGACCAACCCTTCTATCATCTATTGGCGGAAAATAGTGAAACAGAATACATTGCATATGTATCTGAACAAAACCTAGAATTAGATGACTCAGATGAACCCATTACACATGATGAACTATACAATTTTTTTGATGAATATGTTGATGGAAGCTACAAATCAATAAAAAATTTTAAACACTAACGTTATTTATTGTATGCCTTTGTAAAGCCAAGTAAAGATACTGATGCGTCAATTGATTTTCCATTGACCGATGTAAACCTCATTTTAATAACGTTTCCATCTTTTAATTGTTGTATTATTGTGTCATCAATTTCTAGTAGACCCTGGCAGCCTTGAATGTTGTAGCACGCATTATATGGCATTGAATTTGTTTGGTTATCATCAATCTGATAGAGAACTCCACTTTGTAACTTGACACCTAATGGTGCATGTATGAATAATTTCTTTTGTTCACTATTAAGTTCAACAATTCCGACACGAGAAAACCACACCGTCTGGTCGCCATAGTCCATATTTTGACCATAACTTATTTGACAAATTGTATTTGCATCCTTAGTTTCGCAAAGCTTATCCCAAGAGGGTTTATTATCGTGATTATCTGCATAAGCAGTTGACATCATAACTAAAAAAACAAAAAATGTTATTATGTATTTATTGAGGTGTGACATAAAGGCTCTACATTCTTAAAAAGCGTATACTCTTTTGAATAATAACAGATTTTATATGACATTAAACATAAAAATTAAAACAGGTCTCTTTCTACTGCTTATAGTTATAACTTACTTTTTAAGTGGTAAATCGAATGCAATTGAGATTTATGAGCAACACGCCATATCAATGCATGGTAACCCAGAGACTGATATGCCTTTTGACAGCTATCAACATGCGAGAGTGGATGCTAGCCAAGGCGGTATACTCAAACTTGCATCACTTGGGACCTATGATTCAATGAATCCATTCATTGTTAAAGGAAGGTCTGCATATGGTATCCGTAATTATATATTTGAGAGCCTGCTATCTCGAAATTATTCTGAACCCTTCTCTTTGTATGGACTTATTGCTGAAAAAATAATATTCCCAGAAGATCGAAAATGGATTGAATTTCATATAAATGAAGAGGCAAAATTTTCAGATGGCAATAAGATTAACCCCTCTGACGTGCTTTTTTCTTTCAATCAATTGCGCGAATTTGGTAGACCCAATCATCGTAACTACTATTCGCGAGTGAAGGATGTTCAAATAACATCCAGGAATAGCATTAAATTTAACATCAATGAGAAGGATAATGATAGAGAGTTAATTTTAATTCTTGGATTGATGCCAATACTACCTCAACATATATATAAAGATGGAAAATTCCGGGAAGCAGATTTAGATATTCCGATTGGATCAGGCCCATATACTGTTCAAAAATTTGATCAAGGTAAAAATGTTACTTATATCAAAGATCCTAATTATTGGGCGAAGGATCTTGATGTAAATGGTGGGATGCATAATTTTGAGAAAATTTCTGTAGATTACTATTTAGACGATAGCTCAAGATTTGAAGCATTTAAAGCCGGCCTTTTCGATTTTTATCAAATCTGGGACCCAACTAGGTGGAATAAACTAAAGTCTGAAAAAAATGTAGCCAATGGAAATATAGTATTATTAAATATCCCAAGGAAAACACCAGCTGGCATGCTTGGTCTTGCCCTAAATACGAGAAGAGAGAAGCTTTCTAATGTTAATATAAGAATGGCGTTATCTACTTTATTTGATTTTAAGTGGATTAATAAAAATCTCTACCATGGCTTATACAAGAGAACGACAGGGTTTTATGATAACTCCTATCTTTCATCCATAGACAGCCCAATTACATCTCGCGAGATTCAGCTCCTTGGAGAGGATTTAATATCTGAGATGGAGAAAGCTAATGATAATTTTAAATTATTAAATGATAAAAGTACCAGAGAAAAGCTTCGTAATGCTCTCACTATTTTCAATTCAGAAGGCTATGTATTAGAAGACTCAAGACTCATAAACAAAGACACTAAAGAGCCATTTGTCTTAGAATTTCTAATATCGGATAAAAGGCAGGAAAAATATGCTCTCAACTATAAAAAAAATCTTGAGAAAATTGGGATTGATCTCAGCATTACGATGGTTGACTCCACACAGTATCAGCAAAGGAAACAAAACTTTGACTTCGATATCATAGAGCACTTTTGGTATGCCTCCCTATCACCTGGTAACGAGCAATACTTTTACTGGGGCAGTAAAAATGTAGATGTGGTTGGAAGTCGAAACTATGCGGGAATTAATGATCCAAAGATTGACTCTATGATAGACAATATGATTACAAGTAAAGAAAAGGATGATTTTATTGCAGCTACACGCTCACTTGATAGGTTATTGATTTCAGGCCATTATGTTATCCCACTATTTCATTGGCCGCATCAATGGGTCGCAATTAGCAATAGAGTATCGCAACCTAAAACGCTATCACTCGATGGCTACAAGATTAATAGCTGGTATATTAATGATGAGTAATACCCTTCCCAATTCTATCTATTATTTTTAAAATCGACTCCGACACATGATCAGTCTGATAAGTATTCTTTACAAAGAGTAAATTATTTTTTTTTATGTGGGCTAATTCTTTATTTTCTTCAATCCAAATGAATAAATTATCTTGATAATTGAAATATTTTTCATTGAATGAGATATTAACACCATCAGTTAGATACTCGACTTTACTTATGTTAAGAGATTTACATTTTATTTTTAGGGATAATATCGTCAACAATTCTTTTACCTCTTCTGGTAAAACACCAAATCTATCTAGTAGTTCTTCCTTCATATTATCAAGGTCTTTTTGTATCTTGGCTTCAGACAGTCTCCTATATATCCCCATTCTGACCTTTATATCATTTATATATTCTTCTGGAATAAAATAGGAATTATTTGTCTTGATCACTGGAGACCAATCCTTGCCTTCGGTGGGTAAATTTTTCATAATTTTTATCTCATCTTCAAGCATAGAATTAAATAGCTCAACACCCACATCTTTAATATGGCCTGATTGTTGACTCCCTAATAAATTACCTGCACCCCGTATATCTAAGTCATGTGAGGCAAGAATGAAGCCCATGCCTAAACTATCCAGATTTTGTAGAATTTTGAGTCGAGCTAGAGCGCCCTTGGTCATGTTACGACGGGGTAAGGTTATATAGGCGGATGATGCTAGCTTTGAACGACCAACCCTACCCCTTATCTGATATATTTGTGATAAACCAAAGTTATGAGCATTTGTAATAATAATTGTATTAGCATTTGGAATATCTAAACCAGACTGAATTATTGATGTGGCAATTATTAAATCGTATTTATTCTTGTAGAAATCATCTATTATCCCACTGATTTCATTATTTTTTAGTCTTCCGTGCGCAATAGCATAACTTATTTCCGGAACATTTTTCTTAATAAAATCCTCAATCTTTGGTATATCTTTTATCTTAGGACATATAATAAATGATTGACCATTTCTTTCTTTTTCCTTCAAAATTGCTCCCCTAATTAATGACGGCTCAAAATAATTTACAGATGTTTTAATTGCAAGCCTACCCTCTGGTGGGCTAAAAATGAGAGACATATCCCTTATTCCATTAAGTGAAAGCTGTAAACTTCTTGGAATTGGAGTCGCGGATAATGATAAGATGTGTGTATTTAATGAGTGCTTCTTGAGATACTCCTTTTGTTTCACGCCAAAATGCTGCTCTTCATCTATAACTATTAAACCTAGATTTTTAAATATAATTTCATCATTCAGCAGCGCGTGTGTTCCAATAATTATATCCGTTTTTCCAATTTGGATATCCTCCAGAATCTGAATGCGTTTCTTTTTTGATGTAAACCGGCTTAGGCATTCAATATTTACAGAAAATTTCTGAAATCTATCATTAAAATTTTCAAAATGCTGTTTTGCAAGTAAAGTTGTTGGAACCAATATTATAACTTGATATCCGTTAGAGACTGATAGAAATGATGCCCGAAGTGCTAACTCAGTTTTCCCAAATCCAACGTCACCACATACAAGCCTATCCATTGGTATACCTTTATTAAGGTCACCTAAGATATCTCTCTCTGCCTTTTCCTGATCATTGGTTTCGGTAAATGGAAAATAGGATATGAATTCATTATACCGATTGTCCTGCAACATTATGGGTGCGACAGATGTTTTTCTTTTTGCTTCTACATTTATTAACTCGAATGCAATCTCTCTGATTTTATCTTTGGCTTTCGCTTTTTTGTATTGCCAATTAGCCGCTCCAAGTTTATCCAATTCTATGTTATCATTATTGGAATGAGAATATAAAGATAATAAATCTATATTTTCGACAGGGAGATGTACTTTATCATCATTTTTATATTTTAATTCAATGCAATCATAAGTTACGTCATTTGTAGTAATTTTTTTTAAGCTCTCAAATTTACCAATTCCATAATCTCTGTGAACTATAAAATCACCGATATTTAAGGATGTAATTTCTTTCAGATAATTTGTTGATTTTTCCCTATTATAATTTTCCATATTATCTTTAATATTGAAAATCTTGTCATATGAAAGGTATATACATTTATCAGCAATAATGTTTCCGGCATCAATCTTATTGCTGACATATATAGAATTTATTCCACTGACTTCATTGCGTCGATCTACTAATTTTACCTCGTCAAATTGAGGGGCTACATTCTTTAAAAAAGATATTGCGTGTTTTGTGTTTCGTGCAGTTAAAATTATTGGATATTGTCTACTGTATTTATTTATTAGAGAGATGATTTTTTTTTGCCTTCTTTCGGCATCTGAATTATCTGCTTGTATCTGATCATCAATCTTCTGAATACTCGTATTAAGAATTTTGAAAGTATTAACGTTATCAATACTAGGGTTTTCTGAGGAGGACAGTATACAAACCCTATTTTGGAATATTCTATTATACTCATCATTATTTACATGTAATTCATTCGGATTTAGTGGTTTAATCATATCCTTAACGAATTCATCATTTTCTTTTAATGCAGATTTATAGTCATAAACCTCCTTTACATTTTGGATAATAATATCTGCTTCAAATTTAGATGCTTCAGATAATACCACTCTAGAATTTGGTATTATATTTTCAAGCGTATCCAATTTCTCAAAGAAAAGTGGTAAGTATTGTTCTAGGCCACTAACCCTTACGCCGGAAGTCACGCTTTCATATATATAGTCCTTTTGCATTCTCTTAAAATTATAGATATATGAACGACGAAAATTATTAATATTTTCTTCAAAGAAATATATTTCAGAAAATGGATAAAGGCTTATACTATCTGCACTTTGTATTGTTTTTTGATTTTGGAAATTAAAGTATCTAATTGAGTCGATGCTATCGCCAAAGAAATCCAGTCTGATAGGATAGTTATAATTTGGGCTGAATATATCAATAATCCCACCCCTATTTGCATATGTGCCAACCTCAATAACATTATCAACCTTTTCATAGCCAACATTTTCAATATACCTTAGAAGCTCGGAATATAAAATATTATCATTAACTTCAATCTTTTTCTCTTTGTAAGTAACGAAATCCTGAAATTTCTGTAATATTGAATTTGCAGTTGTAATTAATATAAATCTTTTATTATTCTGAATATATTTATTAAGCTTGATTATATTGTTTATTCGGGATGCTTTTACAGACCTTGATGGCCCAAAATTATCGTAATAAGGGCAATCCCATTCATGTAGTTTAGCAACTTTAATAGACTTATTAATGAATTTTATCGATGAGTAACATTGATTAATTTCATCATTGGTATTTAGAACATAAATTAAGTTTTCATTCGCACTATTAAAATACTCTAAAAGAGCTAGTGCGCCCGAACTATTAGGTACACCTTGTATGCAAATATTTCTATCCAATTCGTCAACTGAGAACATTTATTTGATTAGCTTTTAGATATTCTCTAATTTTGATGATTATCGGATCTAAATTATCGTTATTTGGAGATTCAAACTGTACAATCCATTTGTAGATATCAGGATCTTCTGATCCAAGTAATATTTGAAAATCGTTAATCTCTTCGGCGGTCATCTTACTTATATTTTCTGTAATAAAATTACCAAGTATAAGGTCAAGTTCTTTTGTGCCCCTATGCCAAGATCTGTAGATTAGTTTATTTTGAAATTCGTTTTTCATAAAATTTAAAATATTATTCTTAATAATAGTAAATTATGTCTCATTTGGAAAAATTACAATTTTTATTATGGAAAATCATGCATTTAATAGATTATTCACAGACTTGTCAGTCATTAAAGGCATTGGAGGCCAAACGTACGATAAATATTGTAAATTATTAAACAAAGACAGAGCCCGGCTAATTGATTTATTGTGGCATTTTCCTAATAGGATAGTCCAGAGAGATAATATTACAAAAATAAGAGATCTAAGAGACGGAGAAACGCAAACAATATGTGGTAAAATAGAAAAACACAAGAAAGGTTTTAGGAATGCACCCCACCAATTTGAGATTTACGATGGAACAGGTATCTTAAATCTCGTTTACTTTAAGCTACCATTCTATCTAGAGTCAAAGTTGAAGGTCGGCGATACAAAATATATTTCCGGAAGGGTAAAGGAGACTAACTTAAAAAAACAAATTGCGCATCCGGATTTAATGCTTTCGGCAGATGAATTCTCAACATATAGAAACTTTGAACCTATTTACCCTCTAACGAACGGATTATCAAATAAACAATTAATAAAAACAATAGAGAATATTTTTCTGTTCATTGATGAAGTTGAGGTTATTTCTGATTGGCATTCAGAGACTTTTCTTAAAAAAAATAATTGGAAAAATATATTAGAGACGTTTCGAGATATTCACATGCCGAATGAAAATTATTTTGACGATACAAAAGAAAATCCGATAAAGAGACTTGCTTATGACGAGATTCTTATAAATCAAATTAAAATTGAACATATCCGAAGAATTCGACAAAAATGCAATGGATTTATAATGTCAAAAGAAGATGTTACCATTGATGAAATTAAAAATAGACTACCATTTGAGCTTTCTGGTACACAGAAAAAAGCAATTCGTGAAATATATGACGACATGTCAAAACCAAATCAAATGATAAGATTACTGCAGGGGGATGTGGGCAGTGGTAAAACGATGGTATCTTTCTTCTCGGGATTGAAATGTAATATTTCAGGATATCAATTTGCATTGATGGCCCCAACAGAATTATTAGCGAAACAGCACTACGAAAATTTTACAAAGCTTACTTCGGGCTATGGTATCAGATGCTGCTTATTAACCTCAAACACCAATAGCGAAGATCGTCAAAATATATCAAAAAAAATAAGTGAAGGGGATGTTGATGCCATAATTGGAACGCACTCTTTGTTCCAAGAAAAAATTACATATAAGAAACTTGGTCTGGTAATTATTGATGAGCAACACAGGTTTGGAGTTCACCAAAGACTATCTTTGCAAAGAAAATCAATTACAGGGAAAGCTGACCTACTCTTGATGACCGCGACCCCTATACCAAGAACTCTCATTCAAATTAACTACGGAGATATTGATATCTCTGAGCTTGAAAATCTTCCCAATAAAAAAAGAATCAACACAACTATTACATCTATGTCTAAAATCACAACGCTCATTGAGAGATTGAATAACATTTGCAATAATCACAACAAGATATTTTGGGTATGCCCTCAAATTTTATCCAATGAAAATAATAATATGTCGATAACAGACCGCTACAAATTTCTAAATGAAAAGATGAGACATGGCATTTCAATGGTACATGGAAAAATGAATGAGAATGAAAAAGAGAGGCAGATGAATGATTTTCTTGAAGATAGAGCTAATATTTTAGTGGCAACATCTGTCATCGAAGTTGGTATAGATATCAAAGCCGCAAACATTATTGTAATTGAGAATGCAAATAATTTTGGATTAAGTCAAATTCATCAATTGAGAGGCCGTGTTGGAAGAAACGAACAAAAATCATGGTGCGTCTTGTTACACGATAACAACTTAAGTGGCATTGCCGGGGATAGACTTAAAATAATAAGAGAAAGTGATAATGGGTATGAAATAGCGCGAAGGGATATGTTAGTTCGAGGTTATGGAGATATATTCGGTCACAGACAATCAGGGTTCAGGGTATTCAAAGCATTAAATGAGAACTTAATCGGCGAATTTGGCAGTAAAGCCAAAATGGATAGTGAAATTATTCTTGATGGAATACTAGATAATGATGAATATAAATCTAGATATAAAAAATTATTTGATTTCTATGAAGCGCATGGATTTAAGTATATCATCAGTTAAGCTATCAGTCTGGGTTAACAAGGCCAGCTGAAATGATTAATTTGGCAGCGTCCTCTACTGACATGTCCAGGATCTTTACATCTTTTTCTGGTAAGAATAATAAAAAACCTGAAGTTGGGTTTGGAGTCGTTGGCAAGAATACAGATAAATAAACTTCATTATTTTTAGATATCTTTTTTAGCAATTCACCTTTTGTGTCGGTAGAAACGAAGCAAACTGAATGCATACCTTTCCTGGGATACTCAATTACAGCAGCTTTTGAGAAATTCCTTCCATCTTCTGAAAAAACAGTTTCAAAAATTTGCTTTAATCCCTTATAAATACTCCTCAAAACAGGAGTTTTATTAAGAAGTGACTCACCAAATCTTAAAAAACCTGTGCCAAGGAAGTTTGCGGCTAAGAAACCAAAAAATGTTAGTAAGATAAATCCAATAATAAGACCGACACCGGGAACTGAAACAGGTAAGATGTTTTCTGTTAAGAATCTGTCCGGCAAGAGTGGTGTAAAAATTGCATCGATTTTATTTATAAACCACCAACCAACTGCCAAGGTTATTGCCACAGGCGCTGATACCACAAGTCCTGTTAAGAAATATGAACGAATTTTTTTTATCATTTTCTACCGATCTATTTAGTTTCTCTTTTCTATTGTAAATGAATAGTTATTCCTAGTTAAACTTTCAGCGATTTTATCCATTCTTGATGTATTTGAGAAAGGTCCAATGATGATATCGAATGTGTTTGATCCATTATATGCATCATTTTCAATCATTTTTGGCTTAATTCCACTTAGAACCCTGAAATTATCATTTATAATTCTATTTATTTTAACTTTAGCAGAAGATAAGTCTAGACCTTTACTTATAAGTATGTAATTAACTTGTTCATTATATATTTTTTTAATATCTTTCTTCAAAGCATTATCATTACCTATAGAAGCATTTAAATTTTCCTTTTTTGATATATCGAATAAGTTATTGTTTAAATCTTGGTTTGCATTATTTGATATTAATTGATCAGGATCTACTTTTTCTGAGGAATTAAAGTTAAGAATATCACTATACAATTCGGAGTCCTTAATTACGGAATTACTCGTGGGACTTTCTGTGAATTCAATCTCCTCTCCCCCAAAGAAATTTCCAACATTAATTGAGAATCTGTTTTTTATACTATTAATTTTACCCTCAACACTTATATCTTCGATATTTTTTGATTTTAATTTATCTTCAATACCATCAATCTTTGATAATTTTTCAATTGAAGAGGCATCTTGATTGGCGAGATCGTCTTGACCAATCTTTGCACGTGCCAATGACCTAGTTTCTAGTGCTGTGATTTTCTCCTCATCTGATAATAGATCAAGCCACAATGAATTTGTAATATCGGTTATTGCTGCAATATGATTCTCTGATTTATAATTAGATAACCCCCTATAAAGAAATGCTCGTGTTAATATAATCTCGTCCAAGCCACCAGATTTTATCAGATTATCTAGAATTGTAATTGACATTTCGTAATCTTCTTTAGAATATAAGTCGATCGATTTATCAAGCTCTTCAGCATATATATTAGCATTTGCTTCCGTAGAAATGACATTTAAAACCAAAAATATATATATAAATATGAAAGATAGTTTATTTAGTATTTTCATGAAGGACTGGATATCAAAAAATTAAAATATTATGTTTGAATATAGGTTATATTTTAATGCAACAATATCTAATAAAACATTTATTAAGAAAAAAATGGAAAAAATTATCTTAAATAGGGCATATATAGTTTTAGAGCTATTGTTTATTGCCATATTAATTCCGACTATCATTTTGGTAAATAGATTAGCTGAAAATGTGATTTTGATTCTTTGGTTAATTACAATATATGGGTCCATTGTTTATATTAAGTATCACAAAATATTAAATTTTAAGCAGATATTAAATTTTAAAGCCTTCACAAGTGCTAATATCAATATAATCCTAGCAAGGTGGCTCTTTCTAACAATTGTAATTTATTTAATAACCTTTTATTTTTATAATGATAAATTATTCACAATCCAAAAGCAGAACCCCTATTTTTTGATCATAATTTTTTTCATCTACCCAATACTGTCTGCATTACCGCAAGAATTTATCTTTACAACATTCTTTTTTAGTAGGTACGAAAGTATTATTCCAAAGAAATTACAAGTTGTAATTAGTGCAATAATATTCACATACGCACACGTACTTTTTATCAATTTTATTGCACCATTTCTATCACTTTTTGGTGGCTTGATATTCGCTAATACCTACAAAAAAACAAATTCACTGGCCCTCGTTACATTTGAGCACTCGTTATACGGAAATTCATTATTTTTTATGGGTCTTGGTTATTATTTTTGGGGTGGCTCAGTTACGATTGCGTGATATTTATTTTATGCCATCAATAGCGATAAATTGATTAAATATACCAATAACAATTATATCCTCAACATCATAACCAATAGCTCTCATAACTGAAGCATCTATTTTAAATCGCGAAAAAATAATATAATTATCGTGTTTAATTATGCTATTGTTAGACTGTAAGATCAAGTAGGATAAGCCGGAGGCAAGGTCTGCGGTATCATTATTTTCGCCAGTTTCAATTACATAATCTCTAACGTGATTTGAGATATATTGATCAAAATTACCTTTGGATGGGTTTGTTGCAGACAGCAGAAGAAAAATAGATGTGCCCAAAAAATATATAAGAATATTTTTTCTCATCATCTGTTTCATAATTCATCTAACTTTTTTCTGTATTGGCTCATTATCCTATGCCCGCTATCCGCAAGTGCATCAAGCTTACTATCTAGATTTGCAACAACCAACTCTCCGTGTTGTTTTAAAATCGCACCATTAATAATTACTGTATCGATATCGCTTGAATTAGAATGAAAAATAATACTTGAAATAGGATCGTGCATTGGAACGAGGCTTATTCTATTTTTTTTGAATATAATTAGATCCGCCTTCTTACCTGGCTTAATTGATCCAACTTCATCATCAATACCATATGACTTCGCCGCATTAATTGTCGCCCACTCAAAAGCCTGTCGAGTTAAGATTTTCATGGCGCTTGGAGGAGCATTTTTTTCTTTATAACTTTCAAGAGTAATTTCATGCCTTACAGATTGAAGTGCAAATCTAATTACATTCAGCATATCACCCGCCATAGCAGACTCAATATCAGATCCAAAGTTAAAGGTACCACCACTTTCAATTAATCTTTTTGTTAAGGGATTGCCAAATCCCATCTGCAGTTCTTCTTCAGGCGTAATTGAGAATGTACATGATGCATCGACTAGTAAATTTAACATTTCATCGGTAATGTTATTTGCATGCACTATGTTTGTATTCTTATTCAATAAATTTTCTTTCTTTAGGGCATTAAATCCATCTGGTGTAAGGAAATTACCTCCGACATGCATACTGATTATTAAGTTGAGCTCTTTGGCAAGCTGAAAATCTGCTTTGCATACTTCAAGTGTTGACTGTTGAGGTCCAAGCACGGCCATACCAAGCTTTATCATACCTTCTTCTGGAAAATAATTCTTTAATCTCATAATCTCATCCCGTGGATGCGGAACTTCACTGTAATGCTGTTGACCAATCTTTGGCTTATGTTTTGGTGAACCATGCAAGAAAATTGCTCTTATGTTAGAGTCAATCAACCCCCGAATTGCAGCATTAGTATGCTCTGGGGTAGGATTGTTATGACACCAATCTACGATTGTTGTTGATCCAGTATTTATCTGATTGAGTGCCCCAACATAGTTACCAATATACATATCATCAGGACCATAAAATGAAGCCAATCCTGAGTGAATTGATGAGAGATAATCAGTCAATGTCCAATCGGATGCAATCCCTCTTAGACCTGTTTGCCAAGTATGAATATGTCCGTTAATGAAACCAGGGCAAATTAGATGATTTTTCGCATCAATGACTTCAATGGCATCCATTTTAATGGATGGCTGTATTTTTTCGATAATCCCATTTTCTATATAAATATCTATATTTTCAGGTTCACCAATACCATCATCCATGGATATTAAGTGTGCGTTTTTAATTAAAATACTATTCATTGAAGAATAACCAATACTGATAATATATTTAGCATAATAATAGTATATGCCTATGATGAAAAGATATTTGTACGGATAATACTTAGTAAAATTAATCTAATGAAAAAATTAATTTATACTGTGAAAAATAATGCTCTAATTTTTTTAATAAATTTTCCTTGATAGGTTATGAAATAGGAAAACTGACCCAAAGGAATTGCCACAACCAGAACAATTATTTGATATAGAATAAATATGCTAATAACCCTAAGGAATAGTATTAAAAGATTGTTATTTAAAAATTTAGAAATAAAAGCTGTCAAAATATCCGAGGCATAGAGAGCAAACATGCCACTGAGAGAAAACACAACAAAAATTAAAAATAATTTAGATATATTATTGACATGAAATATCTTTAATAGTTGACTGATCATTAATTTAGTACCAATTTATAAGTTATGACAAAAACATCCTGGTTAATACTTATACTATTATTGATACTAATCATAGGAACTTATGTCTCCCGAAATAGTAATTTACCTACCCCACCACATTATGAGTGCAAAGAAAGCTTATTTGAGTATGTGGTACTTAATAAATGTACGTACAGGAACCAGAATATGGATCACTCCTCTGGGCCAGCATAAATTCCTGCAGTTTCGGGCCATAATGCTTTGATGATTTTAAAATGTGAAATATCAACAGTTGCATCCATGTGCAAGAATATGCTTGCGTCTCTCATTAGTTTTTCTATGCCGGCATCCAGCATAGCCCCCATTCCGCCGTGAAGTTCCATGGCGTTTTGGCAGACATTTAGTATTTGCTGTGATGCAAATACTTTTGATTGCCAACATAAAGCGTCAGCATCAGTTGTCTTCATATCACAGGCATAAGCTGCTTGCATAACCAGACTTCTAACTGCGGATACCTTTGTAGCCATATCCGCCAGTCTGGAAGCAACAACTTGATGCTTAATCAGAAGCTTGCCTCCCCTGCTATAGTTTTGAA
>MDTG01225757.1_pt1 | contig 24338 bp, 24 predicted proteins | sample 811421 | NCBI WGS metagenome assembly MDTG01 (sample SAMN05326645, study PRJNA326480) | marine metagenome | isolation source: seawater | place: Pacific Ocean: South East | collected 2011
AACCTACATTTTTTCATTAACGTTTCATTACCATACCATTCTGTGGCTTTGTGTTCTTTGACTAAACCTGTTAACATATATTCTTTGCCAACTTCACACTCTGGTTCACTATTTGTTAACCATTTAACAATATTTTTGTTATCGTTGTCAAATACTAAAATCCAAAATTGTCCAAACTTGCTTTCTTTAGCTGTCTTTTCTAATAATGTTACTGGCCCTACCCATTTTGATCCAACCATGCCAACAAGTTTACTGTTTTCTTGATAGTATTCAAACTTCTGTTTTCTAGCTTCTTTCTTTTGAATATTGTATGCCATTAGTGGTAAACTAGCTACTACTCCCATATGACGAACATCAATATTGGCTTTTTCAAGTGTATCCAATACTTGTGTTTCATAATCAGTAATTGAGCCACTTAATTTTTTGAAAACCAATTCTTTTTTTAATTCAAAGATATATTCCATATCAGTTGTGTAGTCTGGTAGTAAAGATTTGGTTTTAGCCAAGTCTATTAGCTTTTCTTTTAGCACTTCTTTGTTAGGTTTTGTATCACCTTCTAGCCATTTTTGGTATCCTTGTGTCTTAAAGACATCAATGGCAATAGTAATTGCGTCTAATATATTGTACTCTTGAATTTTGCTTTTGCTCATATTATAATAATAACATAGAAAGCAGATCTGTCAAGTCGATTTTTTAAGTATTTTGATGTTTTTTGGGGTTAATTTTGTCCAGTTTTCTTAGTTCTTTTTTAACAAAGCAGACATTACATACTACTGGATCTGTAGATTGCTTATAATACCAAGATTCAAATGGTTTTGCTACAAGGTAAAATAGACTATCCATTTCAAGATCTCTTAAATTTTCATTGCATATTTCTAAAATATCCATTGGCTCTGTCATTGACATTGAATAACTGTTTATTTTTTCTGGCATTAGTTTGTTTTTAAACAGTTGCCATGATTTGTCATCTTCTTTTAAAGGTTCAATTTTATTTTGATGTTTCCATTTACCTTGTGAGTTGAGATTAAATTCTTCCTGTAAAAAAGGATGTAGTCCATCTTCATATTCAACTATTTCTTGCCATGGTTCAATTAGTTTGTAATTTTCATCATAGTAAATTGCATGAAATTCATGCCCATTGTTTTTCATATGATCCAATTGTTTTTTCACTTCTTCTGGTTTTTTGCATTTTTTGTTTATAAAGTATAAAAATGCTGTGGTTGAAAAATATTGCCAAAGAGGATAATGTGCTTTTGTTTTTGAAGAAACTATTTCATACGTGCCATCAATGTTCTTCATAAAGACTGATGGAACTATAACATCATTTATTTCAAGTTTTAATATTGTAAATTTATATCTTTTAAGAAACTTTAATACATCATCTCTATATAAGTTGGATAATTCATTAGAAGCAAAAAAATCTTTCAAAGCATTGTAAGTAGCGGCTTCAACTGAACCACTTTTGTTTTTTGAGTCTTTTATTTTATAAGGTTTTTTACACTTGGGACATACTCTATTGCTTTTAAGTATATCAATTTTGTGTTTTAATCTTTTAAACTTTTTTTCAAATAACATTTTCATTATAAATTTGTATCCAATTATCCACTTTTTTTATTCTTTTATCATCTAAAAAAGCATTATACTCATGCTTCATTAAATATGTATTTAACCCTATATCAGCACCTGCTTTTGCATTTGATATTTTATCTTCTACCCATATTGCACTAGAATCTTTATAGTAAGACAACCATCTATTTTTTGGTTCCATAAAAGGTATAATATCTACCTTATCAAACACTTCTGGAAAATGACTTTCAATATTCATTTTTCTAAGAGCGTTTGCGTATCTATCTGTTCCCATTGAAGTACAACCAATAATTTGCCAACCATCATTTTTAAATTTTTGTAATACTTCTTTAGCATCTCTATGTGGCTCTAAAAAACCTATCCATGCTGTTTTGTTGTAACCTTCAATAAGTTTTGCTGTGTCTGGTGCTTGAGCAAAAACTGTTGGATCCATTAATTCTTTATCTGGATGATACTCTTTAAGAAACTTATTAAAATGTTTTGACCAATCTAAACACACACCGTCTATATCGGTTAAGATTAATTTCCTCATCTTTGTACAAAAGCCTTTTCTACTACAAAGCCTCCTGGAATAGAAGTATTACCTTCTTTCATTCCTAATGATTCAAAGTGATCCATAAGATCTGCATTCAGTCCTTGTGATCCACAAATCATAAATCTATCTAACTTGATGTTTATTGCATCACCTGTGGTATGAGTATACAATGCATCATTTTTTATCCATTCAGTGATTCTACCTTTGCGTGGCCAATCCTGTTGCGTTAGTGTATTAAAGTATCTAAAGTTTCCTTGTGTTACGTGTTGCCATTCTTCATTAAAAAAGTTTAAGTCTTCATGGTATGCTAATTCATTCTCATACTGTACTGTGTGAGTCAAAATAACTTTTTGAAACTTTTCATATGTAAGAGGGTCTTTTATAATACTCATAAAAGGTGCTAATCCGGTACCAGTTGCAATTAGATATAGGTTACGACCCGGTAATAGATAATCAATTACAAGTGTACCTGTTGGTTTAGTGTTTATTAATATTTCATCACCTTCTTTAATATGTTGTAACTTTGAAGTTAAAGGACCGTCTTGTATTTTAATTGATAACCATTCTAAGTATTCTTCATGATTAGCTGAAGCCATACTATATGCTCTCATTAGTTTTTTACCTTCATTTTCAATTCCCATCATAGTAAATTCACCGTTGCTAAATCTAAATCCTGGGTCTCTAGTTGTTTTGAAACTAAAAGTTTTATCACACCAGTGTTTAACTTCTATAACTTTTTCTTTTAGTACTGCCATTATAATTCCTTATACTTTTTTAAAAATTCTTCTTGTCCTTTGTTAACGTTCTTAGTCCAGTTTTCTAAAGCATTCTCATCTGCAAAATCTGTTACATATTTGAAACATCTAAAAGGTGTGTTATTTCTTTTACAAACTTTTGCTATACCATATGCTTCCATATCAACAATATCAACATTAGCATAATTAAACCAAGAATCTGTATCTTGTACAAAGCTATCGCCAGTGCCAAGTGTAACATTTGTCCCAGAATCTAGTTTTATAGCACCAGCGGTACTATGTGCTTCAAAGGGTGTTACTCCTCTTGGTGCAACTGGTTCGGCTATCATGTCTCTTTGTAAAATAACATCTACTTCAACTAGTCCACTATGCTTTCCGTTTACTGTTCCTGCTGTTCCATAGTTGATTACCATGCTAGGTTTAAATTTTTCTATTACTTGACAAGCTGTCATTGTTGCGTTTACTTTACCTACATTTGTGTAGAAAATATTTTCTACTCCTTTTAATTCTTCTGGCAATGCTACTAACACTGCAATAATTTTGTCCACTCATAATCCTCCTTTATTCTGGTAGTCCCTAGGGGAGTCGAACCCCTCTTTCATGGATGAAAACCATGTGTCCTAACCGATAGACGAAGGGACCATGTTTTTATTATACATTTTTCTTCGTAAAAAATCAATCAAAATATGGTTCATATTCTGGAACCACATCAAGAATATTTTGATTTCTTAGTTTGTCTATCTGTTTAGTATACTCACAAAACCAACTCCACTTGTTTGATTTGTCTTCTTTCATCATAAAATTTACTATGTTATTAATTGTTTTTATACCTGATTGGACTACATGGTCAGGTAAATCTTCATTTATTAACCAATCTTTACAAGCGTCATATTTTTCTTTTACTATATGTTTCATTTCCAAAGGTAGAGTTTGTATACAAGCTGTTGCTGGCGAATGTGCCACGTGTATTGTTAAAATAGGATTCTTTTTGCTAGAATTAATTTTTTTAAATTTACTTTCAGTTAATTTCCATTTCATAAATTCTGGAATATGAAATACGTTTAAATTTGTTACTGTACAGGCCAACCATGCTTTTACATTTGATGGTAATCCATCTATCACTTGTAAATTTTTATAAACTGAAGGCCACTTGGCTGGAAATCTTTGATAATCATTTACATCACCATATCCGTCAATACTTGCTCCAACTGTAACAGTTTTAAAATGCTCCCACAGTTTTATTACTCTTGGTTGTAAGTTTGTCATGTTAGTATTATATTCAATACTCATTTTTTCTGCTTGGCCCATGTCAATACACTTTTGTAAAAAGTCATAGTGTCTTTCAATCATTAGTGGTTCACCGCCTGCCATATAAACTTGTTGCATATTTGGTATATTAGATTCTATATGATCCCAAAATTTATTACTGTTATACCAATCGTAATCATTTGTAAATAATCTACCTTTTGCATTTTTTTCTAATTTAACGTATCCATGTGTATCTTGAAAACCATCTCCGCCATATACTTGTAACCAATCTTCGTACCAACTGTGGCTATCTGTTGGTCCACACATTCTACATTTTAGATTACAAAGGTTACCAAATCTTAAATCATAGTAAACTAAAGGCACATCTTTTGGGTTTATAGATCCATCTGCATTAGTTACTTTAAGTGCATCTTCATATTTGAAATTCCAATGTTGTTCATATTGTCTTCTACTGTTTAGTCCTGCATCTTCTTCATTCTTACATCTACCACACTCATCACTCCAACGACCTTCTAACATATTTTTACGTACAATATTCATAAAGTCAGCTGTTCTGGCTTCAGTCATATCATGCTTACCTGCATTATAAGATGTACCATCTTCATGTCTTACTACACCTTGATTTTTAGTTACGTTAGCTTGACAACAGATTCTAACATCTCCATTGTTTCTTACTGCTTGAAATATCCAGGGTATTGGGCAAAAAGTATTGCTCATAATATTATTCTAATCCTTGTCCGCACTTTTCAGCACATCTTTCTATTCTTGGATTTGTTACATCCGTTGTTTTATTGTTAAAACTATCATGTAAATCATTCCAATATGGATGTTCTAAAATAGTTGATAAATCATTATTGTTTATATTATTCCATTCTAATCCATGTTTGTCAACATAATATTTGTATTGTGGACGATTATGTGCTGTTCCACTACCATACTTACCGCTTAAATGACAGCATTGCCATACTCTACCATCATATTCAATTTGTATTCTTTTTCTTGCTAACCATGGACATATAATTTTACATTCATTTGTGTAATCTGTAAACTCATTTAATTTCTGTTTTATTTGATCAATATACTGTTGTTGTGATTCTGGTATGCCACTATATTGTACTTCTTTATGTTTCTTACTAGATCCGCCAGTTACATACTTTTCTGTACCTTTTACTTTTCTTATAGCTTTTTCTTTCCATCTAGTTTTTTTAATACGAAATTTTTTAAATCCTATCTGCTTAGATAATTTTTCAGCTTCAGCTATTTGATGTTCATTGTGATCAAATTCTAAAAACTTCCATACTGCCCAACCGCCAGCATCAATAAATGCTTTAGCATTTTCAATTACCTTATCAAATTTTATATTTCTTCTGTATTTGTCATGTGTTTCATTATCAATACCATCTATTCCAAATTTAACTTGATCATCATTACAAAATGCTTTTGATGTAATTTTACCCAGCTCACTCCACCACTCAGTATCATGATAACCACCATTGGTGTTTATTTCAAGTTCTATTCCTGGAAAATATTCTGCCATGTGTTTTATAAATTCCATACTTTGAGGGTGTATCATACTATCACCAAAGTTTCCATCAAACTGTATTTTTCCTAATTTGGTTAGTATCTTTGGATTAAAAATCTTTTTAAATAAATCTAATTTCATATTTCCTGATGTACCAAATGTTAAATGTGGATTTAATTTTACTCCATCAAGATTCCTACCGCAGTCAAGACACATAGCATTACAATTACTTGTTATTTCAATCATTATTTCATCTATGTCTTCAGCTTTAAACATTATAAATTGTACTCTCTTACTACATCTTTAGGTAACCATTCTTTAGTTGGGATTAGAGGATCTTCAGGTCCGTCCCATCTGTTTGATTTAACTACTTCAAAATTTATTCCTATATCTTTTGCAAAGTCAATTGCTTCATTAACTTGATGTTGGTTAAAATTAAAAACAATAAACTGCCATGTATTTTTATCAAATCCTAATTCACTTCCTTTTTTCATTGCATAAACTACATCATCAAAAACAATATTCTTACGATATATATGTGCTGTATCTTTTAATCCATCCATTCCAAATGTTACAGTATCATATTTTGGTTCAAGTAAAGAATATAATTCATCCCACCAGATATCTTTTTTTCTAGATCCGTTTGTTGCAATGGAAACTGTAAATTCATAATCTTTTGCTACTTTTATTAGTTTAAGAAAGTCCGGATGATATATTGCATCGCTCCATGTACCGCAAAAATCTACATCTGGTTTGTGTCTTTTTGTTTTATCTGCAACTGCTCTTACTTCTTCTAATATCATTTTAAAATGTTCTACTGATATTTCATTTTTTACAATTGCTTGGTGACCAAACTTATATGTTTCTCCACTGTAATGATCTTTGAAGTTTTCAATAAATCTGTTGCATTTTGAACACGATAAACTGCATCTATGTGTAGCGTCAATTTGTAATTTGTGTTTTACTGAATAATCGTTTTCATAATCTTTATTTTCATTATGATGTTCTTGGTATTGTATTAGCCCTTCAATATATTTTTCTTTACGATTATCATGTGATCCAAGAATTGAATTGTAACTTCTTTTTGAGCTTTTACATATATCAATACATCTAGCAGGAATATCTTTACCTGTTTTTAATCTTTCAAAAAAGTTCTTGTATTCATTTGTATCAAATATCTGTTGTAACGATTTACCTGAATGTAAATTATGTTTTTCATCATTAAGCCATCTTTCATCAGCTTCTACTTGATTATGTCTATGTAAAAAGCAACAAGGTCTTACATAACCATCATGCGTGATGTAAGTTGCTTTGGGTTTTGTCTTGTCCATGCACTTTGGATATATGATTTGATCTTTCTTCATTAGTCATCTTTATCGTGATCATGCCTATGTTCATGGTTTTCAAGAGTTTGTTTTTTTTCTTTTTTATAATTTCTTTCATCGTCGACTCTTGTTGTAACAAACTTACCAGGTGATACTTCTTTATAATATTTGTAAAGTCTAATATCGTCTTCATCAATAATTTTTCCTTGTTCGTTTGTGTCGTAGTTTTCATTTGCAACAATGTCTTCAACTTTGAACATTTTACTTTCATCAACTCTCATAGCAGATCCTGGACCAAATCCAGATCCACCTTGCGGAGGAGTCAATCCGTGTGTTTTAGCTACATCACTATACTCGCCTGTTTTTAAATTTTGTTCATTTCTACGCATTTTTTCAAAGATACCTGTACCTAATTCAGTATGACACATCTGTTTACACTTGGCTGGCTGTAATGAACCGTTAGGATCATCTGATCTTTGCCAATCTTCTTCAAGTAAATGACTATACCAAGGGCTTTCTAGTATTGTTTTAACAGGGTTTGGGTCATCAGGATCTTGTGCATACAAGCTATTGAAGTCCATAGGCACACCATTTTCAGGTCCATGGTGAACCATACTAGGTATTGGCCAGTGTTGTTTGTAAGGATTCTTATCTCTTTCATAATACTCAATACCACCTAGCCAGTTACAAGGCCAAATCTTACCATCAAAACTCACATATATTCTTGGTTCAGTTCTATTTTGACAAACAATTTTGTGTTTTTGTGAAAAATGATCTACGCCTTTTACACCTTTAGTACCTTTGGCTCTTTGTTTTGCTAACATTTCTCTATCTGGGTGTCTATTTTTTCTTTCTTCATCAATGTTGATTACGTGTTCAGTAAGTCCGCCCATCTTCTTAACCATTTTGTGTTCAGTATCTAACTCATCTTGTTTGTGTTTAACTCTTCCTGAGTTAGGATCTATTAAGTTGCCAGTTTCACCACGCACTCTAGCTTCTTTTTCTTTTATCATTGCCATTTCAGCTTCATCCGCCAGCTGTTCTGCATGACGTTTACCTAAACGTACTGGTATAAATCTAAAACTCATCTTTTCAATAAACTCACTGAAGCCTAATTCTTTAGCCATATCTTTTGCTTTTTGCAATTGATGTGAATTATGATTGAATGTAATAAACTGCCATCTTGCTCTACCACCTGCATTAATAAATGCTTCTGTGTTTGCCATTAGTTTGTCCCATTTTGCACCAATACGATACAAGTGATTAGTATCTTCTAAACCATCAATGCTGAAAGTAACTCTGCCGCCGTAATAATTTTGAATATTATCTCTAGATCCACCAGTACCATTAATAATTTCTGCGGCTTCTTTCCAAAATTTTGGATCTCTTGAACTACCATTAGAACTAAATGATACATTCTTTGTTCCGTTATCTCTAAACCATCTTAAAATATCTAATGCATCAGGGTGTGCCGCTGGTTCACCATAGTTACCACAACTTAAAAACCATCTTAGTTGTTTACAAAACTCCGGTGGAAAAAATCTTTTTACATCTTCTAATGATATAATTCTTTTTCCTGCCGCTTCAATTTTTGGATTGTAGGTTCTACCACAACCTCCACAATATAAAAAACAGGTGTTGTTAAATTCTAACTCTAATCTATCAACACGATCATACTCAAACATGGTACGACCTTTGTCATCTCTCCACAATTCAATTTCTTTGTGGTTTGGTGCCCTGTTTCCCTTGTCTGGTATCCAATCATACAATTCACTTTTTTGCATTAATAGTTCCTTTTTTTTCTTATGTAAGTACTTATCTGAGGATAAAGTTCATGAAAATTTTCATTTCTATAACTGTCCTGTAGTTCCATTTTACTAATAAATTCTTCAAAATTATCTGATAAATCTTCACTCCACATAAAATGAAGCATTGAATCCATTTTATCTTTAAACTTTAAGTAAAATTCATTTGGATTATCGTCCCATAATTGTCCTTTATTCCATTCTGGTTCAGAAAATTTATAAGTTTGATTCTTTAATTTGAACTCTGGGCCAATATTATTAATCCAAGGTTTAAACCATTCTTTATCAAATTTACTAAATTCTTGTTCAACATAATCTTTTAATTCTTTTGGCATTGATTTTACATTTAGATATGTAGGAGAATGTAGAAAGTGCATACTGAAAAATACACTATTAACTGTTCTATTAAACTTAATAAAGTTATTGTCAATTTGCCATTTAACTAAATCAAAAACCTGTGTTGCATTTAATATCTGCCAAGTAAAAGTATTGAACATATTGATATTTGGTTTAGTATTAGCATCTAACCATTTAATATTTTCTTCAATTTTACTCCATTTAGAAGGATATCTTATATAGTTGTTAGTCTTACCAATACCATCTATACTGCCTCCTATTTGCACACTTTTAAATTTGTGCCATAGTTCAATTGCTCTTCTTGGTATATTGGTTAAATTAATATTATATTCTAACTCCATATCTTTAGCTACGCCATCATCAATTAGTTTTTGTAACATAGTGTACATATTTTCTACTAGTGTTGGCTCGCCACCTGAAAAATATATCTTTCTAGAATTGTAAGCTGTTTCATCAAACTGATTAAAGAAATGAGGTGTATCATTCCATGAGTATATGTCATTAATTAGTTTTGCTTTACCTTTTGTTTTTTCAAATTCTAATCTAGTAAAGTCAGTTTTAAATCCTTTAAACATTGTATCAAACCATTCGTCGTACCATTGTGTACTTTCACTAGGATGACACATTCTACATCTTAAGTTACAAAGATTTCCTAATCTAATATCCCATTCTAATACTGGAGATTTATCTGTAACTAATGTACCATCTGGCATTGTGCTTGACTCCGCTTGCCAATAATCATAATTGTATTTGTTGTAGTATTCTCTAATGGCATTTCTTCTTCTAGAAGCCATTTTTGCATCATCTTCATCATTACATCTAACACACATACTATGACGTTTGCCATCTAACATATCTTTACGAACTTCTTTCAATAACGGTGCATTTCTTACATTGTCTATTGTGTGAGTATCTGCTCTCATAATATTGTTATCATTATCTTTTAAGATACCTCTTGTCTTTTTACAAGTTCTTGCTTGAATACAACTCCTATATTCTCCTGAGTTATGAACTGCAACTTGAGCCCATGGCAGTGGACACCACGAGTCATTCTCTTTTTTAAGATTTTGATAATACAAATCTTCTGGTTTGTATTTGTGTCTTTCTTTAATGTTCGTCATATTCAGTTAAAACTGTTCTCCAATTAGTGCTTCTTATCTTGTCCATGCTATTTAGATATTCAATTGTTTGTGGCCAAAGGTTACTATTATCTTTACTGTTCATAAAATTAACTAGTGCATCTAGTTTTGAATATCCTTCACCACCTACTACATCTATCCAGTTTTTTAAGTAGGATATTTTTTGACTTGCTTCTTCTTTAAGGTCTTTTGGTAGTGTAGTAATGTTTAGAAAGTTAGGACTATGTAAAAAGTGCATACCAATCAACCCGTCATTAGTTGGATATCTATTAATTTTTTTATAGTTTTTTAATACTTTCCATCTTACTAACTGATCAATGTGCATAACATTTAAGACACTTATAGTTGCATCAATAGTGATCTTAATATTATCTGGAGTATTATCCCAATAGTCTAATTTTTGTTCCATAGCTTTCCAATCACTTGGGTATCTAATTAAGTCATGATGCTCTTCTACACCATCTAAAGAAAGGTGGATTAAAGCTGTTTTAAAGCGGCTGTATAGGTCAGTAAGTTCGTCTGACACCGTTAGACCGTTCGTATTAAAACGGAGGTTTATATGGTCGCTATAGCCGGATTTGACGCACATTTCCAAGAATGATTTAAACTCCTTATTGATAGTTGGTTCTCCTCCAATTATATAGAAGTTTTCTATTGTGTCCAACCTTTTTCCAATATCTTTCCAAAACTCTCCATCAGACTTATACCAATTTAGTTTACCATCTGTTTTGTTCCATTCTAATACTTTCTTACTTTCTTCATTTATATCAGATTGCATTAGCTTTTTATAGTCAGGTATCCATAATGAACTATCACCTGGATTGCACATCAAACAAGCTAGGTCACATTTGTTACCAAGTTTCATATCTACATACTTGATATCAAATGGTGCTGTTCCGTCTGGCTCTACTCTTTCAAGTACTTTGTCAAATGATAGTTTCTCTGACCACTCATCATTTTCCCATTGCCTTTTTGATCTGTATCCAGATGCTTCTTCTTTGTAACAAGCTCTACATTCTTTAGGTGCTTTACCTTCCATAAATTGCTTACGAACATTTTTATAGTATTCAGTATTCCAATATTCAGATGGCTTATCTTGATCAACATAAACTAATTCTCCTGTGTCTTTTCTGTTACATCCAATTTTTCTATAGTCAGGTCCACTACCACTATTAGCATGACAGCAGAGTTGCATTGCACCATTAGTTCTAGTGCTTAAATGAATAAAAGGTAATATACAAAAATTATTCTTCATATTCAAGCAATTCTTTAAACAAAGGGTGCAAAGTTGTTATATCAGTTTTCTTTGCTTTGTCTAATGTTAGTGTTTTGGTTTTAAATATTTTTAACATATTGTAATCATATTTTGTAAAGTCTGTAATATACAATAACATATCATCAATATTTTTTCTTAAATCATTACTAGAATGATCTTTAAACATTTCTTTTACTTCAAGTAAATCGTCTACAACTTTTTTTCTAAACTTTGGTGGCAATGATGAAAAAGTTAAACCTTCTGGATCTGAAATTGGTAGTACATTTAAACTTGCAGGTCTGTTTATTTTCATACTTTCATAATGTAACTTTAATAATTCAGGTAACCATTCTTTTGTTGTAAATGCACTAGCAGGTTGAAACACACAGTTCATTCCAAATCTAAATCTATTATTAGTTTTATATCTTTCTGCAAACTCTAACAGATTTTCTTTTATTTTTTTCCAACGTGCTGGTTTTCTTATATATTCATATGTTGGGCCTGTGGCATCACAACTTGCTTGTACTTTAACTTCTTTGAAATGATCTAAGTATCCATAAAAAGAATTTAAGTTTGTAAAGTTTGATGTTATTCTTAAAGAAATATTTTTAGCATAATCATTTTCAATACAGTGTTTTAAAACAGTATGTACTTTTTTATTAATAGTTGGTTCTCCACCTAACACTTTTAACATAACTGTATCTTTATCAATCATTTCATCTTTAAGAATTTTATCTTGTGTTTCTTGATTAAACTCATAATTTTTTGTTTTTCCAAACACATCAGGAAACTCTTTGTATATCTTGTCAATTAAATTACTGTTTCCAGGTGAACACATAGTACACATTAAGTTACATAAATTATCTGGTCTATAATCTATATACATAGGTTTTTTTAAATTGTTACCGTGTATAACATCTAACGACTTAATTGGAAGAGGTTGAAAAGAAGTTCTATCACTTTCCATACCTTTTTTCTCTTGCCATTCACAAACTTCACAACCGTCTGGCCATTGTCCATCTACAAATTTTTGTCTAAAGTTTTGTGAATAATCTCCAGTCCACCAATCACGTATAGTGCTTTTGTCTACATTTAAATCAATTCTATCAGTTTGGGCACAACAGAATGCTAGTAAATCGCCTGCACCTCTATAATAGATACTAGTAAAAGGTGCTTTACAAAAAACTGGATTTGGATTCTTTTTATAGAATTGTTTTACTGCGTTACGCATACCAATTCTACTATAAACTTTATCGGTTAGATAATAATCATATTCTGCGTGTTCTTTGTCTAACATTCCAATATGAATGCAATGTGTTGGAAGTATGTTCATTGTTTCGCAGATATGTCTATATACACTAAAATACTTGTCTTGTACATGATCTGGACTAAACTTTTGCATTTGCCATAGTCCTATTTGACCTGCACCTAAAGGTAGATGATTATAATTGTTCTGTTGACGTATTGGTAAATTGTCATCATGATTAGAATATCTAATACCAGATCTGATATTTCCTAAACCAATACCTTTGGTCAAACTAAAACAGACTTCAGTTATAGCTGGGTGTGATACGTCAAAGATTAAATCTCTACAGGTACCATACCATGCACAGTCTAATAATATAGGTACATCTAACTCTAAACATTGGTTCTGTATTTGATCAAAGTGAGGAGGTATACCACCATTACCACAAAAAGGATAACTTACAATTACCCAATCACCTTTTTCAATTGGTATAAAGTTTCCTTGTTCGTCATCAAGAAACTGAAAATCTTTTACAACTCTTTTGTGATAAGCATACTCACCTCGAAGTATTCTTAATCTTTTATTTGCATTTCTATAATATGATTCATCAAACGCCTGTGTTGTTCCATGTATCATATCACGATACTTAAATCTTTCTAAACCTTTTACTTCATTTAACTTAGATGAATGTATCCATTTGTGTATTTTATCTATATACTCATCTTTGATTTCAAAGTATCCAGATTGGCTTAACCACTCTGACCATGGTGCTTTAGCCAGATGTTTTTGAAACTCATAGTCATACAAAGAACTATGTTTATCTTGATATAATGTTTTATCTAAATTTGATTCAGCCATCCTATAGTTCTCGGTTCTAAAAAGTTTTGATAATTTTGTTTTCTAACTTTATCAATATTTTTTGTTGTTTGTTTTATTAATTTTAATTTCTCCTCAGTAGGATCTTTATGATTTTTAATTTTGTGTTCTAGTAAATTTAAAAAAGAAGCATCAGCTTGATCAAGTTCATTAGCAATATTATCATAACATTGTTTTAATAAATCAATTGGCATATTATGAAACTGCAAATCAGAATCTAAAGGATATAAATGCGTTTGTACATGAGCAGTTAACATTTTTTTATCACCATAATACTTTTTATCTAAGTCATTTGCCCATTTAAGGAACTTATCAATGTTTTCTATATTATACATCTGTGGTACTAATGAAAAACTTAATCTTACATGATCAAAATTATTATGATGTTGTTCAAGAAAACCAATTATTCTTTTTTCAAATAAACTCCACGAATACGGATATCTGATATAATCATAAGTTGATCCATAGCCATCACAACTAACAGTAAAATAGATTTTTTTAAACTGTAGAATTTTATTCATTACTTTATCGTTAAACTTACTTGCATTAGTAGTAACATGAAGTATTATATTCTTTGCATAACCATTGTCAATTGCTTCGTCTAGTACTCTTAAGAAAGGTTTGCTAATCATAGGTTCTCCACCTGTTACTTTTAAAATTCGCAAGTCTGGTAATAATGATAATACTTGATCTAAGTTAATTGAAGAAAATATACCTGTTTGTGGATCCCAAAGACTTTCTTGTGTTGGACTTCTATCCCAATGTATTGGATTTGGTAAACCTAAATCGTCTAAAGCATCCATATCTTTTTTTATTTGATGCGAATTTGTGTAGTCACACATTCTACAAGCAAAGTTGCATTCATTACTAAATTTTAAATCTAAGTATGTTATTTTTGGTTTTTTAATAAAACTTGGTTCAAAACCTTGTTCTCTTTGTAATCTTTCTATCATAGATTGTCTATAGCTTCTACCACCTGTTTCTTCTTGCTTCCAACAAACATCACATACTGGATTTTGTACTCCTGATAATAAGTCTTTTCTTAACTGTTGCATAGGTTCACTATCAAACCATTCTTCTAATGATAGTTGTCTTGACGTGTAAACGTTGCCTTTGTGTCCAGGCGAATCTGAATTACAACAAGGCTTATATTTTCCTGCAACAGAATGATGACTGTGCATAAAAGGTAAAGGACAGAATGTTTTAGATTGTGTCGCCATCTGCTAATTCCTTTTCCGTTTTTTCATCAACACTCTCACCTGTTGTTGGTTTGATGCTGTAATCTAGAGACTCATCTAACATATCAGCCATATCTGGAAAAGTTTTAGCAAAATCTGTGCCACGTTGTTTATCAAACTTTGTAATGTACTCTCTAAATTCAGGCATACGTCTTGACCAGTCTTCGCTCATCATAAACTGAATCATACCTTTTAATCTTTTTATACCATAACTGGCATTCATAAAATCTTCTTTACTTGGTGCTCCAGATAGTTCCCAATTCTCTTCTAGCCATGGATAAAATGCTTCATACTTTTCTTTTGTTTTATCTTTCATCCATTGTGGTAATGCTTTAACATTTAATTGTCCTGGCCAATATACAAAGTGATAATTTAACATACCTGCACCAAAAGGCCATATATTAATTTTTTTAAAGTTTTGTTGCCACTTCCATTTAATAAAATCTGGTATGTAATGTATATTCAAGGCCTGTACTGCACAGGCAATTGTTACTTCAACTTTGTCATTTGTATTATCTAGTAAATGAAACTGTTTAACTGTGTTATCCCAATCTGCAGGAAAACGTATATAACGATTCATATCTTCAATTGAATCTACACTGTAATGAAATCTTACTCTTTTAAAATGATCCCATAATTCAAATAATCTATCTGGCATTTCAACACCATTTGAATTATAACGTAATTCTATTTTGTGTGCATAGCCACGTTTAATAACTTCTTCTAATAGTGTATAGTGTTCTTCAATAATAGTTGACTCACCACCTGCAAAATATAACTGATACATATGAGGTATTTGATCATACAGTTGGTCCCAAAACACATCATTATTTTTGTGCCAGTTATATCCAGCACCATGTATTTTACCTTTGTTATCCCAACTCATTGTTTGTTTTAAGTTTTCGTTTTTTATAGTTGGATATACATCTTGCCAATCTTTAATCCATAATGATGAATCATGTGGTGAACACATAATACATTTTAGATTACATTTAGATCCCATACGCAAATCAATGTATCTAATTTTAGGTGGAATAGATCCATCTTCTTTAGTTTCACCAACTATTTCATCTATAGAATATCTGTGTAACCAGTAATCTGTTTCCCACATTCTTTTTGAATTATGTCCTGCGGCTTCTTCTTTATAACATTTTAAACAAGCTGGTGGCTTTTCTCCATTTAACATTTGTAGACGGACATTCTTCATATAGTCATTATTCCACGATGACATTAAATCTGAGTTGTTTAGATTTGCTGGAACTCCGTCATCTTTCTTTAGAACACCTACTTGTCCACCATATTTTTTGTCATTGGTTGCACCTACACTACTAGCATTAGCAGTACAACACACTCTCATATTACCGTCAGGTCTTGTTGACAGATGCATCCACGGTAACGCACAAAAAGTTTTTGATGGTAATCTTTTAGTCATTTTACTATACTTACCTTAATTTAAATCATGCAAATTGCGAAGTAAATGGATCAAACTCTTTACCACACTTCATTGCACATACTTTTAATTTTCCATTTTCACAGCCATCTATATTCCAGCTTTCTTCAATTTTATCAAATATACCTGAAGTAAAAACTTTTTCTAAACCATGCTGTGTTGCATCTAAGTTGTTTTTTCCGCCGGCTGAATCTATGTAATCCCATATTTGTTCTACCTTAGGATCTTTATGCCACCATTTATACATACGTCCTGCTGTCCAACAACAAGGCAATGCTAAACCTTCAGCACTAATATACAAACTACCTTCGTCTTTTACTTTACACCAAATAGGTGCTTTGTCATAATATTTGTCCATAGATCCGTATTTTTCAATTAATATATCTTGTTTTGATAATTCTTTGTTTTGATATTTTTGTTCTGGCTTTTTAAGTAAAGTTGTTTCTTTACCTTTTCTATTAACTGCTTGATGTTGATCTTTCTTTTCAGAACTTGCTGAAATAAATCTTCCTGTTTTCTTTGCTTGAAATTTATGAACACCAATAGATTTAGCATACTGTTCAGCTTCTTCTACTTGATGTTGATTGTGATCAAATATTAAATAATCCCATCTAACTTTTCCACCGCCTTCAATGTAAGCTCTCATTGATTGATCAACTATATCCCAATTTACATTTTGTCTATACAAATGATTTGTATCTTTTAATCCGTCAACACTAAAAGTTACATCACCATTATCTTTAATTACTGTTGCTAACTGTTTCCACCAATCAGGTTTTTTGGCTCCTCCGTTAGTGTGCATATTCAACCAAACATTAGGATTGTGCTGTCTAAAATATTCAAATACTTCTAATGTATCGTCAGCAACAATAGGATCACCTAAGTTACCACACATATACATTTTTTTTAACTGTGATATAAATTCAGGTGTAAAAATTTTTTTACAATCTTCTAAAGTTAATTCATTAAGATTAATATGAGGATTTATGCCTTTACCATTCATGTTTCTATCACACATAGGACAAGCGGCTTGGCACTTTTGAGTAATTTCTAAATGTATTGTTCTAATATCTTCGTAGTTATACATTATTTTTGTCCTATGATCATGAATCTTTTATATTCGCCGCAATCTAATTCATCAGCAAATTGTAATTCAGACATAGGACAATCAGTTATAAATTCTTGAACGTTTTTATAACAATTAACGTGATCTTCTATTTCAAAGAAATTATTACTTTGTAATATTAATAATGTTCCTGTTGGTATTTTATTATACCAAGATTTAAAATCAATAATATGTTCACAACTAGTATTAATAATTGTATCTGGTTTATCCCATAACTCACACTCTGTACCATTGCTTCTTAAAGTTTTAAAGTGTCCTGGATATTCTATGTCATGTATATTCATTGTTGATGCTTTAAATTTCCAATTTTGCATAACGTAATTTTTGTTTAACGTTTCTGCAATGTTCCAACATGATTCGTCTATATCAAAGCTTCTAATCTTATCTATACTAATGTTGTTTGAAAATAAAAGATATGCTAGTGTTCCGTACCAACCTGCACAAAGATAAACAGTACCTAACGGTTTGTTTACTTGTTTAATAGAATCAACTATCCATTGTTTACTTCTTAGTTGTCCTCTGCTTAATGCATCTTTCCAATTTGCATCAGGAAAAAGTCTTATTGTTTTTATATATTGGTGACCAAAATCGCTACCTGAAAGTATAGCAGATCTTTCAAAGAAATCATGGTATTCATCATAGTTAGTCAGCATAGTTCTTCTCTTCGAATTGAGCTTTTAACCACTCAAAATCGTTTATTAAGTTTAGTTTAGCAGAATCGTTTCTATATTTCAAGCCGAAATCTCTGCCTTCTTTTGCTCCATGAATAGCGTACTTTCCATATGGACTGCTCTCTCCCTCAGTACACCAAATATTTAGCCGTTCATCTGTTTCAAAATCCTTCTGTCCTTCTATGATTTTGCTTGATAATTTGGTACATTCTCTAAATGCTGACTTCCATGTGTTAAATGGATCTGTGTTAAATCTTGTTGTATTACTTACTGCTGGCATTGGTCTGAATTTATTACTACCACCTACAGATGTTGTAAAATCAATATTCCAATCAGTTGCATTTTTCAATGGTGCTGTAGGAAATAGTTTTACGCCACCATAACCATACACTAGATTGTTTACTGGGTTTTGACATCTCCATACATGAATCTTATCTAAATCATATATGTCTGGTTTGTATGAAAAATCAAAACTAGAATTTAAATCAGCATCAGCATCAACTACATAAAACATTTCGGTATATGCTTGTTTGGAACATTCTTGATGAGCATTAAAAATACCTTTGATGCCTTTGACTCTTCTAGCCCAAGGGTATTTCACTTTTAATGCTGAATACGTGTCATCAGCATAAGCTTCTTTGTAACTTAAATGAAATATATCATATGACATTAATCACGCGAAGATTCAATTCTATCAATTAATCCAAATTCTTTTGCTTCTTCAGGTGTCATAAAATTATCACGTTCCATTGCATCTTCAATAGTTTTAAGATCCTTACCTGTGTGCTTAACATATAATTGGTTTAATCGTTTCTTTGTATCTAATATTTCTTTTGCATGAATTTCAATATCTGTTGCTTGTCCTGAAAAGCCAGCTGACGGTTGGTGTATCATTATCTTAGAATGTGGTAAACTAATCCTTTTTCCTTTAGCACCTGCCATTAATAATAACGAACCAGCACTTGCGGCTTGGCCAATACAAACTGTAGAAACATCAGGTTTGATATATTGCATAGTGTCATACATTGCTAAACCTGAAGTAACAACTCCACCTGGTGAATTAATATACATAAAAATATCTTTGTTTTGATCTTGCGATTCCAAAAATAATAATTGGGCACAAACCACACTAGATACTGAATCATCAATTCCGCCAGTTACAAAAATAATTCTTTCTTTTAAAAGTCTTGAATAGATATCATAACTTCTCTCACCTCTAGAAGTTTGATCAACAACAATTGGTATTAAATTACTCATATTTTTTATATCCTTCTTTCCAATATTATAGCATAAAACTATAAAAAGTCAAGTTAATGTACAACATTTCCAACTTTTAAAACATCTTCTGGATTTATTTTAATGCCGTCATGGTTATACCACACTATGTTCTTTTTAGGTTTCCACTTAAATTCATTATCATTTAAATTAATACTGTAAACAAACTGTAAAAAATCAGTTTTGGGCGAAACTTTAAATAAAAAATCACGCTCTAATTTTAGGTTTGTGTACCATTCCGTCTGTGTCCATTTTTTAAATTCTGGATCAGTCATTAGTTTTCTTCTTTGATATAAGGCATTGATTGCTTTATTTGATACATCGTGTGTACAATATAATATTTGAAAGCCTTCGTTTCTTGCCCAGTCAATCTGACTATCTGCCATCATTAAACCACAGTGTGTAAATCTCCATGGCTTTAATATATGATATCTACATACTCTAGCCGCTATATGTGAATCACCTGTGTAGTGTGATGACTCTACTGCACTAATAGATATTAATTTATTATCAGCAAATACCATCCAAGTTTCTAGATCAGCATAATCAGGATCATATTTTTCATATGATAAACTTTCATTTCCTTCTTTAAAAGTTTCTAGTCTAAACTCTTCAATTAGATGTTTAAACTTTGCCCTTTGTCTTGCATATCTTTCTACTCTAAATTCTGTCATGCTATGTTTTTCCAGTTTTCAGTTAAATTATCTTTTGGGTACAATACAAATACTGCATGAATTCTTCTTCTTTCAATATTTGCGTTAAAGGCCGAATGCTGTTGTCTTGTATCGGTAAACCAAACGTTACCAACATCTAAATGAAATACATCATTATTAATAATCATTCTAGCACCTGGATTTGAAAATATAGGTATATGAACTCTTGGATACTGATCGTTATGCCATAATAAACATTTTTGTGGTCCCATTGAAATAAATCTGCCTCTACACACTAAAAAGTCATCTTTAAAATGATCTGATACTTTATTAATTACAGTTTCAATGTAAGTGTTTTTAAATATATCTGCAATATGTATAAAATCATTTTCTTGGAACATTGCTGGAGCCCCATTACTAGCTTTGAAGTCAGCAACTTGTTTTTCTGGATCTTCAATACCTGTATGATGTATATGTACTTGATACTCACACTTTTTTTGTATTCCATCAATATCTAGATCATAATAAGTTCTAATTAATTTTTTATGATCTATATCAATACCTTCTACTTTTTGAAAATATTTTTTTGAAAAAGAATATTCGTTCATTACTAGCATCCCATCATTTCGTCTTGCCCATATAACTCTACTGGATCATAATCAGAAGTTTGACTTTTGTTTACTTCTTCATATGCTGATGTTAAACAAATTCTATTAATACCGTTTTCTCTTTTAAATCTATCCCATTGCTCATCTCTTGTTGTTGCTACAATATAAGAATCACTAGCATTGAGATCAAACTTTTTACATATTTGTTTTTGTAAATCTTTATATTCTTCTTTTTTAGAGAATACACTACTATTAGAAGTTACTGCATTAAACACATCAATCATTGCATGATTAAAATAACCAACGCCTTGTAATTCTCTTTGTATTGCTTCTTCTTTTCTACTAAATCTAATACCTGCTCTCATTAAACCTACTCCATAAGCCTTAGAACAACTCCAAAAAATTTCTTGTACTTTTGGATAAATTTTAATTTGATTTTGACCTGTTGTTCCAGCAAACGCCATATCTAAATACATTGGCACATTATTCATTTTTCCAACTTCATCATATCGTTTATCAAAGTTACCTGTTGCACTAAATGGATTACTCATATACAAAGGTACGCCAGGCATTATATCACTAACTGATTTAGCAACATGAATTGGCTTTTTTACAAATGTAGAGTATCTATATTCGCCTTGAAAAATTTGATACTCTTCAATTTTATTACACATCCAATCAATACTTTCATGTATACCATTTGTAGGATAAGCATATATAAATTCTTCTAAATTAATTAATGGTTTTAAAAATTTACGTACTTGGTGTTGACAAACTCCCCAGTTATCTCTTCTTTTGGTTGATGATGTTTTAGTATTTTCATTTGTGCTTTCAATATACTCACCATATGCTTTACTCATTAGTTGTTGTTTAACAATTGAATCAATCGGCGAATGTAGAGCTTTGCTCTGACCAAAAGTTTCATTACTAATACTATCTAAATTAATTAAAGTTTTTTCCTGCATATTCTACTATCCTATCCCAGTCAAGCTCTTTAAAAGGCCAACTAACTACACATCTTTTTTCGTTGCTATTATTATGTACTGTATGATATGTGTTAGCTCTAAATAACATTGACTTTTCTAACAATACATGACTGGCAACTAATTCAAACAAACTACTATCTTGGCAGTACCAAGCTTCATCTGTTTCAACTTGTTTTTCTTTTACTACTTCAATGTCTTTTGGTTTGTACCAACAACTTACTGCATCTTTATTCATACCAAACATTGAACAATTTAAATGTGCTGTCCATTTTTCTAAATGTATACTGTAACCGCTTCGTTTGTTACTGTTAACTGGTGCAGTCGTTAACATTCTCATATAGTTACTTAAATAATCTTTATGTTTTTCAGAAAATTCAGCTAACTCTTTAAAGTTATTTTCTTTAAAAAAACTTGTAAAAACACCATAACCAAACTCATCATAATAATTAACATTTTCAAATTCTTTATCAGAGTTTTCTAAAAAGTCATAAACTTCATTAAACTGTTTTGCTAAATCTAAATTTAATTCTTTAAAGTATTCCATTTATCTAACCAATCTAAATATTTTTGTTGCCAACCACCACTTGTATTTTTTTTATAAGACAAGTATCTTTTTATTATTTCTGCATCTTCTTTATAAAGTTCTTCATTTCCAGGAACTAAATTTTTCCAACCGTTGTTAAAACATTTGGTATAAACTACGTTTGCTCCTAACTTAATTAAAATTTCTTTTGTTTTTGGAAAATGTCTAGAGCCACCTTCACCGCCACTTGGTGTAAAAGTTAATAACACTAAATCTTTTTTACTAATAGGATATGCTGTTCCTAAATTAGCATTCATATATCCTTTAACTACTAACCAATCTAAAAAGTTTTTAAAAGCACCTCCCATTTGCCCAGTCATTTCTGGAACAGCAAAAACAAACTTATCATATTCAAATAATTTTGTAATTAATCTATCAACTTCTGCTGGTACTATTCCATCTGATGCACTAGTATTAATAACAGGAATATCATAATTTGCTAAACTATCAACTGTATCAAACTCACAGTATGTATTAAGAACTTTTAATCCTTTAAAATTCATGCTGTTTGGTGATGCACTACAACCTAATGCTATTGTTTTCATTCTGGAATCCTTACATCAATTACTGCTCTATGACCTAACCACATTGGCAAATCAAACTCATAAAACTTATGATCAAAACTTTTGTAATAATTCAAATCAATTGTTTCGTGTTTGTTATCCGGATGTATATTTGTTTGATCTGCTAGTGTTTCTTGTATAATAACATTTTTTGGTTTATAGTAAGAAACTAGTTTATCAAATAGTTCAGTATGATGTCCTGACTCCTTATAAAACTCTTCATGACAAGGCTGACAATATATTAATACTCCACTCATTATTAGTGTATCAACATTAAAATCAACTTTTAAAACTTTTTCATCGTCCCATGTACCTACTCTATAATTAATATTTTCTTGCAATACCCAGTCTTCATTTGCTTGATCAATAGGTATTGGAGACGTGTCAAAACCCATATAGTTATAGTTGGTGTATTTTCTTTTATGCAGTAATTCATTTACTAACCCCATTCTACAACCAATATCAACTATGCCTTGTAGATTGTTTTCAATTATTATATCTGCTTGTTTATCAAATATTGGCCTTGCAACAGCTGAATCTAAATATCCCATATCTTCAATGTAATATTCTTTTTTCATCTTAACCTTCCATGTAACAGGTTTGCCGTCTATTTTAGGCCACAATATTTCGTTCATTACTAGTCCTTGTAAATATTTTTAAAGTCAGATGCTAATCTCCATAACAGTCTATTATTATCTAACACAGGTGTTCTTCTGTGTAAACTTGTAAACTGATCCATCATTAGCAAGTCGCCTTTTTTAAATATGTGATGATATTGATACTTTGATTGAAAAATGATAGGTTTTAATTTTTCAATCATTTCTTCGTGATCAATTAGTGTTTTACCTTCCCATGCTTTTATAATAAAATGATACGGAAAGTAAAAATAATATTCTCCAGTGTGCGGATGCTTGTCTACAAGGTTACGAATACTACCTTTATTCTTACTCATAAATTCTAATTCTGGATCATCTTCTTCTAAATCATAGATGGTATTGTTTTTAAATTTTAGTCTTATTTTAATTGACTTCCAATATTCTTGTTCATCTTCTGACAATTCATAAAATGGTTTTGATGTATGACATACACTTAAGGTTGTGTTAATATCTTCAGTAATACAATATAAACTAATTAAAATTTTATCAATCAAATGTCTTGAATTACCATTTGAATGCCAACCTAATTCTGTATCTCCAAACATTCCAATTTTTTTACCATCTACTTTTTTACCAGTAACTAAAAATAGTTCTGGATAATCTTTTGGATTCATAAACTGTCCTGGTGCTTCACATTCACCAAAACGTTTTTGCATTTCAATTATTTGTGATTCATTAAACTTTTGATCATAGAACACAGCACATCCTTCTTTATGAATTGCTGTTGCTATTTCTTTAAGTCTATCCGGTGTTGTTTCTAGTATTTGTTCTGTACTCTTTAACGGTACTATCATTTTTATTATTACTCCTCATAGGTTAGTGTTTCGATGTCTTCTTGTGTTGGTAAAGAAAACATCA
>MDTG01158344.1_pt1 | contig 24337 bp, 35 predicted proteins | sample 811421 | NCBI WGS metagenome assembly MDTG01 (sample SAMN05326645, study PRJNA326480) | marine metagenome | isolation source: seawater | place: Pacific Ocean: South East | collected 2011
ATACAATAAAGTGCTACCAGTAGCAGAATTAGATGAGGACCGCAAAGAAATAAAGAGTTATCTTGAATCCGAGGCTACCAACGCTCTTGCTGAAAAAGAGGCTATGGAGAACTTACTAAACGGTTCGGGGGCCGACCCTGGGTTAAGGTATAATGCTCGCCAAGTCCGTTCTGGAATTCATGCTCTGCAAAACCAGAGGTCAGTGGTCGAAGGAACACTGGGCATTGACAAAGACGCAATAGAAGAGCGTGTGGCTCAAGCAAGAGGCACTGGTGCCGCTGCTGGAGGAACAATAGGCTTAGTAGGTGGAGGAATGTTGGCCTTGGGATTAGTTTGGCTATTCCGCAACCAAGCACCTACTGGCCCACGCCGTGGCCGAAGAGACGAACCTATCAGTATCTTTACTGATTGAAGTGGTCTTTCCAGGCTCTAATAATCGAACGCACCTTAGATTGCTTAATGTTCAGCATATTTGCTATGTCTGGGACCGGAATCTCCCGCTTATACATCTCCATTGTCCTTTGAACCAAGGGGTAGTTTTCGTCGGGAACCTTTTGTCCACCCTCCCATTTCAGACCGAACGGGAGCCTTCCACCTTTCTTGTGCCTCATGCCTTCTCTTGTCTTTAGAGACATTACCTCCTGGAAATACGTGAAGGCACGAATTTGCTCAATAAATGCACTTAACGTGTGTTCGTTGTGTATTTTGGGCACTATTCCTTGGTATATGTGGAAAATAACTCCATTATCCAGGATTTTTTTCAAGTCAGACTTACATTGCTCTGGACTCTTGCCGTGCCAACGTTCTCCATTTAACAGTAAAACATGTGTTAGTCGGTTCGAGTCTGCATAGTCAACCATAGTATTCCAGTCTTCTGGGACATCATCCCAGCCATCAGCGAACACCTCGACCTTATCCCAACCTAATGAACGTGCCTTTTCACGCAACATCGGTAAGAAAAACTCCATCGGGGTGCTACTTTTGTCAGTGTATAGATAGATGCCTTTCATTAATAATCACCACTTTGGAATCTCCAATACCAAAAGCCCATGATAAATAGAATCATACTTGCTCCGATAGACATGGCAGCATTCGCTACAACGGCGTCATACAGATAGAGGTAAGGCGCAAACCACCGGTGGCCTTCTGTAACGGAGATAAATGATGCAAAGAAGCACAAAACTACCAACCCGCTGAATGCTGAACGCATGCCGTGCCAATCCCAGCCGAAGTATGGGTCCCAGAATAGCATAGTATCACGCAAAGTTTTCTTTGAAGCAAATCTGTTTGAAGTCGCACAACTTATCACAATGTCGCGTAGCACTTGGTTTGGGGTTAGGGTATGGCACAAATCCTTCGTAATTGTTTAGTACATCCGTTTGGATGAGGAAATTATACACTACATCTTCTAATTTCATGTAGTGGTGCTTATTCCTGCTGGTCTTGTAGTGTTCAATCTTAGTAGTGTTCTTATCCTTCTCGCTTGCTTTAGGTATGACTACATAGGAGAATTCAGTATCTTTACCGGTGATATAGCCGTAAGTAGTGCATTGTAACTGTGCATCGGCCTTTGCTTGCCCCCAGCGACCCATCCAGTGCGTTGAGGCAGTCTTTAGGTCTGCTAATTTAGCAACAGGGCCGTCTAAGTCAATTGCCCAATCCACCTTTCCTCTAAGAGATACACCTAATGGACCATGCTTGTAATGCACCACCTCTCTCATGATGTCAAGTTCAGTTTCCTTAACACACGACGGGTCAAAGTCCGGTATTTCGTTATTCTTTGCTGCCATATAATACATGGTGAACCAGCGTTCGCATTCGGCAAGTGCTTTGGATAATTGCATAGTAGTGAGGATATTTCCCTTATTATCATAGATTTCTCCCCCTTCTTTACTAAGTTCATCTAACCAACACTCCTCCATCTTCATCAGATAGTAGTCGTAGTCGGGCTCTTTGCCTGCGGCGAGGTCGTTTTGAAGCAATTCGACGGCGTAGTGGATTACGGTTCCCTGTGGGAAGAAAACTTTCGCCCTGCGAGGAATCCTACGGATGTAATTGTAGTAAAACATCATTGTGCACGTTAGCCACGTGCCGATTTTACTTGGTGATAGGTGAATGTTTTTCCACTTCATTCCGTCTGCACGAATCATTTCACTCTGATTCATACGGCAGCACCTTAATCGCCGATGGGTTCCATTGTCCGGTTGGCTTAGCAAGGTTCTTCATGGCTTGTAGGTAAGCCTTCACCTCTGCCTTTTCATTTCCAATGAAGAGGACTCTCATGCCCCCTTCAAGGTATTCGTTGGTCTCAATAACAACATATTGGGTATTCATTGAAGGGACCCTTCTGACAAGTGGTCATAAAGGTTCAGATGAATAGAGCCACGACCTGGGCCCCAACTGCTATTGTGAATAAATACTGAGTTATGCGCCACCTATATTCCATCTTATCGGCGGTAGCCTTTAATTCTGATAACCCCACACTAAACATCTCTTCGGCCTTTTCGCCGACAGTGGCTGCGAGATTGAGGGCAGATATTTTGTCCTCGTTAGAAATGTCCAAAGAGACTTTAACTGAGATACCTTCAACTTCATCTTTTGCAGCACGAGCCGCACCCGAAGCAGCGCCTGCGGTGAAGTCTTTCAATACCTCTTTAACGCCCATCATCTCCCTCCAGGGAAATGCTAATCTTAGGCCAATCTTCTTTTGCTGGTACTTCTCCTAACCTATCTTGTAGTCCAAGAGATTCGACATATGCCGGAACTGCTGCTCTTAACACGTTTAGTGTCAACTCAGCATCAGTGCCAGGGTCAAAAAATAGACTGTGTAGCCGCATAGCGAAATATGCACTACTATCTTTCCAGTGTTTCGCCCACCATTCTGGGTCCTCTTGCTCGTGTTCTTCTAAGTGTTGTGTCTTACTTACCATGTATATCCCTCTTCTTCTTTCAATAGTGCTCTAACTTCTTTATGCTCTTCAAGTAATCCCCGCAGGACTGTTTTCTGCTCGGAAATTTTTTCCTTCAAGTCGCGATATTGAGCAATCAAACGCTCGATATTCTGCTTTTTGGTCTTGATTTTGAGATGCAACGCAAATTCTTCAGCACGCAGGTCTCCACGCTTCTTACGGCGGCCCATGAGTCAATGACTCTTACAAGCGACCTTAAACTATCATGTTGAGTTATTTGGGCCTTTTGGCTCAAATAGTGTCACCTGTCGTCCTCGGCCTGGAATTGCCCCATATTGGTCAAGTTTGAGTTGTTTAGTACCATGCAAAGTTGGGTCTAATAATTCCAGCGTCTGCATTGTTAAACCTCTTTCTGCTAACCATTGGGTGATTCCGCTCATCGTAATTCCTCGGGAATCTGCCGTAATCGCAGTGAGGTCATATATCTTCGGGTCGAGACTTTAGATGGTTTGATAAACAGTTTCTCTATGCGGTTCGAAGCAACCCAATAGACGATTGAAAGTCGAGATTTACTTACTTACAAAACAACACATGTCACATGGAAAAATGCGCCGTTTTTCTGAGACTGCACGGCACGTGCTGCCCAACGTTATCGCTTCTTGACAAGCGTTAAATCATTTTTCATCGCTTTGGAATCCAAACACGGTCGGTGCTCTAAGGATGATTTGGGGTGTGTCACGGTTGCTATGGCACAAAGCCATTGTGTGTAACTTACCTTTCACCCAGCATACACGCAAGTCAATGTTATCGAATTCCTTGAGATGTATGGTTTGAACCTCAATCTCTCCATCAGTTTCACTTGGACCTGGGTAGCCTTCAAAGGCGTAAATAGAGCGGCTGCTCATAACCTCGGCCGCCCCCATCAATTCTTTGAGGGCCTCAAACTCAGTAAGGCCATCGCTATGAATCCACTCGGGGACAGTATCATCCCATTCCTCCATGTAAGGGGCTATTATACGCCCTAATGAATAAGGTTGCTATGCAATCAGTCGTTTTGGACCAAAACCCTTTCGCCTTCTTCTGTTTCATATAGTGTATAGTAGTCACTTACGGTTATTATGTTCATTCTTAATCCTCCAGGATTACAGGGTGAACAAGTCAGTTTATGAAGATTCCTCAACCAAACAATTCTCGATGGCCGCATGACTTGCATTCCATGACCCCTCGGTCCTTGACTCTTCGATTCATAGAGCCGGCCTTGCGGAATTGCACCAAGACAAGTTTGCCATCTTGACAATTAAGACATTTCATTCATTCACCTCCCTTGGAAAACAGTTATGACCACTATTATGGTGGAATAATATATGCCAATGCCAAAAGTGAAGCCCACTGGGCCCCTTGCAGATATTGTTGGAAGCAAAAAAATGTTGAGAACAGAGGTAGTAGCAAAACTCTGGAAGTATATTGACAAGAAAGGACTGAAAGCCCCTGGGAAGCCCGGCGCTGGAAAAATTAGAGTCAATAATCGAATGGTCTATCACGGCCAAGTCATTAATTCTGGAGAAGATGACCTCTTCAAGGAATACGCTGGTGGTAAGAATAAGATTACCATGTTCGACATCGGTGGCCTCAATGAAGGCTGGTACGAGTGAATTCATACTCATTCCTCCAGCAGGGCTTTGATTTTCTCAACCAGGGAATTGATTCCCCAAACGGCTATTAGAGCCGCTACGATAACGAGCACCACATAAGCGAGATTGTGCAATATCATTACGAAATCCTCCAATGGTGGATTTCAAATTGATTGACTCTCGATGATTCCTTCGTAATGCTATCTTCAAGAATATACACTATGTAAGGTGGGTGGAAATCGAGGCCCAGTAGCCTATACTCTCGACCAGTGTGTATGTTAGTATAGGTTTCCATTCACTCCTCCTCCTTAATTTGTGCACCCTTCTTCAAGAGCGCAAATGAGCCGACGATGCGGTCGATACAGTCGTTACATACCACTATTTCTCCCATGTCATTGTCGCCTATTTCTTTCATAGCACGCATTTTCCAAGAATGGTCAGCGTCTGTCGCAAGGACTCCTTTTACGATATTGATTGTGTGGCTACGCGGAAAGCCGCGCAAAGTCGGTTCGTGGCAAAAGAAGCAATCTTCTTGCTTAACAACCGGGCGAGACCGACCACTCCCATCAGCGTCACTCCACATCCAACGGGGCCTCGCCATTCACTCATCCTCCCTTAGCAGATTGTTTGGCTCTGGTATAATGGGGTGTCCTGGTTCTGGTTCCGGCATCAAGATTTGCCCCATGAAGTATAGCACAATACACACAACTACGCCGATGAAAAACTCACTCATCTTCATCCCTCGCATCTTGTTGTTTGTTGATTAACCCAAGGTGTAATTCTTTCAACTCTTCGGCGAACGTTTTTTCCCTTGCTTCGGCGGGTTGTGGCCCCTGGTGAGCCTCTTCTGGCATTATGATTCGCCCCCGTGGGAACATCTGCCTTGCCAAAGACTGTGGCGCATAAGTTTGATACGGATTTGGTGCATTGGTCTCATAGGCGCCATTACTACCGTAAAATGTAGTATGTGGATTATGTCCGCCGAAGAAGCGTGGGGTGTTACCCTCATTCAACATGTGTTGCATTTGGCTACTCAACTGAGCAACTATCAATCTCAATGTATTGACTTCTTCAGTCAACTGCTTTATCTGCTCTTGCATGCTTGGTGTTTCCACTATTTCTGAATCATCATCCCATGGTAATCTCATTGTGAAGCCTCCTGTTCGCGCACGAATCTTGCTAAGTGGGTTTCTGTGGGTTCACCGCATTTGGCGCAAATGGTTTTCCCATTAAATGTCCATGTTGGCCAAAGCCGACAATCGCATTTCATGCCGTCACCTCTATGATACGCACATACATGTGGTTGGTTTTCAATATGCAACTTGCAGCCGCCTCTCTTGCTTCTTTTTCATCTCCCTTAATGGCATACGGAACCCAATTGATTCCATCTGATGAGCCTTGGATTTGTTTCATCGTTTCACTTCCGTTTGGCGTGGGGTGCATTCAGTGTATAAGTCTTTTGCAGAAGGGGCCCTTTGACATACGGGGGTGGGGTAACGTTCATCACCAGTGTGTAGTTAGAGGCAAATGGACCGGTCTCTTTGGCTCATTCTTCTGTTATGTTGCTACCACCTTCCTTCTCGGGGAGGCCGGTCCACCCTATTTTCAAAGAAATCTGGTTTTTACCCTTCAAGTGGGGGGTATAAGGGGTAAAAATGCCAAAAAGTGGAAAAGTAAAGGGGTCATCAGTAAAGTGTAACCCCCATAGTGGTGCAGTAATCTGTCCAGATAACCTTTATGGCCACCCCTTTCCTGTCAAAACTGAGGGGAAGGGACCCAATGTATAGCATCTTGGCGGCTTCGACGGCTCTGACCGTGGCAGCAATTAATTCAATAGGGGCTCTTGGTGAAAGGGGCCCTTCTGCAACAGAACAGGTTCGGGCGGTCATCTATACCCGAGTTTCAACAGAAATGCAATCCGAGACCTCTATGCAAGAGCAGGAGAGGCGCTGCCGCCAGTTCGCTGAGTATAGGGGATATGAAATTGTTAGGACATACAAAGACTACGGTAAGTCTGGCACCAATACTAATCGTGAAGAGTATCAGCAGATGATGGCTGATATAGATTCCTGGGATATTGTGATTTTATTCAAACTCGACCGCATTCACCGTAGTAGTCATAACGCCAATCTTTGGGCTACTGAACTCAACAAGAGGGGTAAGAATTTCGCAGCCCTCGATATTGATGTTGATACTTCAACGGCCATGGGCATGGGCATCTTCAAGATAATGACGGTGCTTCAAGAAATGGAGGTTGCTCTCATTAGAGAAAGGACAAGATTTGGTCTTGCGGGTAAGAAGAATGCAGGCAAACATACAGGGCGCCCTCCTTACGGTTATTCCTCTATATACAAGCGTACTGAGGACAAGAACGATAAAGGCGAATTGGAAATAAATGAACCAGAAGCAGAGGTTGTCAGACGCATTTTTGACATGCGGAGGGAACAGATGTCCTTTGCTGAAATTGCTAATTCTCTTAACGCCGATGATGTCCCAACACGGCGCGAAGGAAAGGTCTGGACTCCATCTGTGATAGATGCTATTATCTCTCGTAGGGAGTTTTATGAAGGCAAAAATAGGGACACAAATGGAACAATAATGGAACATAAATGGGGGAATATCTTATGAACGAATTTAGGATGTTTGCGAAAGATGGTTTGGCCGTAGTAGTGAAAGATAAGGGTGAATTATGGGGGTTAAGTCTCGAAGTAAAGGGGCGGAATGTCGGTGAAATTACCCTAACTGACTCAGAGATACTTGAGTTATGTAACGACGTTGATAATGTCGCAGAACAACTAAGGCGGACCAGGGCTAAGACATTTAATTTCTATTGCCTATCATGTGACTACACCTCTCGTGAAACTGGTATTGGAGAACCAGTAGCGCTACACCAGGCTATTACGTGTCCTGCATGTGGTGAAGTCGCACTAAGGTGCAGTAACACAAGTGAATAATAACTTACATTGGTGAATTAGATGGTCAGATACCCTGCTAAGATTCAGAAAGAGGTTAATGACTGGGCCCGAAAATTTGCGGACCCCATGTTCAAAATTGATTGGGGCACTATCAAACTAAGCAAGGGTAATACCTATTCTCACAACCTTAGAGTATGTGAAATCGCCCTGGTTCTTCTGGATAACGACATACCGTTTGCTACTGAAGTGAGACTAAAATGCGGGGCTCGACCAGACATTGTATGCCCAACACATGTTCGCTCGATAATTGAAGTCCTTCACTCTGAAACAAGAGAAGATTTCGAAACCCTCAAAGCCCATAAATACCCCAGCGAACTACGTGGGGATTGGATTCTTTTGGAAACATGTCACGAGTTTGATGAGAAATCCATTTTCTAAGAGGAGGGTTGTTAGTGAGCAATAAAGACAGGCACGATAAGGTACAACGATACACCCACGATAGGGCGCGAAGTCCACGAGATGTTTTAGCAGCAGAACAAAAGGCTGCAATGGACTCTTTGAGGAATCGTGACGAAGAAACACCTGTTAGTAGTGAAACTCCCGAGGAAAACACCTCAGAAACAGTTTCAGAAGAGAGTAAATCAGAAGTGAAAGTGAATCGCGGTGATGATATATTCAGACGCAGGCCGATTCTGGGTCATAGGATTTTGACCCCCATCAGAGATGAGGCTAAAGAGGAAAAAATCAAGCCTCTATACGATATTGACCCGCTTCGTTCTATCTGAAACCTTTATGTCCGTTAGTCTAAAGCATTAGTCCATGGGCGAAATTCGCTACAACTACAAGGGTCAACAAGTCGGCTTCCTATCAAAGGTGTTTTCCGACGTTGTTGTTATACAAGACGACTGGATTACTACGGTCAACAAACAATTTGCTGACCAAGGGTATTCTGCTATCTTGAAAGCAGTAAAACACTGGGTTCGTGAAGCACACGGAGAGGAACTGACTGACGCTCAAGCCTGGTCTATTCTAATCCACATTACCAGTGGCGGCGTGCCTGCTGCTCTTCGTGACGCTGAGTCCGATGAGGGAATCAACCCAGCCAAGTATGTCGCTGGTTCTGCTATCGGGTTGATGGATAAGGCAGTAAATACCACCACTGGGGTAGTAATGGGTGCAAGCAAGGCAGTAGCCCAACCATTCACTAAGAAGAATTCAGCAGAAGAAAATGAGGAATGATATACCTTTCATCCTTCGTAAGGTATATGAACTGAATCGCTTCATCTGTGGGGTATGTATCGAGTCCCTGTTATGCTATACTTGCAGTGGGTCAACAAAGTCACCCGTAATGACTACAAGTTGAAACATCAGCGTGTTGAAGATGGACATGTTCTTTTCGAGTCCGAGCGAGAAGTCGCAAGGCTTACTCTATTAGTTGAACACCACAATAGTGGTGAGAAGTTGCCATTCGAAGATGGGGACTACAAAGGTATCTCGATATTCGAAAATAGAGAACATCTGAATAATTGCATTTTTTCTAACGATGATTGGTATTCGGCCCAGTGTCCTTCTTGTGCCGAAGCAGGTAAGGATAACAAGATGAATAACCTTCAATTGAGTAAGAATGGTTTCCGATGTATGGCGGGTTGTAATGGTAAAGATGTCTTAGCAGCCTTTGAGAAACTAACCCCAGAGGTTAGTGTGACTGAGGATATTACCCCAGGCCAGACATTAGACTACTACACTAACCCCGAAGAAGGGGGAATAGACAACGCTCGCCTAATTTCGACCACTGAGAAAAAAGATAGGTTCGTCAATGTGGATGAATTAGAAGGTGGAAACTTTAGTGTAACTATATTCAATAAGAACAAGCAAACTGGAGAAACGCAGAAGCAACAACACAACGTTAGGCGTTCAGCACTTCGCTCTATATGGGTTTGGATTACCCGTAACTGTCCTGTCCATGCCACTGTTAAGTCGTCTGAAATCCGTGAGTTTTTGGCAGAAAAGCATGGTGTCCCTGCTGAAGCATGGGCATCACACGCTCACAGAACCATTTACTTTGATACACATTACTACCCGCTTACCATCTTAGCATGGATGCGTCTTATCGAATACCACCATAATGGTTCGATTACTCGCCTAAAGGAGGAGTTTGAGTGAAGGGTATGGACTTAGCCGTGCTGCGGCAAGGGTATCATAATCCCGAATATAGCGACATGGTTAGGGATTGGTTTCGTATGCAAATTGAAAAGGCAAATGCTCACTTTAAGAGACCAGAGGAGGAGGAAGAATAATGTGGTTTTTCAAGAGGAAGAAGAAAGAGGAAAAGAAGGAATTAGGATGGTACGAGGTTGCAGAAATGCGCTATGGTAAGAAGGGGGAGGAGGAATGACTAACATTAGCATTTGTAATACTGTTGCTGGTTACAGGGGTCGTCCTGTTGACGGAGAGAGGGTTGCGGTTCGTGGTCGTGATGAGAACGGCATTCGCACGGTTGATTACTACACCCAATACGCTTCTTTCTTCATCAATCCGGCTACCTTTAGGTTACTGAAGGGTGGTCGTGGACGTGAGGTGAATGAATATGATGATGTTATGGACTTACTTGAGAATCACGACTCTATCGTATCATATCACTCAGAAAGTCAAAGCAGCGATAAGACACCACTGATTAGAGTCAATTGTCATTCAAGAACACATGTTCGTTATTTCCTAAACAACTACGGTCCTGTATATGGTGCGGATTTAGACCAGCAGGATGCCGTAGTAATTGATAACAAAATATCTTTACCAGACAGTGACATACACATTGGATATTTCGATATTGAAGCACTACAATTCAAGTCTGATGATACAGACAAGATGCAGTGGCTAACTAATGTGGAAAAACCAATCTGGCAAGATAATCAGATGGTTAACTCAATTGTGTTTTACTCATCTTTTATGAAAGAATATACTGCGTTTGCATGTCACCCTAACTTCGAAAGAATCAACAAGACTCACGAATGGGGCCGCGAGCATCGTTTCAAGACTGAGTATGATATGTTAACCATGTTTGCTGATTGGCTTTACGCTATGGATTTCGACTTGGTAACAGGTTGGAACAGTGCTGGCTATGACCTAACTGTGTTATATCACCGTATGGAATCTCTCGGTGTACCGCACCCGATGAATTACATGGCTGGTAAGTGTGAGAATGGTCTATTTCCCGAACCCGTCTATGGTGGGGGCGCTATGAGCCCCTATGGCATCATGGACTCGCCGTATTTCATGGGAGGTCGTGAGTATCGCTGGACAGACCAACCCATTCGAGGAATTGACACCCTTGACCTAATGATTGCGTTTCAACGCATATACAAAGATTCGACTAACAATGAACTGCCCGGAGGCAAGAGTTTAGAGAGAGTTGCTCGCGCAGTCTTTGGTCGTGGTAAGCAACCCAGCCCAGACTTCTATTCGAAGGACTACGATAAGACATGGGGCGAATTCCTTGAATATAACATTAGAGATGTGGAATTGTTGGTTGAGATTGATGAGGCATACAATGTGGTTAATTCATACAAAGTTATCCAAAACCTTGTCGGCTGCCAATTCAAAACCACCTTCTATGCTACTTACTTAGCACGAGTAATGTTCACAAAGGAGGCAGATTGGCAACAAGTGACTCCACGCTATCAAGAAGATGAGGCAGACAAAGATGAGGATGATGATTTACAAGGTGCAATTGTAATGAACCCAAAACCAGAGCCAGAGGAACGCGAGCCCGGTGACTATGATGTTTATTGTGATTCTGTGGGCTTACATGATTGGACTGTTATTCTTGATTTCGCTGGCTTGTACCCATCAATTATGTGCGCTTACAATACATGCCACTCAACAAAGGTGCTTCCTGGAATGCCCCATTTAGAAGATGATATGATAGGACACAAAGGTGTAAGGTTCCGCAAGAATCCTACTGGCGTATTGCCCCGTATGGTTCTTCAACTTGATGAGCAAAGAGATGAATACAAGGCCCGCCTCAAAGAAGCCGAGGCTGCTGGTGACAAAAAGGCGGCTATGAAATGGAATACTATGCAGTTAGGAGTCAAGAGATTACGGGCATCTTTCTATGGCATTTTAGCCTTTGAAAAATTCTCTTGGCATGACAAAGACCTCGCAGCCACAATAACCATGGGTGGCCGGAATGCGTTACTTTCTATCAAGAAAGAGGCAGAAAAGCAGGGGTATAAGGTCGTTTTTGGGCACACAGATTCCATATTCGTGACATTCCCTTCGGAGTGGTCTAAAGAACAGGTGTTTGATGAGTCCACTCGTTTAGCCAAAGACCTCACTGATTTAGTCCAATCTGAATTGCGAACAGACAAGGTTGTTGTTGAGTTGGAGGCTATCATGGACCGTTACTTCATAGCCAAGAAAAATCGCTACGCAGGGCGAAAGGTTTGGGACGACAAAAAAGGATTCAAAGTTATGGATTACGACATCGAAACCGACCCATGGTCGAGAATCAAGATGTCTGGTATGGAGGCTAAGCACACTAATACTGCACCGGTTGGTAAGAATATCCAAATTGAAACCCTGAAGAAATTATTCGATGGAGTGTCTGAGCGGCTGATTTTGCGTAGTGTGCGCCGCTTAGTCAAGGATATTGTTGCGGGTAAGGTTGAACAAAGCCAACTAATCGCTAACGCCAAAGTCGGTAAGCACTTACCTCATCACTTGGATTGGCGTGGCTTACCGGTTGAGTGTGACTGTGGCATATGTCCAAAGCCCAAAACAGGGGATGATGCTAAGGATGAGGATGCGTGCTATGTTTCTAATTTCTGGATATACAATATGAGTGCTTGGTATAATGACCATATATCAGTAAATGACACTGACAATATCGAGAAGGGCGACTCAGTCAATTGGACTATTGTCAAAGATGGCCCTACTGCTATCACCTCTAATGGTATCGTTGCATTCCGCGAAGTTGAAGAAATCTCAGACTATGAAATGGACTATGAGATGCTTGCTCAGAAACACGTCGCTGACAAGATGAAAACAATCTTCACCGCTATGGGGTGGGATATTCGTCTGCTTGACCCAGATTTCCAAGTCTTACTAATGAGCGATTTCAGTGAAATAGAGGAAACATATGTTCCTTATGGCTGAGATTCACGGTATTTTTTGCCTATGTTAAGGGTCTTACCGGCAGTAATCGCCTCAACCATCCCGTTGAGCGGGTCGTAGTTACCCATCACTACGCCAGGAATGAGACTCTTCCAGGGGTCCTCTCCACCCATAGCCCCCAATACGCTACGGTTGTATTGCACCATGTGTCCAGATTTGCTCATACCGATTAGAAGGCCATGAATACCCATATAATCGACCATTGTTCTTACATAGCGGTAATCGAGCGCGCCAAGTCCTTTGTTGCCATCAACACCGTTCATCTGACGATATATCATTTCAGTCAAGTGCATTAAGGCGGCTTCAAGGCCGAAAAGGTTGTACACTAACGCAGAATCGGTAAATCTGGTTATTTCTAAGTCAAGATAACCTCCGAGGAATGCTTCGACATCTTGCCACATAGTATGTACTGCTCGCTTATCCGTTCCCTTTATTGGCCCATTTATCTGCACACCCCACCGACCATCAACCTCTATTGGTAATGCTAACTGAGCATCCCGAATACCAGACACCGGTATGGAGTCGAATTCTTCTTTCATTAGTAACAAATCTCTTAGATTCCTTTGACACTGAACCAATAGAGTGCTTGGTGAATACGAAATAAGTTCGCGCCCCGTCTTTTTCAAGTATCTCTCAATAGCGTGCTTGACATATCCGGTAGTATCTAAGTCGAATAACTTGGTATAGGTCTTATCAAAGGTGGCGATAACCTGGAAGTTCTCTTCATCATACTCAACCGAGGTGATGATTTCACCCAATGTAAGGTCTGTACAAAAGTTAGCAAGCATATTTGCATTTGCTTCTGTATTATATTCTTCTTTCAAGAACACATCTGTGCGGGGTTGTTGTTGCTTAGTCTTAACCAAATCAAGGTAATGAATTAGCCTATCAACAGTCGGTACGCTACCTTTGCCCCCACCGTGGAAAGCCCTAAGCCCAGCCTGTGTTGCTGGCTCACCGAGGTTAGAACCAATAGTCGAACCAATCATTTCTCCTACTCTCACTTGACATGTGTCAATGTATTGTTTGGCACGTTTAACGAAAAGTTTCTGGGTATCTGGGTCGAGGATTCTGCTTTTGAAACGGGATAACGTATGTTTATCCGCTATATTGTTCAAAATACGGACGCGAGACGTCTGGGCAGATTCAGCGCACTTTTTGCACTCATCATGAAGGTTTTTATCGTGAATACACTTGAAATCCATGAATAACGGTTGGAGAGATAGGCGCATACCATCCTCATTATCCGGTCCTCTCGCATGATTTGGGCGCAAGTTATCAGAACCAACGGTGAAAGAACATATTTGATTAGTCCTAACATCAATTACATGCTTATTGTAATCAACCATGAGATTCTCCATACCTCTCTTCATTCTATGCGTCATATATCCAGATTTCTGAATACCCCCTTGACTTGATTCCATTGTGGAGCGCCGCCCAGCAATTGCCCCTAAGAAATAGTGTGGGGCAGAGTGGCCTTGAGCGTATGAAGTGCCCATCAATCCTCGGGCCTCACCAGAAAAATCACCCTTTGCATAGTGGGGGAGAACTCTATCGTGATTGATGCCATACACAGGCCGCTTACCACCGACCTTAACCTGCCCGTAAGTTCCGGTCATTTGCTGCAACTGTCCCGGATTACCACGGCCACCGGAGTTTAGTGTGATATTCATAGCATTATCAGAAGGTTGTGTTTCCTTCACAGAGTCTAATGCAAACTTTTCGTATTCACTAACTAATTTATCAATTGCCTCTTCTTTAGTGAACATTGGTTCTTTGAAGAATTGGCGCATAAATAGTTTCTTCAAGGTCTTATCAACATCCTCTGCATCTAACGCATGGTCGTTGTATTTTTCTTCAATGGCCCTAATCTTCTCACTTACTTCGTAGTGCTTTTCCTCTAAACGCTCATAGAAGCCCAACCGTTCCTTTTTCCAAATCTCCCTACCATCTTCGATACCTTGGTAACTCCAACCGTTGTCGCTCTTGAATGAAATATCGCTTATTCCAAGGGTAAAGCCCATTTCGACGTGTGCAGCGAATACCAACCTGGATAGATGGTTAGTTACTTCCATCAATTGGCGGTGGCCTTCATCCCATCCGAATCGGTAAATGAATGCTGCACCTAATACTCCGCCTTTAGTGCCGAAAGCATTGGCGTCGAGGACTCCCTCAATTATCTTGCCATCTTCAATCCTAACCTTACCGCCTCTTTTGTCTTTGAACTCAGCATGTATTCCATCGGGAATAAATACAGACATAATGTCCATTCCTCGGTAACATTCTTCTCCTTTGTATTTAATCGGTTTTGGTAACTTAGTAGCGTAAGTAAGTCCTTCTTCACTACGGCTGAAAGCCATCTGAAGAAGATTCAGTGCTCGATTCTTAGAAAACAATGCTTGTCCGTTATCATCGAAACCAAGTCCATTATTATTCACCGTCCAACTATGCCTATTACCATTCTCATCAACACTATGCTTAGTTTCGATTCCAACAGGTGTTCCTGCTTTCTCTGTGTTCCTAAAGGTCAATAGATAACTACCACTGATTTCGTCTTGGTCGAATGTAAGGAATAGTCTCCCGTAACGGGAGTGTAGCATCTGTGGTGCTATCGAGAACTCTGTTTTCATCTCTTCAATGGCTTCTTCACCCTGCGGTACGAATATCCGCATGGCATCTCCGTCATAATCTGCGTTGAAGGGAATACATACACTCGGATTGAAACTAAAACTACTCTGTTTCATCGGTGCTACTCGGAGTGCGAGCATACTTTGACGGTGAAGTGCTGGTGCGCGAGTGAAACATACCATATCATCTGCGATGATGTTACGGTGAACAATATCCCCGACCTCTAACTCCTGTGCTGGTTCTTCTCTTCGGCGGGCTTGTGCCCATTCTGGAATGCCTTTTTCTGGCTTTAGACTGACTCTTGCCCCACTTTTCTTTTGAATTAAGGCCGCTCCGGGGTATCTATCCATATCAACATCAGTATATTTCCCCATAGTCCGGCCAATAACCTGCTGCTTTCCGTTTATTACGCACTGACGGAGGAACTCAATGTTGTCTTTAGTTACCTTAACTGCCAGCGTTAACTCTGTACACACTGACAACGGCACTCCGACTTGGTCTAATTGTAGCCAAGGGTCTGGTGTAATAGTCGAATATCCCGCCTGCTCTCCAATTTTTGACTGATGCACTCTGCGAATTGCGTTCTTAGCACGCCCTACACCCTTGATTCTGTCCCATACGCCTCTTGTATTACGGGTAGTCATTCCTCCTTTGCCCCGCCCCCGTTTCATTTTGGCGGAACCTATCCCTGGATTTTGACCAGTTTGGGTCTGTGATACGGCTTGGAACAACTTGAGAGATAATCTTTCGCCCGCAGTCGTATTAGCACCTACTCTGCGAATACGGTTGTTTATTCTAATGACCTGCGAGTATAGTTCGGTAAGGTCGTTTGGACTATATGCGCCAGACGGAAGTTCGGCGGGAGGTCTTGAGGTATTAGGTGCAACTGGCAGATTTTCAAAGAACATGTGTTCTGGTTGTGAATGTTGAGAGAAACCAAGCGCAGCCGCATGCGAACGGGGGATATTTGCCAACCAATTCCTAATTTGCAGATAGGGATAATACACATCAGCGGGGTATTTCTCATCCTTTGGGAAAAATGTGAACGCTCTTCTTTGGCCCTTTGGCATGTAAGAGAAGTCTATTTGCGGGCTTGACTCGTTGCAGTGCGGGCACTGATACGACTTAGGCTTCTTAGTACCTGTCTTGTATTGTTTTTTCATCAGAGCCTTCAACCTGTTTCTGATAATATCGTAGCCGGCGACATTCTTCAAGTTAAACTTGACAACATTCTCGGCAGTATATTCTAAGTCTGAAAGGTTCTCATCATCCAATAAAATGTGATTACAATGCAAACATGTAGCGTTTAGTGCATGTAAGATAGGATTTGAGCCATTGGGGCCCTTACTACCACCCAGAATAACATAGTTTGGCACTGGTATTTCAAGAGAAATGTAGCCGAAATGACCCGGACATGAGCGTGCGTAGTTTTTACTGTATCTCAGTTGACAAGTATAACAAGCAGTATCTGAAGAATAGGTTCCAAGTTCCAAATCCTCTGGTCCACCAATACGGGGTGTTCTTTCAGCGTCGTCGTTGTATATTACAGGGTCCACTATTTTCTTGACCGCCATTTGCTTGATTGCCTGTGGCGACAAAAGTCCCATCTGAATGTCAGCGAACTCATATGTCTTAGTAAAGAACGAAAAGTTTGCCACTACACTAAATGACAACTCGGCCTCGAATGCCTCTATTATGAAACCTGGATAGTCTGTTTCAGCGCCTGTATCAATTACTGCGTCTGAATATAGGAAATCTTCTGGTTGCTCAGCGCCTTCTTGGCCGCTTCTGGTATCGAGCCACGAACGGTTATTGATTCGTATTAGGACCATATGCTCTGACTGACTTCTTAGGCCGGCGGCCTCTTCTGATTCATAGAACCACTCTGCGGCTGAATACTTATCTCCAGGCACGAATCTCGACTCAAACGAAAAAACGCGTGTTCCTCGGCCCTCAAGGTCTTTTACCTCAGAATAAGGCAGATACCAGAAGAAACTGGAGACCACTGGACTTAGTGGTTCAACAATGTCATCTTCCGGCTCTAATAGTACCATCTAATCGCCTCGGGCCGCATTGTATGCGAGGTAGTCCGCTAACTCGTTAAAATGCACTCCTACATGAGCCTTGACCCAAGAATACTGTATAATTGTGCCTAATTCCTCTTCTAACTCTTGAATTCTCTCCACTACCGGCAAAATATGCTCCTTTTCCGTAGTCCAATTACCAGTAAGGACATTTACTGCCATCTTAGAATCGGAAACAACCTCAATTTCGAGACTCTCATCTGTCACAAAACGGCGAAGTAATTCTTCTAAGCCTATCTCAATGGCCTTGAATTCGGCGAAGTTATTCGACTGAATGCCAATATGTTCTCCAAGTAGGAACTGAATCTTTTCAACGCCGGGCTCAATACACTCAACGCACACTATTCCCGACCCAGCCGGCCCAATCGCATCAGTGCTTTGGTCTTTGTAGCAACTCCCATCAGTCCACAACTCATACTTCATATTACCAACCCATCACAACACGACGATAATAGATTCCCTCCGGGAAATCTCCATTTGCTGGGCGTTGTATCTTAACTACATCACCTATGTTGGCACCAAGACCTTTCAATCCAAGGTCGTTTTGAAAAATGAATGGTAAGTTTTCCATCTCGATGTTCTCCTCTTCGAGCAATTTTTTGACCTCAGAAGGAGACAACAGGGTGTGAGTACATTGAAGGTAGTGACTCCAGCCCATGACAATCCGAACTCCTACAACAACAAAAGATTACTTATTCATCTCGGCGTGGTATTGTTCTGAATAGAACATCCCCCGGAAGAAGAAAAAGACTGCTATGGCAAACCAGAGTAACTGCATTTGTTGCGGTCCTTCTAAAAACCAATCTAAGAACACATAAGTCATACACAATGTGAACATTACCATGCACATTATGCCCCTCATGAAGGGGTCATAGGCGCTTTCACCATAAACCGGGTCCTCGCCATGAGGGTCGTAAAACTCCCATGGGGAAGGCACGCTCATGAACCAAGCCCCTTGAGAATACCATCAATGTCATCGCCTTCTTCTTCGTCGTCTTCCCAATCGCCTTCTTCATCATCCCAATCCCAATCGTCGTCGTCATCTTCGTCGTCGTTGTCATCGCTTGATTCCTCAGCCTCATCTTCTAAATCCAGGGTGGTGAGAGTTACTGGTTCTTTCTTTTCCTCAAGAGTGTCCCAATCTGCATCTTCATAGTCCTCATCCCACTCAGAACTTGCATTCTTTGGAAGGCGCAGTGCTGGTCTGCTCTTCTTAGCAGGTGCTTTCTTCTCTTCTTCCGGCTCATCGCTCATATCTATTTCGCCTTCTCCATCATCTATTTCAAGAGAAGTTAAAACAATGTCCTTATTCTTCTTCAATTCAAGAGATGCCAAGAACTTGTCTAATTTGTTCTCAGCCGATTCGTCGTTCATTCCAGAAACTTGTAGTGTCAAGTAGTAAGTAAAGGTCTGCATGTTGTTCCCTATTCATAGCGATGTTCAATGTGAACATAAAGGAAACGTTTGCTAAATGGTTAGAAGCAGTATAGGCATACCTTATGGTTCATAACGTTTATACCCTAACAGGGGGTCCAGCATTTTAATGGGAGCCAATCAAGCGATGAGCACTGTGCGAATCAGAAAATATGACCTCAACCGAATCCAACGCCTTCGTATGGCTAAAGAATCGAATTGGGAGTTTCTAAAGCGAGTAATTGACCAATATGAAGCGGGGAGGGTGTGAAATGGCGCGCTACAACCGTGTTGTATCTAACATTGAGAAGTGCTTTCGTGTCTTTCACGAGAAAGATGGTGTTAGCGAATTGACATTTCATACAGTAAAGCAGTGGATGAATAGCAATACTAAGGATGGTATTACGTCTGCTGGACTTGCTAACTTACTTCGACGCCGTTCTCAGTTCCGAAGAACCCGCACTGAGCGCAAAGTTGGCACTAATATCACGACTTCATTCTGGACTATGACTACATTACCTAAGAATGTGGCTGGTGTTCGCGAAGGCTGGACAGTCATTAACGAACCAAAGCAACAAGTAGTTGACTGATAATCCGCTGGTCACGACGGGCTTGGGTTTATCCCAAGGGGTCGGCGCCGTCCGTCGTGGGGGTTTGGTTGCGTCGGCCCCATCTTTAATTAGGGGAAACGATTAGCAACCTTGCCCGGAGGCTTTCGGGTTGGAAGGTCTCTGGGTCGGGGTTTCTTTGCTTGTTTCCCCTGTATGTTTTCGCCTTCCAACCCACCTAATGCGTAAGTGATACCACCTTACACGGCGTAAATACAATGGAGGGGGACAAGCAAACACCCACACGGTTAGCATGTTCTATGTTCGCCGTGCGAAAGTCGCGAAAGCCCCCCTCCAACCGTGGGTATCGAAAGAGATACTGACGAGAACCTCGATTGGAAAGAGGTTCTCGACGCAAGTGACTTTGCGATAGAAAAATTAGCAAAAGACCTACGAAATACAGGAATGGAAATGGGGCCCGAACAGGCCCGTTTCTTCGTGGAGAACTATTATCGTCTCCAAGAAGACCGAATACGCTACAAAGCGCAAGTTCGAGAATTGACTAAGCAAGACCAACCAAATGAACTGCTTGACTACTTCGGTAAGTCATTCAGTGACTTGGAGAAGATGCTTCAGTCTGTCTTGGATGTATATTCGAAATCTAACCCTGTTGGACGTTGGATGCGTAGCGTCACCGGAGTTGGTCCGGTGATTGCTGCTGGTTTCATGGCTCATCTGAGCCTTGAGCCAGACAATGCTGAGCCAATCCAATACGTTGGACAATGGTGGTCGTTTGCTGGTCTCAATCCAGGAGTGGAATGGGAGAAAGGACAGAAAAGACCTTGGAACACTAAGTTGAAGACTCTGTGTTACAAGTTAGGTGAGTCCTTCGTTAAAGTCCAGAATAATAAGAACGACTTCTATGGGAAGTTGTTCGCTGAGCAAAAGAGGAGATACTGGGAAAAGAATCTCAACGGTGAATATAGCGATGCTGCTTTGAAAAATGTGATTCAAAAGAACATTGGCAAGAGCACTGCCGCTTACGCTTGGTATAGTGGAAAGGTTGACCCCGAATGGGCGCGAGAGCGTCTGAAGGTCGGCAGGTTCCCTACTGATGCCAAGGGATTCCCGAAGACAGATGCAGGTACGCCAATGCTACCGCCAGCGCATATCCATGCGCGAGCGCGTCGCTGGGTTGCCAAGTTATTCTTGTCTCACCTCTTTGAGGTCTGGTATGTCACTGAAAAGGGACACAAACCACCAGAACCATTTGTCCTAACAATGGAAAACCACAATCGTAAGATTGAGGTTCCATTCAAGGACGACTTCTGAAGGTCGCAGAGCCTTCAATCGACTAAGGGTAACTTGACCAAAGGTCAGCCAGAGCACTGCTCATACTGTTTAACAGGAGTGCTGGCTGAGTAATCACTTTACCCGATAAATACACGCTTAACACTCATACTTGAGAGGGCCAAAAATTAGAAGAAGCGTGGCGGCAGCAGAAATGTTGTTCGCTCATGGCCGTTAGTTATTCGATAGCGCCCGCTTATGCGGGGCGAACAGAACTCCGACTACGAAGCCGCAAGGCAGACTGTCGAGCGCACAGTGATGTCATTAGACTACAACACGCACCTTACTGTTAACGACGAAGGTGATACTGTGCGAGGAAGGACGGAGAAAAACAAGTATGAATTCGTTGAAAAGACAAAAGGCGATGCCTACCCAGGCTTACGTCTGGGTTTTCTTTTTAATAGTCTTAGGGCCCTGTCGGAGCCCAAACATAGGCCTACACATATGCACCAAAGTTAGAAGCAAAGGCGAAGAGCGATAGTGGTATGAATGCGTAAGCAGGACTACTCTTGACTATGGTGATTTAGAGTGTAGTGCAACCTATGTAAATCTGACAATTATACTCCCTCCTCCCCGTCGATACAACAGATATGAAGCGTAAGCCGACTGTTGTTGGGGGAGTGCATAGATTAGGAAGGTATTGCCAAACCACATTGTAGGTATAATGAGCCCCTACAAAAGAGCAAGCCCGCAAGGCTGACAGTCGGGAATAGACCGACACCCGCATGTCTAATACGAATGTAGCAAATGATAATGATGAACGCGAACCCGAATGGATTGTATGTTACAGTGTATTCGGTGGAACGAGAGTCATTGGACATTACAAAACTGAAGAAGAAGCAAATCACGCTAAAGAGGTTGATTTTGCCTCATACGGCACAGACCTAAGAGTCGAGGAGCGTATTATTACGCCCACGAGAATCTGTCCCGTATATGGCAATACATACACCTACGAGAGAGTTTCGAGGCGTTGATTGCTTTACCGCCCCCACCATTACGGTGGGGGCACCCGCATGGAAGAAATAGTTAAAGCGTTATTAGGAGGTATGGCAGAAGGAACAGGTGTTTATCACACCGAAGATTGTTGGACTAATCCCAACAACGGTTGTGAAGGAACCATGGAAGTTGACATTGATGCGTCATTTGATGCAACACGCGAAGGACCACCTCACGAAGTGGATGGCGTCCGTGTCAGAACATTCCAAGAATTTACCGTACTAAAATGTGATACATGTGGAAGTGTACGCTATCAAAGAGATGGCCTACCATACTACATGCAGTCAACAACAGATGGATGGAACGAAATAGTACGTTTCCGCCCGAGTAAAACCTCACAGTGAGGACTTTAGCCACTCACCATAGTTTCGACTTTGGTGATGGCACCCGAGAATTATGTGTAAAAACATTGTTGAAGAGAACCGAAAGTTCTGGGAAGCACGAGATAAAAAAAGTCGTGCAGCCAGAGTAAATGGAAAGATACCAGGCCAGAAAGGCGTAACAATAGGTGCGCCGCAGAAAAGCCCCCAACCAAAGAAGAAGAAGGACAACAAAGGCCCAGCGCCAAGTCCTCCAGTAAGGAAGAAGGAGAAGGACGAGAAAGGCCCAGCGCCAAGTCCTAAACCAACACACACTGGTAAGGGATGGAATGCTTGGAGAGCCGGTAATCGAAACCAAAACTAATACCTCAATTATGAGGAAAGCAGCCTACCTCAGCACGCTAAGTGCTGACGGAGGCACCCGAAAATTATGTCTAAAAACATGAATAATGAAGAATCTATCAGCGAAGAAGCGAAGAGACAAATTAAAGAAATTATGGAGAGAAAATTTGAGAACTATGAAAGTTGGGTCGAGTATTATACTGACAATCCCAATAATTCTGCTCGTCAAAAACTCCTAAGACTGTCTATTGAAGCAAACACACGCTGGTTAGAAGTAGAGCATCTTATTGTAAGGGTCGTTCACAAAGAACCCTGGAAAGATGTACTCGATTTCGAAGACTATGTAATCCACTTCAAGGATGAACTAAAACTTGATGAGGATGAGATATTATTTCAACATACATTCCAACAAAAGAAACCACGTGCTATGATAAAATATAAGCAAGTGATGGAAGATAGAAAAACTATACTGTTAGAAGATTTCTCAATGGAAATGCTTTGTACTATATTCAGTGACGTACTGTTTGCTGAATGGTTCTGCAAAGCGCTCGGTGATACTGCCGAGCCGAGAGATGAAAGATGGCCGCACGGAGAGAAAAAAGAAATAGAGTGGCCTAACGTATTACACACATTTTACCAAGACGCGCTACGTAGCGCCGACGGAGAACTTGTCACAGAGCAGTTCAGAAACTATCTGGACGGCGATGGTGGATTTAAGCAGAAAGGCTCTTACAACAGAGCCTTCGCTGACTTCATAGACCAAGGTAAGTTACAAAATGTAATGATGCGGAGACTGATTGCGACCAATCAATGGGATAATGCAATCACTATAACAGAAGACTATCAGAACGGTCAACTCCCATATGATTGGGAAGACAGTTGGATGGACTATTTTGTGAACCCCGAGAATTTTGAAGCGGCCTACCAATGGGCCCTCAGACTTGGGACACGGTTGAAAAATGGTGTTGAAGAACTTATACTGAAATCTGAGTATGTAGGTAAGTATGCAGAAAACGTCCTAATACCGGAAATAGATAACCTAAAGCAAAGAGCCAGAGAGGCAAAAGAACGCTTGGAGGGCTACTAAGGTAAGGATTATACCTCAATTATGAGGAAAGTAGCCTACCCCAGAGTTTCGACTCTGGCGGAGGCACCCGTATGTCGAACGATAACAATAACATTATTGGAATTCCTTTTTTAGAAGACACAAAGGCTGAAGCGCACCTAAAACAACTGTATCGCAAAGCGACAGTAACAAGGAACTGCCCGGTCCTCCCTATTCGGGAGAGGCTGGGAAATACTAAGCCCAGATTCAGAGCAACCCCATTAGGTGGATTGATTGACAATGGTTGCGGTTGTGCTGAACAATGGTGTGAACATAGGTCTGCGGACTTAGGTTTGAAAAAGGGAACTTTAGATAGAAATGTTAGGACATTGATGGTATATCAGCGTTGGAAACCTGACAGGCCAGATTATGACCGGACACTTTTCTATTTTGACGGTGTACCAGTATGGGAAACTATCGGTACAGATACAGAATGCCGTGACTACACCATAAGTCAACTTATGAGGTATCATTGAGCAAGATATGCCTCAATTATGAGGAAAGCAGCCTACCTCAGCACGCTAAGTGCTGACGGAGGCACCCGTATAGTCGCAATTGCTTGTGCGAGAATGTCACAAGACAAAGCGAAATTGATTGAAACTGAAGACGACGAATCATGCTGCCGCTGCTGCTGCTGCATGGGGCATCAGTGCTGGGGCTGCGGTTGTAGCCACTGCTACTACTGTATGAACCAGATGTGGACTTTGAACCTTTACGGTGAAAACGATGAAGAGGAATAGAGTGTTGACTCAGTTACAAACTATACAAAACTACGGCCTGCCCACCCGTAGTGGATTTTTTCGGGCACCCGAATGTCAATCGTGTCTGATGATTCAGATAACCGAGTCGTGAAGGTGGTTAACCTAACCCCGCACGACCTTAACATATACGATGGGGAAAACCTCATCGAAACTATCACGCCAG
>MDTG01371530.1_pt1 | contig 24334 bp, 26 predicted proteins | sample 811421 | NCBI WGS metagenome assembly MDTG01 (sample SAMN05326645, study PRJNA326480) | marine metagenome | isolation source: seawater | place: Pacific Ocean: South East | collected 2011
ACTACGTTGATAGGCTGGATGTGGAAGCGCGGTAACGCGTGTAGCTGACCAGTACTAATAGCTCAATTGGCTTGATTTATGCACTGAAAAAAATTTTTTGTTCTATATAAATATTATCTACAAAATCATCAAACACTATATTTAGTAATCAAAAGGGCTAAATACCATAAATACCATATTTTTCACTTTACTGTTCAATTTTTGAACGTTATAAATGTTCAATTTTTGAACATATGAAAAACGAGCAAGATCATTTTGAAGTTTTAAGAAGAATAAATAAAAAGCCAGATTCTTCACAACGAGAGTTAGCTGAAGATTTAGGCTTTAGCTTAGGTAAATTGAATTACTGTTTAAAAGCTTTAAAGAAAAAAGGCTATGTTAAGCTTACAAACTTTCAGAAACAATCTAACAAAATTAAATATCTACAATACGTTATTACTCCAAAAGGAATTGCCGAAAGAACAAAACTGACGATAAATTTCATGAAGAAAAAAATGAAAGAGTATGATGAGTTAAAAAAAGAACTCGAGAATAATTAATGTGGACAGTAATAAAATTTGATAAAAAGAAAATAAATTTACTTCAGCAGGACTTGCTAAAATACATAGGAAAAGATTGTGTATTTTATAGACCAAAAATTCAAATACAAAAGTACTATAAAAATAAATTAATCAAAAAAGATTTTGAAATTTTAGGTGATTATCTATTTTGTTACCACAAATCCTTTTATAAAAAAAATATAATTGATTTATTAAAATTTTCTCGTGGATTAAAATATTTCCTTTCAGGTTTTATCGAATTTCAAACTGAGTTAGATAATTTCATAAAAAAATGTAAAAAATCAGAAGACATAAATGGGTATATTTCTAGAAACTTATTTGATGTTAAATTGAATAAAAATTATAAATTTAATTCTGGCCCATTTGTAAGCAAGTTATTTAAGATTGTAGAATTAGAAAAAAATAGAATAAGTATTGTAATGGGTAATATAAGAACACATTTTAAAAAAGAAGAGTTTTTATTTACACCAGTTTAAAAATTATGTTAAAAAAAATTGTAAAAATGTTATATTTTACAAAGTGCGGAGCTTTGTCAAAATAAAATTTTATGCTAAACAATAAATCATTATTAGTCACAGGCGGCACGGGATCTTTTGGTAAAACATTCGTGAAGAAAATTTTAAAAAATTATCCAAAAATTAAACGATTAGTTATATTCAGTAGGGACGAACTCAAACAATATGAAATGTCTCAAGAAATACCAGAGAGTAAATACCCAGCGATAAGATATTTTATTGGTGATGTTAGAGATTTAAATAGACTGCAATACGCTTTAGAAAATATAGATATTGTTGTTCATGCTGCAGCTTTAAAGCAAGTTCCAACTGCCGAATATAACCCAACCGAATTTATAAAAACAAATGTAATTGGAGCACAAAATATAATTGAGGCATCAATTCAAAAAAGGGTTAAAAAAGTTATTGCCTTATCTTCAGATAAAGCCACTGCCCCAATTAATTTATACGGTGCAACCAAATTGTGCAGCGATAAATTATTTGTAGCTGCAAATAATTATTCTGGTTCACGTCCTATAAGTTTTTCTGTTATCAGGTATGGAAACGTAATGGGCTCAAGAGGTTCTATTATCCCTAAATTCATAAAAGACGCTCCAAAGGGTGTTCTAACCATCACGGACAAAAGAATGACAAGATTTAACATTTCTTTAGATGAAAGTGTTGATTTAGTATTACACGGTATAAAAAAGTCTATTGGCGGTGAAATTTTTATTCCTAAGATTCCGTCTTATAGAATAACCGATTTAGCCAAATCAATTGGTCCTGCATGTAAAATAAAATATGTTGGCGTAAGATCGGGTGAGAAAATTCATGAGGAGATGATTACGTCTAGCGATAGTTTTACCACTTACGATATTGGAAAATATTATGTCATATTACCGAGTAACAATAACAATATACTAAAAAAAATAAAAAAAATTTATAAAACTAAACCTGTAAAAAAAGGTTTTAATTACAACTCTGGCACAAACAGCAAATTTCTAACAGTTTTAGAATTAAGAAAATTAATAAAAAAGAATTTAAACCACTCGTAAAGTTAAAGTAAAAAATTTTATTATATGTCGAAAAAAAGAAAAGTAGTTGCTATTGTGCAAGCTAGAGTTTCCTCAATTAGATTTCCTTATAAGGTTTTGCAAAAAATTGGGAAAAAAACTGCTATTCAAATCTTACTTGAACGATTAAACTTGTCGAAGAAGATTGATAAAATTGTTGTAGCTATTCCAAGAGATAAAAACGAGAGAGTTCTTAAAAAGCATATTATTAATTTGGGCTATGAAGTTTTTGAGGGGCATAAAACAGATTTAGTTGACAGATATTATAAGGCTGCAAAAAAATATAAAGCAGATGTAATAGTAAGAGTGACAGGTGACTGCCCCTTAATTGAAGTTAATATTTTAGATGAGATGGTAAAAAAATTTCTTTTAAATAAGTTTCATCTTGTTTTAAATTACAAACCTCCAACATTTCCAAATGGACTTGATTTAGCAATAACAGACTTTACCAGATTAAAAGAAGTCTGGAATAAAGCCAAAAAATCTTCAGATAGAGAGCACGTGATGCCGTATTTAATAAGAAATAAAATTTACAAAAAATTTAATTATAAAAATAATGTTAATTTATCAGGTGAAAGATGGACACTAGATGAAAAGGAGGATTTTCAGGTTATTTCTAATATAATAAAAAATCTTAAAAACTATCACTGTAATTTTGATGAAATCATTAAGTTAAAAAAAAGAAAACCAAAAATTTTTCAAGCGAATAAAAATATTCCTAGAGACGAAGGTTCAAAATTAAATACCGGTCAAAAACTTTGGAAAAGAGTGAAGCAAATTATACCTTACAATGTTTTAGAGTCAAAAGAGTTTCAGAAAATTTCTAAAAATGAAGTTTTACTAACGAATCTAATGGTTTGGTGTAATAAAAATAGATGAAGAAATAATAAAAATGAAAAAAATTTTTATTTTTGGAGCATATGGATTTTTGGGTTCATACTTGTGTAAATTTTTAAAAAAAAAAGGTTATAAAGTTTTTAAACAAGGGCGTGGTATAAAAAGTCAAATTGTATTAAGGCCCTCAAATACGAAAAAAATTGAAAAAACTTTATTATCTATTAATCCGCAAATAATTATTAATTTAATAGCAGAAACAGATGTAAAAAAATGTGAGACAAATTTAAAAAACGCTAAATTTGTTAATGCCGGAATTGTTAAAAATATAGTAAGCGTTATTAAAAAAATTAATAAAAAACAAAGAAATCTTTTTTTAATTCATATCTCTACTGATAGTGTTTATGGAAATATGGGTCCACATAATGAAAATAATATTAAATTAATAAATAATTATGCAAAAACAAAATTTTTAGGTGAATTAGAGGCTAGAAAAACAAAATCAGCGATCTTGAGAACTAATTTTATAGGAAAAAATAGTGATAAAAAACATAAACCATTATCTGATTGGATTATAAACTCTCTAAAAAAACGCAAAAAGATAAAAGTTTTTAACGATGTGTTGTTTTCACCTTTACATTTGTCGAGTCTTTCTAAAGCAATCGAAATAGTGCTCAGAAAGAAAATCACAGGGACTTATAATGTTGGAGCTAGAGGATATGTTAGTAAAGCTAGTTTCGCCCATAAATTGTGTAAACACCTAGAACTTGATGAAAATCTTTTAGAAAAAACAAACTATTCACAATCAAAATTTATTGTTAAAAGGCCATTAGATATGAGAATGAAAACAAAAAAATTTGAAAAAATTTATAAAATGGTTTTACCAAGAATTTCTGATCAGATTAGATTAACTGCTAGAGAGTATAAAAAATGAGAAATTTTAAGATTAATAATAACAAAATTGGTGATCAGCAAAAGATATACTTTATAGCTGATATTGCAGCTAATCATGATGGGAAACTTGATAGAGCGATCAAATTAATTGATTTAGCGAAAGAAAGTGGAGCAGATGCAGCTAAATTTCAACATCATGATGTAAAAAAATATGTTAGCGACTATGGTTTTAAAAACCTTGGAGAAAAAAAAAGCCATCAAAAAAAGTGGAAAAAAAGTATTTTTGAAATATACAAAGACGCAGAAGTGCCAAAAGATTGGACTTCTAAATTAAAAGAGCATTGTGATAAAATTGAGATTGATTTTATGTCAACCCCATATGACCTAGACGCTGTTGACCATTTAGATGATTACGTCTCTGCTTTTAAAGTAGGTTCTGGCGACGTTGCATGGGATGCAATGTTATCAAAGGTCGCTTCAAAAAAAAAACCTGTTTTCTTTGCTACAGGCGCAGCTACAGAAGAAGAAGTAATTAGAGCACATAAGATTGTATCAAGTAAAAACAAAGATTTTTGTATTATGCAATGTAACACGAATTATACAGGTTCGATTGAAAATTTTAAGTATATAAATTTAAATGTTCTTGGAACTTACAAGAAGCTTTTTCCAGAAGCTATTCTAGGACTAAGTGATCACACACCTGGCCATGAAACTGTTTTAGGGGCTGTGCCGTTTGGAATAAAGGCAGTTGAAAAACATTTTACAGACGATACTTCAAGAGATGGTCCGGACCATCCTTTTTCTATGGATCCAAAAAGTTGGAAGGAAATGGTTTTCCGTACTAGATTTCTGGAGCAAGCAATGGGAGATGGAGTAAAAAAAATTGAAATTAATGAAGAGGAGACTTCAGTCTTACAACGAAGAGCGATACGATGCATAAAAGATTTGACACAAGGTCATATCATTAAAAGAGAAGATATAGAATTCCAGAGACCATGCCCAAAAAATGCTTTTACCCCTAATGAAGAGAATTTAGTTATTGGAAAAAAAACTAGAAAAAAATTTAATAAAGGCCAACACATTGGCAAAGAAGATATCGCTTAAATGAAGAAAAATATTTTAATCGTTGTTGCCCATCCTGATGACGAAATCTTGGGATGTGGTGGCTTTATATCCAGATTCAAAAAACAAAGCAACTTTAAGGTCCTTATTATTGCTGAAGGGAGCAGTTGTAGATTTAAAAAGTTATTTAAAGAAAAAAAGGAAATTCAAAAAAAAATTGAGTTAAGAAAAAATCAAGCGAAAAAAGCACTAGCATTATTTTCAGTTAAAGATGTTACTTTTTGCGATCTTCCTTGTGGGAGCCTAAACTCAATTCCTTCGATTAGAATAAACCAATTAATTGAAGAACAAATTAAGCTTTTTAAGCCCGAAAAAATTCTCACTCATTCTTCGGAGGATTTGCATCCAGATCACAGAGCGGTATTTCATTCTGTTATGCAAGCTACAAGACCAATAAAAAAAGACAACTTTGTAAAAGAAATTTTAAGTTTTGAGATCTTATCAAGTTCTGAGTGGGCATATTCTTCGATTTTTAAACCGAATTATTTTATCAAATTAAGCAAAAAAAATGTAAATGAAAAATGGAAAGCTTTAAAATGCTACACAGAAGAAATTCAAAAAAAACCACTTCCGAGATCCTCATTTGGCATAAATACCTTAGCTAGCTTCAGGGGCATCCAATCAGGAAATGAATTTGCGGAAGCTTATTATCAAGTTAGATCGATAAAATAGAATGAAAATAGTTTGTGTTGGATACAGGTCTTGGGCTCTTGATATTTATAAAAAAATAAAAAAAATCAAAAATCACAAAGTTTTAATTCTAAGAAAAGTTAATGTTTCAAGGATTTTGAGATTTAAACCTGATTATCTTTTATTCTATGGTTGGAGCAATATGGTAAGTGATAAATTAATTAATACAAAAAAATGTATAATGTTACATCCTTCAAAGCTGCCGTTGTTTCGAGGAGGAAGCCCAATTCAAAATCAAATTATTAGGGGGGTAAATAGATCAGCAGTTACTCTTTTTAGAATGAATAAAAATATTGATCAAGGAAATATTATTTTACAAAAAAAAATTAATCTTGAAGGATCAATAAGTGATATTTTTGATAGGATTACTAATGTTGGCTATGAACTAACTTTAAGAATGTTTAAGGGAAAATTTAAGGAAAAAAAACAGCCTAAAAATTCTAAAATTTTTAAAAGAAGAAAACCGCATGAGAGTCAAATTACGATAAATGAGATTAAAAACAAAAGCGCAAAATTTCTTTATAACAAAGTTAGAATGTTAGGAGACCCATACCCAAATGCCTATATTTTGACAAAAGACAAAAAAAAACTTTTGCTTAAAGTAGTCAAAATCAAATAGTTTAAATGTTAAAAAAAACGCTAATAGCAATACCTGCCTACAATGAAGAACAAAATATAAAGAACATCATTTTGAAATGTAAAAAAATTTCAAATGTAGTTGTCGTCAATGATGGCTCTAACGATAAGACTGAAACTCTTGCAGAACGATTTGGCGCTAAAGTAATTAATCATAAATTTCGTCGTGGTTATGAAAGTTCAATTTATACAGCCATAAATTTTTTTGTTAAATCAAATTACACAAAAATTATTTTTATGGATGCGGATGGCGATCATCCAAGTTCATCTATTAAAATATTTGATAAATATCTAAATCAATTTGATATTGTTTGCGGAATAAGAAAAAAAGTTCATAGATTTGGAGAAAAATTTTTTATTTTTTTGTCTAAAATTATTTGGAATTTAAGTGATCCGTTGTGTGGAATGAAAGGTTATAAGCGCTCTTTTTTAAAAAAAAATTTAACAGAAAAAAAATTTAATTCAATACATACTTTCTTTTTGATAAGCGGGAAAAAAAAAAAATTTAAAGTAAAAGAAATAAAAATAAATAATAGACCAAGAACCTCGGAGTCCAGGTTTGGATCAGGATTTTCTACAAACTTTAATATTATTTTTACTTTTTTTAAGTGCTTGATTTTAATTAGATAATGAAAAAATTTTTAGAATTCATCAAAAAAATCCTATGTATTTTCTCTTTAAAAAAAAAGAAGAAGAATAGAGACAAAAAAAATACGGACGATATTTATCCTTTATGGTAAAAAAATATTTTCACCTATTAACTTTGATAGTAATTTCAATTATTTTATTGAACCAAAACAATATTTTAATAGATTACTTTTTAGGATCTTTAATTTTGATTGAATTAATTTTTCTTTTAATTTTTTTTTTAAAAAAAGGAGAGATTTATCAGTTAAAAAAAATGATCAGATTGAAAGATCTTTTTGTAAGATCACATCCATACCTGCCTTTTGAAACTAAACCAAACTTTCTTATTAAAAACGATATACACATTCAGGATCAAAAAAATAAAAAATTTTTAACTCCAAAATATTTAAAAACAAACAGTTATGGATATAGCGATGGTAAAAAAGGAGATAGAGAACCAGCAAAAAGTGATAAGATTAAAGTTTGTTGCTTAGGTGCCTCAACAACAGGAAATTATTTATTTTTTGAAAATGAAAATATTTCTTATCCAATTATTTTAGAGCAAGAAATTAAAAAAAAATTAAAAAAAAAGATTGAGGTTAATAATTTTGGGCAGGGTGGTTATAATAGCCAGGAACTATTGATTTCATTTTTAACAAAAATAATTTTTACAAAACCAGATATTTTAATTTTATACCACGGTCATAACGATATTAGATCTTATTTAGCTAATAATTTTAAATTAGATTATTCAAATTCTAGAGTGAACATTTTAAAAAATATATGGAAATTAAGAATATTATCATATTTGAGTTTTATACCTTTGGGTTTCGTTAATAAAATAATTGATAAATTTTCATTACAAAATTCCTTACTTGACTTTATCACAAACAACGAAATGAACTTAAATAATAAAGCAAATAAAGGGCTAGAGGTTTATCAAAAGAATATAGAGTGTATAGTAGATATCTGCTTACAGAGAAAAATAAAAGTAATTTTAAGTACATATTGTTACAAAAAAAATAAATCAAAGTTATCAAAAAAAATAAAAACAATTATCGATAAGGAAAATAAAATTATGAAAAAAATTGCGAAAAATAAAAAAGTTTTTTTTATTGATAATAACAAGTTGATAAAAAAAGACGATATTAACTTCCTTGATAGTGTACACTTCACACCTGAAGGCATGAAAAATATTGCAAGAAATTTTATGCCATTTGTTCTTAAGTGTGTAAAAGAACTTTAAGATTCAATTATAAATAATTAAATGTTTCAAGATATTAAAAAAATTATTGGGAAAAAGAATACTAATATTCTTAAGATATTTCTTTTTATGAACATCTTAATGTTTTTTTTAGAAACTATTAGTATCCTTTCAATTCCACTATTTGTCAGCTCAATTGTTGATACTGAAGTGATAATAAATAAAATTAATAATCTAGGTTTTATTAACTTTTCAGAATTAGATAAATTCTCTTTAATAAAGTTTATTTCAATATTAGTAATATCAATCTTCTTTTTAAAAAATTTAACCCTTCTAATATTAAACTTTTATCAAGGAAAGTTTATAGAAAAAATTAAAACTGACACATCTAATACATTATATCAACACTATCTTAATATGCCTTACTTAAGTCATTTAAACAAAGACCCATCAACTTTGACTAGGAATGTTATAGTTTCTACTGAGGGGATTTATGTTTTTATTAATCATCTAATGAATTTTACTCGAGAGAGTATTGCTATACTTGTAATTTTGTCTTTACTAATTTTTACATCACCGATTTTATCTATTACTTTAATTATTTTCTTTTCAATTCTTATTGTAGCTTACTTAAAATTAGTGAAGCCAAAAATCAAAATTAAATCTAATTTTAATAATCAATTAAGAAAAAAAATAACTCAGCTAATTTTTGAGTCTTTCAATTCGATAAAAGATTTAAAAGTTTCAATGAAGGAAAAATATATTCAAAATTTCTTTAATAATAATATTTCCCAGTATGAAAAGAATTTATTTTATTTTCAGTTTAATGAAAAATTACCAAAAATATTTCTTGAATTATTTTCGATAATTTTTGTTTCACTCGTAGCGCTATTATTTTTTTCTTTTACTGAAAATTTCACAAGTTATTTAGCTCAGATATCTTTGATAGTGATATGTATATTTCGTTTTATCCCGGCTTTTAACGGAGTAGCCGTGAGCTCAGTTTACTTAAAGATAGCAAAACCAGATCTTAAAAATTTGAGAAACGAAATTGAGGAAGTAGAAAAAATTAATCAAAAGAAAAATTTTTACCGACAAGATAAAAGCTTGGATCTTTTAGAAGAAAATTCTCAAAATAATTTTCTTTTAATAAAAAACTTAAACTTTAATTATAATGAGAAAACCTCTCCAATTTTTGACGTAAATCTTAAAATAGACAAGGGTGAAATCATAGGAATAACAGGGGATTCAGGGGCAGGAAAAAGTACTTTTTTTTACCTAATGCTTGGTCTGATCTTACCTGATAAAGGTAATATCTTTTACAATAACAAAAGTATTTTTGATAACCTAAATGAATGGAGAAAAAAAATTTCATATGTTTCACAAAATAGTTTTTTATTAGATGGAACTATTCAAAAAAATATTGCATTCAATTATGTTGAAGATGAAAAAATTGATCAAAATAAAATTGATAAGGCACTATCAACAGCAGAATTAAAGAGCAAGGTAGAGAGTCTCTCTGGTGGTTTGAATGCCCAAGTAGGTCATGGTGGTATAAAATTGTCCGGCGGAGAAAAACAAAGAGTTGCAATATCAAGAGCTCTGTATGCTTCCCCAGAGATAATTTTTATGGACGAGTCAACTAGCGCTTTGGATGTTACAACTGAAAAAAAAATTATTCAAAATATTCAAAAAAATTATCCCCACACAACTTTACTAATAATTGCCCATAGAAAATCTACACTAGAACAGTGTAACAGAGTTTTTAAATTATTAAATGGAAAACTAAATGCACAAATTAAATAATTCATTCAATTTTTATCCAATAAAAAAAACTAAAAATAATTTATTATTTTCTAATGAATATTATGCTGAACTTTTTAAAGTTAAGAAAAAAAATAATTATAATTTAACATATATAAAAAGTTTTAAAGATTTACAAAAGTACAATTATTCCGAAGAGAAATTCGTTTTAAAAAAATTAAAAAAATTCAGGTATTTACTTACAAAAAAATTAAATAAAATTCACTCTACAAGACTAAGTGAAAATTATTGGGGAATTCATCTTGATTTTTATCTGTTATTTATTATTAGGATTATTCATAAAGAATTTAACTTACTTAAAAAAATAAAAAAAAACTACAAAATCGGAGACAAATATTTTCAGCATAATTTAAAATTTTTAAGCTTCAAAGATTTTCATAACTCTTATAATGCTAATGATATAGTTTTAGAGACATTGAAAGAACATATATGGTATTATTATAAATATAATAAAGAAAAAAAAATAAACTCAAAAGAAATTGTTAATAAAAGTTTTTTTGGAAAATATAATCTCATACCAAAACTGAAGTTTAATTTTTTTAGAATACTTTTTAGTTTTTTCAAACCAACTCTAGTTGTTAGTGGGTATTTTGGAAAGTGGCGTTCCCTAAAATTTTTGATTAAAAGTTATGGAAGGTTATTTTTTTTACCTGAAAAAATTATTTTTCCATACATTGATAAAAATTTTATTGTAAATTTTAAAATGAGAGAAATGCTTGCAATTAAGTCCAATGATAAATTTGATATTTTGTTTAATGTTTTAAATGTAATGTGCTTACCCGGCTCAATTGTCGAAAATTTTAAATTTTTTCATGAAAAATACTATTCACTGTCAAAAAGAATTAATAATATCGGAACAGGTGGTTCAATATTTGAAAATGATGGTTGTAAATTTGTTGCAGGATTGCAAAAAAATGAAAAAAAAAAAATTTTTTCTTTTCAACATGGTAGCCCTTTTGATAATTCAAAATTTTCTTTTTTTGAAGAGATAGAAAAGAGGTATTGCAATAAAAGATTTCTCTGGAGCCAAGTGGATGGGCTAGGTAATAATTATTTACATCAATATAAAAATTTAAGAAAAAATTCTAAGTCAGGAGAGGAAATTCTATTTCTCCCAACAAAAAATTATTTATATGATCCTATTTATGTAAATTTATCAAAAAAATTTCACCCGTCTAAAAATTTAAATTACAAAATATTCTCAAAACTTAAAATCAAATATAAAAAAAAATCAATTATTAAACTTTTTCCCTCTCAAGAAAGTTTAATAACAAAAAGCATTTGGAAAAAAAGATTCGGAGTTGACGTAAAGGTAACTTCTTCATCAAATGAGAAGTCCATCTTTTTTTTTAAAAAAGCCAAGATTGTAATTTTAGATGATATCTCAACAGCTTTTTACGAATTAGTATATTTAAATGTACCCTTCATAATAGTCATGGAAAATTTAGATCAATTTAATGCTAAAATTAAAAATAAAATAATGAAGCTTAAGAAACTAAAAATTTTTTTTTCAAACCCAAATAAAGCAGCTATTTTTTTAAACAAAAATTATAATGAAATTGATCGTTGGTGGAATCATCAAACAAAAAAAAAAATTTATACTGATATAAAAAGATCTCTCTACAATGAGACTGACAAAGACACCGATAATCTGTTGCTCAAAAATTTACTTAATTTAAAAAATTAAAATGCTACTATCAATTTGTATACCAAACTATAATAAACCAGCCCTTCTGAGAAATTGTTTAGAGTCCATCTACCAGTCAAAGTTAAAATCTACCATGGACTTTGAAATATGCATTTCTGATAATTCGTCAACTCAAAAAATTGATGATGTAGTAAAAGATTACAATAATAAACTAAAAATAAATTTTAATATTAATAAAATAAATATTGGTGTTGGAGCTAACATTTTAAAGTCAGTTTCGATGGCGAAAGGAAAATTTGTTTGGATAATTGGCAACGATGACATTGTTTTACCTCATACGATTTCAAGACTTTACAAACTACTTACTTTGGATGAAAAAATTGAATTTTTTTTTATAAATTCTTTTGAGGTTCATTCTAGTATTATTCTTGATGAAGATATGAAATTCAATTTGAAAAATTTGAAAGGAAATTTAAAAAGAAGATCATTACTTAGCGAGAGCAAAAGACTAAAGTTTTTGGATTTGATAGATCCAGAAGTATCATGGGATTTTTTATTGGGATTATATCTGTCAGTTTTTAAAAGAGAAAAATGGGTTAAAAACGCGGATGTCGTTAATAATGAAAAAATGAACATGCCCGGAACATTCTCTAGTTTCGAAAATACTTGCCCACACATTCAAATTTTCGCTGCCGCATTCACTAATTCAAATGCTTATTTTGAAAAGGATCCTCTAATAATCTCGACTATTGGTGAGAGAGACTGGAAAAGTTTATACAACTTCATCGAAATAATTAGAATACCTGAAATTCTAGATTTATTTAGAGACAAGGGATTGAGTTTAAAAAAATATCTAATTTATAAAAACTTTTCACTAAGAAATTATGCCTCATATCTGATTAAAATGATAATATTCCGCGGAGATACTGGTCTTAAATACTTTAAGATTAAAAAACATTTATTTAACAACCTAATATTCCCAAATATATATCTTTCTATTTTCAAGCCATTTTTTAATTTTTCTCATAAATTAATTAGGAGAAAAAAGAATGGTTAAAATTTGCGAAGTCTGCGACTCGAAAAATTTAAAAAAGGTTTTAGATCTTGGTTCACATCCATTATGTGATGACTTGATTCCAATAGGAAGTAAAAGGAGAAATAAGCTTTATAGAATTGAAGTTTTATTTTGTAAAAAATGTTTTACTGGTCATCAAAAGCATCAAGTAGAAAAAAAAGTTTTGTTTAGTAAAAATTATCATTATAGAGCAAGATTCACAAAAGATGTTCTAGATGGCATGAAAAATTTAGTCGATGAGAGTGAAAAATTTGTTGGTAAATTAAAAGGTAAAACCATTTTAGATATCGGATGTAATGATGGCAGTTTATTAAATTTTTTTCATAAAAGAGGATGTAAAACTATTGGAGTTGAACCTACCGGCGCATATAAAGATGTTAGACAAAAGCATAAAATTTATAATAACTTTTTTGACAATTTTTTTATTCAAAATTTTAATGAAAAAAATAAAATAGATTTAATTACTTTTACAAATGTATTTGCACATATTGACAACTTAAACTTGCTTATTTCAAATTTAAAAAAAATTTTAAGAAAAAATACAATCATTATAATCGAAAATCACTACATGGGATCTGTTCTTCAAAGAAATCAATTTGATACATTTTATCATGAGCATCCAAGGACTTACAGTTTAAAGTCTTTTATTTTTATATCAAAAAAACTTGGTTTAGATATTCTAAAAGTTACTTTTCCTAAAAGATATGGAGGGAACATAAGAGTTATTATGGGTAAAAAGCACCTAAAAAAAGATGAAAAATTTAATAAAATTTTGAAAAAAGAAAAAATTTTTGAAAAGAATTTTAAAAAACTTAGTCGTAATATAATTCGTTGGAAAAAAAGAAAAAGAAAAATTATTTTAAATAACTTCAATAAAAACGGTAAAATTTTGGCAAAAGCTTTTCCAGGCAGAGCCGCGATACTAATTAAATTATTAGATATAAATGAAAAAATAATCCAAGGAGTTTTTGAGAAGCCGGATTCCAAAAAGATTGGTCATTATGTACCGGGAACCAAAATTCCAATTCTATCAGATAAAATTTTATTTAAATTAATTAAAAAGAAAAAAATAGTTTTAAATTTAGCTTGGCACTTAACTGATGAAATTAAAGAGTATCTAAAACGAAACAAATATAATGGAAAGATCATAGATATTTTGGACAAGTTTGATTATGTTTGATTTCTAATTAATTGACTTTTAGAAAATATGTTTGTAGTTATGTATTATGGTTAAACAACTAAATAAAGATTGTATAGTTAATTTAAAAAAGAACGGGCACCCAGTTATAATTGTTGCTGCTGTCGGAGAAGCAGAAGCAATAATAAATTCTTGTAAGGAAAAGGGAATTAAAATAGCCGCGATATGTGACAATATAAAAGAAAAATCAATGAGTAAATTTTGTGGATTAGAGGTAATTCACACACCTTCTTTACCAGAAAAATTTTCTAAAGCTAGATTTATTATAGCTTCACAACATATTCAAGATTGTATCGAGCAACTAACACTATTAGGTTATGACGAATTTTACTCTCCTCTAGAAATTTTAAAGAATTACGAGATTGAAAAATATAGTCATAAAATTTCAAACTCTTATTTACAAGCTAGAATCTCGGTGTGCACAAAAAGTCATGAAATGTATCTAAATGATGAGAATAAAATTTATATGCGAAGTATTGATTTAATGATAACAACTAGGTGCTCTCTAAAATGTGAAAGCTGCTCTAACTTAATGCAATATTATGTCGACCCTAAAAATACAGATTATGAAAATATCTTACAATCATTAAACATTTTAAGTCAAAATGTAGATGAGATTGCAGAATTTAGAATTATAGGAGGCGAACCACTGATGAATAGAGCATGGTCTCAAATTGTAGAGGGAATTAGTGGAAAGTATCCAGGCAGAGAAATTTTCATTTATACTAACGGTACTATCGCTCCCAAAGATGATAAATTAATAAATTTACAAGGTAAAAAAGTAAATTTTATCATCACTGAGTATGGAAAATTATCGAGAAATCTCTCAAAATTGCATGAACAACTCGATAAATTTAAATTGAACTATGTTTCAACTCCCGCTGAACACTGGGTTGACTGTAGCAATATAAGACATCACAAACGATCTGTTGAAGATTTAAAAAGTGTTTTTAAACAATGTTGCGTGAAGTATTTATATACTCTTCTTCACGGAAAACTTTATAGATGCCCTTTTATTGCTAATGCAGCTAATTTAAATGCAATACCTGATAATCCAGCAAACTATGTAGATTTATTTTCGAAGACTAAGAATATAAATAATGAGATAAAAAGATTAGTAAAAGTAGCTAAGTTCTTTCCAGGTTGTGATTTTTGTGATGGAAGACCTTATGATGGCACAAGCAAAGTTGGCTATGATGGCAAAGGAATGATTGAAGCTGGCATCCAAACACCTAAAGTCTTGCCTTACAAAACTTACAAATAGTTTTCTACATCTATCAATAATTAAATTTTTAAATACTAATCATGACTGAAAAATGCTGTGTGAGCGTTATTATTCCAATGTTTAACGCAAGCAGGTTTATAAAAAAAACTTTAGAGTCTGTAATAAATCAAGATTTTGACAAAGAATTCGAAGTACTTGTCGTTGATGATTGCTCAACAGACAAAAGTATAGAATTAGTTAAATCTTTTAAAAATTCCAAAATTAAAATTTTTTCATTTGATACAAATTCTGGTCCTGCATCAGCCAGAAACTACGGTTTAAAAAAATCTCAAGGTGAATATATTTTTTTCTTGGATGCCGATGACTTAATAAGCAAAGAAACGCTTAGAAATTTATATCAAAGCGCAAATGAAAAAAAATATGATTTTGTTTTTTGTGATCACGAATGGATAGAAAATGAAAAAAATCAAAGAGAAAAATTTTTTAGTTATGAAAAAAGTAAAGAGATTTCAAATAACGATATTTTAGACGAATTAAAATTAAGAATACATAATCCTTTACATATGGGCGGACCACTTAGTAGCAAAGGGAAATTAATAAAAAGGTCTCTAATAGTTGAAAATAAAATAAGATTTGAAGAGAGATTAAGATACCTAGAGGATGAAATTTTCATGTGGAATGTTTTAGCGTATGTAAATAATGTAAAATATTTAAAGAAACAATATTATCTTTATCATGTTAACCCAAGTGTAACGACGGCAGTTACGCAAGGTATAAACCACGGATTCACAATTCAAAAATTTAAGATAATTAGAGATCATATAAAATTTTCTTTTCAACAACTAAAAATAAATGATCAAGAATTAGAAGAACTTAGTAATCAAGCTTTTATATATTTCATTATAAATGTTTTAATTTCTTATTGTAAATCAATTATTCAAAAAAAGGTCGACTCGAAATTCGGAAAAAAAATTCTACGTGGTTTAATAAAAGAAATTAGCAAAGACAACGAGGTAAATAAAGCAGTAAAAAAATATAAGATATCAAAAAAAGAGAGTTATTGGATACCAAAATTTATCTCTTTAAGACTAAACAAATTTGTTGAGATAGCATGTTTTAGTAGAGCGAGTAAAATAATAAAGATTAGAAACAAGATTATTTAATATGAATATTAAAAAGGAAATAAAGAAATATAATTATGGTAGATCAAGGATCAACAATCCAATAATAATTGTTGGTTGCGGAAGATGGGGAAAAGTTATTCTTAAAGAAATTTCTACAAATTTTAAAAAGATAAAAAGAATATACGTTTATACAAATTATATAAACCAACTTAAAAAATTTGCCGAAAGAAATAAAATTAAAAATTTGGAAATTTTTAAAGATTTTAGAAAGCTAAAGACTTTAAAAATTAGTCATGGTATTGTGGTAAAAAAAAATAATTTACATTTTAAATTTGCAAAAAAATTAATTAAACATAACTGTAATGTATTAGTTGAAAAACCTTTTACAAGAACTATAAATCAAGCCAAAACTCTCGAAAGATTGTCCCGAAAAAGAAAAATTTTACTATGTATTAGTTTACCTTTTTTTTATGCTTACTATTTTTATTTTGTAAAAAAAAATATTATAAAAAAAGATAAAATAAAATCATTAAACTTTTATTGGTTCGATAAACCAAATGAATTCAGACACAATGCTGTAAAAAAATTTGATACAAAAATTAATTATATAGAAGATATTTTTTACCATATATTTAGTATCAGCAGTATTTTTTGTGGTAAAGGTATTTTTACTTTTCCAAAAAAAGAGTTAAAACTTAATAATTACAAAACTATCACCTCTATTTTCAAAAATAAAAAAATTACTATTAATTGCTCTCGTAACTGGAAAAGAAGATTAAGAAAATTAGAAATAAATTTAGTAAATGGAAAAAAATTATCAATTAATTTTTCAAAAAATGTTATAATTAAATTAATGGGAAAAAAAATTTCATATATCTTAGAAAAAAAAAACAGAACTCTTAAGTATCAATTATTTAATTTTTTAAAATTAAATAATTACAATTCAAGGCATAATTTAAATGATATAAGAGAATTAAGTGATTTGTTCACTAGTTTGAGACTCTTAAAAAGACAAATTAATTAATAAGCTATGAAAATTGTAATATTATGTGGAGGTAAAGGGACAAGACTAGGTTTTGAAACAAAAATAATTCCAAAACCAATGGTCAAATTAGATAGAGATCCGATTATTGTCCACCTGATGAAATATTATAAAAAATTTGGTTATGACAATTTTATCCTGGCTTTAGGTTATAAGGGAGCTTTTATAAAAAAATTTTTTAAAAAAAATAAATTTTCTTTTAAAGTGAAGTGTATAGATACTGGAAAAAATACTTTGACTGGCGGAAGGTTATTGAAGTTAAAAAAGTTTTTACTCAAAGATAAAAATTTTATGCTTACATATGGTGATGGCCTGACTAATCAAAATTTAAAAAAATTAGAAAAATTTCATATTAAGAACAATAAAACTGCTACAATGACAATAGTAAGGCCTCCAGTGAGATTTGGAGAAGTTAAAACAAAAGGGCTGTTAGTTAAGAATTTTAAAGAAAAACCACAAATTAAGCAAAGTTGGATTAATGGCGGTTTTTTTGTTTTTAATAAAAATATATTTAAGTTTCTAGGATCTGGAAATGAAATGTTAGAAAAATCACCTATTGAAAAACTTTCAAAAAAAAAAGAACTTTTGGGTTTTAAGCATTTAGGATTCTGGCAGTGCATGGATACACCAAGAGATAAAGAATATTTACAGCATTTAATTAAAACCAAAAGAGCACCATGGAAAAATTAAAATCTTTCTATAAAAACAAAAAAGTTTTTATCACTGGCCACACTGGTTTCAAGGGTTCTTGGCTAGTTAATACGTTATTATTATTTGGATCGAAGGTATATGGTTATTCACTTAATGATGAAAATAAAAAAAACTATTTTAATTTTTGCGATCATGCAAAAGTTAAAAATATTTATGGAAATATTTTAGATCAAAGAAAACTTGAAAAATCTTTAAAAAAAATTAATCCAGAAATTATCTTTCATTTGGCAGCGCAACCAATAGTTTCAGAGTCTTACAAAAACCCTAAACTAACTATTGAGACTAATTTGAATGGCACTTTAAATCTAATTGAATGTGTGAGAAAATTAAAAAAAACAAAATCTATCGTTATTATTACATCAGATAAATGTTATCAAAATAATGAAATATTTAGAGGATATAAAGAGGATGATAGATTAGGAGGCGATGATCCTTATAGCGCCTCAAAGGCGGCAGCAGAAATAATTTACAATTCATACATAAAATCAAAACTACTAAATTTAAGAAAATATGGAATGGCAACCGCCAGAGCGGGCAACGTAATAGGTGGTGGAGACTGGTCTAGGAATAGAATTATACCTGATTGTATGAGAAGTATATTAAAAAAAAAAAAATTTTTTGTTAGAAGTCCTAATTCAACTAGACCGTGGCAGCACGTTTTAGAGCCCGTTTCAGGTTATCTTTTACTTGGAAAAAAACTTTTTCAAAATCCACAAAAATTTTCGTCTCCTTGGAATTTTGGCCCCTCAGCAAGTCAAACTTTATCAGTTAAAAAAGTGGTTAATTTGTTCTTTTTAGAATTAGGTATAAAAAAAAGCTATCTTAAAAACAAAGGGACATTCAAAGAGTCGAAACTTTTAAAACTTAATTCATTAAAATCACAAAAAGTTCTTGGTTGGAAAAATTCATGGTCTATGAAAAAATCTATAAAAGAAACAGCTATATGGTATAAAAGTTTTCTTAAAAAAAAAAATATTAAAGAATTTACTCAAAAACAGATTAGTAGGTATTTTAATGATTGACGGAGTATTGATTACACCTTTAAAAAAAATTGACGACGACCGAGGAAGCGTCCTTCATATGATGAGGAATGACTCTAAAAATTTTAAATCTTTTGGAGAAATTTACTTTTCAATTGCTTATCCAAAAGCCATTAAGGCTTGGCACTTGCATAAAGAGACATATTTAAATTATGCATGTATTAATGGCACAATAAAATTGGTTTTATTTGACGATAGAAAGGAAAGCAAAACAAAAAACCAAATTCAAGAAATTATATTGTCAACAGATAATTATTTTTTAGTAACAGTGCCACCTCTTATTTGGAATGGTTTCACCAATATTGGAAAAAGTAATGCAGTTCTGGCTAATTGTTCGACAGTACCTTATAGCGATGAAGAAATAATTAGAAAATCACCTTATGATAAGTTTATCCCTTATAAGTGGAGTTGATATTTGAAAATATTAATTACAGGCGCGCACGGTTTTTTAGGGGGAAGAATTTCAGAATTTTTAAAAAAACAAAAGAATTTCAAACTAATTTTATTGAGCAGAAAAGATGGTGCTGGCGTAAAAAAAGTTAATCTTAAATCTAGAAAAAGTCTAGAAAAACTATTTAAAGGTGTAGATGTTGTTATAAACTGTATTGGATACGATATAAATAGTTCAGTAGACAAAAATAAAACTAATTACGTTAACTCATCAATTCCTACACTAATTTACGAAATATCAAAAAAAGCTAAAGTAAAATATTTTTTTTATATCTCAACTTATCATATCTATAACTTAAAAAAAAAAATTGATGAAAAATCTAAAACTATTTCAAAAAACTTGTATACAAGAAGTAAAATTTTAGGTGAAAAAGAGATACTAAAAAAAATTGGACAAACAAAAGTAATAGTCTTAAGACTCTGTAATTTGTTTGGCTATCCTCGTTATCCAAACAAAAATTCTAAAAAGCTTTTAATTAATTATCTGCTATCAAAAATTGCAAAAGAAAAAAAGATAATTATTAAATCTAAATATGATGAATATAGATATTATAGCAGTATGGAAACTTTTAACGAATATTTACTTAGAATTTTAAAAAACCTAGATAAAATTCAAACAACGAGAAAATATACCGTTTTTAATTATTTTACTGAAAGGTGTTTTAATATATCTCAGCTGGTTAATTTTCTAAATAGGAAAAATTTATTTGGAAAAAAACAAATACAAATTCAATATAAACATAAAGTATTAATTAAAAGAAAACATTTTTTATTCACATCAATTTATAAGAAATATCTTCCAAAAAAAGATTTAAATTTTTTTAAGGAAATAAAGAATACATATAAATATTATAGAAATTACTAAATTATTCATGCCTTTTTTTTCTATTATTATACCAACCTTCAATCAATGTGATTTCTTAAAAGTTGCAATTTCATCAGTTTTAAAACAGAGCTTCAAAAATTATGAAATTATAATAATTGATAATTACTCTACAGACGGAACAAAAAATTTTCTAAAAAGAATAAAAAAAAAAAATTGTTTATAAAAAATTGCGAAATAAAGGTGTTATCGCTAAATCAAGAAATTTAGGAATTAAAATCGCAAAAGGAAAATGGATTTGTTTTTTAGACTCCGATGATAGTTGGTCAAAAGATAAGTTGAAAAGAACTTACCAATCAATTAAAAGTCAAAAATTTGATATAATATGTAATGATGAGTGGATCGTGGATGAAAATGATAATATAAAAAAGTTCTGGTCTTACGGACCTTTTAAAAAAAATTTTTATGAAAATTTAATATTATTTGGAAATAAAAATAGTACATCGGCCACATCTGTTAAAAAAGAATTTTTAGATAAATATAAAATAAATTTTGATGAAAAAAAAAACTTTGTTACTGCAGAAGATTTTGAATTTTTCCTAAAAATTGCTTTTTATGGTGGTGTTTTTTATTATTTAAATGAACCTCTGGGCACTCATGTTTTTCATAATCAAAGCCAGTCGGCTAAATTGACAAGATTATTTAAAGCTCAAATGAATGTTCTTAAATTCCACATTTTTAAAATACAAAACTTTAGCAGTAAAGAGAAATTATGGAGAAAAGTAAGAGATATAAATTTGATAAAATTTTATATGTTTTACCACGGTAAAAAAAAAAATTGGAAGGAGTCATCTTCATTAATTTTAACTATTTTTAAGAGACCTTATATGTTCACATTAATGTTAAAAATGTTATTTGAAAAAAATATCAAACAATATATTTTAACGAAGAAATTCAAATCCAATTATTGAATTGAGAAGGGCGTGTAGTTCAATGGTAGAACGCTACGTTGACATCGTAGAGGTCATAAGTTCGATTCTTATCACGCCCACCAATTTATTGATTTTTGGAAGTTTTAAGACTATTTACATTAAATAATAAAAATATTATAAAGCTTTGCCTGGTAATTATTGCGAAGGGGTTATACCCGATCCCATTCCGAACTCGGAAGTCAAGTCCTTCAGCGCCAATGGTACTTTGTCTTAAGACATGGAAGAGTAGGACATTGCCAGGCTTAAATAAAAAAATTATGAAAATAGCTAGCTCATTAAAATCACTAAAGAAAAGAGACCTTAACTCTAAGTTGGTGAAACGTAGAGGAAAGCTCTACGTTATTAATAAAAAAAATCCAAGATTTAAAGCTCGCCAGGGATAAATTTATGAGTGAACATGATTACAAGAAAACATGGAATGGTTTTACTAAATTAGTTTTATGGGGAACATTAGCAGTTATAGCTATTTTAGTAATTTTAGCAGTAACTTTACTTTAATTTAATCTTGCAATTATGATAATAGGCTCAATTAAAGAAGATTTATCATTAGAAAAAAGAGTTTCTGTAACACCCGAGTCATCAAAAAATATAATTAATTTAGGCTTAAGTGTTTATTTAGAAAAAAATTATGCAACTCACTTAGGTATTTCAGACGAAATATTTAAAGAAAATGGAGTTAAAATTTTTAACTCTTCTAGAGAAGTAATCGATAACTCTAATTTAATAACTAAAGTTGGTTGTCCATCGGATGAAGAAATTTCAATTTTAAAAAATAAAAGCATTTTGATTGGAATGCTAAATCCCTCAAAAAATCAAGTTAAGTTAAAAGAAATTTTAAAAAAAAATGTAAATATTTTTTCATTAGAGCTATTGCCTCGTATATCAAGAGCCCAATCAATGGACGTCCTATCATCTCAGTCAAATTTAGCAGGATATAGATCTGTAATAGAATCAATTTATGAATTTGAAAAAGCTGTTCCAATGATGATGACTGCCGCAGGAACAGTGCCAGCAGCTAAGATCCTAGTTATTGGAGCTGGAGTAGCGGGTTTACAAGCAATAGCCACAGCTAAAAGGCTGGGTGCAATAGTTTCAGCCACAGACGTTAGAGCTGCATCAAAAGAACAAGTTGAAAGTTTAGGAGGAAAATTTCTAACAGTTGAACAAACAGAAAATTTAGAAACTACTGGAGGCTATGCAAAAGAAGTAAGTGAAGATTTTAAAAAAAAACAAGCTGAAATGATGAAAGATGCACTTAAAAAAAATGACATAGTAATTTGTACAGCTTTGATACCAGGCAAACCTGCTCCAAGAATTTTAAACGAGGAACTGGTAAAATTGATGAAACCTGGCTCAATAGTTTATGATTTAGCGGCAGAACAAGGTGGAAATGCAGCATTCTCTGAAGTCGGTAAAATTAATCTTGTTAATGGAATAAAAATAATTGGAGTAAAAAATTTAATGAATAGACTTCCTTTAACTGCTTCAAGTCTTTATGCAAAAAATTTATTTAGTTTTATTAGAAATTTATATAGTAAGGAAAAAAAAGATTTTAACATCAATATGGAAGACGAAATTATAGAAAAAACTTTAATAAAGGAGATGAAATAATGGAAATAGATCCGTTTATATTTAGATTGAGTATATTTATTCTGTCAATTTTTATAGGTTATTATGTAGTATGGAGTGTAACGCCTTCTTTACACACACCTTTGATGTCAGTTACAAATGCAATTTCTTCTGTAATTATTGTTGGTGCAATAATCGCTGCTCTAGCAAGCTCTTCGGATAACATATTTAATACATCTAGTATTTTTGGATTTTTAGCCATTATTTTAGCTGCAGTAAATATTTTTGGAGGTTTTTTGGTTACTCAAAGAATGCTCCAAATGTACAAAAAAAAGAAAAATAATAAAAAATGATTTCAGCAAATTTATCAGCAATATTCTATTTAATTTCTGGAATACTTTTTATCCTGGCACTTAGAGGACTATCTTCTCCAGACACATCTAGACAAGGTAATTATTATGGAATAGCTGGAATGATAATAGCTATAGTTGTTACATTTCTATCTGTTGGAAACTTTTCAACATCTATAGCGTATGTATTTTTATTTTTAATCATTGGGGGCACAATAGGTGTAGTTATAGCATTTAAAATCCCAATGACAGCTATGCCTGAGTTAGTCGCAGGTTTTCATAGCCTTGTGGGACTAGCTGCCGTGTTTGTTGCTATAGCTGCTTTTTTAAATCCACAAGCTTTTAATCTTGGTTCAGCAGGTAATATAAAGCTAGCTAGCCTAATTGAAATGTCTATTGGAGCTGCAGTTGGAGCAATAACTTTCTCAGGATCAATAATAGCTTTTTTGAAACTTAGAGGAATAATGTCAGGCGCACCGATTACATTTGCAGGTCAACATTATTTAAACTTAGCTATAGGTATTGCAATTTTTGTATTGATTTTTTACTTGTGCAAATCACAAACTAATAATCTTTTCTGGACAGTTATTTTAGCTTCTTTTTTAATCGGAATTTTATTAATAATACCTATTGGTGGAGCTGATATGCCGGTTGTTATATCAATGCTTAATTCTTATTCTGGTTGGGCAGCAGCAGGAATCGGTTTTACACTTGAAAACACTGCGCTAATAATAACCGGAGCATTAGTAGGTTCCTCTGGTGCAATTCTTTCTTATATAATGTGCAAAGCTATGAACAGATCTTTTGTAAGTGTTATTCTAGGGGGATTTGGAGCGGAAAGTTCTTCTGATGATACAAAAGATATGAAAGATAAAAAACCTGTAAAAAGTGGAAATGCAGAGGACGCGGCTTTTTTAATGAAAAATGCTTCATCGGTTATTATTGTTCCAGGATATGGAATGGCAGTGGCCCAAGCTCAACACGCTTTAAGAGAGATGGTAGATAAGTTAAAAAAAAATGATATTAAAGTTACATATGCAATTCATCCTGTTGCCGGTAGAATGCCAGGACATATGAATGTTTTATTAGCAGAAGCAAATGTACCATATGATGAAGTTTTTGAATTAGA
>MDTG01301236.1_pt1 | contig 24332 bp, 23 predicted proteins | sample 811421 | NCBI WGS metagenome assembly MDTG01 (sample SAMN05326645, study PRJNA326480) | marine metagenome | isolation source: seawater | place: Pacific Ocean: South East | collected 2011
GGCGCGGCGGCGGGTCGCCATCATGACCCCGTACTTCGTGCCGCCCCGGGAACTGCTCGGCGCGCTGCAGGCGGCCGCGCTGCGGGGCGTGGACGTGGCGATCCTGCTGCCGGCCCACAACAACCTGTTCTTCGTGCACCGGGCCACCCGGCATCTGCTGTGGGAGCTGCTGCAGCGCGGGGTGCGGGTGCACTACCAGCCCGGACCGTTCGTGCACAGCAAGCTGCTGCTGGTGGACGACGACTATGCCCAGATCGGCTCGGCCAATCTGGATCCCAGGAGCCTGCGGCTCAACTTCGAGCTGACCGTGGAGGTCTTCGACCGGCCGACGGTGACGGCGCTGTGGGCGCACGTGGAGGCGGCCCGGGCGCAGTCTCCGGAAGTGACGCTCGCCGACGTGGACGGCCGCCGGCTCGGCACCCGTCTGGTGGACGGGGTCGCCTGGCTGTTCTCGCCCTATCTCTGAGGCCGCACGCGCCCCCTGCACGATTCTTGCAACCTGCTCCGCCATGAGTGGCAGCGACGGGAACGGCAGCGCGCCCGGGTTCTGGCCCGACGGCGTGGAGTTGGATCTGATCCTCGTGCTGGCGGTGCTGGGCGCGGTGTTCGTGGGGTTCGTGCGGGGCCGGCGTTCGCCGGACGTGGTGGCCATGCTGGGCGCCGGCGTGCTGCTGGTGACGGGTGTGCTGCCGGTGGACGCGCTGCTGGGCGTGTTCAGCAATCCCGGCCCGGTGACGGTGGGCGCGCTGTTCGTGGTGAGCGCCGCGCTGCAGAGCACCGGCGTGGTGGCGCGGCTGAGCGCCGGCGCCGAACGGCTCGCGGACCTGGGGCCGGTGCGCGCCCGACTGGTCATGCTGGCCGCGGTGATGGCCGTGTCCGCCGTGGTGAACAACACCCCGGTCGTGATGGTGCTGGTGCCGGTGATGATCGCGCTGGCGGACCGGCTCGACACGGTGCCGTCCAAGCTGCTGATACCGCTGTCCTACGCCAGCGTGCTGGGCGGCGCCTGCACGGTGATCGGCACGTCCACCAACCTGATCGTCGACGGGGTGGCCAGGGATCACGGGCTGGCGCCGTTCGGCATCTTCGAGATCACCGCGCCGGGGCTGATCGTCGGCGCCGTCGGGATCGTCTATCTGATGACGGTGGGGCCCTGGCTGCTGCCGCGGCGCCAGCCCACGTTCAGCACCGACGACGTGCGCGCCCGCCGGGATTTCGTCACCGAGCTGTTCGTCGCCGAGGAATCGTCGCTGGTCGGCGGGCGGCTGGCCGATACCGGCATCTTCCAGCGTTCCGACGTGACCGTGGTGGACGTGGTGCGCGACCGCCAGGCGCGGCCCGCCGACCGCGACCTGGTGCTCGAGCCCGGCGACCGCATCACCATCCGATCCGACGCGGCCAACGTGCTCGAGCTGCGGGACATCGTGGAGCCGTCCTGGCGTGAGCAGTCGGAACCTCCGTCGCGCAGTGCCCTGCTGGCCGGGTTCCGCCCGCTGGCGCACCGCCGGACCACCGTGATGGAAGGCATCGTCGCGCCCGACTCCCGGCTGATCGGCAAGCGCGTCGGCGAGCTCAACCTGCGCCAGGCCTACGACGTGCGGGTGCTGGCCATGCATCGCCAGGGCGCCGGCGTGGCCGAGTTCGAGGGGCAGCCGCTGCAGTTCGGCGACACGCTGCTGCTGGAATCCGGCGAGCAGCAGCTTCGCGAGCTGTTCGCCCAGGGCGAGCTGATCAACCTGAGCGAACCGGCGGCTCCCGTGTACCGGCGCCGCCGGGCGCCTCTGGCGCTCGTGACCGTCGCGCTGATCGTCGTGCTGGCCGCCCTCGACGTGCTGCCGATCGCGGGCCTCGCGCTGGTCGGCGCCGTGGCGGTGGTGGCGGTGGGCTGCATCGACGCGCCGGAGGCCTATCGGGCCGTCGACTGGCGCATACTGTTTCTGATCTTCGGCATGCTGGCGATCGGCCGGGCCATGGAGACGACCGGCGCGGCGGCCCTGCTGGTCGAGCAAGCTGCGGCGCTGACCGCCGGGCTCGGGCCCTGGGTGCTGCTCGCGGTGGTCTACGTGCTGGCGTCGGCGCTCACCGAGACCATCACCAACAACGCCGTCGCCGTGCTGCTGACGCCCCTGGTCATCGGCCTCGCCGAGCAGACCGGGGTCGACCCGCGGCCGTTCGTGGTGGCGGTGATGTTCGCGGCCAGCGCCAGCTTCGCCACGCCGCTCGGCTACCAGACCAACACCATCGTCTACGGCGCCGGCAACTACCGGTTCGGCGACTTCCTGCGCATCGGCCTGCCGCTCAACGTGCTGGCGGGCGCCGTCGCGGTGGCGCTCATTCCGTGGTTCTGGCCGTTCTGACCGGCGCGGCGGGCAGGCCGGTCCGGTTCATCCCTCGACGATGTCGCCGTACATGGGCGCGAGCCGTCCCAGCAGCCGGTTCTGGGCGCCCTGGGGCACCCCGGCGTCGTCCATCGCGTCGATGAAGTCCGCCACCAGCGCGTTGAACATGGCCGGCGTCACGCCCATGCCGGCGTGGGATTCCGCCATGGTGCGGCCCCCGTACGTGCAGGGGCCGCCGCTCAGATCGCAGAGCTGCTCGATCATCAGCCGCCGGAACTCGGCGATGTCGGTGTCGGCGAAGGTGTCCACCACCAGCTCGTCCTCGGCCAGGTGCACCAGGAAGGCGTCGACGATGCGGGTGACGCCTTCGTCGCCGCCGAGGTCCCGGTACAGGTCGTCGGCCGGCCGCTGGCTCGCGCATCCGGTGGCGAGCAGCGCGGTGATCAGCAGGATGGTCTTGGTCACGTCGGCGTCTCCGGTCGGCGTTACAGCGTGGCCTGGATGGACAGGTACCAGCCGTCCTGATCGGGCAGGCCGGCGATCTCGTCGAGCATGGCCCGCGCCGCCACCAGCGACACGCGCTTGGAGGGGAAGTAGGCGACGAACAGGTCCTGCCAGTCGTTCTCCGTCACGGCGTCGAGATGATCCGGCTTCTGCCGGTACTCGTAGCCGATCACCCAGCGATCGTCGAGGAACACCGCCAGCGTGCCCTCGGCCACCAGGCTGGCATCCTCGCCGGCGGCGTCGAATCCCAGCAGGCCGATCTCGTTGGCCTCGGTACGGCGCAGCGTGACGTTGGCGAACAGGTTGCGGTCGAACAGGGCGGCGAACCAGAGCTTGGCGGCGGACACGTAGAGATCGGTGCCCGAGTCATCGGCGGCTCCCAGCGCCGCCGGCACGTCGAAGCTCCGGTTGCGCTTGTGCTGCAGGCCCACCGACACCTGGGGCATGGCCGTGTAGAGCAGACGGCCGGCGACCCGGGCCTTCAGGCCGAACACGTCCTGCTTCAGGGTCACGTCCAGGGGCTGGACGTCCAGCGCCTGGCGGGCGAAGGATGCTTCCAGCCGGTCGTTCCAGCCGACGGCGAGGCCGGCGCTGTCGAGCCGGAAGTCGCGGACGTCCACCCGGGTCGCGAAGGCGGAGATGCCGGTTTCGCCGCTGCTGCCGTAGCCGGTGATCAGCGCCCAGGGCGTGATGCCGCCGCCGCCGCCGCCTTCGATGGGCGTCGCGCCGCCGGTGGCCAGGATGCGGCTGCCCGCCAGGGCGCCGGGCGCGGCCAGCGACAGCGTCAGCAGGCCGGCGGTGATGCAGCGCTGGAATCGTCGGGTCATGTGCCGGTGGCTCCCATGGCTCGTTCGGAGGTTCCGTTGATCGCCCGCGTCCACGCCACGAACTCGTCGGCGGGCAGCGGCCGGCTGAAGTGGTAGCCCTGGACCTTGTCGCAGCCGTAGCCGGTCAGCATGTCCAGGCTGGCGGCGTTCTCGACGCCTTCCGCGACGATGGCGAGTCCGAGGTTGTGGCCGAGCTCGATGGTCGAGCTGACGATGAGCGCGTCGTCGTCGCTGGTGTCGAGTTCCAGCACGAAGGACTTGTCGATCTTGAGCTCGTCCACGGGCAGGCGCTTGAGCTGGGCGAGTGACGACTGCCCGGTGCCGAAGTCGTCGATTGACAGCCGCGAGCCCATCGCCTTGAGCGCCCGCAGCGAGGCGGCCGCCCGCTCCGGGTCCCGCATGACGGCGCTCTCGGTCACCTCGAGCACCAGCCGGCCGGCGTCGACGCCGTGGCGTGCGAGGGTGGCGCGGATGATGTCGGGCAGCCCGGGGTCGGCCAGATCGTGGGCGGACAGGTTGACGGCGACCGTCATGGTCAGGCCATCGTCGCGCCAGGCGGCGATCTGCCCGACGGCGGCGTCGAGCACCCAGTCCGACAGGCGGCGGATGTTGCCGGAGCGCTCGGCGAGCAGAATGAACTCGTCGGGCGGCACGAAGCCCAGGGTCGGATGCTCCCAGCGCAGCAGCGCCTCGCAGTCGGACACCGTGCCGCTGCCCAGGTCCACCTTGGGCTGGAACCGCAGCGACAGCTGGCCGTCGCGGCAGGCCGTCTCGAAGCTGGCGATGATCTCGAGCTGCCGGGCGCGCAGCGCTTCGTGACCCGGCAGATAGGCGACGCAGCCGTCGGGCTGCTCACCGGCGAGTTCGAGAGAGGTCTCCGCGCCCCGGAACAGGGTCTGGAAGTCGGCGGCGTCCTCGGGAAAGGCGATGACGGCGCAGGTGACCGCGGCGTCGAGCCGGTGGCCCATGACCGGATGCGGGCCGGCGGCGCGGCTGCGCAGCGCTCTGGCCCGGTCCAGGGCGGCGTCGGCGGAGCAGGGCGGCAGCACCAGGGCGAACTCGTGCCCGCTGACCCGGGCGACCATCGCGACGTCGGCGTCCTCGGACAGGCGGTCGCCGACGGCCACCAGCAGCGCGTCGGCGGCATCGTGGCCGAAGCTGAAGCGCACGTTCTTGATGTCGGTCAGCGCCAGCAGGCACAGAGTGAACGGCGCGCGGTGGTCCTCGCAGAACCGGGCCAGGTGGCGGCGGTTGGGCAGTCCGGTGACGTCGTCGTGGTCGGCCTGATGACGGATGTGCGCTTCCCGGTCGCGGATGCCCTGCTGCATGGTCGCCAGCGCCGAGCCCAGCAGCGCCATCTCTCCGCCGCCGGCTACGGCGACCGGCGTGTCGTACTCGCCGCGCTCGATGCGCCGCGCGCTGGTGATCAGCCGGCTGATCGGCTCGGAGATGCGCCGGGCGAGCCACAGGCTCAGAGTGAGGGTGAGCGCGAGAGCGATGGCGAGCGCGACGGTGATCTGCCCGACCACCAGCCAGACGGTGTCGTCGATCACCCGGGTCGGCATCTGCAGGGCCGCGAACACCCGCTCGGCATCGCCGCCGCCCAACCTCCGGATCGCGCCCAGGTAGGCGCCCTCGTGGGTACGGACCACGTCCTCCGGAGCGTCGGCGTGGCGGGTGCGCAGCGCCGGCAGCAGGCCCCCTGCCACGTCGGCGGCGAGGGTGGACACCATCGTCGTCGCCGCGCCGCCGGCGTCGAGGCCGGCGAAGGTGACCTCCAGATCGGTCAGCGCCGCGAGCTCCCGGGCGATGGCCCGGTCGATGGCGAAGGCGACCACCACCCACGCGACCGGTTCCGGCGCGAGCACGGGGACCACGAAGTACTGGTACAGGCTGCCGTCGTAGGCGCCGATGGCGGCGGCGCTGCCGGTTTCCCGGGCCTGATCGAGCGCGTGGGCGAACGGCACCTGCCGGCCGCGCGGACGGGTCGGGTCGGAGGTCACGACCGCGCCGTCGTCGTCGACCAGCACCATGAGGTCGGCGCCGATGCGCCGCCCGTGATTGTCGAGGGTGGACGAGATGGTCGGCGTGTCGCCGGTGGCGACCGCGGCTCGGAAGCCGAAGTCGTTGGTCAGCACGCGCACGGCGGCGTCGAGCTGTTCCCGGCGGGCATCGAGGAAGCTGTCCAGCACGTGGCTCCCCACCAGCACCTTGCGCTCCATCTGGGCCAGCACCTGGCTGGAGCTGGTGACGGACACGGCGATGCCGACGCCGACGGCGGTGACGGTGAGCAGACCGGTGAAGGCCAGCAGGAGCTGGGCGCGGAACCCCCGGGGCAGCAGCGTCATTCCGCCACCCAGGCCTTGAGCCCCTTCACCACCGGTTTCGGCGGCGGCCTGACGTCTAGGCGCCGGTCGAGGGTCAGCGGCCCGCTCACGGCGATGGACTCCGCCGCCGGCGTCTCGCGCTGACGGGCATGCCACAGCACCAGTTGGTACTCGCCGGCGGGCACGTCGAGCTCGATCCTGCCAGCGTCGTCGGTGACGCCGTGGAACGGCGAGTCGGCGACCACGATGAAGCCGCGCATGTGATCGTGGATGTTGCACCCCAGGGTCACCACGCCGGCCTGGTCGAAGGCCACCGGCGGTGGCGTCTCGCCCTTGTACAACGGCAGCTCGAAGGTGCGCGCCGCGGAGAAGGAGTACACGTGATGCTGCACCGCGTCGAGATTCGGAAAGCTCACGGCGCCGCCGCGGGACACGGTGAGCACGCCGGGTGTGAACTCCTGGTTCTGCTGGGCCATGGTCGCAGGCCCGGCGGCCGTCGGCGCCGCGGCGGGCGCGGCTGCCGCCGCGTCGAGCGGACGCAGCACCACGGCGGCGCCGCTCAGCGCGTCGCCGTCGGCGGTGCGCACGGCGACCGTGACGCTGTCGGCCACCGCCGGCGCAGCCAGGGCCACCAGCGTCGCCAGCGCGGCGGCGGCGATGTTGCTTCCGTTGTCCCTCACGGCTCGATTGTCCAAACTGAACCGTGAGCTTAGTCACCGGGCGGGTCGGAATATGAGACGGCGTTCACGCCATGGGAGGTGTCCGTGCCGCAGCGGGCGGATCGCGCGATGCCGGTAGAGATCGAGCGCAAGTTCCTGGTCGACGACCTGCCGGATCTCGACGGGGTTCCGGCGGAGCCGATGGTGCAGGGTTATCTCCGGGCGGATGCGGGCGGTTCCGTGCGGCTGCGAATCACCGGCGCGGGCGCGTGGTTGAACGTGAAGGGACCCGGCGCGGGCAGCCGGCGCCTCGAGTTCGAGTATCCGGTCCCGCCCGAGGATGCCCGGGAGATGCTCGACGCCCTGGCCGTGGGACACCCGGTGGAGAAGGTCCGCTACCGGATCGAGCACGCGGGCTACCTGTGGGAGCTGGACGTCTTCTCCGGCGCCAACGACGGGCTGGTCGTCGCCGAGGTCGAGCTGGCGCACGAGGACGACGCGCCGCCGCTGCCGCCCTGGGTGGGGCGGGAGGTGACCGGTGAGCCCCGCTACTACAACGCCAGCCTCACCCGCACGCCGTATCGCGACTGGGACTGAGCCGGCCGCAGCACGTCAGGGCCGCGGATCGTGGTCCGTCATCTCGAGCGCCACGGACCCGGCGTCCGCGACGTCGATGGTGACGGTGAACTCCAGCGGGTAGCGGCTGTTCGCCGCGTACGTGCCGATGTAGCTGATGTAGCCGTCCGACTCGGTTTCCCGCATCGCCACCGCCCGGGGCGGCTCGCCGAGGCCGTGAACCTGTGCCTCGACGTCGGCGGCCAGGGTGGCCGGGCCGGCCCCGGCCCGAGCCGGCCGCACCTGGCAGGTGAGCAGCCCCCGGTCCGCGCCCGGCTCGACGCCGTACCGGCTCAGGGACTCCGGAGACAGCTCGGCGGTATTGACCGTGCTGCAGTACGCCGTCAGGCCGTCGAACTCCCGGACGGCTTCGGTGCGCGCTCCGGCTGCGGCAGGCAGCATGGCCGACAGCGCCGCGGCGGTGATGCAAAGGATCGCGTGTGTTGGCAGATGTGTCATGACGTCCTCGTTCCCCTGGTGACTCGCTGAAGGGTTCGATGGCCCGGGCTGCGGGGCAGGGGGCCGTTCATGTCGCAGCCTGGCGGGACGCCAGCAGCCAGCCGACGGCGCCCGGCGCCTCCGACTTGTCGAAGTAGCGCACGTCGGCGTCCATGAACGGATCCGCCAGCCGCGTCATCCAGTCCTGCCAGTCCGCATGACCGACGACGGCGACGCGGTCGAGCTGGTCGCCGTAGGCCAGATCCAGCTTGACGTCCTGCCACAGCGCCTTGGGCTTCCAGCCGTGAAAGTCGGTGAGCCGGATGAGCAGGTTCAGTTCGTCGCGCTGGCGGGCCAGCTCGTCGAGCTCGGCCTCGAACCGGTCGTAGTCACCGGCCGTCAGCGTGCCCGCGGCGTCGACGATGGCGAAGTGATCGGTGGTCTGGGTGACGGACAGCATGTTTCCCTCCTGTGGTCCGGGCCGTGTAGGAATTACAACGCGGCGGACCGTGCGGCCGCCGCGTCCGGCGGGCGCGCCGCGCCCTCCCGGACGGTTCACGGGAAGAGAAGCAATGGCCGTACCAGCGTCAGTGCACGCCGTGCATCCAGCGCTTCAGAAGGGGCGTCAGCACCAGCAGCGCCAGCCCGATGGCGATCGGCACCACCACCAGCATGAGGTAGAAGCCGGCCAGGCCCGGCACCAGGAAGGTCACGTCGCCCCGTTCCAGCACGACCGAGAACCGGGCGACCTCGCCGGCCAGCAGGTTCGCCAGCGAGAAGGTGAAGAACCACACGCCCATCATCAGCGACTGGAGATGGGCGGGCGCGAGCTTGGTGACCATGGACAGCCCCACCGGCGAGAGGCAGAGCTCGCCCCAGGTGTAGACCACGTAGGTGATGAGCAGCCAGTGCGCGCCGGCCAGCCCGCCGCTGCGGGCCTGCAGCGAACCCGCCACCATGGCGATGAAGGCCAGCCCCAGCAGCCACAGGCCGAGGCAGAACTTGATCGGCGTGGAGGGTTCCAGGCCGCGCCGGCCGAGCACCACCCACAGCCAGGCGAACACCGGCGCGAAGGTGATGATGGCGAGCGGATTGGCCGACTGATACCAGGTGGCGGGAAACGGTTCCGCCAGCAGGCCCCAGAGCGTGCGGTCGGTGCTCTGGGCGGCGAACACGTTCATCGAGCTGCCGGCCTGCTCGAAGGCGGTCCAGAACGCCACGTTGCCGAAGAACGCGAGGATCAGGATCACCAGCACCCGGCGCCACTCGACGCTCGACAGCGGCAGCACCGGGCGCTGATCCGCCGCCGCGTTGCGGCGCTCGGGCGCCAGGCCGATGCCGGCCAGGTAGCGGGGATGCAGGTACTGGTAGATCAGGATGCCGAGGATCATGCCGACCGCGGCGGCGCCGAAGCCCCAGTGCCAGCCCACAGTCTCGCCCAGGGTGCCGGCCACCAGCGGCGCCAGGAAGGCGCCCAGGTTGATGCCCATGTAGAAGATGGTGAACCCCGCGTCCCGGCGCGGGTCGTCGGCCTGGTAGAGCTGTCCCACCATGACGCTGACGCAGGGCTTGAAGAAGCCCGTGCCGACGACGATGAGTCCGAGGCCCGCCATGAAGCAGACCAGCGCCCCCGGGCTGGTGTCGAGGCCGACGGGTACGCCCGGGGTGATGGCGAACAGCTCCGTCGCGGCCAGGGTGATGTGGCCGGCGGCGATGATCCAGCCGCCGACGATCAGCGACCGGTGGGTGCCGAGCAGGCGGTCGGCGAGCAGGCCGCCCAGGATGGGCGTCAGGTACACCGCCCAGGTGTAGAGGCCGTACAGGCGGTAGGCGTCCTCCTCGGCCCAGCCGAAGCCGGGATTGGCCGCCAGCCCGTCGGGCCCGCCGGTGGCGGAGATGAGATACAGCACCAGCAGGGCGCGCATGCCGTAGTAGCTGAAGCGCTCCCACATCTCGGTGATGAACAGGACCCACAGTCCGCGCGGTTGATTCACGCCCGCTCCCTTGTGCCTCGCTGGGGCGAGCTTATCATCCGCGGCAGGCGATCTGCGGGAGCGAAGCATGGACGAGGTCGACTGCTGGAACTGCGGCCGGCGCCTGCCGGAACTGCCGCTGCCGGTGAGCCGCCACGAGTACTGCCCACACTGCGGCGAGCCGGTGCACTGCTGCCGGATGTGCCGCCACTACGCGCCGGACCTGGCCGACCAGTGCCGCGAGGATCGGGCGGAGCCGCCGACCGACCGGACGGCGGCCAACTTCTGTGACTTCTTCGCGCTGAACCCCGGCGCCGCGTCGGCGGGGAAGGGCGCCGGCGCGGCCGATGACGGTCAGGCGCGGGCCCGCCTCGACGCGCTGTTCGGCGACGCCGGGGAGGGGGCGGACGCGGACCGGCCCGAAGCCGGTGCCGGCCGGGAGCACGGGGAACGGGAGGCGTCCGCCCGGGCCCGGCTCGATGCGCTGTTCGGTGACGGGAAGCCGGCGCGGGACGACGACTGAGCCACGAACCGGCGAGTGGGCGCCCTGCCGCGGTTGCATTCCGGCCGCGATGGGCTAGATTGTGCAGTACACAATAGACACGAGGTTGCTCCCCCTCATGGAGATGACCGCCTCGCCCGCCGCCAGCGTGCCCGCCGCTCCCCGCCTCGAGGGCGCGGCCACCTACGATGATTGGAAGGCCGCGGCGCTCGCCGAAGACGAGCGCTCCGGTGCCGCCGCCTGGCGCCGCAAGGAAGCGAGCGACCTCTACGACTACCGGGTCATCCGGCGCCGCCTGGACGAAATCCAGGGCGTGCGTGCCTCCGGCGACCCGCATCGGCTGCTCTACTATCTGAACGAAGGCATCCACGGCAACATGGGCGGCATGGGGTCCACGCGCCTCTACCGCCAGTCCAAGTTCGGCACCAAGGAACTCATCACCCGCTACATCGACGAGCAGGCCGCCGCCCTCGAGCAGGTCGCCGCCGCGGACCCGGGCGACATTCCGCTCTCCGAGAAGCTGGAGTTCTTCCGGCGCGCCAGTCACTGCTTCGGCCGTACGGCGCTCATGCTGTCCGGCGCCGGCGCGCTCGGTCCGTTCCACGTCGGCGTCATCAAGGCGCTGGTGGAGCAGGACCTGCTGCCGAACGTACTGTCCGGCGCCAGCGCCGGTTCGCTGGTGGCGGCCATCGTCGGCACCCGCACCGACGACGCGCTGCACGAGGTGTTCCAGCCGCGCACCATCGTCAACGTGTTCGACGAGGTCGGCGAGGCCGAGAAAGACCTGATGCGCGGCAACAAGCGCATGAGCATTCAGGAGGTGCGCGGCTTCGTCGAGCACCAGATTCCCGATCTCACCTTTCAGGAAGCCTTCGAGCTGACCGGCCGGCGCATCAACATCTCGGTGTCGCCCCGGGAGATGCACCAGCAGTCACGGCTGCTGAACGCCATCACCTCGCCCAACGTGTACATCCGCGAGGCGGTGCTGGCGAGCTGCGCGATCCCCGGCATCTTCCCCCCGGTGACCCTGGCGGCGAAGAACCGCCTCGGCCAGCGTCAGCCCTACGTGCCGAGCCGCCAGTGGGTGGACGGTTCCGTCACCGACGACCTGCCGGCCAAGCGGCTGATCCGGCTGTACGGCGTGAACCACTTCATCACCAGCCAGACCAATCCCATCGCACTGTGGGCGATTCGCGACAACTGGGGGTCGGACAACCTGTTCGGCCGGCTCTGGGAGATCAACCAGAACGCCAGCCGCGAATGGCTGCGGGCGACCTATCCGTTCATGGTCGAGATGACCAAGGACCTGTATCCGCTGAACATCGCCACGCGCATGTTCTTCAGCATCGCCACCCAGGACTACACGGCGGACATCAACATCCTGCCGCGCCGGCGCTTCTGGGACCCGCGCAAGCTGCTGTCGATCCTCTCGGAAGGGGAGGTGCAGGGGCTCATCCGCGAGGGGGAGCTCGCCACCTGGCCGCGGATCGAGATGATCCGCAACTGCACCAGGATCTCCCGGACCCTGGACGCCATACTCGACCGGCTGGAGACCGAGCACATCTACGCCCACGCCTGAGGTAGTCTCCCTCCTGCACGCGAGGGAGACCGACCGATGACCGAGCCCATGGAGATCCGGGCGATCCGCGCCCAGGCCCATCTGCACCACGCCTATCTGCTCGGCCTGCAGCTCATGGTGTCGTCACGGCGGGGCCCGGAGGTGGTGGGGGACTGGATGTTCCGGCTGTTCCGCCGCCAGCACCTGGAGAAGTTCCTGTCGAGCTTCGACAAGCTCGGCCTGGCGGAGCTGCCCCACGCCGTCGCCTGCGCCCGCTATCACGTGCTCTCCAACAACATGGGCGGCGTCGGCGTCGAGTACATGGAGGAGAGCGACCGCAAAGCCTGGGTGCGGTTCCGCTATCCGCGCTGGATGTACCACGGCCCGACCCTGTGCGGCGTGCCCGTCGAGGTCAGCCGCGGCTTCCTGCGCGGCTGGTACGCCCACAACGGCGTCTCCCTGGAGAACCCGCGCCTCGGCTACGTCTGCGTCTCCGAGGACATGACCGGCGAGTTCGGCCTGTGCGGCTACTTCCAGGAATACGACCGCGACCTCGCCCCCGAAGAACGCCTCCGCTTCGCCAAGGACGAGCTGCCGCCCCCTTATGACCCCGACCGCCAGCCCCGGCCCCCGGCGGACCAGTGGAACCCCCTGCGCCTGGAGAAGGCCAACCGCAACTACGCCCTGGAATACGTCCGCAACGGCCTCTGCGAGCTCGCCGCCGTCGTCGGCCCCGACGACGCCCGCGAGCTCGGCGCCACCGCCGCCCGCCTGATCGGCCTGCAGTACTTCCAGGAAACCGCCGCCATGATCGGCGCCGCCGACGGCGACGTCGCCGCTGCCGCCGACTATCTCGCCCGCATGTTCTCGGGCATGGGCGACGACGCCGTCGTCGAAGGCCGCGCCGGAAGCGCCACCGTCCGCCACGCCGGCCTGCGCGTCGTCCGCGGCCTCACCGGTGACGAACGCGACCTCCTCCTGCACTGCTGGCAACACCTCTGGCAGGGCACGATGTCCTCCCAGCGCCAGCTCAAGACCCTGGAATGCCGCCCCGACGGCGACGGCCTCCAATGGCTCATCGCCCCCCGGACCTCCCGCTAGCCCGGAACGTCCAGGCAGCACGAAGCGCGCACGCGAGGGTCGTCAGACCAGGCGCATATGGATTCAGAACGGCGTCGAGCGGGTGACGGCGAGGGGCGAGGTTGCCGTCGTCAGGCCGTGTAGCGAAGCCGAGCGCGGCGAATTGACCGCGCAGCGGGCAACTTCGCCAAGTGAGGGAACCGCGGAGCGGCTGAGCGAGGCCCTAGACGGCAACCTCGCCCCTCGCCGGCACACGCCGGCCCCCTCGATCAGACCACCTTGGACTGATGACCCTTCCAGAACGGATCCCGCAGCACCCGCTTGAGAATCTTCCCGGTGCCGGTCTTCGGAATCTCTTCGATGAACTCGATCGACCGGGGCACCTTGTACCCCGCCAGGTGCTCCCGAGCGAAGGCCGTCAGGGCCGCCGCGTCCAGGCTCGAGCCCGGCCGCTTCACCACGCTGGCGTGCACCTTCTCCCCCCACTCCTCGTCGGGAATGCCGAACACCGCCACGTCCATGACGTCGGCATGGTGTTCCAGCGCGTCCTCGATTTCCGCCGGATAGATGTTCACCCCGCCCGAGATGATCATGTCCTTCTTGCGGTCGCAGATGTAGTAGAACCCGTCCTCGTCGAAATAGGCGATGTCGCCCACGGTCTGCCAGCCGTCCCGGCGGTCTTCCATGAACTTGTCGTGGGCCTTGTGGTAGGTCGAGAACACGCTCGCCGAGCGCACGAACAGCTCGCCCGGCTTGTGGGGCTCGTCCACCGTGTTGCCTTCCTCGTCGAAGAGCTGGATCTCGACCCCCGGCGCCGGCTGCCCGCAGGAGCCTTTCTTCTCGCGCTGGTACTCCGGCCGCAGCACCGTGTTCACCCCCAGCTCGGTGGAGCCGTAGACCTCGAACAGCGAGTTCTCGGGGAACCAGTCCAGGTAGGACATCTTCAGCGCGTACGACCAGGGCGCCGCGTTGGCGATCATGATCCGCATGCTGGAGCGGTCGTAGCGTTTGAGGATCGACTCGTCGAGTTGGATGATCCGGCGGATCGGCGTCGGCGCCGAGAAGGTCGCCGTGACCTTGTACTTGTCCACCAGCCGCAGCCAGTCCTCGGGGTCGAAGCTGCGCTGGATGATCGAGGTGTTGCCGAGGTTGGTGGAGATGGCCAGGAAACCGCTCGGGCCCGAGTGGTAGAGCGGTCCGGTGGGGATGTACACGTCGTCCGCGGCGTAGCCGATCATTTCGAGCAGCCCCAGGGTCTGCTGGGGATCGCCGATGCCGGTGCGCACCGCGCCCTTGGGTTTTCCGGTGGTGCCCGACGTGTAGATCATGGTGCCCGCCTGGGCGCCGGCGGGCGCCGCCTGGACGGCGCTGGACGCCTCGGCGTCCAGCAGCGGCTGGAGCGCCTGCATGTCCCGGCCGGGCTCGCCGTCGAACACCAGCACGTGGGCCATCCGGGGCGCCTCGGCGCGGATGGTCTCGAACAGCTCGACGTATTCGGCGTCGATGAAGCCGACCTTGGCGTCGGAGTTGTCTGCGACGTACGCCGCCTCTTCAGGGGTCAGCCGGTAGTTGAGCGGCACCGACACGGCGCCGATCTTGCGCGCCGCGTGGCCGCAGGCCACCGCCCAGAGCGAATTGTGGCCGCACCACAGCACCCGGTCGCCGGGTTCGATGCCGTGGTTCAGGAACACCCGGGCCAGGCGGTTGGCGTTGGCTTCGAGCTCGGCGAAGCTCCATTGGAGCACCGTGCCGTCGGGACGGTCGTCGATGAGCGCGGGTTTGTCCTGCAGATTGTCGGCAAGCAGAGTCAGCGGATCGGCCGCGGTCTCGGTCATGATGGGCTCCCCTCCAGTGGCGTCGGTCATCTATAACGCGTTGTAGAGGCTAAGCCAAGACCGCCGGCGGTAACAGTAGACGCGGGGCCGCCGGCGGGTAATGCTCGGCCTGTCGATCGCGGCGACGGAAGGGGAACGTCATGCTGAAGTCGGTCAGGGTGCGGGACTACATGCTCACCCGCCCGGTGGTGGTCGCGCCGGACACGGACATCTTCGAGGCCATTCACCAGATACTCGTCAACAAGATCTCCGGCGTCACCGTGGTGGACGGCGACGGCCGGCCGGTTGGCATCCTCTCGGAGCTCGACTGTCTGCGGGCCATTCTCAAGGCCACCTATCACAAGGAGGAGGTGGGCCACCATCCGGTGAGCGACCACATGACCACCGAGGTGGAGACCGTGCTGGCCGACGACGACATCATCGACGTGGCGGCGTCGATGCTCGAGCGCAAGCGGCGCCGGCGGCCGGTGGTCGACCGTCAGGGCCGGATGGTCGGTCAGGTCACCTGCCGCGCGCTGCTGCAGGCCATCAAGGCGTTCGACGTGCCCGAGGATCGCCGGGAACGCTGAACGGATTGCCGCCGCGGCACCGCCGGCCGCGGGCCGGTCAGGCCCTGGCCGCGTGCAGCATGGCGTGGAGCAGCACGTCGGTGCCGGCCGCGCAGTGCGCCGGCGTCGCCCACTCCGCCTCGTTGTGGCTGATGCCGTCGCGGCACGGCACGAAGATCATGCTGGTGGGCGCGAGGGGAGCGACGTTGCAGGCGTCGTGTCCGGCTCCGCTCACCAGCTCGAGGTGATCGTGCCCGGTGATGGCCACCGCTGCGCGCACCGCGTCGATGCACCGGGCTGCGAAGGTCACGCCCGGCGCATGCCAGAACCGGGTCCAGGTGGCCGGCAGGCCCAGGGTGCCGCAGGCCTCGGCGACGGCGGCTTCGCAGGCCCAGACCATGGCGTCGTAACGGCCGGCGTCCGGATGGCGGACGTCCACCGTCAGCTCGAGGCGGCCGGGCACCGTGTTGCCGGACCCCGGACGGGCGTCGATGAACCCGATGGTCACCCGGCCGTCCGGCGCGTGCGCGTCCGCCACCGCGTAAAGCTCGGGCAGAAAGCGCGCCAGCGCCATCATGGGATCCCGCCGCAGCGCCATGGGCGTGGGCCCGGCATGGCACTCCTCACCCTCGACGACGATCCGGTGTCGGCTCATGTGCTGCACCCCGGTGACCACGCCGATGGGGATGCCGGCATCCTCCAGTACCGGACCCTGCTCGATGTGCAGCTCGAAGGCGGCGGCGACCTCGTGGGGCGCCGGGGGCGGCGCGGCGCCGTAGCCCAGGCGGTCCAGCTCGTCGCCCACCGAGACCCCGGCGCGGTCCGTCAGCGCCCGTGCGTCCTCGAGGGTCATGGCGCCGGACCAGACCGCGCTGCCCATCATGGCGGTATCGAAGCGGGCGCCTTCCTCGTTGGTCCAGACCACGACCTCCAGGGGACGGTCGGTCTGGACGCCGGCGTCGTTCAGCGTTTCGATCACCTCCAGGCCGCCGAGCACCCCGAGGATGCCGTCGAACTTGCCGCCGGTGGGCTGGGTGTCCAGGTGGCTGCCGGTCATGACCGGCGCCAGCTCCCGGCGTCCGGCGCGGCGCACGAACAGGTTGCCGGCCGCGTCGGCGCGCACGCTGCAGCCGGCGTCCCGGGCCCAGCCGAGAAACAGTTCCCGGGCGGCCTGGTCCTGGTCGGTGAGGGCCTGACGGTTGCTGCCGCCCCGCGCGGTCTCGCCGACCGCGCCGACGGCCATGAGCCGCTGCCACAGCCGGTCGCCGTTCACGCGCAGGGTCGAGAGATGCGTCATCGCCGGTGCCTCCTCACGGGTCGCCGGTCATGGTGACACACCCGCCGGGGCCACCATACGGCCTGCCGCTGGGTTAGGATGCGGCCATGAACCAGTCCATCGAGCTGTCCACCGAGCTGTTCGTGCCCCGGGAGGTGGTCTTCCAGGCGTGGTCCGAGAAGGAGCACCTGAAGGGCTGGTACCCGGCGCCAGGGGAGCATCTGGCGTTCCCGGACACGGAACGGGATTCGGCCTGGTGGCTGCGCAGCGATGGCGACAGGCACGAGATCGAGGCCCGTCACCGGGTGGACGCCGAGCCGACCGACCGGCTGGCCTGGGAGATTCGTCTGGATACCGATGGCGGGGTCGTGGAGACCCGTGTCACCGCGGAATTCGACGGCAGCGGTGGCGTGTGCCGTCTGCGGGTCACCGTGGACGGCGTGCGCGACGCCGCAGAGCGGACCCGTCAGGAAGCCCGGTGGCGGAAGCGGTTCGAGCGGCTGGAGAATTACTTTTCGGCGATCTGAGCGTCGCCGTCTTGTCGGGTGGGGAATGACTTTCCGGAAATGACTTTCCGGAAATGACTGTCCGGAAATGAAAAGGGCCGGTCTGTGACCGGCCCCCCCGTAAGCCCGTAGAAGGCTGTCGTGTTACTGATCGCCCTCACGAGCAAAACGAGTAGACATGGATCACCTCCTTTTATTTCCGCCCGAGTTGCGACCGACTATAACCCTGGGTCCGGGTGCGGGCAATCGATGATTTCGGTCGATTCCGCGCCTCGTGACAGGGGTGTGACACGCTCCGGAAATCAGTAGCATCCGCTGATGCTGGCCGTTCACGATCTGCCCCTGGGCGCTGTGCCCTTCAGCCACGAATTCGCCGGCGGCGCGATCAACGTGGTGCTCGGCCGCAACCGCTCCGGCAAGACCCGGCTGAGCCGGCTGCTGGCCGGCCTGGAGTCCGCGGCCCCCGGCGCCATCGAGATCGACGGCGTCGACGTCACCGCCGCACCCCCGGGCGAGCGTCCGGTGGCCCTGGTCTATCAGGCGTTCGTGAACTACCCCAACCTCACCGTGTTCGACAACATCGCCTCGCCGCTGAAGGCGCGGCGGCTGGCGGCGTCGGAGATCGGCGAGCGGGTCGAGCGCATCGCCGGGCGGCTGCGCATCGACGGCCTGCTCGACCGGCTGCCGGCGGAGCTGTCCGGGGGCCAGCAGCAGCGCCTCGCCATCGGCCGCGCGCTCGCCAAGTCCGCCCGGGTGCTGGTTATGGACGAACCGCTGGTGAACCTCGACTACAAGCTGCGCGAGGTGCTGGAGCTGGAGCTGCGCACCATGCTCCACGAGGAAGGGCTCACCGTGGTCTACACCACCTCGGACCCCCGGGACGCCTTCAACCTCGGCGACGCGGTGCTGCTGCTGGAAGACCATCGGCTGCTGCAGGCCGGCGCGCCGCTGGACGTCTACGAACGTCCGGTCAGCGCGGCCGCCGCCGACCTCATGAGCGACCCGGGCGTGAACCGGTTCCCTGACGGCGGCGGCATCGGCGTGGTGCGTCCCGAGCAGCTCGCCCTGGATCCGCCGCCGGTGGCGTGCCGCGCCTTCGAGCTCGAGGTCGTCAGCGTCGAGACCAACGGTTCCGAGACCTACCTGCACGGCCGGGTGGGGGAGGGCGACCACTGGGTGGCCAAGCTCCAGGGCCTGCACCGCATCGATGCCGGCGCCCGCGTCACCCTGCACGCCCCGGCGGAATCGGTGCTGCGCTTCGAGGTCGCCGCCGGTGGCTGAGATCCGTCTCGACGACGTCGCGCACCGCTACCCGGGCGCCGCCGCCGACACCCTGAGCGGCGTGAACCTGGTGATCCCCGCCGGCGAGGCCCACGCCCTGCTGGGCGGCTCCGGCGCCGGCAAGACCACGCTGGTGAACCTGCTCTCCGGCCTGCAGCCGCCGTCGGCGGGTACGCTCAGCTTCGACGGCGTCGACGTCGGCAGCCTGCCGCCCCGGGACCGGCGCGTGGCCCAGGTGTTCCAGTTCCCGGTGCTGTACCAGTCCATGACGGTAGCGGAGGTGCTGGCCTTTCCGCTGCGCAACCGCGGCTGGAAGCGCGCCGCCGCCCGCGAGCGGGCCCGGGACATCGCCGGGCGCCTCGACCTCACGCGCTGGCTCGACGCCCGGGCCGCCGCGCTGCCCCTGTTCCAGCAGCAGCTCGTCGGCATCGGCCGGGCGCTGGTGCGGCCCGACATCGCCCTGGTGCTGCTCGACGAGCCGCTCACCGCTGTGGAGCCCGCCACCAAGTGGCAGCTCCGCCGCGCCATCCGCGACGTGCAGCGCGAGCTCGGCGCCACCATGGTCTACGTCACCCACGACCAGACCGAGGCCATGACCTTCGCTGACCGCATCAGCGTGGTCCACGACGGCCGCATCCTGCAGACCGACACGCCGGAGGCGCTCTACAACCGGCCCGCCCACGAACACGTGGCCCACTTCATCGGCTCCCCCGGCATGAACCTGCTGCAGGCCACCGTCGCCGGCGGCACGTTCCGCGTCGGCGACCAGACCGTGGCCGCCGCCCGGGACCTGGGCGACGGACCCTGCACCCTGGGCTTCCGTCCGGAGTGGGCCGCGCTCGACCGGGACGGCGCGGGTCCCGTCGCCACGGTGCGCGGCGCCCGGGTGCTCGGCGTCGAGGCGCACCGGCCCGTGGGCATCGTCACCGCCGACCTCGGCGGCCAGACCGTACGCACCCGGCAGATCATCGACGTCGAGCCCGGCGACCGGGTCGCGCTGCGCGTCGATCCGGCGCGGCTGGTCGCCTTCCGCGACGGCGTGCGGGTCGCGACCGTGGAGGCGGCCCGTGCGTAGGTGGGACAACCGGGCCTGGCTCGGCGTGCTGCCGGTGGTGCTGATCGTGGCGTTCAGCGCCGTGGTGCCGCTGATGACGGTGGTGAACTACTCGGTGCAGGACATCTTCGACCTGAACAACCGGCTGTTCGTTGGCTTCGAGTGGTACCGGGACACCCTGCGCGATCCGCGTTTCCTGGAGGCGCTGCTCCGGCAGCTCGGCTTCAGCGCCCTGGTGCTGGCGATCGAGATTCCGCTGGGCATTCTGGTGGCCAGGAACCTGCCGCGCCGGGGCGCGTCGGCGGGGGTGTGGCTGGTGGTGCTGGCGATTCCGCTGCTGATCCCCTGGAACGTGGTAGGCACCATCTGGCAGATGTTCGCGCGGCCCGACATCGGCCTGCTCGGCGCCGGCGTGAACGCCCTCGGCCTCGACTTCAACTTCACCGCCGATCCGGTGGACGCCTGGATCGTGCTGCTGATGATGGACGTCTGGCACTGGACGTCGCTGGTGGCGCTGCTCGCCTACGCGGGCCTGGCGGCCATCCCCGAGCCCTACTACCAGGCCGCCGAGCTCGACGGCGCCGGCCGCTGGCAGGTGTTCCGCCACGTCGAGCTGCCGGGGCTGAAGCCCGTGCTGCTGATCGCGGGCCTGCTGCGGCTGATGGACAGCCTGATGATCTACACGGAGCCCTTCGTGCTCACCGGCGGCGGCCCGGGCAGCAGCACCACGTTCCTCAGTCAGCACCTCACCACCATGGCGGTGGGGCAGTTCGACCTGGGCCCGGCGGCGGCGTTCTCGGTGCTCTACTTCCTGGTGATCCTGCTGCTGTGCTGGCTGTTCTACACCGCCGTTATGCGGTCGGAAGACGTGGAGGGCGGTCCCGGTGGGCACTGAGGCGAAGAGGCGTCAGCCGCGCTGGCTGCTCTACGGCTACTGCCTGTATCTGGCGCTGCCCATCTACTGGCTCGCCACCATGGCGCTGCAGTCCAACCAGGACATCGTCGGCGACCTGGAGATCGTGCCGTCGCGGCTGACGCTGGCCAACTTCGCCGAGATCGTCGGCAATCCGGTGTGGTACTCGGCGTTCGGCCACTCGCTCTCCTACGTGATCCTCAACACGCTGATCTCGGTGACCGTGGCGCTGCCGGCGGCCTATGCCTTCTCCCGCTACCGCTTCGTCGGCGACAAGCACCTGTTCTTCTGGCTGCTCACCAACCGCATGGCGCCGCCGGCCGTGTTCCTGCTGCCGTTCTTCCAGCTCTACTCCGCCATCGGCCTGTTCGACACGCCGCTGGCCGTGGCGCTGGCCCACTGCCTGTTCACGGTGCCCCTCGCCGTGTGGATCCTCGAGGGCTTCATGTCCGGGGTGCCGCGCTCGCTGGACGAAATGGCCCGCATAGATGGCCACGGCCTCGGCTATTTCTTCTTCCGCCTGTTCCTGCCGAACATCCGCGGCGGCATCGCCGTCACCGTGTTCTTCTGCTTCATGTTCTCCTGGGTGGAACTGCTGCTGGCGCGCACGCTCACCGGCAGCGAGACCAAACCCATCGTGGTGGTTATGACGCGCACCGTGAGCGCCTCGGGCCTCGACTGGGGCGTGCTCGCCGCCGCCGGGCTGCTCACCATCCTGCCCGGGGTGGCGGTGGTCTGGTTCGTCCGCCGGGATCTGGTCAAGGGCTTCGCCCTGGGGCGGGTGTGATGGCGTGGATGGCCTGGACCTGGCCCACGGCGGCGTTCTTCCTGTGCGTCGCCCTGGCCCTCGCCGTGCTGACCGTGCTGGAGCTGAAGGTGCCCACCGTGCAGCGGCGCGGCTGGCTGCCGCTGGCCACCACCCGCGGTGACCGGTTCTTCATCAGCCTGCTCGCCGCCGCGTTCGTGCACGTGTCCTGGCTGGCCTTTCTCGACGCCCCGGTGTACTGGGCGACCGGGCTGGCGGTGCTGCTCGGCGCGGGCTTGATGCGCTGGGGTTGAGCGGGTTCAATGCCGCAAGAGGGCTTCGCCGCCGGCGGCCGGCGCGGGTCCACACCCAGGGGAACAAGGGGATCGGCATGATGCGACGAGTGGCTGGCGCGCTGGCGGTGGCGATGCTGTGGGGCTGCGGCTCGGGCGAATCGGAAGCGCCCGCGTCCGGCGCTGCGGGCGCCGGCGTCGACTACGCCGCCAACGCGGCAAGCTGGGTGGACGAGGAGTTCACCCCGTCCACGCTCAGCCGCGACGAACAGCTCGCGGAGCTCGCCTGGTTCACCGAGGCCGCCGCGCCGTTCCGCGGCATGCGCATCAACGTCGTCTCCGAGACGCTCACCACCCACGAGTACGAGTCCGAGGTGCTCGCCAGAGCGTTCGCCGAGATCACCGGCATCCAGGTCACCCACGACCTGATCCAGGAAGGCGACGTCATCGAGAAGCTGCAGACCCAGATGCAGTCCGGCCAGAACGTCTACGACGCCTACGTCAACGACTCGGACCTGATCGGCACCCACGCCCGCTACGGCTACGTGGTGCCGCTGTCGGACTTCATGGCCGGGGAAGGCGCCGACGTCACCTCGCCGACCCTCGACCTCGACGATTTCATCGGCAGGAGCTTCACCACCGGCCCGGACGGCAAGCTCTACCAGCTACCGGATCAGCAGTTCGCCAACCTGTACTGGTTCCGCTACGACTGGTTCCAGCGTGAGGATCTGCGCGCCCGGTTCCGCGACATCTACGGCTACGAGCTGGGCGTGCCGGTGAACTGGTCCGCCTACGAGGACATCGCCGAGTTCTTCACCGAGCACGTCGGCACCATCGACGGTGAGCGGGTCTACGGCCACATGGACTACGGCAAGAAGGACCCGTCGCTGGGCTGGCGCTTCACCGACGCCTGGCTGTCCATGGCCGGCACCGGTGACAAGGGGCTCCCCAACGGCGTGCCCGTGGACGAGTGGGGCATCCGCGTGGACGGCTGCCGGCCGGTGGGCTCCTCGGTCTCCCGGGGCGGCGCCGCCAACGCGCCGGCCTCGGTCTACGCGCTCACCAAGTACATGGAATGGCTGAAGCGCTTCGCACCGCCGGAGGCCGCCGGCATGACCTTCTCCGAGGCCGGCCCGGTGCCCGCCCAGGGCCACATCGCCCAGCAGATCTTCTGGTACACGACCTTCACCGCCGACATGATCGAAGAGGGCCTGCCCGTGGTGAACGAGGACGGCACGCCCAAGTGGCGCATGGCGCCGTCGCCCCACGGCCCGTACTGGGAGGAGGGCATGAAGCTCGGCTATCAGGACACGGGAAGCTGGACGCTGATGAAGAGCACGCCGCTGGATCGCCGCAAGGCCGCGTGGCTGTACGCCCAGTTCGTCACCTCGAAGACCGTGTCGCTGAAGAAGACCCTGGTGGGCCTGACGCCGATCCGCGATTCCGACCTGAACTCCGCAGCCATGGCCGAGGCCGCGCCGCGGCTCGGCGGGCTGGTGGAGTTCTACCGCAGCCCGGCCCGCACCGCCTGGACGCCCACCGGCACCAACGTGCCGGACTACCCGAAGCTCGCCCAGCTCTGGTGGTCCAACGTCGCCAACGCCGTCAGCGGCGCGGTGACGCCCCAGCAGGCCATGGACACCCTCGCCGCGGAGCAGGACCGGGTGCTCGAACGGCTCGAGCGCGCCGGCATCCAGGGTCCCTGCGGTCCGCGCCTCAACCCCGAGGAAGCGCCGGAAGCCTGGCTCGCCCGGCCCGGCGCGCCCAAGCCCAAGCTCGACCAGGAGAAGCCGCCGGGCCAGACCGTGCCCTACGACGAGCTGATCGAGGCCTGGCGGCAGGGGCGGGCGCGGTGAGCTGCCCGGCGTCGGGGTAGCGGCGCGTCATGGTCTCGCTGATCGTCAACGGCGCCCGCCGCGAGATCGACGCGCCGACCGACGAGCCGCTGGCCTATGTACTGCGCAACCGTCTGGGCCTGCCAGGCACCAAGGTCGCCTGCGGCCTTGAGCAGTGCGGCGCCTGCCTGGTCACGGTGGACGGTGAATGCCGCTATGCCTGCACGCTGCCGGTGGGGGAATGCGCCGACCGCTCCGTGACCACGGTGGAGGGCCTGGGCGGGGACGGCCTGCATCCCGTCCAGCGGGCGCTCCTCGACTTCAATGCCGCCCAGTGCGGCTACTGCCTGTCCGGAATCCTGGTCCGCGCCGCCGCCCTGTTCGACGCCGACCCCGCACCGTCCCCGGCGCAGATCCGCGAGGCGCTGGCGCCCCAGCTCTGCCGCTGCGGCGCCCAGCCCCGGGTGCTGCGGGCGCTGGAGACCCTGGCCCGGGACGCCGCCAGCCAGGAGGGACGACCGTGAGCGGCCTGCCGAGCGCGCTGGCACGTCATCCCGATCTCGATCAGTGGCTCGCCGTCGACGCCGCGGACACGGTGACCGTCGCGACGGGCAAGGTGGAGATCGGCCAGGGCATCACCACCGCGCTCGCGCTGATCGCCGCCCACGAGCTGGGCCTGGACCCGCGGCGCGTGTGGGTGCGTACCGCCCACACCGGCATCACCCCCAACGAATTCATCACCGCCGGTTCGATGTCCGTGGAGGACAGCGGCGGCGCCCTGCGCCAGGCCTGCGCCCACGCCCGCCGGCTGATCCTCGCCCGGGCCGCGGAGCGCCTCGGCACCGACGCCGCCGAGCTGACCATCGAGGACGGCCGCATCACCGCGCCGGGCCTGAACGCGTCGACGACCCTGTGGGAAGTGCAGGGCGGCCGGCCCTTCGAGCACGCCATCGAGACCCGCACCGACGAGCAGCCGCCCGCGCCGCCGCCGGACCGCCAGCCGCGCCTCGATCTTCCCGCTAAGATCGCCGGCGAGGGCGTGTTCGTGCAGGACATGACCTGGCCCGACATGCTGCACGCGCGGGTGGTGCGACCGCCGACCTGGGCTCACCGGCTGGACGTTCTCGACGAGCCCGCCGTTCCCGACGGTCAGGATCTGCGGGTGCTGCGCGACGGCAGCTTCCTGGCCGTGACCGGTGCCGACGAGTACGCGGTGGTGCGCCA
>MDTG01014914.1_pt1 | contig 24331 bp, 21 predicted proteins | sample 811421 | NCBI WGS metagenome assembly MDTG01 (sample SAMN05326645, study PRJNA326480) | marine metagenome | isolation source: seawater | place: Pacific Ocean: South East | collected 2011
CCCTCCACGAGCATACGGACCTCGATTCGACCATCATCGACATCCAGGTCAAGATCAAGCTCGAGCTGGTCGGGCTCAGGGAGCACGCGAACAAGTATCCCTCCCAGATCTCGGGGGGGATGAAGAAGCGCGCGGGTCTTGCGCGTGCCCTGGCACTCGACCCGAAGATCCTCTTCTACGACGAGCCCTCTGCCGGCCTCGATCCGGTCACCTCGGCCGAGATCGACCAGCTGATGCTCGATCTGACCAAGAAGCTCGGAGTGACCAGCGTGGTGGTCACCCATGAGATGGACTCCGCGTTCACCATCGCGGATCGAATGTGCATGCTCGACAAGGGGCGTGTCCTCCGCGTCGGTACTCGGGAGGAGTTCGACCAGCTCAGGCAGAAGAGCGATGACGAAGCCGCGTCGCTGAGCGAGGACGACCGGCTGATCCGGCAGTTCCTCCGGGGTGATGCGAACGGGCCGCTCACGCAGAGGAAGATCGAGACGAGCTACGAGGAGGATCTCCTCGGCGAGCCTCCGAACACCGTGGTCAACACGCCGGCGATCGAGCCCACCCGGAAGCGGGCATCCGGCGCCTGATCCCGTGTGAATCACGCGAAAAAGCGGCGGCCGGTCAGGCCGCCGCTTTTCATTGATTCCCGGTTCGGACTCGCGTCCGATCGATTCACTGGCAGGTGCAGTCCCAGTCGGCGAGCACGATCGCGAGATCCTGGCCGTTGGTCAGCGCATCGCCGTTGATGTCGCCGAGGTCGGAACCCCAGTTGCCCAGCACGTAGGCGAGGTCCTGGCCGTTGACCACGCAGTTCCCGTCGATGTCACCATTGCAGGGAATGACCGGATCGACGGGACTGGGGACCACGAGGTCGATGTTGATGTCCTCGTTCGACTTGAAGAGTCCGACCATGGCCTGGCCCTCGGTGGGCTCGGCGTCGGAGTCGAATGAGAAGGTGTGCATGCTGTTGTACATGATCGCGTTGGCGTCGGTGGAGGTCTTCGAACGCCACATCATCATGCCGAGTGAGTCCTCGATGCCCTGCGACCAGCGGGACACGCTCACGCCATCACCGGAGTGGTACTTGGGGTAGAACTGGTAGACGTTGTCGGCATCGTTGGCCGGGACTCCGAACTTCGAGAACGACACGTCGCAGTCGAGGTTGTAGACCGCGTACTCGTAGTGGTACCGACCGTTGTCGAGCTGGCAGACCTTGGAACCGACGAAGAACGTCTCGTTCCGACCGGACTGGGCGCAGTCGGAGAGGGTGTACTCCCGGATCTCGACGCTCGGGTCGACTTCCTGCCAGGCGAAGATCGCGGGCTGCATCTGGCGGGTGGTCTCGGTGAGGTTGATGTTGAAGCCGTTGTTCCCGCTGCCGGAGATCTCGCACGGACGGTAGGAAGCGTTGTTGTAGGACATGCAGGCCGCGGCGTCCTCCGGGTGCACGTAGTGCCCTTCCACGAAGTAGCGGACCAGACCGGGATAGTTGTCCTCGTCGAGCAGGCTGTTCTCGATCTGGAGCCGTCGACCGATGGTCTGGGGGTAGGCGGGGCTGGTGAACGGCCACGGGAACGAGCCGATGGACGCGTTCACCTCGGGGCGCGGCCCGAGGTTGTTCTGCTGACCGTTGAAGTACGAGTCGTAGGGATCGGAGCAGTTCCATCCGAGGATATCGGTGCAGCCGAATCCGCCGGGGTTGTCACAGGGGCCGCAGAGCTGCTGCTGAAGGGCGCAGAAGCCGTGCTTCAGCCAGCTCATGCCGATCTGCTCGATGCGGGTGCAGCCGTTCTCCAGTTCCCTGACCATGTAGGCGTTCTGCCCGATGGTGGGGTGGAGGTTGCTGTTCTGCTCCCAGATGAGGTAGTCGCACCCCTGGTTGCAGGAAGTCGTACCGACCGCGTAGGCCGAGATGCCGCCGACGATGCCGTACTTCGTGATGTTGTGGAGGGACCCGACGATCACGTCGGGATTGCACCCCGTGGAGTCGCCTCTCGAGGCAACGGCGTCGGAGTTGAGGTGTCCTAGCATCAATGCCGTACAACCGAGCAACGTGCCTGCGATAGTGATTTTCATTTTCAAGGCTGGATCTCCGCTTGTTACTTGGGACGATTCTTCTCTTAGTTGGTGCAGGTGTTCGGCTCTTGGCTGACCGACCGGAATGGGTGGGGACCTGCTCGTTAGAGGTTAGCTCATACCAACCGCCTTGCCCGGCCTTAATCCACCAAAAACCCGAAACAAACGCATTGAGCCCCCTTTTTCCGGCCGTCCCTCGTGACGGTCTCTCCGGCGGGCCGAAAACGTTCACGTCTCCTCTGGCCTCAGGGGGTGGCTCGCCTTGTCTCCCTGGTGCCGTGGGTGACCTGCCCGTCAAAAAAAACCCGGCCGCCACCAAGGTATTGGCGACGGCGGGTGGGAGTCGTGGATCCTGTGCACTCGAGTGATGCTGTCCGTGCTGGTCTGGCGAGGCTGCGGCCGCTCCAAGGACTCACCGATGAGGAGCGACCGAGTCGTCCCGCGGTGTGCTGCAACGCGTGGGACTTCGCCCGACGCCTGTTCCATGCTGTCCTGGTATCCCTTTTCACTCCGGTGACGGACGACCCATCACGCTCCTGAAATCACCTTACCAGTCTTTCCCGGTAGCCCAATGACAAACTTGATCGTTCACAAAAAAAACCCGGCCGCCACCAAGGTATTGGCGACGGCGGGTGGGAGTCGTGGATCCATTGAGTGCAGGGTTCATCCGCACTGGTACATCTCACTGGCTCGCAGGTGTCGGCCTGGTACTTGGTTGCTCTCGACCAGGGTCGAGAGCAACGGACACCTCAGATCCTTCGCCTCCTCCTCACGTTCAGGAATCCACCGGCCACCAGGACGCCGAGCGTGCCCGGTACCGGGATGAAGGTCAGTGACTCGGTAAAATCGCCGTAATGAACGCCGGTTCCTGCTCCATAGTCGTAGCCGACCGTTCCACTGATGTCGAAGTACGCCCCGGATCGCGCCTCGTCACCCGTCACCACGAAGCGACCGATCCAGACCTCGAGACCGTCATCGGCAGCGCCGAGGTCGCTCGGGGGGACCAGGTACCAACCGATGTCCTCGTTGAAGACGTCCAGTGGAAGACCAACTCCGAAGCCGGGGTCGAGCGCCGTCTGGCCGAGTCCACCGTTGATGGTCACGAAGGAATCGATCTGCGGCACGGCCCCCGCCTGAGGAAGGTCGATGGAGGCGGCGGGATTCCAGCTGCCGGCGGCGGACACGTCGTTGTGCACGAACTGCTCGAAGCCACTGGCGTTGATGTTGACGCCGAAGAGGTTCCGGAGGATCGAATCCGCATTGTCGGCACCGATTGTGTTGAGACCCGAGAAGTCCACGAAGACGTCCATGACCGCGAACTCGGCGTCCTGGATCGTGGTGGTCATCAGGCCGGCCTGGCCTGACGTGTAGTAGACGACCTCGTCCTGGACGAGTCCGGCCACATCGGCCACCGAAATGGCTGTTGTCATGGCAGCGCACAAGAGTGCACCTGCGTGACGTGTCTTCATCGGGTTCCCTTTTCCCTTGAGAGACTTCTCTTTGGTTGTCTCTGTCCTCGAACGACCCGGGACAGCCTCCTGACTGAAATCTATCCGCTTTGCGAGAGAATGCAATAACTAGTTTCGGAAGTTGCAGCCGAATGGTGATTTCCCGGCCACCCCTGGACCATTCGTCAAAGACAACAGCCCTCCACATGGGAGGGCTGTTGCTTATCAGACGTTGTCTGGTCTCTGAGTGAAGACCCTCACGGGTTGCGCGGGGACGCGGCCCCGAGACTCAGAGGAGCGCTCAGGCGCGCCGGCGGCGAGCAGCCAGGCCACCCAGTCCGAGGAGCGCGAGGGCGCCAGGAGCGGGGACCGTGACCGAGTAGAGGCCGTCAGCGAAGAGCACGTTGGTGTGGTCGGGCTGACCCTTGTACCCAATGGTGCCTTCGAACGAGAGGGTGATCTCCTCGCCGGTGTTGGCGAAGACGAACTGCCCGATCGAAATGGTCTCGCCCTGGACGTAGCTGGTCGGGGTTCCGTCGTACCAACCCGCGTTGCCGGGGATCAGCCCACCGCCGCCCGCGCCGAAGCCCGGATCGAGGGCTGCAGCTTCGGTGCCGATGGTGACGTACGAGTCGAGGGTCGAATCAGAGAACCCGGGGATGTCGACGGTACTGACGTAGTTGAAGGAACCACCGGTCGCGAACGCAGTGTCGCTGTGGTTGAACTCTCCAGAGGAGAGGCCGAGGTTCACGTCGAACAGGTTCAGGAGAACGTTGTTCGGGTCGTCGAAGTTCGCAAACAGGTTGACGACGTAGTAGTCGCCGAGGTCTTGAACTTCACCGGTGATATCGGTGAAGTCTGCCGAGGAAACCACCGCCATACTCGCGGCCGCTCCTACAGCAAGGAGGGAGTGAATCTTCATTTGGATATCCTATTCTCATCTCTTCGGGCCACTGGCCCTGGGACTAACACTGGGTTCAGAGGGAGAACCCATACATATGGATGATGGGTTCGAGGGAGAACCCACACTCAAAGACACGGCAAAGCCGCACTCAAGTTGTAATCCCATACCGGGGGCCATGCAAGGATCTTCTTGTTAGAAAGACATTCTTCCTGCACCTCCCGGATCCACCATGACTTAGGGGGTCCGTGGCCCCGGTGGATGCACCAGGGCGCACCGGTTCGTCCCGCCCCCTGACCGCCTCGTGGATGATTGAATCATCAGCCAGCGAGTCAAAAACAAGGCAGCCTCCGATCGGGTCGGAGGCTGCCTTGAAGTCTTGTTACCGGACGTATGAGTCGGTCCGGTCAGTGATTGCTCCTCAGGAGCAAGTCACTCAGGCCCGCCGACGGCGGGCAACGAGGCCACCCAGGCCGAGCAGCGCAAGGGCGCCGGGCGCGGGGACCGCGTAGACGAAGCTGTCTTCACCGAAGAAGACGTCTCCGGACGAATCCGAGGAGCCCATCTGGCCGGAGAAGGTGAAGGTCCAGTCACCGACGACGCGCTGGCTGTCGACCACGAACTGCCCGAGGCGAATGCCGACGCCGTCGAGGCCGTCGACCTCACCGGTGAAGGGCGAAGCAGTGGCCGGGACGGCGGGGTTGCCGTTGTACCAGCCGGCGCCCGAGGGGATGAACGTACCGGATCCGTCGCCGAAACCGGGATCCAGGGCAACGGAGCCATCACCCAGCGCGACGTAGCTGTCGATCAGGGAGTTGGCGAAGCCCGGGATGTCGACCGTCGAGGCGGGGTTGAAGGATCCACCAGTACCGAACGCCGTGTCGCTCTGGTTGAATCCAAGTCCGTCGGAGGTGAAGACGTCCATCTCGAACGTGTTCAGGCCGGTGACGGTGCCGCTGTCGGCACTGTACACGGCGAACATCTCGATGATGGTGTAGTCGGTACCACCGTCGCTGTAGCTACCAATGATGCCGTCAAATCCCAGGAACGGATTGCCCTGGGCCGCGGCAACCGATCCGACTGCAAACGCTGCAGTCATCGAAAGCAGAGAAACCTTTTTCATCTCTTATAACCCTTTCTGTCTCTCGCTCAAAAGACGCGAGAAGAACCGCCGTTCGAAATGGGCTGCTGTACCTCCTGGTACACAACCCCCAACAATCACACACCCACAAGGTATCGGTGGGAGGGGGGCAGTCAAGGAAGTAGACCTAAAATTGCTGAAATGAAGCATTCCAAGGGACTTGCGATCAAGCTGCCCCGTGGACGATGGTTCAGACGACCCCGGCGAACACGTCCGGTAATCCACAGCTTTGGTCCGGCTCCGGGCACCTATGTCCTCTCGATCGGTGCCGGAGCGTGCGTCAGATCAGGGTTCCGGAGAGGCTCAGTGCGCTGCAATCCTCGATGAGGACCTTCTGGATGGTTCCGATCAGTCGTTCAGGCTGGTGTGACCTCGGGCAATCGAGGAAGACGATCAGATCCCCGGGGGTCCGCCCGGAAAGCTGGATCGTGGCTCCTGGTTCCTCGAGGGGTACGCCTCCACCCGTCCCAGGCTGAGGTTCGAGGGCCGCCCCCCCCGAGGTGAGGGTCACCTGGCCCGGCAGGGCCTGCACCCGGGAATGCCTCTTCCCGCGGGAACGCTCCTGTTTGCTGACCTGTTCGACCAGAACCTCGGTGGTGCGTCCCACCCAGCGTGCGTGGACCTCCGCGCTGACCTCGGCCTGCACCGCGAGCAGTCGGTTGTTCCTCTGCTTCTTCACCGCAATGGGAACGTCGTCCTCGAATCGTCGCCTGGCGACCGTGCCCGGGCGCTCGGAGTACTTGAAGATGAAGTTGTTCTTGAACGGGACCCGACGAAGAAGGCGGATGGTGTCCTCGAAGTCCTCCTCGGTCTCGGTGGGGAATCCGACGATCACGTCACCGGCGATCGACACATCGGGAATCCGAGCCTGAGCTCGATCGATGAAGTCGAGGTATTGTCCGAGGCTGTAGCCCCGGTTCATGAGCTTCAGGATGCGGTCCGATCCCGATTGCGCGGGCACGTGCAGATAGGGGCAGATCCGCTCGCAGCGGGCGATGACGTCGAGTGCCTCATCCGAGAAATCCCTGGGGTAGCTGGTCACGAAACGCAGCCGTCGGATCTCCGGTACGCGTTCGTGGATCAGCTCCAGCAATTCCGCGAAACTGGTCGTCCTCGAACCGGGCTTCGTGCTCAAGTCGTTGTTTTCAAACGACTTGAGGCCCGGCCCCACCTGGGCAAGCTCCCGCCCCGAGATGGAGACTGCCACGCCGTGGGTGTAGCAGTAGTGGTTGACGGTCTGGCCGAGCAGGGTGATCTCGATGACCCCTCGATCCGCAAGGGTGCGGCATTCCTCGACGATGTCCCCGGGAGGTCGGTGCACCTCGGCGCCACGTGTGTGCGGCACCACGCAGTAGGTGCAGAACTTGTTGCATCCGCGGGTGATCCGGACGTAGGCGCTCCTCCCAGCGGCCCGGGCGCCGGGATCGGGGCTGAAGGCCCGGGACAGGTCGAGCAGCTCCAGGTTGTCCCCGGCGGCCTGAAGGGTGCTCCATCGGCGGGATCGATTCCCCCCCAGGGCCACCCGTTCATCGATCTGGCCCCGGTGGTTCAACTCCGACCCACGGGCCTTGCTGATGTTGTCCAGGAGCAGCGGAAGTCGGTCCAGTTCCCCGGGACCGCACATCAGGTCGACCTCCGGATGTCGCCGGAGCAGGTCGTGGCCGTCCCGCTCAGCCATGCACCCGAGGACCCCCAGGATGATCTCCTCCCCCGCACGCTTGCGGTTGGAAATGACCCCGATCCGGCTCCATGCCTTGTTTTCAGCCTGTTCCCGAACACTGCAGGTGTTGTAGAGCACCACGTCGGCCCCCGCGTCCCGATCGACCAGGCGGTAGCCGAGGCTCTCCAGCTGGCCCTTCACGAGCTCGCTGTCCAGCTCGTTCATCTGGCACCCGAAGGTCTCGAGATACACGGATCTGTGGTTCACCGTCGCTACTCCGATCGATCCATCCTACGAAACGCCTCCATGCAGGGGAACCGTGGACGCGGCCGACCCCCGTATTTCGACCATCGGCCTTCGATCGGCCGATAAGGAGACCAGCATGATTCGAGCCGGACAAGGAGTGGCACTGCTGACGATCGCCCTGCTCGTGGTGGGGGTCCTGATGGTGAACTCCACCGGCCTGGTCGTCGGGTCGACCGCACCACCCATCGACCACGCCACCGTCTTCCTGGGTGCCCCGGCCGTCCACGCGATGCTGGCGGTCGTCGCCCTCGCCGCCGGAGCCTGCTTCCCGGTCCGGCGGCTCGGTGAATCCCGGCGTGGCCTGGCCAGCCTCGCCCCGATGCTCTTCCTCCTCGGGCTCGTCGTCCTGCTCTTCGCCTGGGTCCCCTCGATCGGCCGATCGATGAACGCCTCGAGCCGCTGGGTGGAGCTGTTCGGGGTCCGGTTCCAGGCCAGCGAGCTGATCAAGTGGACGTTGCCCGTCCTGCTCGCCTGGTGGGCCACCCGGCCCGGCGTCGACCTCCGGAGGTTCTGGAAGGTCCTCCTGCCCATGCTCCTCCTGGTGGGGCTGGTCGGGGTGACCATCGCCATCGAGGACCTTGGTACCGCGTTCCTCGTCGTCTGCGTGGCCCTTTTGGTCCTCATCGCCGCCGGAGCCCGACTCGTGCACCTGCTGCTCCTGGCGCCCCTGGGACTGCTCGGGCTGGCCGCCGGCGTGCTGGCCGAACCCTATCGCGTCCAGAGGCTCATCACCTTCCTCGATCCCTATGCCGATCCGGAACGTTCTGGCTGGCACATCATCCAGTCCCTGCGGGCGATCTCCGGTGGGGGCCTCTTCGGCCGGGGACTCGGGGCTGGCGAACAGAAGTTCGACCTCGTCTCCGACACCACGGACTTCATCTTCTCGATCATCTGCGAGGAACTCGGTCTTCTCGGGGCGGGACTCGTGATCGCCGCCTTCGCCTCCCTGATCTGGTGCGGGCTCTCCATCGTGACCCGACCGTCGGTGGTGTGCCCGGGGAACGACGATGGCGGGGAGGACCCCGATCGCTTCCTGCGCCTGCTCGGTTTCGGAATCCTCTTCACGGTCGGCGGCCAGGCCCTGTTCAACCTCATGGTCGCCACCGCCCTGATCCCCACGAAGGGAATCGCCCTGCCCCTGGTCAGCCGAGGCGGGACGGGCTGGATCCTGACCTCGCTCTTCCTCGGGCTGTTGATCTCGATCGATCGAACCCTCTCGGCCCCCGCTCCGGCCCGAGGCGGTCATTCCGCTCCCCGGGGGACCGATCCAGGCCTCCTCCCCCGGACCGTCGGCCAATGACCACGTCCGTCATCCTTGCCGGTGGGGGGTCGGGCGGACACCTCAGTCCGGGACTGGCGGTGGCGGAACGCCTCCAGTCGCTCTCACCGGAGACTCCGGTGCATTTCGCCTGTTCGGACCGGCCCATCGACCGGCTGATGCTGGAGTTCGCTGGCGCCGCCTTCACGCCAATCAGCTCCGCCCCCTTCTCGATCAGGCCGGTCGGACTGGTCCGGTTCCTCCGCGGGCTCGCCCGCGGCACGCGTGAGTCCGCCGACGTGCTGCGGAGCCACCATGCCGGCGTGGTGCTCGCGTTGGGCGGCTTCGTGAGCGCCCCGGTCGTCCGGGCGGCTCGGTCCCTCGGCACCCCGGCCTTCCTGCTCAACCTGGACGTGGTTCCGGGTCGCGCCAACCAGTGGGTGGCCAGGCGAGCGCAGCGGGTCTACACCGCGCTGCCGCTCGGCGCGGGGCAGGACCTCCCCAACCTCGCGGGGCAGGTGGACTTCCCGATCAGGCGGGCCGCCATCGCCCCCGCGGATCCGGCAACCTGCCGCGAGCGGCTGGGGCTCGTCCCCGAGAAACCCACCCTGCTGGTCACCGGGGCCTCTCAGGGTGCCTCCTCGCTCAACCGGCTGATGATGCGCTTCGTGGCGGTGAGTCCGGGCGCACTGGAAGGGTGGCAGGTCCTCCACCTCAGCGGGCCCGCCGATCGCTCCGCCCTCGAGGACGCCTACCGCACCGCAGGGATCGATTCGGTGGTACTGGAGTTCATCGACCAGATGGGCCTTGCCTGGGGGGCCGCGGAACTCGCGGTGTCCAGGGCCGGCGCGAACTCGGTCGCCGAGGTGGCGCTCAACCGCGTCCCGGCCATCTTCGCGCCGTACCCATGGCACAAGGACCTGCACCAGGAGCACAACGCGCGGCCGCTGGTCGAGGCGGGATCCGCCCGGCTCGAGCGGGACCTCGTCGACCCGGATGAGAACCTGTCGACGATCGGTCGAGGCCTGCGGGAGCTGCTGCTGGACCCCGCGGCACGAAACCGGATGCGGGACGCCTCCGGCGCCCTGCAGTCCTCGGACGGCGCGAGCCAGGTCGCCGAACTCCTGCTCTCGGCCCTCGCCCGACGGGGCTGACCGACGTTCAGCTGCAGTTCGCGAGCCAGGCGGCCAGCAGATCGACGGACGCCTCGAGGTCACCCTTGTGCGCGGATTCGGTCACGGTGTGGATGTACCGGGTGCCGCAGGTCAGGGCGACGCACCGCGCCCCCCGCCCCGACTTCTGGATCGCGGCTCCGTCCTGCCCGCCCAGCGGGAGGATCGCCCGCTGGTAGGGGATCTTGTACTTGCGGGCGGTGGCGCAGAAGTCGTCGACCAGTTCGTGCTGGGAGATCATCGAGCCATCCTGCACGAGGACGGCGGTTCCGTCCCCCCGGCGGGTGACCCGCTGGTCCGAGGGGATACCCGGGGTGTCGCAGCAGAGGGTGACGTCCAGCCCGATGCCGATGTCCGCCTGCACCTGGTTGGCCGCGACCTGGGCACCTCGGAGCCCGACCTCCTCCTGGGTGGTGAAGGCCACCACGATCTCGCATTCGTGGGTGCCCAGGACCCCCCGTGCCTTCTCGATCTTCCTGATCGCCTCGATGGCCATGTAGCAGGCGATGCGATTGTCCAGGGCCTTGGAGACCACCGCCTCCGGTTGCTCGATGAACGGTTCGTGCATCACCACGAAGTCCCCGATCCGGACCTTCTTCGAGACCTCCTTGGCGGGCATCCCGAGGTCGATGAAGAACTCGTTGATCGCCGGGACCTTCTTGCGGTCCTCCGGGGTCGCGATGTGCACGGGTCGACCCCCGGGGTTCATGGCGCCCAGGAAGTCCCCCTTCGAGGTGCACACCATCACCCGACGCGAGAACAGGTTCCGGGGATCGAATCCACCCGCCGGGTTCACCCAGAGGTGGCCGGATTCATCGATGTGGCGCACGTAGAAGCCGATCTCGTCCATGTGCGCGGCGATCAGGACGCGCCTTGGCTTGCGGCTCCCGGCCTTCTTCTTCGTCGGCTTCCGGGTGCAGATCAGCGAGCCCATGGCGTCCGTGGTGGTGGCATCGAAGAGTCCCTTGACCTCCTTCTTGATCAGGGCGCGAACCCGCTCCTCCCGTCCGGGGATTCCTGGTACTTCGCAGAGTCGCTTGAGCAGATCGAGGTCGAGGGACATGGGTATCTCCACGGGTTTGAAATTGCCGCCCGGTCCGCTGGACGGGGGTGAAACAGTCTAGAATAGCCGCCACGCACCGCCAGAGGACAGCCATGACCCGCTTTGATTCCCCACTACGCGTCCAGCACGAGGAATGGTCCGCCCAGCAGACCCGCCTGCTCGAGGAGCGCCTCCGGGAGGCTCCGGAGGGGGCCACGGCCCCGCCGGTCGCCCCCCAGAGGTTCGAGGTGAACTACCTGCCCTACGGACCCGAGGGGGAATCGGGCGCCAGCTGCGAGATCGTCTCGAGCTACGGTCCGGTCGAGCTGGAGTACGCGAGCATTCGTCGACACTGCGGCCTCCTCGACGCCTCCCACCGCACCCTCATCCAGCTGACCGGTTCCGAGCGACTCGACTTCCTGGACCGGATGCTCACGCAGAAGATCGCGGACCTCGCGCCCGGGTCGGTCACCCGGTCGTTCTGGCTGAACCGGAAGGGGAGGATCGTCGCCGACCTGCTCGTCGCCAACCTCGAGGACCGGACCATCCTCGAGATGGACGTGCATGCCGCCGAAACCACCTTCACCTCGCTCGACGCCTTCCTCTTCACCGAGGACGTCGAGATGAAACTGCTCCAGAGTTCGCACCTCGAACTCCAGCTCCACGGCCCCCAGGCGCTGGTGGTGCTGGCCGAACTCGTCGAGACCGGTGAACCGCCCGGACCCCGGGGCGCCTCCCTGGTCACCCTGTGCGGGCACGAGGTGGTGCTCATCCGGACCGACGAGACGGGGGAACTCGGACTGGATGTGATCTGCGAGCGATCCGCCGCGGTCGATGTCTGGAACCGCCTCCTCTCGTGGACCGCCCCGGGACACAAGCGCGGCGTTCGCCCGATCGGCTGGGAGGCCTACAACGTGGGGCGGGTCGAGGGCGGCACGCCGCTGTTCAACATCGACTTCGGCAGCGATTCCCTGCCCCACGAGACGGGGCTCGTGGACGAGCGCGTCCACTTCAGCAAGGGCTGCTACCTGGGGCAGGAGGTGGTGGCGCGGATGCACAACCTCGGCCAGCCCAAGCAGATCCTCCGGGCCATCGACTTCGACAACGACCGACTGCCCGTCTCGGGAACCCAGGTCTTCGCCTCGCTGCCGGGCGCGGACGGCACCCCGCAGATGGGGCCCGAGGTCGGGATGGTCACCAGCAGCACCATCTCCCCATTGCTGGGGGCCGTGCCGGTCGCCTTCGCGATGCTGCGGTACGACTACGCCGAGGAATCCTCCCAGCTGTACGTCGCGGCCGAGGGACAGCCAGGCCTGGCCACGGTGCGCCCGGGGCTCAGCTTCATCCCCGGGAAGACCCCATGAACGGAACGACCTTCCGAAGTTCGATGGTCCCGTCGAACCCCGGCCCCGGGGATGCCGGCTTCGCCTTCACCCCCGAGGTGGGACTGCTGCTCCTGGGGATCCTCGCGACGGTGCTGGTCGCCGGGATCTTCATCTGGCTGCTGCGGGGGATGATCCGGGAGGACGCCCGGGAGCAACGGGCCGATGACGACCGTCCCGAGGGTGGATCCCGATGAGTCACCCGAGTGGTGAGCAGGTCCGGGTGTGCGAGGTCGGCCCCCGTGACGGCCTCCAGAACGAACCCGCACGGCTCGACCTCGCGGACAAGATCGACTTCGTGAACGGACTCTCCGCATGCGGCTTCGCGGAGATCGAGGTGGGAAGCTTCGTGCGTCCCGACCGCGTCCCCCAGCTGGCGGACACGCTGGAGGTCTTCAACGGTATCGACCGCAGGCCGGGGATCACCTACTCCGCGCTGGTGCCGAACCTTCGAGGGCTGGACCGGGCGCTCGAGGCCGGGGTCGACAAGATCGCGGTGTTCACCTCCGCGAGCGAGGGATTCGCCGAGGCCAACATCGGCTGCTCCATCCAGCGATCCCTGGAACGCTTCGCGGAGGTCGTGGCGGGCGCCGCCCGCGCGGGGCTGCCGGTGCGTGGCTACGTGAGCTGCGTGATCAGCTGCCCCTACGACGGGCCGACCCCCGTCGAGGCCGTGCGTTCGGTCTGCGAGCGGCTTGTGGCGCTCGGGGTCGACGAACTGGACCTCGGCGACACCATCGGGACCGCGACCCCGGAGAACGTCACCCGCCTCTACGAAGGCCTGGGCCCGGACCTCGAACCCTCGCGCACGGTGCTCCACCTCCACGACACCAACGGCGAGGCGCTGGCCTGCGCGGGCCGTGCCCTCGACCTCGGCGTTCGTTCGTTCGACGCCGCCTGTGGGGGCCTGGGTGGGTGTCCGTACGCCCCCGGGGCCTCCGGGAACCTCGCCACGGAGGCGCTGGCCCGATTGATCGAGGAGCGTGGTTTCGCCAGCGGGCTCGATCGGACCGCGATCCAGGTCCTCGGGCAGCGAATGCGTCGACTTCTGGGTCCCGGTGGCGAGGGGGACGTCGAGCCACCCACCTGCCCGGCCTAGCCTCCGGTCGAGCGCTCGGGAAGGCCCCAGCGTCCGCTGATCAGCTCCGAATCCCGGATCTCGGCCTCGTAGATCGTCCGTTCGACCTCGGCGGTCCACCGTCCCTCGCGTCGGCGCACGGGCACCACTCGGAGCCGATGCCCCTCCAGCACGACCGCCCGTGGCCGCGCCGGGGACTGGAACGCACCGGTGTTGATCACCGTCGGTCGGGCCCCGAGTGAGACCTGGGCCCGGTGGGTGTGGCCGACCACCAGGATTTCGGCCTTCGGGAAGAAGCTGCTCGCGAAGTCCCTGGCCAGCCGATTGGCACGTCGCCAGTAGTCGAGGATGTGAATGATCGCCCGAGGTTTCACGAGGATCGAGAGGGGGGTGCTGAACGTCGGGCACTCCGACTCGAGCGTCCACTCCGCCATGGCGGCGGCCCGTGCGGCGTCGAAACGGTCCTCGACGGTTTCGATCTCGTTGCCCTGAGCGTCCCTGGCCTCCAGCCATGCCTGCTCCAGCAGGGCGGCATGCCTCGACCAGGGTGCGATCCTGGAGGTGAAGGCGTCCCCGTGCGTGACGATGACCCGATTCTCCGCGAACCCCAGTGCACGAAGGGGGGTGATCTCCGGGTCGTGGTTGCCACCCAGGAGCTCGAGTTCGGTTCCCAGCGCCTCGGCATCCGCCTTCAGCTCGCCCAGGTGACGTCGCGATTCCGCGGCCAGTCCCGGGTGGTGAAGCTCCGCGAGATCCCCGTTGACCACGAGGCGATCGCACTGCTCGAGCAGCGCCGCGAGTGGCCTGCTGGCGTCCATCCTCCCCCTGGGGAGGTGCACGTCCGAGATGATCAAGGTGCGACCCATCGAGGGTTCCTTCGGCCTTCACGGGCCCGGGGCTTCACCCTTCAGGCCTGGTCGGAGTCGGAATCGGCCTCGTCCTCGGTCTTCGGACCGAAGGTGATGACGTTCTTCCCCGATCGCTTGCTCCTGAGCGCGAGGCGGTCCGCCGCGGTCAGGAGCTCCCTCGTGGTGCGTCCATCCCACGGGTACGTCACCAGCCCCGCGGAGATCGAGAGGGTCTCCTTCGCGTCCACCCCGATCTGGGGCAGCCGCAGGCTTCCGACCTGCTGCTGGAACCGTTCGGCGATCTTCTCGATCGAGTCCGGCGGCTGCGAGCCCCGCGACCTGGGTCCCGAGCGATCCGCGAACACCACCACGAACTCGTCCCCCCCGACACGGAACACGTGGTCGCCCCGGCGAATGACCGACCTCAGCAGCCGGACCGTCTCTCGGAGCACGTGGTCCCCTGCCTCGTGCCCGAACCGGTCGTTGTACCGCTTGAAGTCGTCGATGTCGAAGCACATCACCGTCACCGCCGCCAGCTCCTCCCGGGCCGCCTCCAGCACCGTGTCGAGGATCTGCTCGAGCGCACGACGGTTGCCGGCGCCCGTCAGGTGGTCGGTCCAGGCCATCTGCTCGAGTTGCTCGAACTGCCCGCCCAGCTGGATCCAGTGCGACAGCCACTCCACCCACGTCTGCAGCCTCGGTCGGTCCTCGGGTCGTTCGTGGACCAGGTGCCCCAGCAGCCGTTCGCCGGAGGGGATCGGCAGGGCCAGTCCCGCACGGACCGCCTCGGCCAGGGGCCCGGAGGCCTCGCCACCCGAAGGCTCGTCCGGGAGGAAGCACAACCCGTTCGCTCCCAGTTCAACCTGGAGGATGTCCAGGGCGCACTCCACCACGTCGCCCCCGGACATCAGCGTCCTGACCAGTCGCACGTCACGCTCGCCGGGCCTTCCGTCGGGACCTGGCGCCCTCACTCCGCGCCCCGAGGTGCCGATCGGGGACCCGGTCGCTCCGTGTTCCCGGGCCTTGCGCAGCACCCGTTCGACCTCCGAGCGATCCTCGGGCGGGGGCACCGCCGCTCGGCCCCGGGGTGGCTCGACCCCGTCCTCGGGATCCGGGGCCTCCGGCCCCGCATCGGCCTGCTCCCGGGACTCCTCGGGAGTCGGGCTGCCGACCATCCGGCCGAGCTCCTCGACGTCGAGTGGAGCCTCGAGGACCCCCGCGAAGCCGTTGGCGATCGCTCCGCTTCGATCCTCCTGCAGCGCCTCGAGGTCCCGGTCCTCGAGGATCATGACCAGTCGGACCGCGGGATCCATGGTCCGGAAGGCGTTCACCACGTCACGTCGGGCGAACGCGGGGCATTCACCGAGGATCACCGCGGAGATCGGCGACTCCAACGGGACCGTCCCCGTGAGGTGGATCGCATCGAGCAAGGAGTCGACGGTCCTGAGCCCGTCCCGTCCCAGCCTTTGCTGGACGGATCGCACCACGTCATCGCTCAGCCCCTCCCTGATCAGGAGTGGTGCCGCGCGCTGCAGACGAGGGTTGCGGTCGATGGCGGTCATTCCCTGGCTTCCTCGGGCCCGTCCCGTTCCGGCACGGGTCCATGCTGCTGTCCCGGATCGTCATCCCTGAGCATTTCGAGCTCCTCAGAGGTTAGTTCCGCACGCGCGCGCCCCGGGTTCGATTCTTCAGGGTTTTTCCGGGTGGTTTCCCCGGGCTCCCCGGCTTCATCGGCCGTGCGGTCTGCCTCGGTGGAGGACGGGGCGTCCTCCTCTCCGGGCCCGTAGCCACCGGCGAGGCGCAGGGTCCCATAGCCGGAGGTCCCGGCTCCCGGGTCCGGAGTCTCATCCGGGTCGGCCTGCCGTCCCGCCGGGGACGATGCATCCGCCCCGGTGGTGGGGGGTGGGGTTCCGACCTCGAGTACCAGTCCCTCGCCGCTGACGTTCCAGAGCGAGACCGTGGGAAGCCGCTTCCTCAGGAAGGCGAGCAGCTCCGGGATTCCCGATTCCGGGTCGTCGGCCCATTCAAGGTCGCTGTACACGAACGCCACCCGGTTGTCCGGTTCGAGTCCAAGGGTGATTCGTGGTCGTTCGCTCCTGACGACCACGCACACCGCAGCCAGGGCGTTGAGGGTGTCACGGACCTCCTCGACCGAATGCCAGAGACCCTTGAGGGTCTCGGTCAGCTCCTCGGGACACGGGGCGTTCCGCCGTCTCAGCAGGACGATCCGGTTCACTCCTCGCGCCCTCAGAATGGATCTGAAGGTACGACTGGTCACGGTCACCTCTCCGGATCGATCCTAACACGCAAAGTTTGACATGCACCAATCCAATCGGAGCTGCAGGAACTTCCCGGTGGCCGGTTGGTTTTCGGACTCAGGACGAACGGGTTTGTCGCCGTCCCGTGGAGGTATCGGAGCAAGCCTCGACCAGACCCCTGAAGAGCCCGGGCCCCAGCGTCGCGTCGCTGGTCCGTTCCGGATGCCACTGGACCCCCACCCGGAAGGGATGCCCGGGGTCACGCACGCCCTCGATCACCCGGTCCTCCGCGGCGGCGACCACTTCCAGGGTCCCGGGGTCCGTGACCGCCTGTCGGTGATGGCTGTGGACGGGGCCGCGTCCCAGGTCGCCCGTCACCTCGTGCTGGGTACCACCCCAGTGCAGGTCGGCCGACTCCAGCGTCTCCGGGAGGTGCTGGTCGAGCGTTCCTCCCGCATGAAGGGCCAGGTACTGCATGCCGAGGCAGACGGCCAGGAGCGGGTGCGGCCGCCGTGCCAGCGCATCGAGCAGCGCGAGTTCGAATTCCTGTCGCCGGGGATCCACCGGCTTCGCCTTGGGATGGGTGGGCTGGCCGAAGACCTCCATGAGGGGGTCGTCCCCGCCACTGGTGACGATCCCGTCGCAGATGGACAGGTACTCAGGGATCATCGGGGTGACCGGAGGCAGCAGGATGGGGGCCGCGCCGGCCTCGACCACCGCGGTCGCGTATTCCGATCTGCACCGGTGCTGTCCGGCCTCGACGTGCACCGAGATACCGATGACGGGTCGCCGCGCATGCGCGAGGCGCTCGGTCATCCTTGACGCGTCTTCCGGCTGAAGTCGACCTTGACGGTCCTCGCCGGCTCCTCCTCGGTCTCCCACGGACGTGCCAGCTTGAAGATCGCGTTGTCCGATCCATCACCGGGATTCAGCTTGAGAATGTAGGTGGCCTGCATCGGCCCGCCGGTCCGACCATCCTCGCTCATGCTCCTGGTGGAGGTGTTCACCAGGCTGAGTCCGTCCGAATGCGAGGCGAGCGCCCACGAGTACCCGGTGCCGGCCTGAAACGGGAGCGTCACCTCCACCTGTGCGCCGACGGGTACCTGCAACGAATAGGTGTCCTCGTCCGCGGAAGTCCCGGGCCCGGATCCGGAGCCTGCCGCGGGGATGGTCAGGACCACCATCCCGCTCGATTGATCCGGAAGCTCGTGGCCATGGGACGGGGTCTCCGTCGTGGTGGTCGGCGTGCTCCCGCAGCCCGCGAGCGCAGCCGTGAGTGAGAGTGCGAGCACGGTCTCGGTCAGCTTCCTTGGCATGGGTGGTTCCTCTTCTGAATGCATTCAAGCGGCCATAGGGCCCCTTGCGGTCCTGCCCCGGCACCGGACGGATTGCGCCGGGAGCCCCTTCAGGATACCCTCTCTGGCTCGGTTACCGGCGGGCGCGCGCCCGGCGGAGGCCCGATCAGGGTCTTCCAGGACTGAATCCCCATCGAGGTTACACCCAATGTCCCAGTTTCACAGCCCCGCTCCCCAGGTCCAGCTCAAGATGAAGACCGGTTCAGACGGCCGCTTCTACGTCGACTACAAGGACGTGGACATGCTTCGCCGGATGATGACCCCCAATGGGAAGATCTACTCCCGGAAGCGTCTTGGCACGTCCGCCCGGGAGCAGCGAATCCTCGGGAAGGCGATCAAGCGGGCCCGCTTCATGGCCCTGCTGCCCTACACCAGCGCCACGCTCTGACCGCAGGGGCCCCCGCGGCGAATCCATCCCACATCGATCCCACATCGACCGACCTCGATCGAGGATCCCGGCCGCTCAGGTTCGTCCAGCGAAGCCGGACCAGATTCCGCGCACCATGCTGGGGATCCGCTGCACCACCAGGAAGCCCCGCAGCCTCCTCAGGGACTCGGATTCGGGACATCGCTCCAGCGCACGCCTGAGCCGGAGGCGAGCCAGCCTCAGCTGCCCCCCGCGAATGGCGGAGAGCACGAGGTTCTCGTGGACTCGCGGATCCACGGGGTCCAGTCTGCGCAGAGTCCTCGACAGCCGGTCCCCACCCCGGCGGTCGCCACCGTCGAACCGGGCAAAGGCCGCCCGCCTCAGCAGCTCGAACTGCATCGGATGTCGCTCGAGGGCCTCGTCCAGGTGGTCCCTGGCCACGCCAGGGAGCCCGGCGGAGATGAGCAGGTCCGCCAGCCTGACGTCCTCCTCGAGTGCGACCTCCGGGGCGTGGCTCTCGACGTGTTCCAGCAGCGCTCGCTGCGCCTCGCGGGTCCTCCGGAGTGCAAGCAGGGCCTGGGCCATCGGCAGCAGGACCGAATGTCCCTCCGGTTCGAGGCTGCGAACGAGTTCGTATTCCTGGACCGCGAGGTCGTTCCGTCCGAGGCGATAGAGGGTGTCCCCGAGACGCCGGTGGGCCTGGACGTCGGCGGGGTTGAGCTCGATGACCCGGCGGAACTTCTCCTCGGCCTCCCTCAGCCTCCCGAGCTTCAGGAGCAGGCCCCCGAACTCGAGGATCGTCTCCACCGATCCGGGATTCTCCCGGAGCTCCTGCAGGTACATCCTGATCGCCCGATGGGATCGCCCGTTGGCGGCCAGTGCGGCGGCCAGCCGGGCACGGACCCTCGGCAGGCTCGGTTCCTGTCGAAGCGACTCCCTGAAGCACCAGATCGCCTTCTTCAGCTCACCGGTCTCCAGGAGGCTCTCACCCATCACGAAGAGGCAGTTCGGGTATTCGGTCAGGTACTGCTGGGCGAGGAAGTAGACGTTCCGGGCCTCCTCGCGGCGGCCCATCCGGGCCAGCGTGTCGATGTGACTCGCCCAGGCCTCCTCGCATTCGGGGAGTTCGCGGCATGCGCGTTCCAGGAGCACCAGTGAATCCTCGAGGTGGCCGCTCTTCGACAGGGCGACGCCCGCCGCGGCCGTGATCTCGACCTCCTCGGGAAGTGACTTCGAGGCCTCGAGGTACCAGTACACGGCCTCCTCGGTGCGTCCCGCCGCATCGAGGATCAGCGCGAGGTTGAACTGCCAGTCCCCACGGTCGGGCGTGACCTCGAGGGCGCTTCTCAGGAAGTCCTCGGCTTCCTCAAGACGACCGCGCCGGAAGAGCTCCAGTGCTCGGTCGACGTGTTCCTCGGGACTGTTCCAGTCGGTCATGTTCCGCTCCGGATCGGGTTCCACTCTTGATTGTCTTGTTCCTGACCGCCTCTGCAAGGGGGATCGGGCCTGAATCCTCATCCTTGTGGCAAACAGTGAAGCGAGCGGGGTCGGGGGAGGTGCCTTGCGCGGAATCGTTCCCACAACGTCCGATCGATTTGCACGTTTTGGATCATCCGGTTCCGGGGCCCGCTCGATTCAGTAGACCTCCAGCATGCAGCGATGCGTCGGCCGCACGTACTTCCGGATCGAGTGGCTGTCCCACTCGGCGGGAGCGACCTCTGCGTAGTCGGGCTTGACCTTGAGGTAGGCGTCCCCGAGACCGCGCTCGGCCATCATCTTGAACACACCCAGCTGCATGCCGGCCAGGCCGCACATGTAGACCAGGGTGCGATCGCTCGAGAGCAGGTCCTCGTGCAGGTGTATCTGCCGATCCAGGTAGTGGTGGATGTACCCTCCCGGTTCCCCATCGGGCTGGATCTCGCGACTCACCACGGTGTGGTAGTGGAAGTTCGGGAAGCTCGATGCGAGCTCCCGGAAGAAGTCGTCGTAGAGGAGGTCCGTCGTGTACGGGACGCCCATCACCAGGTGGATGTCGCTCTTGCTCGGGGTGGGAGCTTCCAAAAGCTCCTTGATCATGCCTCGGAACGGGGCGATCCCGGTCCCGGTTGCCAGCAGCAGGTAGTCGTGGCGCTCGGGTTCCTCGGGAAGGAGGAATCGCTTGCCCGCGGGGCCGGTGACCATGACCTCGTCGCCCTCCTGCAGGTTGCAGAGGTAGTTGCTGCAGCTGCCGGCGAACAGCTGGTGCTTGAGCTCCCGATCGGGATGGTCGGGATCGGTCCCCTTCATGTCGATCTCCTCGAGGACCCGCTTGCAGGTGGTGGACAGGACCCGGCCGGCTCCGTCCTCCCCGTTGCTGGGGGCCGAGATCGAGTAGAGCCTGACCTTCTCGGGGCGTCCCTTCGAATCGATTCCCGGCGGGACCACCCCGAACGCCTGGCCTGCCCTGAAGCCTCCCTCGAGGGGGGTGCCTCCGACGTCGATCGAGATGTGCCTGACGAAGCTTGCACTCTTGCCCCGGGTGCAGGGGGTGTTCTCTACGACCCGGCCCGTCACCGGTCCGGTGGGAGGCACGAGGTGCATGTCAACGTCGGGAAGAACTGGGTCGAGTCCGCGGGTGGGTGTGTTCGCTTGCATTGCGGGATGGTAGCAGGCCCCCGGGTCCGGGACTACTCGCCCCGCTCCCTCGATCGCCGACCGACCCGTCCGGATCAGTCGTAGGCGGCGGTCACGGTGGGGAGGCTGACCGTTTCGAGCTTCAGATTGGTCTGGATCCTGAAGTTCGACTCGGTCCGGTGCCGCTCCGCGAAGAAGAAGCTCAGCTGGTAGATCTTCCCGTCCTCGAGGCCCAGTCGGTCCAGCTCGACCGACTGCTCGATGGCCCCGTGGACCCCCCCGACGTCGATCACCAGCCGACCGTCGATGAACACCCAGACGTCGTCGTCCCCCCTGAACGTGAACACCTGCGCGCCCGACTGCTCGTAGGTGAACTCCGTGTGCAGCTCGAAGGTGAAGTGGAAGTTGCGATCGGGTGCGTTCCCATGCGCCATGGAGTTGCCGAGGAGCTGGTTCTCGATGGGAAAGAAACCACCAACCTCCCGGCACCACTCCGACTCGTCGCTGTCGAACACGAACGAGCCGTCGGGCTGCCGCTCCAGCTCCAGTTCGAGGGTCCGTGACATGTTGGTCCCCAGGACGTCGTTGAACCACATGTCGAAGCTCTCCCGGGAGGTGATGCCACCGCTGTCTCGGCCCCCGAGGAGTCCCATGCGGTCCCCACGCTGCTCGTCGTAGATGGTCCAGCAGATCGGGTCCCCGTTCGAATTCTCGAATTGCTGCCTGAGCTTGCGACCTCCTCCATCGAACACCGGCTTGTTGTCCTCGCCCAGCTGCCGGTTGATGTTCATCGCGTACTGGCCGAACCCGCTGTCGGGCTGGCGCTCGAAGTCGGGGTGCCCCCCCTCGGCCCCGCGCTCCTCGAAGTCACGGACCACCCCGGTCAGGACGAGCAGGGTCTGTTCCCCGGTCCCCTCCTCCGGCCCGCCCGGGGAGCCGGCACCCGGGGTCGAGGCCCCGGCCGTCATGCCGAGGGTCGCTGTGCAGAGAGCTGTCTTCCAGTAGGGTCGCATGGGTTCCTCCGCTGATACGTCCGCCTGCCGGTAGGACCGTACGATCCGATCCCCCGGGCACCAAGGGACCGGTGAGGGCATTCGGCCGCGCGGTCCACGCCTGTCCGGGACGTATCGATCGTGACGGCAGAACATCCCGGTTGCGGGTACGGTATGAACCACAGGACGTACCCCGGGCCACCAGCCCGGGCACAGGAACGGACAGCCAGCAAGGACGAGGCTCTTCATGGATACATTCGTAATCGAGGGTGGTGCGCGGCTTTCGGGCAGGCTGCAGGTCGATGGATCGAAGAACGCCGCACTGCCGCTGATGGCCGCCTCCCTGCTCGCCGACGACGTCCTGGTGCTGAGAAACATCCCCGAACTGAGCGACGTGCGCAGCATGAAGGCCTTGCTCCAGCAGCTCGGCGTCGACCAGGAGGAGCGATCCGACGGCTCGTGGAAGACCCAGGTCAGGGATCCCACGCTCTGCCATGCCAAGTACGACGTGGTCAGCACCATGCGGGCCTCGATCTGCGTGCTCGGCCCGATGGTCGCTCGCAGACACTACGCCCGCGTGTCGATGCCGGGGGGGTGTGCCTTCGGCCATCGTCCCATCGACCTGCACCTCCGCGGACTTGAGGCGCTCGGGGCGAAGGTCCGCCTCGAGAACGGTGACATCATCGCCGAGGCGGATCGCCTTCGAGGTGCGACCATCTTCATGGGCGGCCCCTTCGGCTCGACCGTGACCGGCACCGCCAACATCCTCTCCGCCGCGGTCCTCGCCGAGGGCACCACCGTCATCGAATCGGCAGCGTGTGAACCGGAGATCGTGGACCTCGCGAACCTGCTCAACTCCATGGGCGCCCGGATCGAGGGGGCCGGCTCCCCGAGGCTGGTCGTGGAAGGCGTCGAGTCGCTCGGTGGCGCCGACCACAGCGTGATGCCCGACCGGATCGTCGCCGGGACCTGGGCGGTCGCCGCGGCCGCGACCAACGGCGAGGTCGTCCTGGAGCGTTTTCCCTGGGACTCCCTGCTCGCGATGATGGACGTCCTGCGGCAGATCGGAGTACGGATCGAGCGACTCGACGACGGTCCGGACTGCGCGCGGGAGGCGACCGTCCGCGTCACCAGCGAACGCCACCTGAGTCCCGCGGTGATCACCACCCAGCCGCATCCCGGCTTCCCCACCGACCTCCAGGCCCAGTTCATGGCCCTGCTGTGCCTCGCTGAAGGCAACAGCGTGATCACCGAGAAGATCTACCCGGAACGGTTCATGCACGTCGCGGAACTCTCCAGGATGGGTGGGCTCTTCACCCGCCAGGGACCCACCGTCGTCGTGCAGGGGGTGAAATCCCTGATCGGCGCCCCGGTCATGGCCAGCGACCTGAGGGCGTCCGCCTGCCTCGTGATCGCCGCGCTGGCCGCGAAGGGCCAGACCACCATCAACCGGGTCTACCACCTCGATCGGGGATACGTGCGGATGGAGGAGCGTCTCAGCCAGCTTGGAGCCAACATCCAGCGGGTCAAGGCGACTCCCCCGAATGCCGTGCCCGAGGTCCGGGAGTCGACGAAGTCAGCTCCCGAGATCGAGATCATCGGCACGTCGCCTGCGGCGGCCGACCTCGTGAAGACCGATCGCTGAAGCCACCGCCACGTTCAGGGAGCGTGCCGGGTCGGCCTCGATGCCCGGTATCCGGAGGACCTGGTCACAGAGCTCCAGGGTCGCCTCCTGGAGCCCGCTTCCTTCCGCACCCACCAGCAGCACGCATCGGTCCGCGTAGTCCATCCGCTCGATGTCCGAGGCGTCCGACCCGTTCTCGAGACCGAACACCCTGAATCCATGATCCCGGCGAAGGAGGTCGATGCTCTCCGGCCACGGGTCGCACGTGGCCCACGGGACCTGGAAGACCCGCCCGGTCGAGATCCTGATCGACTTCCTCAGCAGGGGATCGGAACAGTCCGGCGACAGCAGCACCCCCTCCGCGCCGAGGCACGAGGCGTTCCTGAACAGGGCGCCCATGTTGTCGACGTGCACCACCCCCTCGGCCGCGAGGATCGTCACCCGCCTGCGTGTCAGCAGCGACGCCAACGGTTCGAGCCCCCCGAGGACCTGCCCGCGACTGCCGAGGGCGAGTGCCCCTCCGTGGAATCCGTAGCCGCTGATCTCCCTGAGCGCCCCGGGCTCCGCCACGTAGACCGGGACCTCCGTTCCAAGCTCCTCGAGCCGGGCACGGAGACGACCCGCGACCTCCGGTTCGACGAGGACCGACTCGGGTCGCCACCTGCTCTCGAGGAATCTGGCGAGGACCCGTTCCGATTCCACGGTGAAGAGCCTTCTCGCCCCCCGCAGGTCCGCGTCACGGAGTTCCCGGTAGTCAGCGAGCCGATCGTCCCCGGGGTCAGCGATCCTGATCATCGGCGCGGTCATCCTGCG
>MDTG01419310.1_pt1 | contig 24330 bp, 17 predicted proteins | sample 811421 | NCBI WGS metagenome assembly MDTG01 (sample SAMN05326645, study PRJNA326480) | marine metagenome | isolation source: seawater | place: Pacific Ocean: South East | collected 2011
GATAATGGTACAAAGTTCTCATTAACAAAGTAGTTGTAATTTTTAAATTTTAGAATATTATTTTCACCAAGTTCAATTCCTGCAATAAAATCAAAATATTGGAAACCATCCTCGTCAAGCAATTTAAGATTATTTTTTTTATATTCATTTTTAATATATTGCGCAGCTAAAGCATCTCCATTTGTTCCAGGGAATCTACCTTCTAGTTTATCAGAGGCAAGATATTTTACGTGCTGAAATAATTTATTTTGATTAAATAGAGTAAGATTTTTTGTACAGGAACTTAATAGTAAAATTGCACAAATTAAGATAATTTTATAAAAAGGTATAAATAATTTAAATTTCATATAGAGACTTTATGCTTTATAGATAATTTAATAAAAATAAAATAATGTTCAAAAAATATAAATTCGACTTTTCGAATATATATTCGAATTATTAAATTTATAACGTGATTAAATTAATAATAATAACATTTATTTCTTTTTTAAATGCTTTTACATTTCAAGGCAGAGTTATTGATGAATACGCTAAACCTATAAAATCTGCCAATGTAGAGATAATAAATAGTAAACTTGGTTCTTCAACAGATAATGATGGTCAATTTTTAATTAAAAACGTACCATTTTCAAAATTTAAAATTAAAATATCCCATATTGGATATGAAGACTATGACATAAAGATTGATTTAACATCAGGTAAAATTGAATATTCCTTCAAATTGAATGAAAAAATAGAAAATTTTAATGAAATCGTAGTTACGGGTCAGCGAAGAAAAGTTTACATAAAAGATTCACCTATTCTCACACGTGTTATCAACAGAAAAGATATTGAGAATTCTTCATACAACAATGTAAAAGAAATTTTAGAAATGACTGTACCTAATATTCAAAATGTAATTTCTAGTCACGCTGGAATTAGTAATAATAATGTGAAAATTCAAGGCTTAGATAACAAGTACATATTGTTTATGATTGATGGTGCAAAGGTATCTGGTGAATTTGCAGGTAATCTAGACTTCAATATGCTTGATTTATCTAATGTGGAAAGGATAGAAATAGTTGATGGAGGTATGTCTAGCCTCTATGGTTCAAATGCAATTGGTGGTATCATAAATATCATAACCAGAAAAACCTCAAAACCCTATAGTTTTTCTATAACTTATCAAAATGAAAAACCAATGATTACATCTAATTCAATTAATGCAGGAATTAAATACAAAGATTTTTCTTACAATACCAATTTTGTTATTCAAAATACTGATGGATATAGTTTGTCACCATCAAATATTTCTGCTGGACAAATCGTCAAAACACAAGAAGAATTTTCTTCCAATTCATTTACAAATAAACTTTCATATTTTTTTGCTACAAACCATTATGATGGTTCAATCGATTTAAATTATAAAAGATACAAAAACAAAATTCGACAGTATAAAAACTACACTATTCAAGTCCTAGATTGGGAAGATCCAAATTTTCCCTCATATGTATACCAAACACAACTTAATGGAACACCAATTTTTAAAGATGACAGGTATAATATTAACTTTGAAATACATAATTCTAATTCAAATTTCATAATTAAGTATGATTATGAAAATTATAGAAAATATTCATATTTTTTCAATTATAATGAATTGAGATGCAATCAATTTAATTGTAATGAAATAGATACACTTACCCAAAAGGAATTTCTGAATGCCAGCAATGTAAACAAAACCATATCAATACAATATAATAGAAAAATTAAAAATCATGATATAATTCTGGGTTTTGAAAATAAGAGGGATAGATATAGTTCTTATTCTATTTATAGAAATGATCATCAAGAAGGTTACGGATGTAAATTAGAATGTGGTTTGGATCTTGTGTCTGGTAATTACTTATGTGAAGATGATGAAGATTGGAATGAGGATAATTTTTATCCAATTGAAACAATGAATTTATGTTGGTCTGAATCTGTTTTTGGAAATGACAGTACATTAGGCTATGATAAAAAAGCATTTTTCGTTGGAGACCAAATAACATTTAAAAATAAAAATAAAATAAACTTATCATTGAGAAATATTGATTCTGAAAACTTTGGTTCAAATTTTGTTTATTCTTTTTCGTATTTGGACAAAAATTTAATTTTAAATCATAATATCAGATTTAATTTTTCCAAAGGTTTTAGAACACCATCTATTAAAGAGCTTTATTATGATTTTCAAAGTCATCCACCTCCAATCATTGGTAACAAAGATTTACAATCAACAACAAATAATTATACTTCAATATCTTTAGAAAAAAGTATCTCAAAAAAAGAGTATTCTTTTGAATTATTTTACAATGATGTAAGGGATATGATTGGAACAATTTCTACATTTCAAGTTTCAGTAGATAATGATACTACAGATGTCATAATGTATGATAATTATAAGAGTGTTTTCTTGAGTGGTTTCAACTCTCACTATAAAATCAGATTTAACAATAATGATATTTTGAAGGGTTTTTACAATTATACATTGCCGAAGTCAAGATATAATAGTGCTTTAGAGCTCATATCAAAATATAGCTTTCGTTTAAGTTATAATAAATATTTAGATGAAAAAGTAAATTTCATAATAAATGTTAAATATAATGGTCCAAAATACATTTATTTGAATGAGAAAACTAAACTTGATGGTTTTGCTATGGTTGATTTTTTAGGTTCTTTTAAAATCAATGATAATTTGTTTGTTAAACTCGGTGTCAAAAATTTACTTAATTATGTTGATGAGAGAAGATTCCTTGATTCAGGATATGAATATCTTACTTCATATGACCCCGGCAGAAGAATTTTTATAGATATTAATTTAAAACAATAGGAGTAAATATGAAAAAAATTATTACAATAGCAATGTTATCATTGATTTACAGTCAAGATGATTACATACAAACAATTTACGCTACAAGCTATACAAACTGGATTTACTATTCTTTTGAATCTCATGCTATAGTTGAATGCAACAGTGACGGAAGTAATTGCGAAGGAGATTATGATTGGGATATAGCATTTCAAAGAAAACATATGAAAACAAATAGTGGCTTAGCGGGTAATGGAAATGGTGGAGCATATGTTAATACATCTCAATTATGGACAAATGAATGGGGAAATATAAATTCATTACCGGAGGATATTTTTTGGCAGGAAGACACGTTAATGAATGATTTTTATGATATCATAACACATACATATATTGAAGGAGTTAAAAATCCTGCGTTGAATTATTGGGGTTTTTTTCAATCTCAAATTTTATATCCAACAAATTATGTAATGTTTGTAAAGTCAGCAAATGGTCAAGATGTTGTAAAATTTTGGGCTTATGACTATTATGATAATAGAATAGGTGGTGTTATTTCTTTTAGATATCAAACTGGATTTAGTCAAAATGATGAAAATTTAATGGGTGACTTAAATGAGGATGGAATTGTAAATATTAATGATATTATTATGATAATTAATATGATATTAAATTATGATGACCTTAATTCATTTTCAGATATGAATGATGACAGTATAACTGATATTTTAGATGTAATTACAATTGTTAACATTATTTTAGAAAATTAGAGGGAATTTTAGATCATTATTAGTATAAAATATTTGTTTGATAATTTAATAAAAAGGTAAATTTTAGTTGAGATTTTTAATCTCGTTTTAATAATAAATAAAATAGGTGGTAAAATGAAAAAAATCGGTTTTTTTTGGGGTAGCACATCAGATAATACAAAAGATGCAGCAGAATTTATGCAAGAGTATTTAGAGGGTGAAGGCTACGAAGTAGATTCTAAAGACATTGGTGAAGTAGACGTTGAAGATTTACTTAGCTATGACAAATTGTTGATAGGATGCCCAACGTGGAACATAGGTGAGTTGCAAGATGATTGGGATTCAGTATTTTTAAAGTTTAAAGAATTAGATTTTAAAGGAAAAACTGCAGCTTTCTTTGGCTGTGGCGATCAAACAGGGTACCCAGATAACTTCCTAGACGCTATAGGTATTTTGGCTAAACCCTTTATGGATAATGGTGGTACATTAATTGGAAGAGCAAGTAGAGAACCATATGAATTCAGAGAATCTGTTGCATTAGATGGAGATGATCTTTTAGGGTTAGGACTTGACTATGATAATTTTGATGAAGATGAAAATGATGAATTAATGATACCTTGGTTAGACCAAATTATTAAAGAATTTGGATAAACTCTAATTTAGAATATCATATAACGCTAATTGGTCTTCAGTCTTTTAAGGCTAATATATGCTTAAAAATAAAAGACAAAGCGGCATATTATTACACCCAACTTCACTTCCTGGAAATTTTTCAAGAGGTGACTTGGGTGTAGAAGCTTTTTTGTTTATAGATGTTCTTACAAAAATGAATCAATCCCTGTGGCAAGTTCTTCCTCTTGGGCCAGTTGATTCGACATTATCCCCATACTCCACTTCATCAGCATTTGCAGGTGACCCGAATCTAATAAGCATCGATTTTTTAATAAATAAAAAAATTCTTAAAAAATCAGATTTTGATAAAACTAAAAAAAATAAATACTCAAAAAAAGATTTATTATTATTAGCCTCAAAAAATATTTTAAAAAACAGAAATTCAAAATATTTTGAAGATTTTAAAAACTTTTGTCTAAATAATAAATATTGGCTAGATGATTTCTCTGAATATTCTGCTTTAAAACAACAGAACCAAAATAAATCTTGGAATTTTTGGGATGATAATATTAAAGTAAATGATAATTTAGTGGAATCAAATAAAGTCATTCAATATTTTTTTGATTTAAATTGGAAATCAATTAAAAAGTATGCTAATGAAAAATCTGTAGAAATAATTGGCGATTTACCAATTTACGTTGACTATGATAGTGCAGATGTTTGGTCCAAAAAAAAATTATTTCAATTAGATAACAATGGACTAATGATTTATGAGGCAGGTTGTCCTCCTTGCGAATTTAATATTGATGGCCAACATTGGGGTATGCCTGTATATAATTGGTCTGAACATATAAATAGTGATTTTAATTGGTGGAAAAATAGATTTAGAAGAATGTTCGATCTTTTCGATTGTGTACGTATTGATCACTTTATAGGTTTCGAAAGATATTTTTCAATACCAATAGGTAAAAAAACTAAGGAAGGTTTTTGGTCCAAATCTCCAGGGGAAAAGTTGTTTTTATCAATTGATTTTAAAAAAAATAATTATAATATTTTTGTTGAAGATCTTGGTGATATTACAAAAGAAGTAATTGATTTACGAAACAAATTTAATTTACCTGGAATACGAATTTTACAATTTGATATTACAAAGGATACAGAAAGTATTAATTATTCCAGACAATCTGTTTTGTACACAGGAACTCACGACAATGATACGCTAGTTGGATGGATAAATTCTCATAATGAAAAAAATAGTGACTTGCCATTTTTAAAAAAATTTAACAAAAAGAAATTAAGCTGGGAGTTGATTGAGTTTGCAATTAAAAGCAAAAGTGATAGAGTCATTTTCCCATTGCAAGATATTTTAGGTCTAGATTCTAAACATAGATTTAATAAACCTGGCACTATATCAAAGAACAATTGGACTTGGAGATTTGATTTAGAAAAAATATCCAACCAAGTTATTGATGAGCTTAGTAAATTAACTGATAGGTATAATAGGTAATCTATAATTAATGAACGATAATAAAAAAATAGCTTATTTTTCTGCTGAGATAGGTCTGTCCTCAGATATACCAACTTATTCAGGAGGGCTGGGTGTTTTGGCAGGTGATCACATAAAGGCTTCGGCTGATTTTGGATTGAATATGGTTGCAATTACTTTGTTGTATAAGGAAGGATATTTTAAGCAAGAAATCGATGAACAAGGTTTGCAAAAAGAATTTTATCCTTCATTTGATTATGATAAACATTTTGAGTCCATTCCCAAACAAGTAAGTATCAAGCTTAGGGGTAGAATTATCTTAATTAATGCATATAAATATATTTATTTTGGTGAAAAAAAACATTCAATTCCTATTTACTTTTTAGATACCAACATACCTGAAAATCATGAAGATGACCAAAAAATAACTTTAAGATTGTATTCTGGTGATAGTGATCATAGAGTTTTACAGGAATCAATTTTGGGAATCGGAGGTATTAGGTTATTAGAAAAATTAGGTCATACTAATATACATAAATACCATATGAATGAAGGTCATTGTTCTTTTTTAACTTTAGAGTTATTAAGAAAATTTAATAATAATGAGCAATTAGTAAAAGAAAAGTGTCATTTTACAACTCATACTCCTGTTCCAGCTGGCCATGATCAATTTCAAATATATAATTGCCAAAAAATTCTAGGTAATCTATTGCCCTGTGATTTAAATCTTGAATCATTAAAAAATGATAATATTTTGCATATGACAGAATTAGGATTAAATTTTAGTTCATCAGCAAATGGAGTTTCTGAATTACATGGTGAAGTAGCTCAAAAGCAATTTCCAGATTATGAAATAAATTATATAACTAATGGTGTCCACCATATATCTTGGTTAGGTGATGATTTTAAAAGTTTATACGATAATAAATTATCTGGGTGGAGGCAAAATCCAAATTTATTATCAGATCTAAATGCTATAGAAGATAGTGAACTGATTGATGCACACCAAACGCAAAAAGAAAAACTATTAAAAGAAATAAATTCTAATGTAAAGAACAAATTTTCAAGTAAAATTTTGACAATAGGATTTGCCAGACGATCCGCTGAATATAAAAGAGCTAGATTGATTTTTTATGATATTGATAAATTAATTGATGCGTGTGGCAGTCAAATACAAATTGTATTTTCTGGTAAGGCCCATCCAAATGATTTAGGTGGAAAAGAAATAATTAGAGACATTTACAAAACATCAAAAAATTTAAAAAATAAAATAAGTATATGTTTTCTTGAAAATTATAATATGAGATTAGGTAAATTAATTACTTCTGGTGTAGATGTATGGTTAAATACTCCTCTTCGACCCAATGAAGCTTCAGGTACAAGTGGAATGAAAGCAGCTTTAAATGGGATACCTAATTTTTCTATTTTGGATGGTTGGTGGGCTGAAGCTTGCATTGATGGAAACAATGGGTGGTCAATTGGTTCACCTGATTATTGTAATGATAAAGCTGATTCTGATTCATTGTACAGAAGATTGAAAAATGAAATTATCCCATTATATTACGATAATAAGAAAAATTGGTGCCAAATTATGAGGTCTTCAATAAATACATCTGTTGATTACACAGCTCATAGAATGATTCAAGATTATAACAATAAATATTATAAATAGTTCGTGAAAAATAAATATTTTAAAACTTTTACATATTTTATAATATTTATTTCGCAACTCTACAGTAAAACTGAACTCAATATATGGCATCAGATGCTATATGAAAATCGTAAAGTTCTAAGAGAAGTTTGCAATATTTATGAACAGCAAAATCCTCAAATAAAAATCAATCTGACATATAGAGAAACAGAAGAGCTTCGTTCAAGTTATCAAGCTGCAGCTATGGGTGGGAGTGGTCCTGAATTAATTTATGGACCATCTGATCAAGTTGGTCCCTTTTCAGTGATGAATATTATCAAACCATTAAATGACCTTTTCCCAGATGATTATTTTAATAGTTTTGTTAAAAATGCTGTTGTAGAATCAAATGAAAAAATTTGGATGGTTGGAGATGTTGTTGGCAATCATTTGATGTTAATATATAACAAGAAATTAATTGCAGATCCACCATTAAATACTGACGATTTGATAAGTCTTGGTAAAAAATTGACTATTGATAAAAATGGGGATGGTAAAATGGATCAATACGGTCTAGTGTGGAATTTTACTGAACCGTTCTTTTATGTACCTTGGCTTGGAGGTTTTGGGGAATGGTTATTAAATGATGATAATACTCCAAATTTAAATACTCAAGGTAATATTAAAGCATTTCAATTTATTAAAGATTTAAGAGACAAACATAAAATAATACCAAGAGAATGCGACTATGAAATTGCAAATGCGATGTTTAAATCTGGTAATGCTGCCATGATAATAAACGGAGATTGGAGTTGGGGTGATTATAATGGTGTTGTTGATTTTGGTATTGCTAGATTACCAATGATTAGCGAAACTGGGAAATGGCCAACACCTCTTGTTAGCACAAAAGGATATTCAATAAATGTAAATACTTCTGGTAAGAAATTAGATAAAACTATTGAATTAATGAAATTTTTAACCAGTTCTGATACTCAGCTTTATTTTACTCAGCGTTTAAATAGTCAACCCTCATCATATATGGCTTTACAATATCCAGAAGTTAAAAATAATCTATTAATTAAGGAATCAGCTAAAATTATTGAAGTAGGAAGGCCGATGCCAATCATACCAGAGATGAGAGCTATTTGGGATGTTCTTAGAGAACAGTATCAAGGTGTTTTAGGAGGAGCAATATCACCTGAAATTGCGGCTAAAAAATCACAAATAAATTCAATTGAACAAATTGCTATTATGAATGAAATTATCAAACCAGGTGTACAAGCAAAAGTAATAAAATTTCTTTTTATAATATTAATAATACTTTTTTGTTTTCAATTTGTAAAATCATTAAAAGATATTAAAAATGATTATAAAAAAAATTATATTGCTTATTTATTTTTTTTACCGGCGGTATTAGGTATATCAATGGTAGTTGTATTTCCATTTATTTATAATATATTAATTTCGATTTCAAATTATTCATTGAGGACATTTAATAATTGGGAAATAATAGGTTTGTATAATTATTTATCTGTTTTTGTAGATATAAATTTTTACTCTATTCTTTTAAAAACAATCTTATGGACTGTTGTAAATATTATTTTTCATGTTTCAATTGGAGTCTTCCTAGCTGTTTTAATAAACAAAACTTTACCAGCAAAACCCATCTTAAGAACTTTATTAATTTTGCCATGGGCATTACCTCAGTATATAGCTGCACTAAGTTGGAGGGGTATGTTTAATCAAGAATTCGGAGCTGTAAATTTAGTTATTACAAAATATTTGAGTATGCCAGCAATTCAATGGCTAAGTCAACCTTTTGAAGCTTTTATTGCGTGTATTTTGACTAATATTTGGCTTGGATTTCCTTTTATGATGGTCATTGCACTTGGAGGTTTGCAATCAATACCAATTGAACTATATGAAGCCGCAAAAGTTGATGGTGCAAATCGTTGGCAACAGTTTAAAAATATAACTATACCTATGTTAAAGCCTGTCATGATACCTGCAATTGTTTTAGGGACAGTATGGACTTTTAACAATATTAATATTTTATGGCTTGTTAGTAATGGTGGTGAACCTTCGAATCAAACACATATATTAGTAAGTTATGTATATAAAGCCGCTTTTAATCTTTATAGATATGGATATGCAGCTGCATTATCAATGATTATATTTTTAATTTTATTATCGTTTGTTTTATTTTTCTTAAAGAGAACAAAAGCAACTGAAGGGGTGTATTAATGAAATATAAAATTGAAACTATAATGGTATTTATATTTTTATTAATTTTTTCATTTTTAACTGTTTATCCAATTTTGAATATTTTAGGTGTTTCATTAAGACACGATAATGCTTTTAACACTCGATCTCTTTCGTTTATTCAATTTTCAGAAAAATATACCGATGAAAATCAGAATGGTTTATGGGATTTAAACGAATATTTTGTAGATAGTAATAAAAATGGTGTGTGGGATTCAGGTTCAAGCATAAATTCATACATAACATTGTTTAAAAATACAGATTTTTTACTTTGGACTAGAAATTCAATTTTTGTATCATTGATTGTTACTCTCACAGGTGTTATTTTTGCATCAACTAGTGGTTATGCACTTTCCAGATTTAAGTTTAAAGGAAGAGAATTTGGAATGACAGCTATTTTAACCACGCAAATGTTCCCTGCTACAATGTTATTATTACCTTTTTTTATTTTATTGTCATATCTTGGTTTAATTAATTCTTACATAGGATTAATAATTATATATTCATCAACTGCATTACCCTTTTGCATATGGCAAATGAAAGGTTACTATGATACAATTCCACCTTCCTTGGAGGAATCTGCAAGAATTGATGGATGTTCAAGATTTCAAGCGTTTTATAAAATTATTTTACCTTTATCAACTCCTGCTTTGGTTATTACAGCATTATTTAGTTTTATGGCAAGTTGGAGTGAGTATGTTGTAGCTGCAATTATTTTACAAGACCCTAAACTTTATACATTGCCTTTAGGATTGAAGTCGTTTCAAGCTAGTTTATCAACAGAATGGGGTCTTTATGCTGCTGGAGCTGTAGTTGTGAGTATACCTGTAATAATATTATTTATTTCCTTATCAAAATATTTAGTATCTGGTTTAACGATGGGGAGTGTGAAAGGATAGGTTGAATGAGTAGTCTAAAATTACAAGAAGTTTCAAAATCTTACGGTGAAAACGATATTCTCAAAGATATAAGCTTGGATGTAGATGATGGAGAATTTTTGGTATTGGTTGGACCATCTGGTTGTGGTAAATCAACAACTTTAAGATTGATTGCTGGACTTGAAGAACCATCAAAAGGTTCAATCATAATTGATAATAAAATTGTGAATGAAAAAGATCCATCTGACCGTGATATAGCAATGGTTTTTCAAAATTATGCGCTGTATCCTCAAATGACTGTAAAAGAAAATATGGAATTTGGATTGAAAATTAGAAAATTAGAAAAGAATGAAATTGACTTAAGAGTACTAGAAGCTGCAAGGATTTTAAAAATTGAAAATTTACTTGGCAGAAAGCCTAAAGAATTATCAGGAGGTCAAAGACAAAGAGTTGCTCTTGGGAGAGCGATTGTTAGAAAACCAAAAGTCTTTCTTTTTGATGAGCCTCTGTCAAATTTAGATGCAAAACTAAGACAAGAAATGAGAGTTGAAATTAAAAAAATTCATAATTTGCTTGGGACTACAATGATATATGTTACACATGATCAGACAGAAGCTATGACAATGGGTGATAGAATTGCAGTTATGAATGATGGAATCATTGAACAATTAGATACTCCTACAACTATCTATAATAAACCTCAAAATATTTTTACGTCAACCTTTATTGGTACACCTCAAATAAATTTAGTTAATGGGGAGTTGGTTGAAAAAAATGACAATTGGTATTTTATTTCAAATAATTTAGAAATTCCTTTTAGTGAAAAACATCGTCAATTTTCTAGATTTTTAAATAAAAAAGTAACTCTTGGTATTAGACCAGAAGATATTATAATTGAAATGGATAGCGAGTCTAATAATAGTAATGTAAAAATCAATTTTGTTGAAAATCTGGGTTCAGAAATGAACTTACATTTTAGTTTTGATGATATTAAGTTTGTAGCAAAAATAAACAATAGCGAAAATAATTTTTTAAATCACCTTTGCAAAATAAAATTTAAAATTAATAATATTCATATTTTTGATTTAAAATCCGAAGAAGCTTTATGATGAATATTTTTAAAATTTTAATCTTAAATATATCATTAATTTTTGCTTTAACATCAATTGATTTATCAAGCCGTTTGGTTATTGATGGGCAATCTAATGAATTTGAAATAGATGAATATATTTTTCTTGATTCGTTGGGAAGTTTGTTAGAATACCCTGCTGATTCCTATTGGGGAGAATATAATGATATTAAACAATTAAAAGTAACTTGGGATGAAGCCCATTTATATTTAGCTCTTGATGCCTGTAGCTATGATAATAATGTCATTCTTTTTATCGATATATATAATGATTATGGAATCAATGATATGAGTAATTTAAATGCCTGGCAAAGAGCATTTAAATTTTATAATATTAATCCAGATTTTTTTATAGCTACTTGGGATACTAATAATAGTCCTCAATTTTGGAAGGTACAGGAAGGAGGTTCAATTCAAGTTGATTTGATACCTAATGTAGAAACATATTCTACTTATAACGCTGGAAATTTAAATGCTTCAATGGAAATTAAAATACCATGGGAAGTATTATATTTTAGGACTGAAATTTTAATGCAAAACAATCCAAAAATAAAATTAGTATCAGTAATTACTAGTGGAGATGACCAAGGAAGTGGCCCTGATGTAGCTCCTGATAATTTAGGAGGTATGGTAAATGATCCCATTGTTATAGATAATTATGCTGAAATATTAATTGATAGTGATTATGATAATTACCCTGATATGGAAGTTTCTCCACAATCTCGAACTAGTTTCTTTAAAAAACCACCCTTTGAGCCTATTACTTTAAAAGTAAATGAAGTTATTTTTACAGGCGGCAGAAAAATATTTTCCCCAAAAGATGATGTTATAGAATTTGAATTAATTTCAAATAGATTATCAGAATTCCATGTTGAAATTTTTGATTTAGATGGAAAATTTATTAATTATGCAATACAAAATAATGATTTATATTGGCAATGGGATGGGAAAATGCAAAATGGAGAATACGCACCTTTTGGTATTTATATATTACATTTTGTTGCTGAATCCGGTGAATTGAGTCATAAGGAATCTCTGGTTTTTATCAAATGAAATTGAAATTTGTTCATATAATTATCTATTTTTCATTGGGATATTCTAATTTTATAGCTATGAATAATGGTGCAAGGTCTCTTGGAATGGGAAATACTTTTATTCCATTAGAAAATAATTCAGAGTCTGTTTTTTATAATCCTGCTGGAATAGCTATGAATAATCAATTGATTCTTTTGGGATCTCATCAAAAACTATATAATTTAAATGATTTATACAATGATATGATGGTAATATCAATTCCAACACCTTTGTTCAGGACTGGTTTTGCAATTAAGCAAACAAGATTATTAAATGTTTACAAAGAACAAATAGTGTATTTATCTTTTGCAAGCATAGTCAGGATAAAAAATATACCACTTCGATTTGGTTCATCGATTAAATTTTCTTCAGTCAAAGTTCAAAATTACGAATCAGCAAACAATCCTTCAAATTATGATATAGATTTAGGTTTTTTGGCTGATATTACAAACAATCTATTTATTTCATATTCGATGCAAAATATTCTTCAACCTAGTTTCAAATTTATATCGATATCTGAAAAAATAAAAAGTATACACAGACTTGGTTTGTGTTACAATTGGAGAAAATCTGTAAATTTTGTAACCGATTATGTTTTTACTGATTTTAATGATGGCCAATGGAACTTAGGAAGCGAAATATGGTTTTTTAATGTATTTGCAGCTCGTATTGGAATGTATGCTGATAAGTTAACAATAGGTTTTGGTTTAAAAACTAACAATTGGTTAATAGATGCTGCTATTTTATCAAATGAAAAACTTGGAAGCACTTATAGAATCTCAATGGGAATCCACTTTGATAAATTTTTTAAAGAAAAGTAATTAGATAATAATGATTAAAAAAATATTAATAATTAAGCTTATAAATTTATCTTGTTTATTATATAGTATGAGCATTGAAGGATTCTATGAGAGTCAAATTGGAAGAACTAAAGAGTCCGATTCATTTGATTGGAATATATGGGACCCAAACTTCTATTTAGAAACAAGAATGTTTGGTAATCCAAATAATAACACAAGTTATTACATTAAGTTTTATCCTTACAAAGATTATAATGATAGCTTTAGGTCACTAGCAGTAATGTCTGAATCTAATATTTCTTTTAGAGATGAAATTAATGGTTATGGATTTAATTCTATTTTATTTTTTAGAGAAAGTCAGCATTACTGGCTAGATGGTTCTATGCTTAATTTATTAAATACTGGTATAGTAAATAATGATGGAAATGGTCAAGGTGCTCGATTAGATATGTGGCATAAATTTAATGGTAGTATGACATATGTTTTTTCTGATTTTTCTCAAGGAGATAGTGATGATATTCATTTGATGAGATACAGGCAATCCTTTTTAAATGAAAAAGTAAATACAGGTTTTTATATTTTGAGAAAAAATTATTCTTCAGGAATATCCAATGAGTATAATCAAGTCATTGCTTCAGATTTGAAATTATTTTTTGAAAGATATTTTTTAAATACAGAAATTGCTGTTTCTAAAGTGCCAAGTGATGGTTCAATAGAAATATTAAATAATAATTATGATGAAGATGAAATATTCAAGTCAAATATAGCATTTCAAACAGAATTAAGAGGCTTGAGATTGGGTGCTCCTAAGTTGGGTTATTGGTTTATAAATCCTGGTTTTTTTTCGTTTGGGAATACTTATAGAAATTATTTGGGTGATAATCAATCTAACAAATACGGCTATTGGATTAATACTTATTACTTAGTTCCAGAAAGAGCTGTGACTTTAGTTATGAATTACAGTTTTTATGAAAAAATCATACCTGATACAATATCTTTAGATTATACATCAGAAAAAATGATTACTAATCCGATCACAAACTTATATACTGAGATATATATTGAATTTATCAATGGTTTTAAAGGTAAAATATCATTCAATAAAAAAGATGAATTTTGGCAAGGACAATATTATAAACATTACGATATTTTATCTGAATTGTCTGTTGAGAACTATTTAGCAAAATTATTAGCACAGTATAAAATTAAAGATTTTGGAGAGATATGGGAAAAACAAATAACTGGTGTTGAATTAAGTGTAAACTTAACAGAACAATGGAAATTTTTTACTAGAGGAATGATAGTAAACGACAGAGTTGGTTCTAGATACAGTTTCTTTACTGAATTTCAATATAGAACTTCTGGAAATACTGAACTTTATCTTCAATACGGACCAAATTATTTAGGTCAATACGGTCTTACAAATGATGATGGTTTTGCTTCCAGTGGATCAATGATAAAAGAATTAAAAATTATTTTAAAAGGTTGGTTTTAATGAAAAAAATATTGCTATTTAAATTACTCTTTACGATATCGTTTTCAGTTGAATATAATAATGGCTTCGTTCGCTTTATTTATCAAGATATTGATGCGCAGTCAGTATATTTAGTTGGTAGTATGAATGAATGGAACACTTCATCAGACTTAATGAAAAAGCAAGCAGATGGAACTTGGGAAATACGTTTAAAACTTGAATCAGGAAAATACTCTTATAAGTATTTAGTGGATGGTAATTGGGAAAATGATCCATATAATCCAAATTTAGAAGATGACGGTTATGGAGGATCAAATTCTTTTTTTGAGCTAAAAGATGGCAAGTTAACCATTGCCCAAAAGAAAAATTTTGAGGTTAAATCGATTTATAATCCAAAGATTTATTTTAAAGGTAGATATTATTCAAAAAATATTTTCAATAAAGATGCTTCTGAACGTTTTATGTTAAACAAACCAAGTCACGATTTGAATTTTGGAATTGAAGTGAAATTTAATCCTAATTTCATTGGTTATACTATTTTGAGCATTAATAACAATGAGCAAAATCAAGAGATGTGGAAAACCAATTTTAATTATGAAAGAAGTTTTTTAAAGTTAAATGCTGATTATTTTGATTTAATTGCTTTTGATAATTATGGTTTAGTAAGATTTAATGAACCCTTGCCAACGATAGGAGGAATTGGATTTAATGAATATGATTTTGGATATGATTATGCTGGGATTTATGTTAAATCTTCAAAGCTAGTATCAGATATGATATTTAATTATGTTCCGGTTAATTTGAAAGTAGAATTAATTTTATCAGATAAGATTGGTTTTTCTGATGATGATATTACAGCCTCAAGGTTTGAAATTTCAAAATCAATTACTAAAAACGATATCGTATCAATTGGAAATTCAAAATATCAATACAAAATCAATCCTTCTTTTGGTTTAGTTCAAAAGCATAACACAAATTCAGTTGATGTACATTTTACTAAAATTTACTCTCAAAATCATTGGCAGGATCCTATGATTTTTAACTTCATCGCACAATATTCAAAATATATTAATCAAGATGAAGATAGTGTAGTTACAACGTGGATGGAAGGAGACAATTTATTTGGACAATTTGATGTTAAGTTTCCCAGGGCTTTAAAATTATTTTTTAATTATCAAAAGAGTTTTTTTGAATTAGATAAAAAGTTTTCAAGAAATAGATATACATTTGGCTCAAATTTTAAATTGGATAATTTTGAATGGAATTTTAATGCTCAGATTTGGGAAAATGATTTATCTGATAGTTTAAATTGGTCTAATTATTTTAGATTTGTTGAAAAAACTGATTGTAATGGAAGATGGTTCCAAGAGCACACAGAATTATTTTTTAATAAATACACATTGCTTGGGTATAGCCAAGGTGCTTTATTTGAGTCAAGTTTAGAATATAATTTTAAATTGAATAATAATAATTTTCATACAAAACTCAAGAATACATTTGCTCATCAAAAGTTGTTTACTAAAGCAAAATATATTGAAAATATATTATTATTAAAGTATAATATAAGTTCAAAATGGATTATAAAATTAAATACTCGGATTCCGTATTATAATGATAAATTTTTAGATCTTAAAACTAATTTTTCAAAAAATGATGATGTATTCATATCAACATATTATGAATTAATGTACTTTTTATCTGAAAGTATATGGTTAAGTCTTGGGTATGGTATTAATCCATATGTTTTAAACACGGTCACAGATAAATTTTATTTTAGAGGAAGACAAGAATTTTTAAATGATTTTTCTGATTTGAATGATCACTTAGAGTCTTATTATGGAGGTATTGGTGAAAAAATACGCCAATCTGAAAACGCTCTTATGAATACAAAACAAATTTTATTGCAAGCAAAAATCAAATTTTAATTATGAAAAATAAAATTTTAATATTATTTATTATTTTTTTATCAAATTGTTCAAACAATATTATAAAAAAGAGACTAATGCCTCCACACAAAGTTAAAAATGGAATTTTGTTTCAATATGATTCTCCATCTGCTAGACACGTTAATTTGGCTGGTAATTTTCCTGACAATGAATGGTTAAAGAATGGAGATAGGATAGATGTAATGAATGATGAAGGTTTAAATGGCGATAAAATAGCTGGTGATGGTATATGGTCAATAACAAAGAGGCTTTCTGCTGGTAGGTATGAATACAAATTTGTAGTTGATCGTAATTCATGGCTTGAAGACCCAAATGCGCTTGATCGTGTAGATGACGGTTATGGTGGTGTTAATTCAGTTTTAATAGTAAAATAGGATGACTAAATATATGTTATGTATATACATGATACTTATTACATTGTTATGTTTCAATTGTTCTGAGGCTCCATTAGATCCTCCTCTTGATTCAATTAGAAATGTTAATTTTAATGTAAATATGAGCAATTTTAATTCTTATTCTCCAAATGATTCAATAAAATTACATATAGACAATAATGTTCATGTTATGAGTAATAGTGACGATGATGATATTTTTTCAAAAACTATAGAATTAATTTTAGGTAAAGAATATTTTTATAAATATTCTGTAAACGATTCATTAGAAAATTTAGTTAATCACAGAAGCTTAATAGTTACTGATACGGAAAATATAGTTTCAGATTATTATGCTGAAATTAATCCAACGACTCTGGCATTCTATGTTAATATGTCATATCAGATAGAAATTGGTAATTTTAATGTAGAAACTGATTCTTTAGATATAGCAGGTAATTTTAATGGATGGCCTTCAAGTTATAGTAATTCAGAAAATTATTTTTTAAAAGATACAAATCTAGATAATATTTTTGAGATTATAATACCAGGATTAGAGCCTGAATATGAGATAGAATATAAATTTAGAATAAATGGAGATTGGAATTTAGCAGAATTTCCAGGTGGTGGTCCAAATAGATCATACACTGTAAAAGAGGGTGAAAATATTTTAGAATTTTGTTTTAATGACGAAGGGTGTAATTAAATGAAAGTTTTTTATTTTTTAATTATGTTTATGATTTATGGCTGTGCAACATTAGGCTTGGGAGAGTTTGAACAAAAAAATGAAAATTTAGTTTCAAGTGATCAAGTAGAATTCGTTTATCAACCATTGATTGGAGGGAAACACAATGTTTTCATAGCTGGAGATTTTAATAATTGGTCTGAAACAGCAAATGAGATGATAGAAAAAGATGGAGTATATTCGATAATTCTGGATCTCGATCCTGGAAAATATGGATATAAATTTATTGTTGATGGTAATTGGATTACTGATGAAAATGCAGATCTACTCGAAGATGATGGATATGGTGGGGAAAATTCAATTATATTTGTAGGAAATAAAGATGAAATTGAGGCTCTTAGAGTTGTTAATTTTTTTCATAAACCAGACAAATTTATTAAAGAAGTATACATAGTAGGTTCAATGAACGATTGGAATTTGAAAGCTAGTAGGATGATTGAAACAAGTGAAGGTATTTACTCAATTAGACTTTTGCTAAAGCCTGGTGAATATCATTATAAATTTTTGGAAGATGGTATGAATTGGGTTACCGATAACAAATCGATAAATTTTGTTGATGATGGATTTGGTGGAAAAAATTCTGTTATCATTGTAGATAATAAATTTGATAAGGTTGTTCTTAAAGAAAAAGATGGATTGATTCTAGATTATGGTATATCTACTGAACAAAGTTTAGAAACAATTAACCCATTATCAGAAAATCAGATAGAGTTTAAAGCAAAAACACACATTAATGATGTTGAGAACGTATATCTAATCAAAAATTCTGAGATTATTAAAATGGAGAAAATTGCAAGTGATAATTCTTATGATTATTTTAATACAATAATTAATGCTGATGTAAAAAAAACTAAATTTCGTTATTGTTATCTTTATGAAGATGGTTCTGAAAAATTATACCTATTACAAAATGAATTTTCTAAATTAAATGATGAAAATAAATATTTTACTTATTCAAGTGAAATTGTAGAGCCTTTTTTTACTCCTGATTGGGTCAAAAATGGTATTATATATCAAATTTTTCCAGAACGATTTCATAATGGAAATAAGCAAAATGATCCAGATTTTAAAGAATGGTACTATGAGGGTGTTAATATACCACCATCAAATGGGCAGTTATACAAAAAATATACAGAGTATTATCATCTTGAAGATGATTGGTACAATCATGTTGGTTTAAAAAAGAGTCCATATCACTTGCCTAATGATGAAGGATATCAACCAGATTACAACAGTTTTTATGGTGGTGATATTAAAGGCATTAAAGATAAGTTAGATTATTTAGAAGATCTTGGAGTAACAATTATCTATTTTAATCCTCTTTTTGAAGCAAAATCCAATCATAAATATGATGCTGTAGACTATATGAAGATCGATCCTCATTTTGGAACAAATGATGATTTTAAAAGCCTGGTTAAAGACGCACATAGTAAAGGTATAAAGATCATAATAGACTGCGCATTTAATCATACTGGCGAAACCTTTTGGGCATTTCAAGAAAGCTTAAAAAAAGGACCAAAAAGTAAATATTATGATTGGTATGAATGGAAAAAATGGCCACTTCCTGATAAATATAAAATTTCATCTCTCAAAGATGGTAGTTTTAAACCCATTGACTATTATGAATGTTGGTGGGGTTTTGGACATATGCCTAATTTGAATTTTGATTTTTCTTACCCTAACCAAGCTGAAAATAATATAAAAAATATCGAACTTGCTGATCCAAATTGGGAAGTTGTTAATTATATTTTAGATGTATCAGAATTTTGGATAAAAGAAATGGATATAGATGGATTTCGATTAGATGTTCCTAATGAGGTTCCATTTTGGTTCTGGAAACTATTTAATGAGAAAGTAAAATCTTTAAAACCAGATGCATATCTTGTAGGAGAATTGTGGAGTAATGCTGTTGATTGGGTAAATAGCGATTATTATGATGCGGTTATGAATTATGCATATTTTAAAGATCCTGTAATGCGGTTTTTTAATTCTAGAAGCTGTAATGCAAAAACATTTAATAAAGATCTTATTCAAGGTTTGCACACATATCCTACACAGGCAACTCAAGTAATGATGAATCTCATTGATAGTCACGACACATTTCGCTTTTTGGAAAGTTGTAATGGAGATATAAAAAGATTAGAATTGGCTGTTTTATTTCAAATGACCTATGTTGGGACACCTCACATATGGTATGGAGACGAAATAGGTATGATGGGAGGACATGATCCTGATTGTAGAAGACCATTTAATTGGTTGTATGAACAAAATGAAAAAAGTAAAGAGCTTAGAAATCATTATAAGAAGCTTATATCTATAAGAAAGCAGTATTCTAGTTTAACAACGGGTAAATTCAAAACTATCTTAACTGATGGAATGACTTACGGATTTGAAAGGGAAGATGATCAATCTAAAATGATTATTTTGATTAATAATGATACAAAAAGAAACAATATTTCTATTTCTGTTGACGATGGCAAATACATAGATTTATTGACTGGAAGTTTATATGAAACAAAAAATGGTTTTTTAGATATTAAAGCTGATTTAATGTCAGGTTTAATTTTGAAAAAGGATATATAGAATGAAAAAAATATTGTTTTATGTTATTATTAGTTCTTTAATGATAGGTTCCCAAGTAAACGGTGATCTAAAATATTGGAGCATTGAAGATTTTTTAGGTTTTGATGAGGTTGGAGATTGTAATTCAGAAATTGGAGATATAACATCAGTTTTCGCTAAAATTAAAAATGGGCAACTATTAATAAGAATTACCTTTGATGACATGATTGATAGAAAGCGAAATATTGATAATTTTTTGAATGAAAATATTGGTATTTTTTTGAAAATATTTCATCAAAATAAAAGAGTTTATTTTAATGATTTATCAATAGCTAACATAAAACATTTTGGTGATGTATATAATTTTTTGAGAACCCCAAAATATAATTTGTTTGAGTTGTCAATTGACTGGCCTGAAAATATTTCTTTAAACGAATTGAGAATTGAACTTCAAGTTACAAATCAAAAATCAATTGTAGATACTTTTAATTCTGACATTGTTGAAAATCGTAACGGTGGAAATGCAGCTTTTGTGCATCATGGAAATCAAGGATTGACATATTCTGAAGTATTTTATGGACAAGAGCCTTTAGAAAATACGGGTTTTGATGAAATATTAGAGGTTCATCAAGAAACTAATATCCCTGGGAATTTTCATTTATCAGGTACTTTGATGCCAGCTGCTGAATGGCATAATCCTGAATTTAATGATTGGCTTGTTTCTGGTATAAATGATGGATATGTATCAATGTTAACTTCAGCTCTTGGTCAGCACATTATGCCTTTTGTTCATAATGATATGAATGATTGGTCAGTTGCCATTGAGACTGATATGGTAGAATACAGATATGGATATTTCCCTAAAGTTGCTTGGGTGCCTGAAAGAGTATGGTTGTCTCCCGGGGTTTACCCAGATGCTGGAGTTATTGATTGGTTAGGAGATAATTGGGAACAACATGGTGTTGAAGCTGTTATATTAGATGACTATATTCATTGTGCAGGATCAGACAATAAGAAAATCCACTGGATGAATAATGGTTTAGGAATAAATCTGAGAATAATTCCAATTGATAACGATTTTGTTGGAATGATGCATTATGATGCAGATGCTGCAAAAAATCATATATCATCAACTGGTCAATATGGAATAACTGTTTATGGTACTGATTGGGAAGTTGCAGCAGAGATGAATGAGCACTTTGATACAATGTTTTTAGATAATTATGAAAGCGTATTATGGTACAGTCATGATAATTATCCTGCGATCAATATATGGAAACTTGATAATGCAATTTACAATTCTGACTTTAATGGAACTACCATTGATGTTCAAAATGGTACATATGGATTGCTTGGAGGTTTTGATGGTTATGGTGGTAGTAACAATAGTTGGTACAATAACTGGGCAGCTACTCCATCAGAATCTGATTTTCACGATCCAAAATGGAACTATGGAACTGTTTGGAATGATGCATTTGGAAACTTAATGTCATCACCTAATAATTCCTTATCCCAACTTGGATGGTATACATTAATGATAAACCTGCATGAGACTGGTTGGCATTCAGAGGGTGAAATTGCTGGTTGGGAACATCATTATTCGTCACATATCAAAAACTCAAACGTATTTGTGGAGGCATCAAAATGGGCTAATGGAGATTTTACTGAAACAACATCTTGTTTTTTTAGTGATGTTGACCACGATGGTGGAGAAGAACTTGTTATGCACAATGATAAAGTATTTGCTGTTTTTGAAGGTATTGGTGGTAAAATTAATTGGTTATATTATAAAGATGGATATGGAAATGCGTATTCTATTGTTGGTTCAGATATAGCGTATTGGTCTGAAACAAATGGTGATTACAATGAAGGAAATAATAATCACGTTGCAGCGTTATCAGATGTGTCGCCTAATCAACAAGATGCTATTTACGATATTGTTATTAATCAAGGACAAGGTGATATTGTCAGTGCAACTCTATCTCAATATGGTGTATCAAAAACTGTTGAGCTAAGGACTGGGGATAATTTTTTAGATATAATATATAATTTTTATGGTGACAGAGGTTATGTTAAATCAGGTTGGAGTCCAGATTTGTTAGACCTTGTTTGGTCAGGTAAAAGTAATCTTCAAAGAATGTGGGGTGAATATGGAAGCTATTCAGGTCAAAGGAACTCATCAAGTGGAGCTACTGCTGCAATAGTATTAGGAAGTGGTGGAGCTTCACATAATACACAATTTGAAGGAACTCTTGTTAAAGGAGACGAAATTTACGGTGATGGAATATTTAGTTTTTATTTATATGCGGGTTACACATCAAGTCCATATGATGAAAATGGAACTAGAGTAGCTGAATTGGATGCTTTAGCCTCTGAGGTTATAGATGATATTGGGCCTCAGCTTGTATCTGCAATTCAAATTTCACCTAAAACCTTGAATTTATATTTTAGTGATAATTTAGATTCTGAATCTGTTGAAAATATAAATAATTACAATTTAAATGGTTTTGAAGTTGGTATTGAATCAGCTTACCTAATCTATGGAAGAAAAGTTGTTATTAATTTAGAGGCGGAAGGATATGGAGAATCTGTTTCTGTTTTTGGATTAACTGATGCAAGCGGTAATACTGTAGATCCATTCAATAATTCTATTGCGATAGATGAATTAATGGTTATACCGCATCTTGTTGGAGATTTTAATAATTGGGAAACAGCAAATCATGATTATGATTTAAATTTTAATCAAAATGGATATTGGGAAATAGAGTTAGATCTTTTAGCAGGGCAATACGAATATAAAGTAATAGAATCAAACGATTGGGATGAGAATGATTGGCCCGGTACAAATCAAATTATTATTTTAGAAAATGATTCGCTTGTCTTTTTAAAAGCAAATTGTGGATTTTATACAGGATCAAGAAACTGGGATGAATATGTAACACACACCAATCCAATAATTGTTGGAGATTTTATATCTGAAATTGGTGGGGAAGACTGGAATACAAATGATTTAACTGGATTGATGTTAGATACTCAAAATAATGGAATTTATTCTTGGGAAGTTGTTGTTCCTGAGGGAGATTGGGAATACAAAGTAGTTTTAAATAACACTTGGGATCAAGACACCTATGGTGGAGGTGCCAATTTTGTGATAAGTTCAGATGGACTAGATGCGACAACTTTCTTTTATGATTTTAAAAATAATAGTACTTATTATCTTCAAAACAATTCGGATAGTATGCTTGGAGATATTAATTTGGATTCATTGATTAATGTTATTGATGTGGTAACATTGGTGAATTATATTCTTGGGCAAATAACTTTAGAAAATAATGCTCTATTTAATGCAGACTTGAACAATGATTCTAATGTAGATATAGTAGATATTATAATGATAATTGAAATTATTTTGAACAGCTAATAATGAATGAAGATAAAAAAGATAAAGATTTAGAAAAAGAACAAATAAAAAATATTTATTTGAATACGCTTTTTTTTTCAATAATATCAATATTATTTGGTATAGCATATTTTTATTTAGTTTTAAGATAATATTCACAAAAATATTCATTCTTAAAAGTAATGTTACATTATTAATTCCAGTAATATCATTATAAAAAAGCAGAAATAATAAAATAAAATTTGACCAAATTATTATTACAATTGTTGATTAATTATGATCATCAATTTTCAGTAAATTCCTTGTCAAGAATACTCTAATGCCCATAAAATCGTGCAAATCGCGCAAATAAAACTATTGACATATTAATTTTTTTTATTAAATTATA
>MDTG01392332.1_pt1 | contig 24329 bp, 23 predicted proteins | sample 811421 | NCBI WGS metagenome assembly MDTG01 (sample SAMN05326645, study PRJNA326480) | marine metagenome | isolation source: seawater | place: Pacific Ocean: South East | collected 2011
AGATCGACCCCATTCTCAGCATTACCACGAAAGCCGCCTGATCATGACCTCAGGCCATCCGGGAATTTACACCACCTTGACGGACACGACCCCCATCACGCCTGGATGACGACCGCTCCTGCTTACACGACGGGACGCGCGAGATACCCATGCGTGGGCTGAGTGGTGTCGGTCTCAACCTTTCTCCAATCGGCAGATGACCGGTCGCGCGTCGATGACCCCGAGACCCGGACGGTGGCTCAGTTCCGGTCCAATGAGGCCAAGCAACGGCGGCGGACCTCGACACGCCTCCACGACGGCGAACATCCCGCCGGCAGAACGGCTTCTTGCGGTTGCACACTGGCACTCATGAAGGATACTCATGAGTGAACCAACTGGCACCATGCTCGCCCCTGTCTGTCGACAGGATGGCAGGCTTCGACCCGAGAGCGTCCATGCTTCGCGAAAACATCAGCGATCTCATCGCGCTTGCCGCGGTCGCCGAGGAGCGCAGCTTCACGCGCGCCGCCGCGCGACTGAACATTTCCCAGTCCGCCCTCAGCCACACCATCAAGGCGCTTGAGACCCGGCTTGGCCTTCGTCTCCTCACCCGAACCACACGATCGGTCGCCCCCACGATCGAGGGCGAGGATCTCCTGGCAACACTCACCCCCTGCTTCGAGCAGATCGAGGCCCGGCTTCAGGCCCTCAACGATGCGCGCGATCACCCGACTGGTACCGTGCGCATCGTGGCAACCGAATATGCGATCGAAAGCCTTCTCTGGCCCAAGCTTTCCCCCGCCCTGAAAGAGCATCCGTCGGTCAACGTCGAGTTTCTGATGGACTACGGCTTCACCGACCTTGCCGACGCACAGTGCGACGCGGGCGTTCGATACGGCGAGCAGGTGAGCGACGGGATGATCTCCATGCGCATCGGACCGGACGAGCGAATGGTCTGTATCGGCGCACCGGACTATTTCGCCGACGCCGGCGTGCCGCTCACCCCGCAGGAGCTCTCGGATCACCAGTGCATCAATCTGCGCCTGTCCACGCACGGTGCGCTCTATGCGTGGGAATTCGAAGACAGCGACGGCAACGAAATCAGGGTGAAGGTACGTGGGCAGACCTGTTTCAACACGATCAACCCGGTGCTCCGGGCCGCGATCGACGGGCACGGGCTGGCGCTTGTTCCGGAACGCCTCGCGATTCCGGCACTCGAGACTGGAACCCTCACAACCTGCCTCGAGGAATACTCGCCCTACTTTCCGGGTTTTCATCTGTTCTATCCGAGCCGCCAGCGCCCCTCCTCCGCATTCCAGGTGGTGCTGGACGCCCTTCGCGAGAAGGCCTGAACTCATGAAACGCGATCATGAATGGGGTGAGGAGAGAAGATATTAAGTGCAGGCGGAGACGCACCACATTGAACGGGCAGCAATCACGTTCGAGGAGGCATCTCCCCATGAAGACCCGCATCGCCGCAGCCGCCCTGTTTCTCGTAAGCACCGCCGCCGGGGCACAGGATGTGACGCGCACACTCCCCGAAAGCGTCGGGAAGGTCGCGCCGGCACTTGAGGCCTATTCGAAGAACGCCCTGTTCGGATCGGTCTGGGACGACGAAGCCCTTTCGGTTCGCGACCGTGCGCTCGTGACTTTCGCTGCGCTCATGACGCGCCGTGAAAGCGATGCCCTTGGTGAACATGCCGCCCTGGCGCTTGATGCAGGAGTGACGCCTGCCGAGCTCTCGGAAACGGTCACACACCTTGCCTTCTACACAGGCTGGGGCAACGCGACGGCCGCGAGCGAAGCCGTGGCTCCGGTTTTCGAGGCTCGCGGCATCACCCTGCAGGACCTGCCGGGCGCCGAGCCCGAGCTGCTTCCACTGGACGAGGCAGCCGAGGCCGCTCGCGAGGAATTCGTAAGCGGCACCTATGGCGATGTCAGCAAGGGTGTCGTGGACAACACTCGTGAGTTGCTGTTCCGCGACCTCTGGCTGCGACCGGACCTCGCGCCCCGCGATCGCAGTCTGGTTACAGTGGCCGCCCTCATCGCCGCCGGTCAGCCGGAACAGATGACCTTCCACCTCGGCAGGGCCATGGACAACGGCCTGACGCAGGAAGAAGCCGGGGCGATGCTTTCACACCTTGCCTTCTATGCGGGCTGGCCCAAGGTCTTCTCTGCGCTTCCGGTGGCAAAAGACGTGTTCGAAAGCCGCAAGAAGTAGGCACGGTCGCCACATGCCGGCACAGACAGGGAGAGCCGCAAATTGAAGATCGGAATCCTGGGCTCGGGCCTGATGGGAAGTGCGATCGGGCGACACTGGGCCCGCTGCGGACATGATGTGACGTTTTCGTATTCACGTGATCCGAACAAGCTCGAGCGGCTGGCGCGCGAATGCGGCGGCGCGAGCGGCACCGTCGCCGACGCGGTCGTCCAAGCCGACGTCCTGCTTCTCGCCGTGCATTGGTCCCGCGTCGAGGACGTGTTGAGGCAGGCAGGTGACCTGGAGGGCAAAGTGGTGCTCAACTGCTGCGTCCCCCTCGACCCGACCGACACCAACCTCGTTCTGGGGCCGACGACGTCAGGCGCGGAGAATCTGGCGCGGATGCGCCCGGGCGCACGCTGGGTGTCCTGCTTCAACACCACCCCTTCCGAGTCCTTTGCTCCGGTCTTTGCCCGGCGCGAAACGACACCACGCCCGCAGGTTCTCGTCTGCTCGGATGACAAAGAAGCCCAAGACGTTGCCGAAAGCCTCATCACGGATCTCGGCTTCGAACCTCTCGCGGCCGGCCCGCTGCGCACGGCGCGCTTCATTGAGCCGTTTGCAATGGTCACGGCGGAACTTGCCTACGACCAGCCGGGCGGCCCCGCCCTTACCTACCGCTTCGAAAAACTGCGCTGACCGCGCAGGGAAAGGACTGTCATGAAGATCATTCGCTCCGGTTCAAACCCCTCCGCTCCCGGTCCGCAGGACTGGTTCACCGGCACCGTTCGCATCGACCCGCTGTTTGCGGCCGAGGAGCCCGGTCGCACGAGTGGCGCCCATGTGACCTTCGAGCCCGGTGCCCGTACCGCCTGGCACACGCATCCCGCTGGCCAGACCCTGATCGTGACCTTCGGGAGCGGTCGCGTTCAGCGCGAAGGCGGTCCTGTCGAGGAAATTTCCGCCGGTGACGTCGTGTGGTTCCCCGCCGGAGAGAAACACTGGCACGGAGCGGCGCCCGATACCGCCATGAGCCACATCGCGATTCAGGAAAGCATCGACGGTTCCGCGGTCACGTGGATGGAGAAGGTTTCCGACACCGACTACATGGGCTAGCCGAAAAGCGGTTGTTTTCCATATGGTAGCACAGGCGGCCGCCGGATGATCCGGCGGCCGCCTGTGGCGTATGCCGGAGCAGACTCTCCGGCGCGCCGGGCTTCAAGCCGCCGGCCTGCACGATGGTACTCCCGTCGCGCGCCAGACGACCCGCCTTCGCCGCGCCCGCGGCTAAATTCGTTCAGACTGACATGACAGAGGGAACAGCCTGATGATCCGCTACCTTCACACCATGATCCGCGTCACCGACCCGGATGCGACCGTCAAGTTCTTCGAACTTCTGGGCCTCAAAGAAACCCGTCGCATGAACAGCGAGGCGGGACGCTTCACGCTCATCTTCCTTGCGCCCCCCGAGGACATTTCCGAGCCGGGACAGCGTGCCCGTGCGGAGATCGAACTCACCTATAACTGGCCGCCGGAAGACGGCAGCGCGCCCGAGACCTACACGGGCGGGCGCAACTTCGGCCATCTCGCCTATCACGTGGACAACATTTACGAGACGTGCCAGCGCATGATGGACGCAGGAGTGACCATCAACCGTCCGCCGCGCGACGGTCACATGGCCTTCATCAAGACGCCGGACGGCATCTCCATCGAGCTCCTGCAGGCGGGCGAACGCCTTGAGCCGGCCGAGCCCTGGGCCTCCATGGCCAACACGGGTTCCTGGTAAGACAGCCTGCCTGCCCGGAAAGAGCCGGGCATGAACTCGGGACGGTGTGCGGGTGTTGCCGCACACCGTCCTTTTCATGTCCCTCAAGCCTTCTGTGGGAGATTTTCGGATCGGGCCGGACAAGCGCCGTCGCGCGTGGCATTGTCCTGACAAAAGAAATTCGGGCGGGATGCAGCCATGCCCGAAGATGCGCAGCAAGGGACACCGCTTCATGAAGGTGATCGTGATCGGCGCCGGCGTCGTCGGCATGACGAGCGCCTGGTACCTGACGGCACTCGGCCACGAGGTGGTCGTTGTCGAGCGCAACTCCGGTCCGGCGCTTGAGACGAGTTTCGGAAATGCCGGCGGCGTATGTCCGGGCTTTGCAGGGCCGTGGGCCGCCCCCGGGATGCCGTTCAAGGCGCTGAAGTGGATGTTCGCCGAAGCCGCGCCACTCAAGATCAGGCCGAGCCTTGACGTCGCCCAGTGGCGCTGGCTCGCCCGCTTCCTCTCCAATTGCACCGCCAGCCGTTTTGCCGCGAACAAGGCGCGGATGCAGGCCATGGCCCACTACAGCAAGCAAAGCCTTGTCGACCTTCGCAAGCAGACCGGCATCGCCTATGACGACATGGCGCGCGGCGTGCTCCAGATCTTCGCAACGGAAGAGGAACTGAGGGGTGGAGAGCGATCGGCCGCCGTTCTGGCGGATCTTGGCATAGAGCACCGTCTCGTGGACCGTGCCGGGATGGAAACGATCGAGCCCGCGCTGGCGCGAACCTCTGCCTCCCTTGCCGGCGGCCTGCATCTTCCCGGCGACGAGACGGGCGACAGCAAGCTTTTCTGCGAACGCCTGCTGGAGCTTCTGCAACCGCTCGGCTGCCGTTTTATGTTCGATACGACGGCAACAAGCCTCGACGTTTCCGGCGGGCGGATCGAAGGTGTTGCCACGAAGAACGGCCCCGTTACCGGTGACGCCTATGTGGTTGCCTGCGGCCCCTTCGCCGTGCAGTTGCTCAAGACTGCCGGCCTGTCCCTGCCGGTCTATCCGGTGAAGGGTTACTCGATCACCTGCGACATCGCTTCCGGCGACGGAGCACCGGTCTCCTCCGTGATGGATGAGCACTCCAAAGTGATGATCACGCGGCTTGGATCAAGACTGAGGGCCGCAGGGGTCGCGGAGCTCGCAGGTTTCGACCCAACGCTCAGGCCAAGTGCGCTAAAAGGACTGATCGACAGGGTCCGCAGCCTCTTTCCCGAGGCGGCGGACTACACGACCGCCAGCGCGTGGTGCGGCTTCCGTCCCATGACGGCGAACGGTCCCGCCATTGTCGGGCGGTCAAGGATCGCCAATCTGTACCTCAACGCTGGCCATGGCTCCAATGGCTGGACCCAGGCCTGCGGCACATCGCGCTACCTCGCGGACATCATCTCCGGCCGAACGCCCGATATCGAATACTGACAGCGCGTATCGGCCCCGCGCCGGCCGGGATCAGAAAATCGGCGGAAGCCTGGAGGCGGTTTCGCCTTCGCCGCTGCCAGCGCCGGAAGCGCTTTCATAGGCGAGGATTGCTCCGGCCAGATCCTCAAGCGCGGCACCCACGGACTTGAACACGGTGATGTCCTTGTCGTCGCGCATGGCGGCGAACCTGCCACCGGCAAGCTCGAAAAGATCGGCCTCGATGCGGTCCTCGCTCAGGGCACCGGACGAAAGTGCCTGGACGATATCGCCGCCCTCCTTCGTGGCACCCGCGCGCGTGTCGACGAACACCCGGCCCCGCCGCATGACCTCGTCATCTGTCTCGCGCATGGAGGGCTTGAAAGCCCCGACCAGATCGACGTGACAGCCTTCGCGCAGCCATTCGCCCTGGATGATCGGTGTCTGGGACAGGGTCGCGCAACTGACGATGTCAGCCTCGCCGACGGCCTTTTCCAGGTCGTCGACCGGGCGGGCGAGAATGTCCAGGTGCTCAGAGACGTCCTCGGCGACCGCCGCCGCCTTTTCCGGGTCACGCCCCCACACGGAAATGCGCGAAAGCGGCCGGACGGCGGCATGGGCGGCGGCGAGGTTCGCCGCCAGACGTCCGGTGCCGACGATCACGAGGTGACGCGCCGAGGGGCGGGCAAGATAGTCGGCGGCAAGTGCCGAGGCGGCCGCCGTGCGCCGCGCGGTCAGCTCTCCACCGTCGATCATCGCAACCATCTTGCCGGTAACGGCATCCGACAGCAGGTAGGACGCCATGATGGCCGGCAGGCCACGCCTGCCGTTGCCGGGAACGACCGTGGCAAGCTTGACCCCGATGTAGCGTCCCGGCACCCAGGCCGGCATCAGCAGGAGCGTGCCGTCGTCCTCCCCCGGAATGGCGAAATCGTGGTGATGGCGCACGGGCATCTCGCAACCGTCGCGAAACATCGCGCGCAGCGCCTCGATCAGCGCCGACCAGTCAAGTGCCTGGCGCGTCGCGGCTTCATCGAGTTGCAGCATGGGAGTCCTTTCGCGGAAAAGCGGTGGGCATGTGAAGCCCGATCATGGCGGTCCGGAGCGACGATCTCAAGGCGTGATCGGAACCATCTCCCGCCACGCCTTACCCGGCAAGGCTGCGGGCCCCATCCAGAATCAGCCTGGTGGCGATTCTCGCATAGTCCTCACGCGAGACCGCTCCACCCTCGCGAAACCACAGATAATGCCAGTTGACCATGCCGAAGAGGCTCATGGTCACCGGCATCAGCAGCGGTGATCCGCCCGAAAGCGCCGGAACCGCCTGGCAAAGCGCGGCGGCGAAATGCTTCACGAGCACGCGCTCGCGCGCCTTCAGCTCTTCCTGCTGGGGCTCGGGCAGGCGCTTCATCTCGTTGATCTGGATCTTGTGTTCGGCATTGGCGTCGCGATAGGCGTCCAGCAGCGCGTTCACAAACGCCAGAAGCCGCTCCTCGCCATCCGCATGCGTCTCGCCCGCCTCCTCGACAGACGCGATAAGGTCGTCGAGGTGATCGCGGATGATGTCGAACAGCAGGGCATCCTTGTTGGCGTAATAGTGATAGACGAGCGCCTTCGAGACACCGCACGCGAGCGCGATCTGGTTCATCGACGCCCGATCGAAACCGTGCTCGGCGAAAAGCTCCGCCGACGCCTTCAGGATCACCTTGCGCTTCTCGTCGTAATCGTCCGCGCGCGGGCGCGCCATGCCGCTCTCCGTCGTCTCGCGCGGCGGCCCAAGACCGCCGCGCATGTTCCATGCATCCGAAAAGAGGGGCTCAGCCCTCCTTCGGACGATTGTCGATAACCCGTCGTGCCTTGCCCTGGGAGCGTTCCATCGTGTCCGGATCGGCCACGTGGATGCGCGCGCTGACGCCAATCACATTCTTCAGATGCGCCCTGAGTTCCGCTGCGGCGGACGCGCGATGCGCATCATCGGCGTGGGAGGCCAGCGCTTCGACATGGATGGTCATTTCGTCCATGCGACCGGTGCGTGTCAATTCCACCTGGTAGTGGGGAGCAAGACCTTCCACGCGGAAAAGCTGCTCCTCGATCTGGGTCGGGAAGACGTTGACGCCTCGCACGATCATCATGTCGTCGGAACGACCCGTGATCTTCTCCATGCGCCGCATGGACCGCGCCGTGCCCGGCATGAGACGGGTCAGGTCTCGGGTGCGGTAGCGGATGACCGGCATCGCCTCCTTGGTCAGCGAGGTGAAGACAAGCTCGCCCACCTCGCCGTCGGGCAGGACCTCGCCGGTCTCCGGGTTGATCACCTCCGGATAGAAGTGGTCCTCCCAGATGTGCAGCCCGTCCTTGGTCTCCACGCACTCATTCGCCACGCCCGGCCCCATCACCTCCGACAGGCCGTAGATATCGACCGCGTTCATGTCGAACGCCTCCTCGATCTCCTCGCGCATGGCATTCGTCCAGGGCTCGGCGCCAAAGACGCCGATCTTGAGCGAGGACTTGCGCGGATCGAGACCGCGGGAGCGATATTCGTCAAGAATGGCAAGCATGTAGGACGGTGTCACCATGATGACTTCGGGCTTGAAGTCCTCGATGAGGGTCACCTGGCGCTCTGTCATGCCGCCGGAGATCGGCACCACGGTCATGCCAAGTTCCTCGGCACCGTAGTGAATGCCGAGACCACCGGTGAAAAGGCCGTAGCCATAGGCCACGTGACAGATCATGCCGGGCCGCGCACCGGCCGCTCTCAGCGAGCGCGCCACCACCTGGGACCAGGTCCTGATGTCATTGCGCGTGTAGCCGACCACCGTCGGCTTTCCGGTCGTGCCGGACGAGGCGTGAACGCGCGAAATCTGGTCGCGCGGGACGGCAAACAGCCCGAAGGGGTAGTTGTCGCGCAACGTCTGCTTGTGGGTGAAGGGAAACTTCGCCAGATCGGCAAGGCTCTTCAGGTCGTCCGGGTGGACACCCGCCTCGTCGAAGCTCTTGCGGTAGTGCGCGACATTCTCGTAGGCGTGGCGCAGGGACCACTTGAGGCGGTCGAGCTGGAGCGCGGAAATCTCGTCACGCGAGGCAGTCTCGATAGGCTCGAGATCGCCAGGCCTGGGCGACAGGTCAAGCATGGTTTTCCTCCCGGAATTGTCCTGAATTCTCGTCTGGTGGCGGCCGGTTTCTCCCCACCGGCGGCCTCGTCACGCCCCCGCCGGAGCCTCGGCTTCCGGCAGCAGGGTTCCGCGAATCGTGCGGGAATTTCCGCGAAACTCGGCGACCGTCTCGCCGTCCGCGTTGGTTACGGTCACATCGGTGATGCCCGAGCGCCCCTCACGCCAGCGCTCCACAGCCGTCGCGACCAGCCGCTCACCCAGCTTGCCCGGGCGCAGGAAGCTCACCGAGCAATGACTGGCAACCGTATTCTGGTTGTGGCTGTTGCAGGCGAAGGCGAAGGCGGAATCCGCCAGCGTGAAAACGAAACCGCCGTGACAGATCCCGTGACCGTTGACCATGGCTTCGCTGACGGACATGGCCACCACCGCCCTGCCCTGGCCAACCTCCACGATCTCCATGCCGAGCCCCTGGCTCGCCTTGTCGCTGGCCCACATGACGTCGGCACAGGCCCGCGCCAGCGCGTCGGCGTCCAGTCCTGCGGCCTTGGTGACCTCGCTCATTCCCGTCCCTCCCCGTCCGGCGCACGGCCGGTAAACTGCGCCGGCCGCTTGGCCAGAAATGCTGCGACACCCTCGCGATAGTCAGGCGAGCGCCCGGCACGGCCCTGCAGGTCGCGTTCCAGATCAAGCTGCGTGTCGAGATCGTTGATGGTCGCCGCTTCCATCGCCTGCTTGACGAGGCCGAGCCCGTAGGTCGGCGCGTCGGCAAGGCCGCGCGCAAGATCGAGCGCGTTGTCCATAAGCTCCGCATCCGGCACAGCCTGCCAGATCATGCCCCACTCGACGGCCTGTTTCGCCGGTACGGGCGTGGCGAGCATTGCAAGCGCCTTGGCGCGGGCAAGCCCCACGAGCTGCGGCAACGTCCAGGTTCCCCCGCTGTCGGGAACGAGACCGATCTTCGAGAAGGCCTGGATGAACTTGGCACTCTCGGCCGCCAGGACGATATCGCAGGCGAGCGCGATATTGGCTCCCGCGCCGGCGGCAACGCCGTTGACGGCGCAAACGACCGGCTTCGGAAGAGCCTTCAGGCGGCGCACCAGCGGGTTGTAGTTGGATTCGATGGTGCGCGTGAGGTCGGGCGGAGGCGCATCGGGTGTGCTCATGCGGTCGGAGAGATCCTGCCCCGCGCAAAAGCCGCGCCCCGCGCCGGTCAGCAGCAGGCAGCGTACCGAAGCATCGTTCTCGGCCAAGTCGAGTGCCTCACGCACTCCGGCATGCATTGCCTCATTGAAGGAATTGAGCTTGTCCGGCCGGTTCAGCGTAACGACGAGCACGCCGCCGTCCCGCGCCGTGAGAACGGGCGCGGTGGTGTCTGACTGGTCCATGAGACCTCCCTTGAACGTCCTTTTCCGCTCTCGGTCCGCTCCCTGACGGAGCCCTCACCCGCCCGTGGGCCAGGGAAGCGGATCGCGGATTTTTAACTTGACTGACCAACCGGTCGGTAAATTATTATGACCCTCAATCGGGCGCTGTCAATCAGCTCCGCGAACGAGACGAAACACAACACGACCCTGCAACGGGTGGCCTGGTGAAGAGCGCGGTTTCCGCTCCCCGGCGCCGGATCCGGACAAGACGCGGGGCACAAGGGAGACGGGGATGGCTGCATTCTTCGACAAGCACAAGGCGACGCTCGACAAGGCTGTCGAGACCATCCACGGCCGCGGCTACTGGTCCGCCTACCCGGAAATGCCGTCGGGCAAGATCTACGGCGAAACGGCAAAAGCCGACCAGGAAGATGCCTTCAAGGCCCTTCTGGGCAAGCCCTTCGAGCTTGATCAGCCGACGACCGGCGACCGTGTCGGTCACGAGGTGAGCCCGTTCGGCCTCGATCTTGCCGTCACCTATCCCGCCACGACGCCCGATCTCGCGGTCGCTGCCGCGCGCGAGGCCATGAAGGGCTGGTCGTCCGCGAGCGCCGACGCGCGCGCCGGCGTGCTGCTGGAGCTTCTGTCACGCATCAACGCGCAGAGCTTCCTCTTCGCCAACGCGGTGATGCACACGTCCGGCCAGGCCTTCGTCATGGCCTTCCAGGCAGGAGGCCCGCACGCGCAGGACCGCGCCCTCGAGGCTGTCGCCTACGCCTATGACGAGATGAGCCGCATTCCGGGCCAGGTGCGCTGGGAGAAGCCGCAGGGTCCCAAGGATCCGCTCGTGCTCGACAAGGTGTTCCGCATCGTGCCGCGCGGTCCCGCCCTCGTGATCGGCTGCGCCACGTTCCCGACCTGGAACTCCTACCCCGGACTGTTCGCGAGCCTGGCGACCGGCAACCCGGTCATCGTCAAGCCGCACCCGGGCGCCATCCTGCCGCTTGCCATCACGGTGAAGATGGGGCGTGAAGTGCTCTCCGAGGCCGGTTTCGATCCGAACGTCCTCCAGCTCGCCGCCGACACGGTCGAGGCACCGCTGACCAAGGATTTCGTCACCCATCCCGACATCGCGATCATCGACTTCACCGGCTCGCCGGCCTTCGGCAAGTGGGTGCGCGAGAACGCCGGCGACAAGCTCGTCTACACGGAGGAAGCCGGCGTCAACTCGATCGTCGTGACCGGCACCGACTCCCTGCGCGGGATGGCCGGCAACATCGGTTTCTCGCTGTCGCTCTACTCCGGCCAGATGTGCACCGCGCCGCAGAACATCTACGTGCCGCGCGGCGGCATCGAGACCGACGAGGGACACAAGTCCTTCGACGAGGTCGCGGCCGCCATCGCGACCGCCGTCGACAAGCTGCTCGGCGACCCGGCCCGTGCCGCCGGCGTGCTCGGCGCGATCCAGAGCCAGGCAACGCTCGAGCGGATCGATGCGGCGCGCGGTCTTGGCAAGATCCTGCGCGACAGCACCGGCGTCGAGGGCATGGACGGGGCGCGGTCCGCCTCACCGCTCATCCTCGCGGTCGATGCCAAGGACGAGGACGCCTATCTCGAGGAACGCTTCGGCCCGATCAGCTTCATCATCGCCACGGACGACGCGGATGAGGCCATCGCACGTGCCGCGGCCTCGGCGAAGTCGCGCGGCGCCATCACCGCCGCGCTCTATGCGACGGATGAAACCCTGGTCGACAAGGCAGCGGATGCCTTCGCCGACGCCGGTGTCGCGCTCTCGGTCAACCTGACCGGCGGCATCTTCGTGAACCAGTCCGCCGCCTATTCCGATTACCACGTCACCGGAGCGAACCCGGCCGGCAACGCCTGTCTGTGCGACAGTGCCTTTGTCGCGAACCGGTTCCGAGTGGCGGCCATGCGCCGCCCGGTCGCAGCCTGACGACCGGACGGCACCAGCCGGCCCCTTGGAGGAGGGGCCGGTCGACTGCCTTGAAGTGCAATGGGAGGAACACATGCGCATTCACACGACCCTGCTTGCCGGCACGATGATCGCCGCCGGCGCCACTGCCTTCGCGGCCGCTCCGGCGGTTGCCGAAACCATCAAGATCGGTGCCCCGCTCTCGGTCACCGGCCCCGCGTCCTTCCTGGGCGATCCGGAAGCCAAGACGCTCGAGATCTACGTCAAGCAGATCAACGAGGCCGGTGGCGTGAACGGCAAGGACCTGGAACTCGTCGTCTATGACGACAGCGGTGACGCCAACAAGGCCCGCACCTTCGCCACCCGCCTGGTGGAAGACGACGGCGTGGTGGCCGTGGTCGGCGGTTCGACCACCGGCACCACCATGGCCATGATCCCGGTGTTCGAGGACGCCGGCATTCCCTTCATCTCGCTGGCCGGCGCCGTGGTCGTCATCGACCCGGTGAAGGAGTACACCTTCAAGACGCCGCACACCGACAAGATGGCATGCGAGAAGATCTTCGAGGACATGCAGGCCAAGGGCATCGCCAAGATCGGCATGATCTCCGGCACGGGCGGCTTCGGAAAGTCCATGCGACAGCAGTGCATGTCGGTGGTGGGGGACTACGGCATCGAGGTCGTGGCGGACGAATCCTATGGCCCCAAGGATTCCGACATGACGCCGCAGCTCACGAACATCAAGAACGCCGAAGGCATCCAGGCCGTGGCGAACCCGGGCTTCGGCCAGGGCCCGGCGATCGTGACGCGCAACTACCGCCAGCTCGGCATCGAGGTGCCGCTCTACCAGAGCCACGGCGTTGCCTCGAAGTCCTTCATCGATCTTGCCGGTGACGCGGCCGAAGGCGTGCGCCTGCCGGCGTCGGCGCTGCTCGTCGCCGACAAGCTGCCGGACGACGATCCGCAGAAGAAGGTCGTGGTCGACTACAAGACCACCTACGAGGAAGCCACCGGCCAGCCGGTGTCGACCTTCGGCGGTCATGCCTATGACGGCCTCATGATCCTGGTCGACGCCATCAAGCGCGCCGGTTCCGAGGAGCCCCAGGCGATCCGCGACGCGATCGAGGAGACCTCGGGCTTCATGGGCACCGCCGGTGTCGTCAACATGTCCGCCGACGATCACCTCGGCCTCGACCTGACGGCATTCCGCATGCTCGAGATCAAGGGCGGCGACTGGACCCTCGCCGACTGAGCCTTTCCAACCGACGGCCCGCCGGCGTTCGCGCCGGCGGGATCCCGCTCCCCGGCCGCGTGCCGGAGCGCGGACGCGCGATCACCCTCACGCGATCACGGCACGACAGGAACGTTCAAGGCCCGAGCCCCATGCCCGAGTTGTTGCAATTCTGCATTTCCGGCCTGACGGTCGGCGCGGTCTACGCGCTGGTCGCCCTTGGCTTCACCATCATCTACAACGCCTCCGACGTGGTGAACTTCGCCCAGGGCGAGTTCGTCATGCTTGGCGGCATGACCACGGTCTTCGCCTCGGCCGCCGGCGTTCCGCTGCCGCTGGCGGCACTGATCGCGGTGGTCATCACCATGGGCGTCGGATTGCTGCTTCACCGGCTCGCCATCGAACCGGCGCGCGGCGCCTCGCCCGTGACGCTGATCATCATCACCATCGGTGCCTCGATCTTCCTGCGTGGTGCGGCTCAGGTGGTGTTCGACAAGCAGTTCCACTCGCTGCCGGCCTTCTCCGGCGACACGCCGATCCGCTTCGCGGGCGCGTCGATCCTGCCGCAGAGCTTCTGGGTTCTCGGTGGAGCCGCAGTGATCGTGGTGGCCCTGTGGGCCTTCTTCAACCGCACCCTGCTGGGCAAGGCGGTACTAGCAACCGCCGCGAACCGGCTTGCGGCACGGCTCGTGGGCATCAACACGTCCTTTGTCGTCGGCTTCTCCTTCGTGGTTTCGGCCGGAATCGGCGCCGTTGCGGGCATTCTCGTCACGCCGATCACGCTGACGAGCTACGACGTCGGGACGCTGCTGGCACTGAAGGGCTTCGCGGCGGCGATGCTCGGTGGCATGGGCAACCCGCTCGGCGCGGTCGTCGGCGGCCTGACCGTCGGACTTCTCGAGGCGTTCGGCGCAGGCTACCTGTCGTCCACCTACAAGGATGCCATCGCCTTCATCGTCATCCTCGCGGTGCTGTTCTTCCTGCCCGGCGGCCTGTTCGGCCGGGCCAGCGTGGAGCGCGTGTGATGGGCGGCTCCCTCATGTCTCACCGCCTCGCGGTTCCGGCGCTGATCGCCCTCATCGTGGTGGCGCTCGCCTTCGTCCTTCCTTCCAACTTCTATCTCCGCGTCGCCGCGCTGGTGTGGATCTCCGCACTGACGGTCATCGGACTCAACCTGCTCATGGGTTATGCCGGGCAGGTCAGTCTCGGGCACGCGGGCTTCTTCGGCATCGGCGCCTATGCGGTCGCCGTGCTGCCCGCCCAGTTCGGCGTTCACCCGCTGCTTGCAGCCCTTGCCGGCGCGATCATCGCGGGCGCGGTCGCCTTCCTCGTCGGGCGGCCGATCCTCAGGCTGAAGGGCCACTACCTCGCCGTCGCGACACTCGGCTTCGGCATCCTCGTCGCCATGGCGATTTCCAACGAGGCATGGCTCACGGGCGGCCCTGACGGCATGCCCGTTTCGCGCATGACGCTCTTCGGCTGGCGCGTGCGCGGTGCGGATACCTGGTACTGGATCTCCGGCGCGCTGCTGGTCATCGGTGCCTGGATCGCGGTCAATCTCGTTGCGAGTCCAACGGGCCGAGCACTCCGGGCCCTGCACGATTCGGAAGTCGCGGCACGCGTTGCAGGCATCGACGTGGCGCGCGCCAAGCTGACCGTCTTCGTCATTTCCGCCGTCTACGCGGCGGTGGGGGGCGCGACGCTTGCGCTGGTCAACGGCTTCGTGACTCCCGACAGCGCCAACTTCATGCACTCCATCGAACTGGTGACCATGGTGGTGCTCGGCGGCATGGGCTCGATCCTCGGATCCCTCGCCGGAGCGGCCATTCTGGTCGTCCTGCCGCAGGTGCTCACCAGTTTTCACGACTACGAGCACATGCTGCTTGGCCTGTTGATGATGGTCATCATGATCGTGCTGCGCGCCGGCATCGTGCCGAGCCTCGCCGCACTCGTTTCGCGGAGGCGCCCATGACCGCTTCACCCGCCCCCCTCTCCCGGTCGGTGCAGGCAGCGCCCGCGCGCCTCACGGTCGAGGATATCGGCATCTCCTTCGGTGGTGTGAAAGCCGTCGACGGGGTGTCCTTCACCGCCCGGACCGGCGAGGTGCTTTCCATCATCGGGCCGAACGGCGCCGGAAAGACCACGCTCTTCAACCTCGTCTCGGGTGTCTATCAGCCCAAGGCCGGCAAGGTGACCCTTGGCGATGAAGCCGTGACCGGCCTGTCGCCCGACCGGCTCGCCACGCGCGGGCTATCGCGAACGTTCCAAAATTTGCAGGTCTTCTTCCGCATGACCGCGCGGGAAAACGTGATGGTCGGACGGCACCTGAAGGAGCGGCGCGGCCTTCTCTCCCACCTGCTCGCCCTGCCCTCCACGGGACGGCAGAACCGGGAGAGCGCGGAAGTCGCGGACCGCCTTCTCGCCCGTGTCGGGCTCTCGGACTATGCCGATACGCCGGCTGCGAGCATGCCCTACGGCGCGTTGAAGCGGCTCGAGATCGCCCGCGCGCTTGCCGCCGAGCCGGAGGTTCTCCTGCTCGACGAACCGGCGGCCGGCTGCAATGCCGTCGAAACCGAGGAGATCGAGAAGCTGGTGCGCGCCATTGCCGACGAGGGTGTCGCGATGGTGCTCGTCGAGCACGACATGAAACTCGTGATGCGCATCTCGGACAAGATCCTGGTGCTCGACCAGGGCCGCATGCTGGCCGAGGGAACAGGCGAGCAAATCCGCACCAACCCGAAGGTCATCGAAGCCTATCTTGGAACCCACGGCACCCGGGAGGCGAACCTTGCCCTCGACTGATCCGCTTCTCGACGTTTCCGGCCTGCGCTCCGCCTACGGGCGCATCGAGGCGCTGCACGGCGTCTCCGTCTCGGTCCACGCGGGCGAAATCGTCGCTCTGGTGGGCGGCAACGGCGCCGGGAAGACCACGCTCCTGCGCTCCCTGTCCGGCGTGCAGCCCGTGACCGGCGGCGAGATCCGCTTTGAGGGACGCGACATCTCGCGCCTGTCGCCGCACGCACGCGTGGCGGCCGGCATCGCGCAGGTGCCGGAAGGCCGGCAGATCTTCGCCCCGCTCGCCATCGAGGACAATCTGCGTCTTGGCGCCTACCTGCGCAAGGACACGGAAATCGCCGACGATCTCGATCATGTCTACGATCTCTTCCCGGTTCTGAAGGAGCGCCGGCGCAACCCGGCCGGCGGCCTGTCCGGCGGGCAGCAGCAGATGCTCGCCATCGGCCGCGCGCTCATGAGCCGGCCGAAGCTGCTGCTTCTCGACGAACCGTCCATGGGCCTCGCGCCGGTGCTCGTGGACCAGGTTTTCGAGATCGTGACGCGGCTGCGCGACAAAAACGGTGTGACGATCTTCCTCGTGGAGCAGAACGCCTTCGCGGCCCTGTCCATCGCCAATCGCGGCTATGTCATCGAGACGGGCGAGATCGCCATGGAAGGCGACGGCAAGGGGCTCCTCACCGACGAGCGCGTGCGCGAGGCCTACCTCGGCGTCTGAGACGAAACGGCGGCAGGAAGCGCCGGTTCAACCCGCGCTTTCCCGCCCCGTGTCCCGGGCCACGCGTTCCTCGCGGGTCACGACCACCGCTCCCGCCTCCAGCGTGCGGTGAACAGGGCACTTGTCCGCGATCTCGAGAAGGCGCGCGCGCGTGGCCTCGTCCACATCGCCCTCGATGGTGACCACCCTCTCGAAGCGGTCGATCCGCCCACCGTTCTCTTTCCGCGCCTTCGAGCATTCCTCGCAGTCCCGGGCGTGGACCTTGCCGTGGGTCACGGTCACGGAAAAGCGCGGCGCATCGATGTCCTTGCGATCGGCGTACATGCGCAGGGTCATGACGGTGCAGGCACCGAGTGCCGCCGACAGAAGATCATAGGGCGAGGGACCGCTGTCGAGACCGCCGACGCTTTCCGGCTCATCGGCCAGGAACCGGTGCGCCCCCGAGCGCACCATCGCCTGAAAGCTGCCGAGACCGGTTTCGGTCACGGTGACGCCGTCCTCCATCACGTCCGGCTCCCGCGGGCGCGCCTCGTCCAGATAGCGCCCGGCCCACGCCGCGATCACCTGCGCCGCGTAGGCCGCATCGCGCGGATCGGATAACAGGTGATCCGCGTCGTCCAGCGACACGAAGCTCTTGGGATGACGCGCGGCCACGAAGAGCCGCGTGGCGTTGTCGATGCCAACCACCTCGTCACGCGGAGCGTGAAGCACGAGCAGCGCCTTCTTCAGATGGCCGATGCGGTCGGAAAGCGTGTGGCCCTCCACATCCTCCAGAAACTGCCGCTCGATGGTGAACTCGCGTCCGGCCAGCGTGACCCGCGCGCGCCCGTCCTCGCGGATGGTGTCCAGGTCAGCCTCGAAATTTCTCACCACATGCTCCGCGTCCGCCGGCGCGCCGATGGTCGCCACCGCCACGGCCTCGGGAACGTCGTGGGCTGCGGCCAGGACCGCGGCGCCACCCAGCGAATGGCCGATGAGGATCCTCGGCGCCTCGTAGTGCGCGCGCATGAAATCGGCCGCCTTCACAAGATCGGCGATGTTCGAGGAAAAGTTCGTCGAGGCGAAATCGCCGCCCGATCCGCCAAGGCCTGTAAAATCGAAGCGCAGCACCGCGATGCCCGCTCCCGTCAGCGCCTCGGCGAGCCGCCGCGCCGCCGTGACGTCCTTGGAGCAGGTGAAGCAGTGGGCAAAAAGCGCATAGGCCCGCACCTCGCCGGCGGGAACGTCCAGCCGCGCGGCAAGCTCCGCGCCATCGTGCCCCTTGAAGTTCAGCCTGACCGGTTGCGCCATCCCTCGCCCCTCTCGTCCACCCGTGCGGGCCTCACGTGGTTCGTCCTTTCGGCGCGAACGGACCCGACCCGGGGTCAGCCCCTTGGCGTGTCCGCGTCCGTTTCCGGTCCGCCGGCGGCCTCGCTTGCCAGAATGCGGTCGAGCTCCGCCTTTTCATCCGTGCTCAACCGGGCCTCGGGCGCGGCGGCCGCCACCTTCTCCCGGCCGGCCCTTCCGCGCGCGTTGAACAGGAGCACCGCGCCGCCGATCAGCAGGACCGCGGGCGCCAGCCCCCAGAGCACGATGGTATGCAGGGACAGGCGCGGCTTGAGCAGGACGAACTCGCCATAGCGATCGACAAGGAATGCAATCACCTCCTCGTCGCTGTCGCCCGCCTTGAGCCGCTCACGCACGAGAATGCGCAAATCCTTGGCAAGCGGCGCGTCGCTGTCGTCGATGGACTGGTTCTGGCAGACCATGCAGCGCAGGCCGGCGGACAGATCCCGGGCACGTGCCTCCAGTTTCGGATCGTCGAGGACCTCGTCCGGCGCCACCGCCAGCGCGGGAAGAGCCGTTGCCACGACGAGCGCCAGAACGGCGGCAAGCCGCCCGACGCGCGAGGCCAGATTTGCAATCATGAGATCCAGCCGGGTCATTCGGCCGCCACCATGCGCCCGCGCGCGGGCTTGGGTGCGCCGACACGAAGCCGGCGATCGGCCAGTGACAGGGTAGCCCCCAGCGCCATGACCAGGCAGCCGATCCAGATCAGCGTCACCAGAGGCTTGTAGAAGGTGCGCACGTCCGCCGAACCGTCGCCATGGACCTCGCCGATGGAGATATACACCTGCGACAGACCGAAGGTGACGATACCGGCCTCGGTCGTCGGCATCCGCCGGGCGAGGTAGAGACGCTTGGCCGGATCGGCCTCGGCCACCTTCACCCCGCCACGGGAAATGTCGAAATGACCGACGTCATCGACGTAGTTCGGACCGGTGCGGCGCGCGAGCCCGCCGAAGGTCAGTTCGTATCCGCCGATCTCGAACTGCTCGCCCGGGTGCACCGTCAGCACCCGTTCTTCCTGCAGGGCGGTCACGGCAACGATGCCGAGCAGCGTCACGCCGATGCCCAGATGCCCGAGCGCGGTGCCCCAGGCCGAGCCCGGAAGGCCGACGAGGCGTGAAATGCCCCTGGACAGCCCCACGTCCGTGAAACGGGCCCGGGACACGATCTCGGAAATCGCACCGGCGATGACCCACACGGCGAGGCCGAAGCCGAGGGCGGCGAGAATGCTCTGCGTGCCCTGCATCCAGGCCACCACCAGGGTCGCCGCGACCGACAGGCCGAGCGCCGCATAGAGGCGCTGGGAGACGCCGGCCAGATCACCGCGCTTCCACGCCAGGAGCGGACCGAAGGGCATCGCCACCAGAAGCGGGATCATCAGCGGACCGAACGTCAGGTTGAAGAACGGCGGACCGACGGAGATCTTGTCGCCGCCAAGGGCCTCGAGGGCCAGCGGATAGAGCGTGCCGACGAAGACCGCCGCGGCCGCGACCGTCAGCAGCAGGTTGTTGAGGACGAGCGCGCCCTCCCGGCTGACCGGGGCGAACAGGCCGCCCTGCTTGAGCATCGGCGCCCGCCACGCGTAGAGCGCCAGGGACCCGCCGATGAAGACGACCAGGATGCCGAGGATGAACGTGCCGCGCAGGGGGTCCGTCGCAAAGGCGTGCACGCTGGTGAGCACGCCGGAACGCACCAGGAAGGTACCAAGCAGCGAGAGGGAGAACGTCAGGATGGCGAGCAGCACCGTCCAGACCTTCAGCGCGCCGCGCTTTTCCATCACGATGGCCGAATGCAGGAGCGCCGTGCCCGTCAGCCAGGGCATGAAGGAGGCGTTCTCGACCGGATCCCAGAACCAGTACCCGCCCCACCCGAGCTCGTAGTAGGCCCAGTAGGATCCCATGGCGATGCCAAGGGTCAGGAACATCCAGGCAAGCAGCGTCCAGGGCCGAACCCAGCGCGCCCAGGCGGCGTCGACGCGCCCGAGCAGCAGGGCCGCGATGGCGAAGGAAAAGACGATCGAGAACCCGACGTAGCCCACGTAGAGAAGCGGGGGATGGATCGCCAGACCGACGTCCTGCAGGATCGGATTGAGGTCCTGCCCCTCCATCGGTGCGGGCGAAACGCGCAGAAAGGGATTGGACGTCGCCAGGATGAAGATGAGGAAGGCGGCTGTCACCCAGCCCTGCACACCCAGCGTGGCCGCACGCAACTCGGCGGGAATGTTGCGTCCGAACGCCGCGACCAATGCACCGAAAAGCACCAGGATCAGCACCCACAGGAGCACCGAGCCCTCGTGATTGCCCCATACGCCGGTGAGCTTGTAGAGCAGCGGCTTGGCGGAATGGGAGTTCTCGATGACGTTGAGAACCGAGAAGTCCGAGGTCATGTAGGCATGGGTCAGCGCGGCAAAGGCGATGCCCACGAACAGGAACATGACACCGGCGACGGGCGGCGCCACCGCCATCAGGCGCGTATCGCGGGTCATGGCGCCCCACACGGGCACGACCGACTGCACCAGCGACAGGACGAGCGCCAGAATCAGTGCGAAATGGCCGATCTCGACGATCATTTGGGGCTTCCCTCCTTCGCCCGGACGACAGACTTCCGGGTCGTGCCGGACCCGGTCCGGCGGCTCAGTTCGTTTCCTGGCCCTGCCAGACGCCCTTGTCCTTCAGCGCGTCCGCGACTTCCTTGGGCATGTAGTTCTCGTCATGCTTGGCGAGCACCTTGTCGGCATGAAACCATCCGTCCGGGCGCATCACGCCTTCCGCGACCACACCCTGCCCTTCCCGGAACAGGTCGGGCAACAGGCCGACGTAAACGACCTTGACGCTCTCCACCGTGTCCGTGACCTGAAAGCGCACTTCCGCATCGCGGCCGCGCTCCACCGTTCCCTCCTCGACCAGTCCGCCGAGGCGGATGCGCTGGCCATCGGGCAACTGCTTTCCGGCGATATCGCTCGGGCTCTGGAAGAAGGCGATCTGGTCGTTGAGCGCGAACAGGATCAGGCCCAGCGCCACGGCAAGCACGCCGCCGGCGGCTGCGATCATGGTCATGCGCCTCTGTTTCCGGGTCATTTCGTCCTCACGTCACCATTCCGGTCGGGGGCGTTCCCCCGCTGCGGCAGCCCCCTGCCCCGATTTCCCCAACCCGCGTTCAAGAGCCCGCGCCCAGATCACGCGCCGCCGCATCGATGCGCGCGAGCCCTTCCGGGTCGTCCTTCAAGGCAAGGCGCGCCCGCTTTACGGCCGCGTCCAGACGCTGCGTGTCGCCAAGCACCGAAAGCGCCTGCATCAGCCGCAGCCACTCTTCCGGCGAGCCCCCCTCCTCCGAGAGACGGGTATCGAGCTGGTCGACCATGCCACGGATCATCTGCGCACGCCCGGCATCCGAAAGCCCGGCCGCCGCCTCGACATCCTCACGGGTCGGTCCGGGCGGCGCGCTCGCGACCCGGGTTTCGACCCCAAGGCCGGCAAGCTGGCCACGCACGGCCTCGGCCCAGGGCTCGTCTCCCTTCGCTTCGGCAAGCAGTGCCTGCCATGCGTCGATGGCCTCGTCCTTGCGGTTTTCCTGCGTGAGCGCAAGCGCCAGGAAGAAGCGTGGCTTGACCGCTTCGGGGTCGAGCTTCACGGCCCGCTCGAAGGCGGCGCGCGCCTCGGCGCTCACGATGCCCTTGTTGGCGATGACCAGAGCCTCGCCCATGTCCGTCTCGCGCTCGGGCGAGGACCCGAGCAGGCGGATCGCGGAGGCATAGGCCGCAGCCGCATCCTCGGCGCGGCCCATGCGCATGTAGACCGGAGCAAGCACCGCCCAGCCGCGCCCGTCGGACGGGTTGCGCGAAAGCTGATGCTCGACGCGCGCCACCAGTTCCTCAAGCGAGCGCCCGGTCGCGGGTGCCTCGAGGCGCGCCTGCAGCGGCTGGTCGGGAAGATCGGGCGAGCCGGTGGCCAGATAGGCTCCCAGCGCAAGGGCGGGCACGCCGACAATCGCCACCAGTTGCACCGCCCGCAAGGGACCGGAGCCACTGACCGAAACGGTTCCGGACGCGCCGCGCTCCGCCTCGCGGTTCGCGGCAAGCAGGCGGCGGGCGATTTCCGTGCGCGCGGCCTCGGCGGCCTCGGGCGTCACCAGGCCACGCTCGAGATCGCGCTCCACCTCGCCAAGCTGTGCCTTGTAGACCTCCACGTCGTGAAGCGCGGCGGAGGCGGCGCGCCGTCGCGCGCGCATCAGGGGCACCAGCACGGCGAGCGCGGCAAGCGCGGTCAGCACGGCAAAGACGATCCATATGCTCATGGGGCATATAGACCGTGACTTTAGGGCTTTCGCAAGGAAAACCGGCGTGATTTCGACCGGTGTGACAGGGGGTCGCGCGTCGCGAAATCCCGTAAGGTGGAAGCCCTATGCGGGTGCCGGGATGCAGTCCTCACAAACAAGGCCTACAGCGCGATCTTCTCCGCGAGAGGCGCATTGGCGGTCAACGCCGCCTTGCGGCTGCGACGGAGCTGGTCGGCGTAATCCTTCCCGAAGTAGGCCTCGCACAACTCGATGGCGGCATCCACCGCCACCAGGTGCGCCTTGCGCGATTCTCCCCCCTTTGCCTCCGCGAGACGGGACAGGAGCGCGCGCGTCTTGATCTCCAGCGACTGCTCCAGCGCCTGGCGGGTGCGCGCCGTGATCTCGTTGACGGCAAGGCTTTCGGCGAAGTCGCGCATCTTGATGACGAGCATGACACCGCGCAATCCCTCGGCCATCAGACCGGGTTCGAGCATGGGCTCCATGCCGTCGCGGGACTGCGGCACGCTCAGCAGTCGGCGGATATGGCCAAGCGTGGCTTCGAGCTCACGCGTGACGAGACCGGACAGCATCCGCCGGGTCTGGGCGATGCGGCGCAACCAGTCGGGCTTGTCCGGAAGCTCGAACTGCCGGTCGAGCACCCGCACCAGACTGCAATAGGCGTTGAGCGCATCGGACAGGACGGAGGTCGGGCAGTCGCCGCAGGCGATCACGGCATAGCGTTCGGCCTCGGACAGCGCCATTTCGGCGAAGGCGGCATAGGGAGACGCCGCGATCTTCTTGATGGTCGCCGCACCGGCGAGCCCGCAGGCGAGCGACATCATGGACTCGGCCGCATCCACCCGGCGCACGACCACCGCCGCGACCAGATGGGCCATGTCCGCGTGCCGGTCGGTCACCGACTTGATGCGTTTCAGCGACGGGCTTCCGGCCTTGAAATCCCATTCGGTCAGCCGTTCGGGCAGGCTCTCACGCAGACCGTCGAGCCAGCTTCGGGCGCGGAACGCGTCGAACACCGTCTCCAGATCGCGCATGGCCCGCTCGCCGCCCACCAGCATGACGAGCTTCTGGCGGGCCCGGTCGTTCTCATGCGCATCGCCGATGAAGTTGCGCACGATGGGTTCGACCTCGTCGCGCAGATCGTTGGCGAGGCGGGCGATGTCGTCGGGATCGGTCTCGAGCCGCTGCGCGATCTCCATCGCCTCGCGAACCCGGTCGGGCGCGACATCGCGATGCAGCCAGCTCCAGATGAGGTCCAGGCTCGTGCGCTTGATGCGGCCCCGGTCCGGCCCGGGCAGGATCTCGTCGACGAGCAGGTCCTCCACGGGCGTGAAGAACAGCCGCTGCAACCAGTTGTCGCGCGGCTCGATCTCGGCCACGAGGCTGTCGGAGCGACGCACGACGCGCAGGCAGGCGTCGAGAATCAGATCCAGGTTGGGATCGTCCGAGCCACGGTCGCGCGCGGTCTCGAGGCTGCGCAGAAGGGTCTGCACGGCGCGCGGAGACAACTCGTCGAGGTAGCTTCTGATCTTGGCGGTCAGGAATCGCCTGTCCGTCATCTTTGTGAGCTCGGCTTCATCGGGCGTTTCGAACCCAATGACCTTGCCAGAAAACACTTAATCGAAGGTTGGCGGACGGCGCAGCCGCAGCCGCGCGAGGCCGCCAGCCGGGTCAGACGATCGGCTGCCAGGCGCCTTCGGCCGAACGGCAGGCGGAACCGCGCATGGACCGCTCCCCGTTCCCCGCCTCGATGACGTGGGTGTAATCGCGGCAGACGATGTTGTTGACCTGATAGGCGGGGCCGGTGACGACCCGCCCCTGGCTGCCGCTGGAGCGGTTCTCCCAGCGCACGGTCGTGCCGGTGCGGTCCGCCGCCAACGCATCGCGAAGGGCCGTCGCCGCCGCACGGCGGTCGCCGGTGGACAGGTCCTTGCCCGCATCGGTGCGCAGGAGATCCGCCAGCACCACGTCGGCTTCCGACTGGGGCACCGCGCTTGAGCTGAACGCGCTGCCGAACAGGCTTCCCCCGACCACGACAGGTCCGGTGTCCACCGTTCCGCCGGTGCTGCACGCTCCCGCAAGCAGTGCCAGCCCGCAGGCAAGATTGCGACCGAGGCTCGTCATTCGCTTCATACCGCCAATACGTCCCGAAAGTTCAGGCGTTTCGCGTCCCCGCCCC
>MDTG01101036.1_pt1 | contig 24321 bp, 22 predicted proteins | sample 811421 | NCBI WGS metagenome assembly MDTG01 (sample SAMN05326645, study PRJNA326480) | marine metagenome | isolation source: seawater | place: Pacific Ocean: South East | collected 2011
CAAAAGATGTAGCCAAAGGAATAGAGAAAGGATTTTCAAAAAGAATATTTAACGAGACTATAAACTTAGGCAACTCTAAAGAGCTGATAAAATTAAAGCAACTTGCAAAACTTGTTATAAAAGAATCAAAAAGTTTAAGTAAAATTAAATTTGATAAAAATTTTAGAGATACTGATAGAGAGTCATCAAGAGAAATCTTTAGAAGATTTTGTAGTACAAAAAAAGCAACTAAACTTTTAAATTTTAGACCAAAAATAAATTTAAAATTAGGGATAAATGAGTTAATTAAATTGGATATAAGAGAGTTTTGGCCAAAATAACATGAAAATAGGAAATAAAAAAATAAGTAATAATTCGAAGCCTCTTTTAATTGCTGAAATTGGCATAAATCATAATGGTGATTTAGAGTTAGCAAAAAAAATGTCTATATCAGCCATAGAAAATGGTGCAGACATAATTAAATTTCAAACACACCTTGTAGAACATGAAATGTTAAATTTACAAGAAAAGCAAAAAGCATCACATGTGCAGGGATCATTATACCAAATATTAAAACAATGTTCTTTAAGTTTAAAAGCACATTTTGAATTAAAAAATCTATGTGAAAGTAAAAATAAAATTTTTATGTCTACACCATTTTCTGTTCAAGCTGTTGAGTTATTAAGCAAAATTGGTGTTAAAGCATTTAAAATAGGATCAGGTGAAACTAATAATTATCATTTTGTAGAGCACATATTAAAAAAAAAAAAAACAACTTTAATTTCAACAGGCACATCAAGTTGGCAAGATTGCAAAAAATTCAGTAATCGATTCAAAAATTATAAAGATCAAATAATATTACTTCACTGCATTTCAAACTATCCAACCAGATTAAGGGATGCAAATATTAAGGTAATAGAAAGAATTAAAAATGAACTTAAATTTACACCTGGATTTTCAGACCATTCAAGAGATAATTTTTCTTCAATTGCCTCAATTGTGGCAGGAGCCAAAGTTATCGAAAGACACTTTACAATTTCAAGATCGTTGCCAGGTATAGATCAATCATCATCATTAGAGCCTCATGAATTTAAGGATTTAAAAAACAATTTAGATAAAATTTTTCAAACACTTGGATCAAGTAAAAATGTAAATTTAGAAGCTTCGAAAGTTATTAAAGGTTTTTCTCAAAGCGTTGTGACTATAAGAAATATAAAAAAAGGAGACAAATTAATTGCAGGTAAAAATATCTGGTATAAAAGACCTGGATCAGGAATTAATTGTAATAAATTATTTGAAATAAATGGTTTACTGGCTAGAAAAAATTTAAAAAAAAATCAGTTAGTAAAAATTTCAGATTTTAAAAAGTGAAAAATATATTAGCTATTTTTCGTAAATATAATTACTATGGATCAGTTAATAATTCTCTAGATTTTCTTTTAAATCTTGATGATAAAAAATTTAAAATAACCATAATTTTTTTAAAAAGAAGAGCAGACCATAAAAATTCAAGATATATAAATTTATTACACAAAAAAAAAATAAATTTTTTCTTTTTAGATGAGATTCCTTTTATAAGTTATAGTGTCATTGAAAAGTTACCAAATTTTATAAGAGAATATTTTATAAAAAAAAAGTGGAATAAATTTTTTAGAAATGAATATTTTTTTGATTACTATTATTTAAATGATCATTTTATGGATTTTAATTATGTAATAGATAAAATTGAAATTAAAAAAACTATATTTCATATCCATTATAGTAAAAACCTCTTTAATTTTAATAAAGAAATTATTAATATTTACAAACAAGCTAAATTAAATTTAGTAAATAATGATACACAGAAGTTGGATTTAATTAAATTAGGTATAGATAACAATAAGATATGTGAGATAAAAATTGCAATAGACCCTTCAAGATGGTCTTTTGATCAAGATATGGCTCAAAAATACAGAAAAATTTATAACATTAAAAAAAATAAAGTAATTGTAGCTGGCTCTGGTAGCATTTCTAGTAGAAAAGGAACAGATTTTTTTTATGAAATTTTTAAACTTTTGAAAAAAAATAATTTAAATAATGAGTTAGAATTTTTCTGGCTTGGAGACTTTTATGATGCAAAATCAGATTTATCAATTTCGCTAAAAGAAAAAATGATAAATAATAATATTAAGATAATAAAAGCATCACAAAACCCATTTTATTTCTTCAATATGCTTGATATTTTAATAATTCCATCAAGAAAAGAAGTTGGTCCTTTAACTATGCTAGAAAGTATGAGTTTAGAAAAAATAGTTGTATCTTATCAAGGTTGCGGGATGGCTTCCCAGGCACTTAACGAGCAAGCTGGTATTCTATTAAAAAAAAATAAACCAATATTATATTTTAATGAAATTAAAAATTTTCTAAATAATAAAAATAAATATAGTGAAATAAAAAAAAAAGCGAAAAAAAAAGTTATTGAAGAATTTTCAATAGCCAATCAAGTTAAAAAAGTTGAAAAATTATTATAAGCAAGATCAGTTTCCAAGAAGATCAAATTTATTTAATTTATTTTTGTTATTAAATAATTTTCTTGTTAAGTATAAGTCGAAATTAGTGTCCAAATCCATTGATAATGATTGCTTCATTAAATAATATAAACTTTGCTTACTTCCAAAAAATTTTTTATATTTTTTTAGAAATTTTACTTTAGTCACATATATAGCTCCATTAATTATTAAAATTTTATTTTCATTATTAAGAAAATATTTATTACTTAATTCACCTCTTGGATTATTAAAGACAATTTGTTTATTTTTAAATGTTGGACTAAAAACGCTCACTATTGAATCTAAGTTTTTTTTTATGAATATTTTATATGCCTTCTCAATATCAAAATTTTGTCTAAATGGACTAGTAGTTTGAAGAAGAATTACGTTATCAAAGTATTTTTGGTCTTTCTCTAATTTTTTTAATAAATTTAAAACAACGTCTTCACTTTTTGATTTTTTATTAGAAAGATTTTTAGGTCGAAGATTAAAATTAATTGAATATTTTTTTGCAAATCTGGAGTAATATTTATCATCACTATCAAGATAAATAGTTTTATGAATTTTTAGCTTTTTTGCATTTTTGATTGTAATTTCAAACAATCTCTCTTTTCCAAGGTAAATTTTATTTTTATTTTTTATTCTTTTCGATTTCTTTCTACATGGGATTATAACTAAGTTATTTAACATTTAAAAAATATAATATAGAGATGTATACATGAGTATTTTTAAAAATTTAAAAAAACTAATATACTTTATCTACTATAACAAACTAAACAAGACAAAAACTGTTTCTTTAAGTAGTATTATTAAATTTTCAAAAATAAATTTATTAGAAGTAATTGATAAAGCTGGAGGTTTAACTTTTCAAGAGCTTGTTTCAATTTTGGGAATTTGTTCTATTTTTCCCTCTGGACAAGTATTAGAAATTGGTTCATTTAGGGGAAGGACAGCATTAAATATTATCTATAATTTTCCAAACATAAAATTACATACTTTTGATTTACCAGATAATTTTAATGATGAAAAAAATCTTAAGTATGAATTAGTTGAAAGTGACAAATTTCAGGCTATTCATAAAGAAAAAAATGAATTGAAAATAAAATATAGTGATTTTTTTTCAAAAATTAATTCTATTGAAGGAGATTCAGCTACTTTTGATTTTTCAAATTTTGATAATTTTTTCGATGTCATAATTATTGATGGATCTCACAAATATGAAAATGTAGTTATAGACTCTGAGAATGCAATCAAAATGATAAAAAAAAATGGCTTTATTGTTTGGCATGATTATTCCAAAGATCATCTAGATGTATTAAAAGCAATAAATTCAATTAAAAATAAATATTCTATAAATATTAAAAGATTAAAACATAAAAATTTGCTTTTGTACTAATGGATAAAAAAAAATGATATTTGTTGATAATAAATTTAGGAAACCAAGATTATGGTCAAATTTCGAGTTAAAAAAATTTGCAGATAAATTTTATGGACAAGTTATTAATGTTTCTGGATGGAATGATTCAGATAAGGCTGGTTCTCTTTATAAGAACTATTTTTTAAATTGTGAGAACTATTCAATATCAAATTGGTCATATAGCCAAAGAGGACAGGAAAGAAAATTAGAAAAAAATCAATATATGATTGATTTAGAAGTAGATTTGGATCCAGGATTATTCGGAAAATTCGAAGTTGTATTTAACCACACAACATTAGAACATATATTTGATATAAATAAATCATTTAAAAATTTATGTAAACTTTCTAGCGATACAGTAATTCTTGTTCTGCCGTTTATTCAAGAACAGCATACTACAATAGACTTTGAAGATTACTGGAGATTTACACCTCAAGTAATAAAAAAACTATTCGAAAGGAATAATTTTAAATTAACATATATAAATGCTAATGATTCTGATAATTGTTCAATTTATATTTTTGCTATTGGTTGTTCAAATAATTCAAAAAATTTAAATTGGATAAAAGATAATAAATCAAATAAATTAGAGAATATAGACAATTTTTTAATTGGAAAAAAAATTATTAAAAATAGTTTTTTAAAACAAATTTTTTTAAAAATATTAGGATAGCTTTGATTTTTTTTAACAAAAAAGAATTTAAAAATGAGACACTCAATATTATTAATTCTTATAAAATTAATAATTTGTCATTTTCAATGACATATGAAAAAAAAGAAGAATCTTACTTTGCTTTATTATTTGTAATTTTTTTAAGTTACTTAACCTCAACTTTTGACGAAATATTTGAAAATAAAGAAAAACTAAGACATAGGTTAATATTAAATTTTGAAAAATATTCAAAACTTAAAAAATTATTCGATAAATCTTATTTACAATTATTAACTTTGACATTGAGTGCTCTTTATATTGTGGAAGGTGAAAAGTTAGATTTCAAAGAAAAGTTTATTGAAAAAATTGAAAACAAAGAAATAAATATAAAACATTTTTTAGAAAAATTTAAATGTTTGCAGGGGAAACCAAGTTCAGGAAATTATGCGATGTTTTTAGCAGTATGTCTTATTTATTTAGATAAATTTTTAAAGATAGATAACAAACGTGAATTAAATGAGTGGGTTAAATTGCATATTTTAAATATGAATAGCTTTGGTTTTTGGGGAAAAAATAAAAATTTATATAGTAATTTTCAAAATGGATATCATCAGTACGAAATAATGAAATTTTTAAGTATAGAAAATTTGCCGATTAAACAAGTCTCAGAGTCAGTTAAGAGTTTAATGAACAATTATGGTGGTTTTGCACCTTACCCAGGAGGTGGTGCATGTTATGACTATGACGCAATTTTTTTTTTAACTTATGAAAATTATAACAACGATTTTTTAGATAAAAAATTAAATTTAATACTCAATAATTTTAAATATAATTATATTAAAAATATTGGATTTTCAGAGAATGCATATTGTAGACCACTGAATTTAGAAAATCTATTTAAATTGTGCAAACATCCATTTGAAAACATTAATGATCAATCTAAGGAGAAATTTTTATCTTTATCCTCTATTTTAAGAAATAAAAATAAAGTAATAAAAAATCATTGGTCAGAAAATCCTTATTTTTGGAATAAACCAAATATTTTTGCAACATGGTTTAGAATGTTATCAATTGCTAAAATTGATAGTAAATTAAATTTAAGCAAAACATGGAAATTTATAAATTTTCCTGGCATTGGTTATTAATGAATTTTTTTATTCCATTTGAAATTAAAAATCGTGATTATCTTTCTAGATTGCTCGTTGCATATTATGCAGCAGAAAAAGGATATGATGTCTGTTTGGGATCAAAAAGTCAAATTGATACTTTGGTCAAGACATCTAAAGCTGGAATATATTTAGGTTTAGTAACGACAAAAACATATTCAAAATTTTATAAAAAACTAAAAGAAAATAATTTTAAAATATTTGTAATCGATGAAGAGGGTTTAATTACTTTCGATGATAAAATGTACATTGACTTAAAAGTTTCTGAAGATGCATTAATTAATATAGAAAATTTATTTACTTGGGGAGAAGAGCACAAAAAAATTATTTTGACTAAATTTCCAAAATTTAAAAAAAAAGTGATTAGTACTGGAACACCACGATTTGATTTATTTCAATCGAAATATAGAAATATTTTTGAAATAAATGTAAGTAAAATAATAAAAAAATATAATGATTTCACATTGATTTGTGGAAGCTTTTCTTTTGTTAATCATTTTACAAAAGATTTAAATTATCTAAATGTATTAAAATCACAAAAAGTTATAAAAAATATTGACGATGAAAATAAATTTTTGAAATATTGTAAGTATAATAAAGAAAGTTTTGAAAATTTTATTGAATTGACAATTAAATTATCCAAAAAATTTAAAGATCATAAGTTTATTTATAGACCACATCCTGCAGAAAATGCTCAAATTTATAAAGAAAAGTTTGTAAATTTAAAAAATGTTTTTATAGAAAAAGATTTCACATTAATAGAGTGGATAATTGCATCTCGCTGCTTGATTCATTCTTATTGTACTTCCTCAATAGAGGCATTACTAGTTGATAAAACAAGATTTGCATTGAAGGAAAATTTTGATCCCGAAGTTCACAAAACAATTCCTTATGAATTTTCAGATACTTCTAAAAGTATAGATGAGATGATTGAGAAATATACATTATTTTTGAATAATTCACTTAATTACAAATACACAAAAAATAATTGTAAATTAAGACTAAATAAATATGTTTCTAATGATGATAATTACATATCATCAGAAAAAATTATAGACCAAATTTTTTCATTATATCCACCACAACAAGATAAAAGTAATAAAAAATTTGATTTTTTTATTTTTAACTTACTATATTATTTTAGATTAATAAAAAGGTATTTCTACAACTTTAAAGATAACTATAAAAAACATAATAAGTATATAGATCACAAAATAGGTAATATAAGCTTAAGTGAAATTAATTATCACTTAACTTTTTTTAAAAAAAAAAATTCTTTATTAAATGTTAAAAAAATTAAAAAAAATTTATTTTTATTAAAAAAAAACAAAATATAACTTTAAATGAGTAGAATAAATTTAATTTACAAGAATTTACTTTTTTTAATTACAAGAAATAATTTATTATCCAGTTTAATAATTGTTTTAACTGTTTTAGCAAGTTTTGCTGATCTTTTAAGTATAACAATGGCTTTCCCAGTAATTCAGGCAATACTTTACAATGGAGAAAATATTCTTTTTTCAAATTACTTAACTTTTTTTAATAATTATGACCCAGATCTAAAAATTAAATTAATTTTAATAATCTTTGTTGGAGTATTAATTTTCAAAAATTTAATTTTGATTTTTAAGTCTTTCCTCACGCTTGAATACGAATATAAATTAATTAATAGTTTTGCCTCACGTATATCAAAAAAAATAATTTTTTCAGAACACAAAGAATTTTCTAAAATGGATAATAATCAAATTTTTAATTTACTTAATAAAGAAATTAAAATATCAATAAGATGTGTAAGGGCATTTTTTAACTTCTTAACTGATATACTTTTTTTAATAATCACTGTTATTTTTGCTATATTTTTTTCAAAATATATCTTAATTGTTTTGATTTCAATTTTTACTTTTTTAATTCCGCCTATAGTTTATTATCTTTATAAATATTCTTTATCCAATAGTTCTGCCAGATTAAAGATTTCTGATTCACTTTCTAAAGATTATAGAAACTTATTGGATGGTTTAAAAGTTATTAAAATATTTAATTTATCTAATATTTTTATGACTAATTTAAATCAATCATTAGAAAAAAATAAAAAAGTTCATAGAAATTTTTTATTTCTAACAGAAAATCTTAGAACATTTTTTGAAATTATATTAGCCATTTTTTTATTTACTATAGTCTTGTTATATCTTTCGAAGTATGATGGAGAGAAACTTTTATTATCTATACCTTTTTTTTCTACTTTATTTATATTAATTTTGAAAGTTGTAACTACGGCAATAAAAGTAATTAAAAACGGGATGTATGTTATTAATCTTTCTTCAAGCACAAATAGATTAATAGATATCTATAAAAATATAAACCAAAAGGATCAAATATTGATCAATAGATCTGATCAAATTAGCAAAAAAAAATTTGAAAGAAATATAAAATTCAAAAATTTATCTTTTTCATATGATGATAAAAATTTAATATTTAATAATATTAATTTTAATATTAATAAATCAGATAAAATCATAATTAGTGGTCCTTCTGGTTCTGGCAAGAGTACTCTAGTTGAATTATTGACTGGTTTAAACTTGCCTAATTCAGGGAAAATATTGATAGATGATATTGATTTAAGTAATTGTAATAAAAAAGATTGGCTAAATGCAATTGGTTTCGTTGGTCAAAAAAATACACTTTTTAATAAATCAATTAAAGAAAATATTCTTGATGGTTGTCAAAATGCTTCAAATGAAATGTATAAGAAAGCCCTTAAAATTTCTCGAACTTATGATTTCTTGATAGAAAATAAAATTTCTGATGAAGAAGTAATAACCCAAGGTCAAGAGAATTTTTCTGGAGGACAATTAAAAAGAATTTCAATTGCTCGAGCACTTGTTAAAAATCCAATGATTTTAATTCTTGACGAAGCCACTAATGAATTTGATGAATTGTTAGAAAAAAAAATTATAAGTGATATAATCAAATATTATCAAAATATTACAATAATATTTATAAGCCACAATTTAGATAATAAAAAGTTTTGCAATAGATCTTTAATTATAAAAAATCAAAATTTGAACGAAGAAAAAGATGAAAGTTTATTATCTGACTAGCTCAATAATACCATCTATTAACGCGAATACAATCAATGTTATTTCAATGTGCAGTGCATTATCAAAAAATTTTGAAAAATTAAATTTCTTTTTTTCATCGAAAGATGGAGTAACTAAAGCTGAAATTAAAGAAAAGTTCGGAATCTCTTTGAAAGAAAATGTAAAATTAAACTTTATAAAAACAACTATATTTCATGAATTTTTAATTTTTTTAATTAGTCTTAGAATATTTTTGTATGATGTAATCGTTAATAATAAACCTAACCTGATAATATGTAGAAATATTTATGGTTCTTTTTTTTACTCCCTTTTTCTAAAAAAAATTGTATATGAAACACACACAGTAGAGAAATTTTTTTTTAGAAAAATCTTACAGAATATTTTGTTAAAAAAAAAAAATATTTTAACTATAGCAATTACAAATTCTCTCAAAAATAAATTGATTTTTGAATATAATTTAGTTCACAATAAAATTATAATTTTACCAGATGGTTCTTTTGATAATTCAAAAAATTTGATTAATAAAAATTATCAATTTAAAAATAAATTTAAAATTGGATATTTTGGTCACTTGTACAGAGGGCGTGGAATTGAATTGATTTTAAATATTGCAAGAAAACTTCCTAATTTTGGATTTTACATCGTTGGTGGTGATCAAAAAAGTTATTCAAATTTTAAAAAAAAATTATTACCATCAAATATTAATTTACTTGGATATAAAAATTTTAAAGAATCCAAAGCTCTTATGAGACAAATGGATATTTTACTATGTCCATATCAAAAGCAAGTTTATTTAAAAGATCAAAAAACTAATACTTCAAGTATTATGTCTCCACTTAAAATTTTTGAATATATGTCTACAAAAAGAGTTATTATAAGTTCAAATTTGAATGTATTAAGAGAAGTTTTAAAAAATAATATTAATTGTTTTTTAGCCAATCCAAGAAATACCCAAGAATGGGTAAATTTAATAACAATTATAAGTAAAAATAAAAATTTAAAAAATACGATCGCAATAAAAGCATATTTGTCCTTTAAATCAAAATACTCATGGGATATTAGAGTTAAAAAATTATTCAAATTTTTAAATGAAAAGAAAATTTAAAATTACAGTTATTGGTTTAGGCTATGTGGGTTTGCCACTAGCTTTAGAGCTTGGAAAAAAATATTCTACGATTGGGTTTGATGTAGATAAGTCGCGAATAGAACAATTAAAAAAAAAAAAAGATAGAAATAAAGAGTTCACAAAAAAGGAATTTAATTATTCAAAAAAATTAAAATTTAAAAGTGATTTAAATGATGACAATGACACAGACATTTATATTGTTACAGTACCAACACCGGTAACAAAAAAAAATAATCCTAATTTATCATTTGTTATAAATGCGTGTAAATTAATTGGTAAAAAGTTAAAAAAAAACAATATAGTTGTTTTTGAATCAACTGTTTTTCCTGGTGCAACAGAAGATATATTTGTACCAACTTTAGAAAAAATATCAGGATTAAAAAGTAAAATTGACTTTTCCTATGGTTATTCGCCAGAAAGAATAAACCCAGGTGATAAAAAAAATAAATTAAGAGACATATTAAAAATTGTCTCAGGTTCTGACTTAAAAACTGCAAGTATACTTAAAAAAATATATGGTTCTATAATTAAGAAAGGAATTTACCTAGCAGAAAGTGTCAAAATTGCTGAGGCAGCCAAAGTTATTGAGAACACTCAACGAGATTTAAATATTGCATTAGTTAATGAATTAGCTCTAATATTTAATAAGTTAAATTTGGATACCAATAAAGTAATAGACGCAGCAAATACAAAATGGAATTTCATTAATTTTAGGCCCGGACTGGTTGGTGGCCATTGTATCGGTGTAGATCCTTACTATTTAACATATAAAGCTAAAAATATCGGTTATAGTCCAAAAGTTATATTAGCAGGTCGAAAAATAAATAATTATTTACCTGAGTATATAGCTAATAATTTGACAAAAAGATTAAGTGAAAATTTTAAAATAAAAAAATTTAAAATATTAATCCTAGGCTTTACTTTTAAAGAAAATTGTTCAGATATTCGTAACACTAAAGTTGAAAACATTATGAATCAATTTATTAAAAAAGGTTCAAATGTTGATATTTTTGATGATCATGTAAATGAAGAAGAATTTAGTAAATATTATAAAAAAAAACTAATTAATAAAGTAAAAAATATTAAAGAGAATTATTATCATTCAATTATAGTTGCTGTAAAACATAATTCATTTAGAAAAATAAAATTCAGTAAGATAAAATCTTTCGCTAAAAAAAAGGGAATTATATATGATTTAAAGAACTTTTTTCCCAATAATAAAGAAACATTAAAACTTTAGTGAAAATATTGCATTTAATAGTTGGTCTTGGGAATGGAGGTGCTGAAAACACTTTGCTTAAAGTTTGTTCTTCAAAAAATAAATTTTCTCACGAAGTTATATCTTTAACAAAAAATAATCAATTATTTTCAAATTTTAAAGAAAAAGGAATTAAAGTAAATTTTTTAAATTTTAAAAAAGGAAATTTAAATATTTATCAATTTTATAAATTTTTTAGAATAATAAATTTAATCAAACCAAAATATATATGTAGCTGGATGTATCATGCGTGCTTTTTTTCTGTCTTAATTAATTTTTTTTTTAAAAAAAAAAAAATAATTTGGCTAATAAGACATGGAAATTTTAATAAGAAATATTCCAGTAAGACAACTATAATATTAAAAAATGTAATTAAATTATTTTCAAATATACCCAAGGCTATTTTGTATTGTTCTAAATTTAGTAGAAAGACTCACAAGAAAAGTGGTTTCTATAACTTAAATTCGGAAATTATATACAACGGGGTTGATGTTGTAAAATTTAATTATAATTCATCCATGAGAGAAAAATTAAGAAAAAAACTTAATATACCAAAAAATTATTTTGTAATTGGTGTAGTAGGAAGAAATAATCCTCAAAAAAATCACATACAATTATTTAGAATTTTAAAAAGAAATAAATTAAATAAATTGAACATAGCTGTTGTATTAATTGGAAAGGATGTGAAAAAATTTAAATCAACTTTACAATTTAATAACAAAAATCATAAATTTATATTTTTGAAAGAAACTAAAAATATACATAATTATTATTCGGTGTTTGATCTTAATCTTTCTCTTTCAACTTATGGTGAGTCTTTCCCAAATATTTTGATCGAGGGTATGTCTTGTCAAATTCCAACTATAGCAAGCAATATAGCTGACAATAAATTTATAATAAAAAATAAAGATATGATATTTAACCCAAATGATGACGAAGATTTAATTAATAAAATAATATCAATATTTAAAATCAATCAAAAAAAGTTGATAACACTAAAAAAAACATTAAGGAAAAACATTATTCTCAATTATAGTCTCAAACAAATGGAAAAAAATTATGAGATTTTCTTTGATAGAATATTCAATTAAATTTAATTAGAAATGATATCCCCAGGTTTAAATTTTTTCTCATTGTTACTTATTATATTAGCTACATATACTGTTTATAAGTATTTATTTTTTGATGGTTTGAATTCTCATATTTTTAATTATATTTTTTTTTACAATTTATTTTTTATTCTAGCTTTCTTTCTTTTTGCTAAATCTAATGATACTGACTCGATAAAGTATTTTACAGATGGACAAGTATATCAGTCCTCAAGCAGCTTATTAAACTATGGATCTAATTTGATAATATCTATTTCAAATTTTTTAATTAAATATTTGAAAGTAGATTATTTATCATTAAATCTTATTTTTGGTAGCTTAAGTACACTTGGATTATTATTCTTAGCAAATTTAATACAAAAAAATATGATAGGTCATAATTTGATATTTTTTCTCTTATTAATGATACTCTTTTTTCCATCATTAAATTTTTTTACGTCTAGTACTGGAAAAGACTCATTAATGTTTTGTTTTGTATGTATACTAGTTTGGTGTCTGGATGATTATAATAATAGTAAGATGCCTCTTATTTTAATTTCAATTTTAATGATGATGCTTACAAGATTATACATTGCAATTCCAATATTTCTCATTATTTCATTCTTTTTCCCTTTAATTATTGAAAAAAAATTAAGTAAAATTTTTTATCTATCTTATTATTTTTTATTTTTTTTGTTAATGATTATGGGACTTTATTTTTTAAAAGACATTCTAGTAAAAGCTGGGATAATAAGTGAATTAGGTGGTTTATCTCCAAACCCAGCAAATTTTAATTTTGAATATTTGAATTCAAGAATGAGTGTACAATTTGAAAGTACATCTGGTGCAAATTCAAATTATAAGGATTTGCATAAAAATTATCTTTATTATTACTTTCAATATGCATTTGGCCCCTTTTTGCTTGAAGGACAAAATGGAATTAAATATTTTCTAACTAAATTTGAAAGTCAAATTTATTCGTTGATAATATTTATAATATTTTTATTTACAGGAATGAGTTATAAAAATAAATCCTTGTTAATTAAAAATATAATGTTTTTCATTATTTTTTTTTCGATCACTATACCTTTGAGCTTGTCCATATCAAATTTTGGAATATCAATTAGGCAAAGAGTAATATTATATCCATTTATAATATATATATTAGTTTCAAATCTTAAGTATTTTTTAAATGAGAAAAAATTTAATTTTAATTTCTTCAAAAGCGATTACAGTTAATACTTTTTTAGATCAACAAATTATTGATTTAAAAAATAATTTTAAACTACAGGTATGTGTGGGAGATCCAGAAAATATTAAAATAAAGTGTAATAAGAGTAAAATTAATTTTCCAAAAAATTTTTATAGTTTAATAAATATTTTTTTAATTATAAAATGTTTATATCAAATAAGAGTTATAATTAACTCAATAGAAAACACTGAAATATTTGTACACACTCCATTAGCAGCACATTTAGTTAGACTAGCACTAATTTTTAGTAAGAAAAAAATAATATATTTTGTTCACGGATTTAGATTTCATAAAAAAACAAACTTTTTTTTTTATATTTTATACTCAAGTATTGAGATTTTGTTGAAATATAAAACAAAATATTATTTTGTTATCAACAAAGAAGATAAACAATTTGTTAAGAAGTTTCTAAAAAAAAAATTCTATTTTATAAATGGAATTGGAATAAATTTAAAAAAAAAATATAAAAAAAATAATAACAAAAAAGTACTTAAAATTGGAGTAATATCTGCATATAGAAAAAACAAGGGATATAACGATTTACTCAGTATCATTCAAAATTTAAAGAACAAAAATATTTTTTTTGAATGTTTCGGTTATGGATCTAAAAACTTATATAAAAAAAAAGTAAGGGAAATGGGTTTAGAAAAAAAAATTAAATTAAATAGTTTTAAAAACAATATTGAAAAATATATTTCAACATTTGATTTATTGTTGCACCCAAGTTTCAGGGAAGGTCTACCTATTTCTATAATCCAAGCTCTATATCAACAAGTTCCAGTTATAGGAAGAGATATTAGAGGCGTTAATGATTTGATAAAGGATAAAAAATACGGTTACTTAATTAAAAATGATTTTGTTAAGAAATCAATTATTTATATTAATTTTTTAAATAATAATAAATATGTGCTAAAAAAAATGGAAAAAAATATTTTAGAAATGAACTTTAAAAAATTTTCAAAAAAATTAATTTCGTTGAAAATAACTAAACTTTTAAAATTAAATTGTGAAATTTAAATTTGTAACAGAAGAAGATCTTGATAAAATTCAAAATCTTTTTGTTAAAACATTTAAAAAGAAAATAAGTAAAAAATTTTATAAATGGAGATATTTTAATTTAAATTCAAAATCATTTATTAACTCAAAAGATAAGGTTATTTTCCATATTGGATTTGTTGAAAAAAAAATTAATAGCTCTAAAAAAAAAAAAATTCTATCTCGACATTCTAGTATAGTACACAAAAAGTTTCAAAGAAAAGGAATTTATTCAAATTTTTTTTTGAATTTTATTAAAAAAAAGGAAATTATAAAAAACTATTTTGCGATAATTGCATGGCCTAATACGATTAATTTTAAAACATTTAAAAAAATTAAAAAGAAATACTTTTACAAAAGACTATATGTGTATTCTAATAATTATAAATTTAAAAAAAATAAATTTAACACAAATAGTTTTAATAAAATAAATAAAATAACCAATTTAAATTTTTTTAAATACTTAGAATCTAAGGTTTCATTTTTTTATAAAGATTCAAATTACCTTTTTAAAAGATATCTTAATGATCCACATCAAAAATATTTTTTTTTTTCAACTAATTTAAATGGTGATAAGGATATTATAGTATTTTCTGTAAATCATATTTGTTCAATAAAAACTATTGTTATTCAGGATTATTTTGGGGAACAAAAAAACTTAAATAAAACATTTGAGACTTTTATTAAATCGTTAATAAAAAAAAAAATACCTGTGGCGTTTTGGAAATTTTGGATTAATGGTAATAAACCATCTTATCTAAGCAACTTTAAAATACTTAATAAATTTCAAAATTTAATTATTATTCCATTGGGCAAAAATAAAATAAAATTTAATAAAAAAATATTTACTATGGGTGATACAGACACATATATGAAATTGTCATGAGAGTTTTAGATATTATTTTTTCAATATTATTAATAATTATTTTGCTACCATTAATTTTTTTTATCATGATATTACTTTTGTTCTTAAACCAAAAAGTTTTTTTTATATCTGAAAGAATGGGTAAAAATGGTTTAAAGTTTTATTTAATAAAATTTTCAACGATCAAAACTAGAAGCAAAACACCATCTAAAGAAAAATTTAGTTTACTTGGTAAATTTTTAAGACGTTCTAGTTTGGATGAAATTCCTCAACTTTTAAATGTTTTATTAGGAGATATGTCTTTAGTAGGACCCAGGCCTTTACCAATAGAAATTGAAAAAAAAATTCCAAAAAAATATAGAAGTCTTAGAAGGTCTTTATTACCAGGAATAACTGGTTATTCACAATTAAACTATAGAGGAAGAAAAAGAACACTAGTTTCTAAAGTTAAAAAAGATATCGAATATATTCATAAAAATAATATAGTTAATTATTTAAATATAATATGTATAACACCCATTTATATATTAAAAAAATTTAAAAAAAATAAATCAGGATATTCATTATAAAATGAAATTAGGATTTAAAAAAATTTTAATTATCTCTCCACATGCTGATGATGAAGTTTTGGGTTGTGCTGGTATGATTAGTAAATTTTCCAACCTAGACATAAATGTGTTGGTTTGTTCAAATGCAAACATCGGTGCTCCAGAGCTTTTTTCAAAATTATTAATAAAAAAAATTAGATCTGAAACATTAAAGAGTCACAAGTTTTTAAAAATTAAAAAAACTTTTTTTTTAGATCTCCCGGCCCCAAAACTTGATCAGTATCCAATATATAAAATATCAAATATGATACGAAAAATTATTATTGATAATAAATATGACACAGTTTTTATGCCAAGCAATTCTGACTTACATATTGATCATAAGATTATCTCACACTGCACAGTAGTTGCAACAAGACCAATAAATAATTTCAAAATTAATTTAATTTCATACGAAACTTTATCTGAAACAGATTGGGGTATTTATGAAGATGATAAAATTTTTATCCCAAATTTTTTTTTAAGTCTGTCTAGTAAAAATTTAAAAGATAAAATTAAATCTTTTAAATATTTTAAAACTCAAAACAAAGATAAATTGCATCCACGTTCCTCTAGTGGAATAAAAACACTTGCAGAAAATAGAGGTAAATTGATTGGTGAAAAATATGCCGAAGCTTATAGAATTATTAGATTTTTAGGTTAATGAAAAAAAGTAGAATTGCAATTATCGGCGCTGGTAAACATGCAATGATGCTTAAGCAATTAATAGTCTCTCAAGGGTATAGATTTGTTGGTTTCTTTGACGAAAAAAAAAATAAAAATAAAAATAAATTTATTTTAGGTAACTTAACAGATTTAAGTTTGAATAATAAAAAAATAGATTTTCTTTTATTGGGTTTAGGTGATAACTCTCTAAGAGGGTATATATTTGATAAATTAAAAAAAAAAAATTACAAATTTCTTACTTTTGTACACTCATCAGTAAAAGTTTGTAAATCTGCAAAAATTAAAGAAGGATCTGTTGTGCTTATGGGTGCAATCATAAATTCAAATTCTGTTATAGATGAAGCTTGCATAATTAATTCTGGATCAATAATTGAACATGATTGTCATATTAAGTTCTCTTCACATATTTGTCCTGGTGTTTATTTGGCAGGAAATGTAAGTGTTGGAAAATATTCGATGATCGGGATAGGCAGCAGAGTTATTCAAAACATAAAAATTCTGGATAAAGTAATTGTAGGAGCAGGATCAATTGTACTTAAAAATATTAATAAATCATTAATTGTAAAAGGTATTTATAGCTAATTAAATTAAAGATTTGTGTTAAATAAAATACTCATTTACAAGTATCAATTTTATGAAAATTTTAGTTACAGGATGTGCAGGATTTATTGGATTTAGCTATTGTTTAAGACAGCTTAAAAAAAATAAGAAATCTATAGTTTATGGTATAGACAATCTAAATAATTATTATGATGTTAAACTAAAAAAAGATCGCCTTAAAGTTTTAAAAAATTTTAAAAATTTTAAGTTTTTTAAATTTGATATCCAAAACAAAAAAAAGGTATCTGGAATAATTAAAAAAAATCAAATTAAAAAAATTCTTCATTTAGCAGCCCAAGCAGGCGTAAGGTATTCTATTTACAATCCAAGTGTTTATTTTGATAGTAATTTAAAAGGTTTTTTTAATATTCTGAAAATTGCTCAAGAAAATAAAATTAAGCATTTTGTTTATGCTTCTACAAGCTCAGTATATGGATTAAAAAAAAAATATCCAATATCAGAAAAAGATTCAACAGATAAACCCTTGTCATTTTATGCAGCAACAAAAAAATGTAATGAGGTGTTAGCTTATTCATTTAGTAATATTTATAAGCTTCCATGCACAGGGTTAAGATTTTTTACAGTTTATGGTCCTTATGGTAGACCTGACATGGCTTTGTTTAAATGGACAAAGGCTATGATAAATAACACTGCACTTGAATTGTACAATAATGGAAATCACTACAGGGATTTTACATATATTGATGATGTGTGTGATTATATTGAAAAAATAATTGATAGAGTTCCCAAGGATAAAATACCTTATCAAGTTTTTAATGTTGGTAACTCAAAACCCCACAAAATAACTGATATAGTTAAATATTTAAAAAATTTTCTAAATATAAAAAAACCAAAAATAAAAACAAAACCTATGCAAATAGGTGATGTGCATAAAACACATGCTAATATACAAAAAATTGCAAAGTACACAAAAATGAAAAGCAGAACTGGTTTAAAAGATGGAGTAAAATTTTTTGTAGATTGGTTTAAGTTATATTTCTAATGAAAGCTTCTAGAGTTTACAAAATAATCACGGTTTATCTAATAGATGTATTCAGTTGTTTATTGGCTACTTATACTTCATATGCTTTGAGGCTAGATATTTTTCCATCAATTTCAAATTTATTTTTAATAAACACAATTGATATCAAAATACTTTTAGTACCAATAATAATTTTTTCACCAATTTTTATTTATAAAAAGTTCTATTCTAATGTTTTTAGATATCTAAATGTGCAATCAAATATAAATGTTCTGGGAGTTTTTTTTGTTTATTTCATTATTCATGTTATTGTTATGCTATATCTAAGAGAAAATCCTGAGTTTGTCATACCAAGAAGCACTATATTTATTCAACCATTTATTTTTTATTTTTTATTTATCTTTAGTAGATTTTTTATAAGCAATGTTATTTTTGGATCTATTTTTGATCAAAAAAAAATTCTTAGTGTTAAAAGATGTTTAATTGTTGGTATCAATAGTAGAAGTGTTGATTTTGCAAAATTTTTAAATAATTCCTCAACCTATAGAGTGTATGGATTCGTAGATGAAAATAATAAAACCGATGGAAATATTATTAATGGTACAAAAATTTATAATTTGGATAATATTTTAAAAGCAATTAATGATTATAAAATAACAGATTTATTAGTTGCGATTGATAACTTTGACTATAAAAAAAAAAAAATAATATTTAATTATCTTAAAAAATTTAAAATCAAAATAAATTTTTTACCATTAGAAAAAAATTTAATTAATTTTAAAGACATTAAATTTAATGAAATAAATTATGAAGAAATTTTATTTCCAAAAAAAGAACAAATTGATTCTAAATTATTAAATAAAATATTTTTAAATAAAGTTGTAGCAATATCAGGTGCAGGGGGAAGTATTGGTAGTAAATTGTCTACTCAAATAACAAATTTAAAAATAAAAAAATTAATCTTGATAGATAAAAGTGAATACAACTTATTTTCACTTAAAAAAAAAATTGAAAATTTAAATCATTCTAACAGTATTGATATCAATTATGTTTTAGGTGATATTTGTGACTTATCATTTTTACAAAAAATTTTTAAAAATAATAATATAAAGATTTTTTATCATGCAGCAGCTTACAAACATGTAGAATTATTAGAAAAAAATTTCTATTCTGGAATAAAAAATAATCTTCTCAGTACATTAAACACTTGTGAACTCGCAATTAAAAATAAAGTCGAATATTATTGTTTGATAAGCTCTGATAAAGCTGTCAATCCTGTTAGTATAATGGGTATGACAAAAAAATATTGTGAAAAAATATTGCTTAATTGCAATAATTCAAAAAATTCAAAGTTTTTTTCAGTCAGATTTGGAAACGTTATAAATTCAAGCGGTTCTGTTATACCTATTTTTAAAAATCAAATTGAAAATAAATTGCCAGTTACAGTAACACATAAAAATGTGACTAGATATTTCATGCATGTGGAAGATGCAGTTTCATTGGTGTTAAAAAGTACATTTTTAGCAGAGAACAAAAAAATTTATGCATTAAATATGGGTAAACCCTTAAAAATTTATGATATAGCAAGAAAGATGATTTCTGCTTATGGCTATACTCTGAAGAATAAAAAAAATGAAGGTGATATTTCAATTTCTATTATTGGATTAAAAAAGGGAGAGAAGTTAAAAGAAGAAATTTTTCTAGGTAAAAAATTAAAAAAAACTTCAATTTCTAAAATTCTTATCGAAACTAAATACGAAAAAAAAATTAAAAACTTTATAACAAAGACAAAACAAATATTATCATTAATTGAAACTAATAATGAACCTCAAGGATTAGAGTTATTTAAAAAATTAATAAAATAAATTTATCTTCTTTTTTTTCCTCTAATATTATTTTTGGCTATTATAAAGCCAATGACTAATAAAAATGTGATAAAAATAGTAAAAGCTAAATTGATTAAGTGATTTTTAATACTTGATGGATTATAAGTTATTGTGAAGTCAAATGCGCTTTCGTTAATTTTTTCCTTTGTATAATTTAACAAAAAAATTGTATTATAAATTTCTACCTTAATAGGCAGTACAAAATTTTTATAATATTGATCAGTTTCTCTTTTTTCAAAAAAACTTATAACTTCTTCATTAAATTCAATGTAATCTTCTAAAGTCTTGATGATTATAATTTTACATAATTCAGTTATTTTTTTAAGTTCTTTTTGACTATTTTTTGAAGTGTCTTTAATTGTGACTTTTAATAATATAAATGATTTGTTTCCTTCATTATCATAATTCGCGTCACATCTAGCACTACTATCAATATTCTGTAAATAAAGGTTTTTATTTAAAAAACTTCTAAATATTGGCGTATATTCTTGATTAAGTTTTGTTAAGTTAATTTTTTTTTGATAGTATGTATTTTTATCTTCATTTAAATAAGCAAAAAAAGGAACAGAAATTGAAATTAATAAAAATATTAAAACTTCGACTTTATTTTTTTTGAAAAAATTTTTCATTTAAAGGATGAGTACTTCATTTATATATTAAATCAAGAAAATATGTATTATTAATAAATTACTATTTATATTTTATATTTATTTTAATTTAAAATTTTATAAAAATATACATTGTATGTATTAAAATTTTACTAACTAATTCTGTATATATGAAAGACACAATAATTGTCACTGGTGGAGCAGGCTTCGTTGGATCAAATCTAATTGAAAAGCTTTTGAGTAACAAAAAAAATTTTAAGATTATAAGTATTGATAATTATTCAACTGGTAAGAAAAAAAATCACATTATAGATAAAAAAATTACATACTTAAATGGAAGTACTGAAAATATTGAAAAACTTTTAAAAAAAAAAATTAATAAAATACATAGTTTGTTTCATTTTGGTGAATTCTCAAGAATTTATCAAAGCTTTTCTAAGTTTGAAGAATGTCTACAATCAAATTCTATAGGATCAAAATCAGTTTTCAATTTTTGCTTAAGATATAAAATCAAACTAATTTATTCAGCTACTTCGGCAAGTCTTGGAAACTCTGGTAGTGATAAAAATTTATCACCTTACGCTTTTACAAAATCAAAAAATCTTGAATTACTTGATAATTTGAAAAAATGGTTTAATTTTAAATTTGAAGTTATCTATTTTTATAATGTTTATGGTAATAGACAGATAGAAATTGGTGATATGGCAACTGTAATTGGCATATTTGAAAACCAATACAGAAATGGAAAACCTCTAACAGTAGTCAGACCTGGAACACAGTCTAGACAGTTTACTCATATAGATGATACAGTAAAAGTTTGCTTAGAAGCTTGGATAAAGAACAAAGGTCTACATTATAGTATATTTTCAAAAGAAAAATTCACTGTTTTAAATGTAGCTAGAATGTTTAAAACTAAAATAAGGTTCTTACCATCTAGAGAAGGCGAAAGGTATGCTTCTGCTTTAACAAAAATGAACTTAAACAATAAGATTCATAATAGAATTGGAAAAATATCACTAAAAAATTATATAACTAATATAGTCTCAAAAAAAAAATAAACTGTGCTTAAAACATTAAATCAAAATTTTTTTTTTATAAAAATTCCATCATTTTTAGTAATTTTACTACCTATTACTTTAGTGACAGGGCCTTTTTTGTCAGACTTATCTATCTCAATAGTTTCAATTTTTTTTATAATCTTATCTTTTAAAAAGGATCTAAGTAAATATTACAATTCCTTTTTTTTTAAATTATTTATTGTTTTCTATATCTTAATAAATATTTCTTCTGTATTAGGTGTAAACCCCTACCTTTCTTTAAAAAATTCTTTATTTTATTTTAGACATGGCTTGTTTGCACTATATTTTTGGTACTTACTAGATAATGTAAATTTTTTAAAAAAATATTTATTTTATACTTTTGTAGTCACATTCTCTTTCTTGGTTATAGACGGCTTCACCCAATATTTTTTTGGAAGTAATTTTTTTGGATGGCCTATCGCAGGTAGTGGAAGAATAAGTAGTTTTTTTGGAGATGAATTAATTCTAGGAAGTTATCTTAGCAGATTATTTCCAATTATTTTTTGTTTATTAATTATGCTTCATAAGAGTGATCTTAGCTCAAAGAGTTTAATTTATATTTTTTTTTTATTTTTAGCTACTGATGTTTTAATATTTTTAAGTGGAGAAAGAGTAGCTTTTTTTTTAATGAACTTGTCAACTATTTATATAATTCTTTTAGTAAAAAAGTTTAAATATTTCAGAATTTTAACATATTTATTAGCAATAGCGTCAATCATATTAATAACAGTAATAAATCCAACTGCCAAAATACGTATCTTTGATCAGACTCTTACTCAGATGGGAGTTCAAAGCGACAAATCAAAAATTTTCAAGCAATTTAAATTTATAGATCCATTTTTGTTTTCACTTCCTCACGAAGTTCTTTTTAGTACAGGATTAAATGTTTTTAAGAACAATAAAATTTTTGGTGTAGGTCCAAAAAATTTTAGAACAGAGTGTAAAAATCCAAAGAATTATATTATGTCATATTCTTGTGATACACATCCGCACAACACCTATATTCAGCTTTTAGCTGAAACAGGTATTTTTGCGTTTACAATCATATTTTCTCTATTCTTATGGCTTATGATCGAGACTTTAAAAATTATTATTAATTATTTAAAAAAGAAAAAAAATATTTCAGATGAAATTATATGCTTATATTCCTGTTTTTTGATGTCACTTTGGCCCATTATACCTTCGGGTAGTTTTTTTCATAATTGGATGTGTATAGTTTATTTTTTTCCAATAGGTTTTTTTTTACATTTAAAGAATAAATAATTTAGAATCTGTTAGAGGTACATGATTTTTACAATAAAAAATTCAAAATAATTTATATTTTTTGTGAACAATGATCTTATTTCTCTGTTTACAACACAAATTTTTTAGGTATAAGTCTGATGCCGGTGATTATTGCGTTGGTGTTATACCCGATCCCATTCCGAACTCGGAAGTCAAGCCCTTCTGCGCCGATGGTACTTTGTCTTAAGACATGGGAGAGTAGGACATCGCCGGCTAAACATAATTATGAAAATAAAAAGCTCACTCAAATCTGTTAAAAAAAGAGACCTTAATTCCAAATTAGTTAGGAGAAGAGGTAGAGTATACGTAATTAATAAAACCAATCCTAAATTTAAAGCAAGACAAAAGTAATTTTTTATGGACAATAAAAACCATAAGGATACCTGGGTGAATTTTACTAAATTTGTACTTTGGGGATCAATTGCAGTTATAATAATTCTTGTTTTAATGGCAATATTTCTTCTTTAAGGCTTGCAATGAACTTAGTTTCTATCTTAGAAAAAAAAGAAAATGAAAAAAGGATAGCAATTACTCCTGAAATAGCAAAAAAATACATCAGTTTGGGATTTAACATTACTTTACCAATTAATTATGGGATACATTTAGGTATTATAGATGAGGAGTATAAAAATTTAGGAGTAAGTTTAGTAGATAATGAAAAAGAAATAATTAGCAAAGCTGATATTGTTGTTCAAGTAGGATTGCCAGAAGAGTCTAAGTTGTCTTTACTGAAAGAAAATCAAACTTTAATTGGTTCATTAAATTCATTTTCCAATAAAGAAAAGTTAACAAACTTAGCTTCAAAAAAAGTAAATTGTTTTTCACTTGAATTATTACCAAGAATTACAAGAGCACAATCAATGGATATTTTGTCATCTCAAGCAAATTTAGCTGGCTATAAAGCTGTTGTTGAAGCTTTCCAAGTTTATGAAAGAGCAATTCCAATGATGATGACAGCTGCAGGCACAATACCAGCATCTAAGGTACTAGTGGTTGGAGCTGGAGTTGCAGGATTACAGGCTATCGCAACTGCAAAAAGGATGGGTGCTATTGTTTTTGCAACAGATGTTAGAATGGCTTCAAAAGAACAGGTAGAAAGTTTAGGAGGAAAATTTTTAACAGTTGATGGTGCAGAAAATCTTGA
>MDTG01182137.1_pt1 | contig 24308 bp, 28 predicted proteins | sample 811421 | NCBI WGS metagenome assembly MDTG01 (sample SAMN05326645, study PRJNA326480) | marine metagenome | isolation source: seawater | place: Pacific Ocean: South East | collected 2011
AAAATGTGCAAATCTCAACATTATACTAATTTGTTCCACTTTATTCTTAATAAACATCTTTGTATAATATTGAATAATTCTAGATGCATTTTCATAATTTAAAGACCATATATATTCTATTAAATCACGAGGTAATTTATCTAAATAAGTATTCATATAAATAATATGATTATTCATATTATTTATAGTATATTGTTCTATTATTAATATAAATAAATTAATAATAGATCAATTTTTTTTATTGTAAATATTTTATACTTTTTACAATACTAAGCATTTCTTCATGTTTAATAAATGTATTATAATCTATAATTTGTAAAATATCTAATTCCATTCTATTAATATCAATTAATTGAACTCCACATATTATTGCCCAAGAATCATTATTATAGTGAGTATCATCGTATACTTTTTGAGATAACATTAAAACTCCTGCTAATAATCTATGAATATTATAATTATTAACTATTAAATGTTGTGTTACTCTTTTCAATAATACTACAGCATTTATAATTAAACCATCTATATGGGTATCTTCTTTATATATATCTTTCATAATTTTATCAATATAATCATGTATAGTGAATTTTGGTTCTTTACATGAATATAATGATTTTAAACAAGAAATATTTTTTAAATCCTCTTTTTGAAAATAATTTTTATTTATACTTATAACATCTATATATTTATGAAAATCATAATATAGACAAGAGTCTATAAACATTTTAAATAATTAATATATATAATACATTAATTATTTAAATATCAATTTTATAAAAAATATTTAATAATTATATTAAACTACATACTGGTACATTATTTACATGTTTTGTAATATTAAAATTAATTTTACATAAATTTGTTAATTCTAAGTTTTCTCTTAATTTTAAAAATACCCCATTTATATCTGTTAATAATTGTATTTTTTCTTTATTAACTATAAATCCACAAGGTTCATTGCCAAAATTAATGTCTACTGCTAAATTTTTATTTTTTTTAATAATTGGATAAGCATCAATATATGACAATAAACATCCATCATATTTATTTTCATTATTAATATGCATATCTATCATTTCTTTAATTGATATATTTTCTACATATTCTATTGTTGGACCATATTGTTTTATTTTTTCTACTACAGGATCTCCTTTAAATCCCAAAAAAGTAGCATGACTTATATTATTTTTATCATATAATTCTGATTCACGGTGTATTAAAAGTGTTGTAATTTTTGCTTGTATATACATTATAAATATAAATCCTGTCATAAAGATAAATATTGCTACAAAAATACCCTTTAATTCTAAAGATGAGCGTTCAGATAAATATCCCATTTCTCCAAACATACTAGCTATACCTGTTACTAATGATCTTAATAAAAATAAATATTTATTTTTTTTTAATCTTTTACTATGTTTAGCTCTGTCTGGGTCTCCTATAAATAATAATCCTCCTGCTATAAATCCAGATATAATTATAACAATAATATATTTTAATACATCATATACTGTATAAAAAAATTCCGATACTGGACTATGATTTTTTACATATATAATAGAATTAGCATCTATTATTATTGGAGTTGTATAATTAATTAATTCGTGTTTATGTTCTTCGTAATGAAATAAACCTGCACACATATCAAATTCTCCTAAATGTACTTTATTTATAAATTCATGATAATTATGGTCTATTTCATTAGTAAATTCTATTATAAAATTATATTTATCATTTAAATTATCTTTTAATTTCATTAATAATTCATAATTAAAACCTTTATATTCAATACCTTTATCAGTTTTTATTTTAATTGAAGCTGAACCACTATTGCCATCACCTAATATTACTAATACTTTTATATCTTTATTTGAATTTATATTTTGAGATAACATAATTAGTATATATTATATATATAAAAATAATCTATCTTTTTAATTATATGCACTGTTATCTTCTACTTTATAAAATTAAAATTTCGCAATTTATGTGGATTGTTAAAACTGATTTACATTATTATGATTTAATTGATAGAATAGAAAAATTTGATAATTTAAAAAAATATAAATCAAATATAGATGAATATTATATAGTAAAACAAAATAATTGTAATGAAAATGATTTAGAAAAAATAATTAATTTAAAACAATTTACATTATTTAATATAGATAAAAATAGCGAACTTATATTAAGAACTGAATAGTTATTATTTTAATGAAAATTTAAATATTAATATTATTATATAATGAAGGAGCATTTAGATATGGCACTAATAGCTCATGTTATAATAATAATTATATTTTCATTAATTTATTATTTTATTGTCGGTAAAAAAAGTTTTATTGGAATCAAAAATTATTTTGATTGTCTATATTTTTCAGTTTTAACTACGACTTCTGTTGGATATGGGGATATAGTACCAAAAACTAATTTTGCTAAAACTATTGTATTAATTCAATGTCTTTTAATTCTAACAAATGTATCTATATTCTTTCATCATGCATTATAATTTTATTAATGTATAAATTTCATTTCCACAATCATGTTTGCAATTTATTACTATTAGACCACATTGTCGAAATAAAGATTTTATTTCTATATCCTGAAAAATATAATAATATCTCTCATATTCTTTTCCAAACTTATTCCATTTAACAAAATTATGACCATGACTTGTAAAAACTCTTCGAGTTTTTCCTGGTTGTGTTTTCGACCAAACTGATAACAGTATCTTTCCATCATTTTTAATTATTCTTTTTAATTCTAATAGACATACAATTTTACATGAATTTGTGTACAAGTGATGAAATGCTGCTATACAAATAACTGCATCAAATTGTTCATTTTTAAAAGGTAATTTTGTCATATTTGCTTCTATTACTTCCAACCTTTTAGACTTACATATTTCTATAAATGCTTTACAATTATCTACACCAATAAAATTATAATGTTTAAACATCATATTTCTACCATTACCACATCCTACATCGCATATATTACTATTTTTTGGCAATGATGTAATAAAATCTGTTATCCACTTCCAAGTATATATTCGTGTATTATTAAAATGTTGTGCTATTTCCTCATATACATTTTTTACATGTTTTTCTTCTAATTGTGTTAGCATATTAATACTAGATATTGAAGTATTAATATTCTCAATTTTATAAAAAAATAAAAATTTATTAAAAAATAAAAATTGAAATTTTTATAATTCTAATAAAATATTTTATAATAAATGGAAAATATGGATTTTAATGCTATTCGTGATTCTATTACTTGCCCTATTACCAGTGATATTATGACTGATCCGGTTCAGGGTAATGATGGTCATACTTATGAACGTTCGGCTATTATTGAATGGTTGTCACGTAATCCTGTTTCACCTCAAACTAGGCAACCTATGAGGGAAAGTGATTTAAAGGTGAATGCTTCTATTCGCTTTCTATGTGATAAATATCATTCTGGAGCATTTGGAACAATTGATAGTTCAACTCGCAAACCAGCAAAAATTTCAACTGATAAAATTACAATCGACCATACTAATGCTCGTCATAAAGAAACCGGTAAAACATATCTTAGTTTTAATATTAATAATGATTCTTTTCCGAAAAATCTTGAAAATGGACATCTCTCTCAAGATATAGTTCTAGTTATTGATCATTCTGGTTCCATGAATGCACCAGTAGAAGCAAAAGATTCCGATGGAAAAAATCTTGAAAATGGTATGTCAGTTCAAGATATTGTTAATCATGCTGCAAAAACTGTAGCAAAAACTCTTGATAAGAATTCGCGTCTTGCTGTAGTTATTTTTGATAATAATATTGAGAGGGTAACAAACCTAACTTATATGACAGAAATGAATCAATCTGCTACTCTTGCGAAGATTAATAATATTAAACCAGGAGGCCAAACAAACATTTGGGGAGGAATTATTGAAGCAATTAATATTCTTGATGCGCGTGATGATAAATCGCGTAATAGTGCTATTTTAATTCTTACAGATGGTTCTCCAAATATTAGTCCTGCAAGAGGAGAAGTTGATACTTTAAAGAAACTTCGTATTAAGAAAAATTTTACAGCACCTATCTATACATTTGGTTTTGGATATAGTCTACAGCGAGAGCTTCTTTATGATCTTGCTAAATATGCAAATGGTGCGAATGGTCATATTCCAGATGGAGGAATGATTGCTACTGTATTTTGTAATTTTACAGGAACAATTCTATCAACAGTAGCAATGAATCTTCAACTTCATGTAACTTCTACAAAAGGAACTCCTACAGATAAACTAAATAATCTACTTATGGGTGATTTTCCTTCAAATTATAACCAAGAGAATGAATGTATGACATTTGATCTTGGAACAATTCAATATCAGCAAAGTCGTGATATTATTCTTAATACAAAAGATGATGATGAACTTTCATATTATTTTACTTATAAAATTGGCGGAGCAAGTATGAAATCTGATGTAGTTTATTTATCATCTATTCAAAAATCAGATTCTTCTACTATCAGAGATAGTATTAATCGTTTTAAAGTTGTAGAAGATATTCGAACTATGCTTAATTATAATCGAGTTGGTGATAATAGTTCAGCAATGGAAGTTTTTAATGATTTAGTAATAGATCTTGAAAGTCAATCTTCTAGTGGCGTTTCAGCAACTTTTACTACAGGACTTATTAAAAATCTAAAAGGAGATGGATCTAATGCAGGACAAGTAAAACTAGCAATTAGTAATATGGATTATTTTAAAAAATGGGGTGAATTTTATATTGATCAGCTTTCTCGTTCTTTAAATCAGCAAATTAAACCTAATTTTAAAGATGAAGCTTGTCTATTTGGTGGTGAAATTTTTGAAGAAATTGTAGATAAATCTAGTGACATTTTTAATACTCTTCCTCCTCCAGAACCATCTCTTATTAATAATCAAATCTGTTATGGTTATAGAGGCGTAAGTGCAGCGCCTGCACCTACTCGTGCAGTAACTCTTGCCGCCTATAATGATATTAATGGTGGTTGCTTTGATAGTAACTGCAAAATTACTATGGCAGATGGTTCTCAAAAAGTTCTGTCTGAACTTAAGAAGGGCGATTGTATTGAGTCAGCTGATCAAGATAATAATATTACAACTGCAAATGTTGTTTGTATTCTAGAAATGAAAATTAAGGGTGGTATTCGTGAATTTGTGGATTTACCAGGTGGTCTATACATCACTCCTTGGCATCCGATTAAGTATAATGGTGAATGGGTATTTCCAGCAGATATTAAAACACCTACTATTTGTTCAACAGGATCAATTATTACTCTAGTTCTAGACAATCATCATGTAGGATTTATTAATGGTTATCAATGTATTATGTTAGGACATGGATTTACAGATGGTATCTTAACCCATCCATATTATGGAACAGAGCGAGTAATTGATGATCTTAAGCAAAATTATGGTTGGCATACAGGACGAGTAGTGGTATATGATACTGATGTAAAGTTTATTAAGGATAATAATAAAATTGTAAATATGGTATATGATTATACGAATGAATATACTAAGAGCATTAGAGCTCCAGCTACACTAGTAGAATCATAATAAAAATTATATATTATTTAAAATATTTTATTACATTCTGAATTACAATAACTATTACAATCAAAATCAATAGGTTTATTTCGATTATTAGCACATGTTTTATCACAACTACTTTTACAAGATTCATTGGCATTTTCATCAAAATTTTTTTTTACACTTTCATTTTTTGTCTTACTATTATCTATCTGTTTTTTTATATCTGATGGTATATTTTTACTAATTGCAATAAGAAGACTTATTACGTTTAATATAAATGTTAACCAAAATAAAATCCATGCTATTGTAGATTTGTTAAAATGACATAATAATTGTATAATTAATAAATATACTACAATACCTATTATAGTAATTAATAAATTATTTTTTAAATAATTTATCCAGTTATCAAAACCTATAATTAATAATCCACATAATTCAGCTACTACAGTAAGTATTAAATAATAAATACTCTGCTTACATAAAAACATAATATATATAATTTGTCTATATTATATTATGTTTTAATAATCATAAATAATTTCTAATTCTAGAGTAAGTGAATAGTCACTGTTATTTATATCTAAAATTCTTCCTACTTCATCATAAAGTATTATATGTAATCTATTAATATCAGTAGGACCAAAGTATATTCTTTTTGGACTTACCATATCATTTTTTGTATATGGATTGCATTCGCTACCATGTGAGTGTATTTTTCCTAATATATTATTATCGGCTAATGATTGAAATTGAAAAGGTGAAACAAATGAATTTATATGATTATTTTGATAGTCTTCTATTGATATTAAAAAATATTTGTTAAAATGTTCTTCATATACACTTTCAGCTGTATAGTTAGATTTACCTGAATAATTATTACTTATATCTATATGATTTTCAACATAACATCCATGTTTATTTTTTATAGCGTTTATTTTTTGTAAATAGTTACCTCTAAATCCCATTATCCATCCTAGAGTTAATTGATTTTTATTTATATTAGATAATAATTGGGGACAATTATCTTTACTATAATTAAAATCTATATCAAAAACAGAACCATCATTACTACTTATATCCATTAGAAAATTAATAGGATTACTTCCTATACTAATATTAGTAATTCCATTATTTGTTAAACTAGTATTAATAGCATTTATTAATTCACTATTAGTATATGAACCATTTGAAATATCTATTGTAGTTGTAACTCCACTTTGGGTTATCTTAAAATTATTTGAACCTATTTTATCTGAATATGTATAAACGGCATTCGCTAATTGTATATCAATTATTTTCATAGAAATAATCTTTTTTATTGTAGATGGCAGAGTATATATAAAATTTGTTGATAAACTATTAGTATAGTTATTTCTAAAACGAGTATTTATATTTATCATTTGTACTACACTCTTAACTTGGAGTGGATTTATAATTCCTCTTTTAAATTTTTGTTCAAAATTATTTTGTACATTTTCATCTTGGCGTTTAATAATAAAATTATTAGATTCTTGTACCACTTCACTTTTTTCTAGTTTAGGTTGTAATATATTTTTACTATTATTTTCTACTCTATTTTTTTCGTTTATAAAATTTGATAATTTAAAAAAAACTTTTATGTAAAATTCTATAATGTCTTCTCTTGATTCTGGTAAGATATTTTGATTAATTTTTTTTATTTTATCAATTTTATTGATTATAATTTGTTGTAAAATATTATTATTGACATTATTATTGTCAACTTTAAGAAAATTTAAAAGTTCTACTTCTGTATAATTATCTGTATTCAAATCCATTATATAATACTATTATAACATATTTTTAACAGTAATACTACAAATATGAAATTATATGCAATATAATATCATCTGGTATATTCCATCTTTCATTTCGAAATATCATATCAAAATATTTTCTATAGATAGGTTTTAAATATTTTTTTAAATTTGAATTAAAAACAAATTCATTAAATAACATAAATATATGAACTCCTGGATTCCATCTATTCCCACAGATTAATGATTCACAACATAGACAAAGTTTATTATCTGGAATATTTATATTAATTCCTGTATTAATTTTCATATTAATTATACTAAAAATATAACTAATAAATATATTATAATTATCTTGTTTATGTAATATTCTAGAACACCAATATAAATATGTAGTATTTGTATTATTTAAAATAAAAGAGGGGGGTTTAAATGGATAATCATCTTTTAGATGCATCATAATTTTACATTTATTTTTTTTTGATTCAACTGTAATATTGTTAATATGATTACTCTTATTACCTATAGTTTGATTAATTGATAGTGTATAATCTAAATTATATTCTTTAACATTTTCTGGAAATGTTTTAGTTAATTCTCGTAAAATTCGTTTTTGCATATAAAATAGTTTTATTTATAAAATATTTTTAATATAAATAAATATATCAATTTTTATTTTTTTAATAAAAATATTTGTATATATATATGTATTCTAGAAAACTACGAAAAAATAATTTTTATTCCAAAAAATTATCAAATCGTGTTAAAACATATAATACTAGAAAATTAAAATACAGAGGCGGAAAAAACCCTACTCCACCTACTAAAAAAAATCCTCCAGAAAAAAATCCTCCAGAAAAAAATTTAAATATTTTTCAAAAATTAGGTAAAAATATTCAGGAAAATGAAGATATTAAAAAAATTGGACATGTTACTAATGTAACTAGAAAAGCCTTTGGTATTATTGCAAAAGCAGCTGCACCTAATAAAAAAACACAAGTGAAGAATTTAAAAATAAAAATTGATGACAAAACTAAAAAACTGAATAATATGGAGAAAAAAGAAAACGAAAGGTCTAAAAAAGAACAAGAAAAAATTACTAAATTGCGGAATGAAATAGAAGATTTAAGAACTAAAAAAAATCAACTAGAAGGTAAACCTGCTTCAACTGCTTCAACTGGTCTGCCTGGTCACACTGATATCACCGGCACTCCAACTGCTCCAACTGCTCCAACTGCTCCAACTGCTCCAACTGCTCCAACTGCTCCAACTGCTCCAACTGCTCCAACTAAACCAGATTCAAAATAAAATTATTATGTAAACTTTTTTGTTAAATATTAAAATTTATTTATTAAATATAAATTTTAATATTTTTAATCAAATTGACATGTAAAAGTTAGTACTAGAGACCAATCCATATTATTTAAATCTATTATTCTACCAAAATGATCGTATAATGTAAATGTAAATTTTTGTAGGTCTACTGGTCCAAAATATTCTCTAGAATAATTTAACATATCTGTATTTAGATTTATTTCTGTTGTAGTATTGTATACCCCATTTTCATCTCTGCTATAAGCAATATTTAATCGAGTCATAATATCTGAAGGCAATGTAGATTCATTAAAATTTGCAATAAAGTTATTAATTCCGTTATTTTGATAATCATTAATCCCTAAAAATATATATTTAGAACCTATTATATGACAGATTCCTTCCGAAATTATAGCAGGTCCATTATATTTACCAGCTCTAAAACCCAATAACCATCCTAATTTATAACTTAATGGATTATTAATGTCATTCATAGTAAAATCTATTACTAAATCACCAGAATTATCACATGTAAATATAGATTTTCCACTAATTTTATCTACACAAAATTTAACATTATTACTTATATCAGAATTACTACAATTTTTTAATAAATTATTTATTGTTAATTCTATTGAAGCGGCTGTATCTTTAAATTGAGTACTGTAGTTACCATCTGGAATTGTAATTGTTTCACTATTATTATTATATGAAATATCAAATTTATTGTTTTTTAATGAAGACGATATAGCATAATTAGATACAGGAATTTGTAAATTATTTATTCCCATTTTAATAACTTTGGTAATTTTATCAGGAAGTGTAAATGTAAAATTACTGCTTTTTGTATTATAGTAATCATTTTTAAAAATTGAATCTATATTTATTAATTTAATGGTATATTTTACATCTGGATTTACCTTTTCTACTATAGGATTGTCTTTATTTATTTGTTTTTTTATAAAATCATCTTTGGTTAAATTATCAAGCAGTCTATTTGATATGTTATCTAAAAATATAAGTATATTTTTTCTTCTTGTACTTTCCATTTTTGGTATTTTTATTATTTTATCGCGTAATTCCACTTTTTTACCTTCAAGTTGTTCTACAGTATATGGAGTTAATAATCCAAACAAATTTTCTAACTCCGTTAGGTTATAACTACTACTATTCAAATTATAATTATTCATTATAATTCTATTTATAAAAAAATATTATATATTTTTTTATAAATAGAATTAATTTATATTTTTATAAAATTATTATTCTCAGTATAGTATAGTTTTTTTAATACATAATTTTTTTTTTCTAATGTTTTATCTATTGTAGTTAGACAATTATTACATGGTTTTGCCATCATATAACTATCTCCTCTATTATTAGTCCTAAATACAATTAAATTTATGTTAGTCTTTTTTTCACGTTTTTTTAACTTCAATACACAATCTACTTCTGCATGTAGAGAATCATTATAATTATTATTGGCACAATTATGTATATTGTAATGGTTTATACCAAATGCATAAAACATACTGATGTTTTACTTCACTTGAGAACGCTACACATCCCAATTTCATTTTACCATTATGTTCATTTTCTATGTCACACCTCACACAAGCGTACTCATCAACAATAGATTTCAACATTTTATTCATCTTGTTAAATATAATATATTTTTTATAATATATTTTTCAATTTTTTATTTATAATTTAAATTAACTCATCTACTAAACCCATCTTTCTACATTTTTTAAAACTTAACATTAAATCTTTTTTTAATAAATCATTCAGTTTTTCTTTTTTCATTTTTCCTCTAGTATTCTCCATATATAACTGTTTAATATTTTTCTGTAAATATGTACAATTTTTCATATCATCTGTCATTTGCTGATATGTTCCCCAATAACCACCACTCAATTGATGAATTAATACACTAGAATGTTTAGTAATAAATCTTTTACTACATACTACACTTAAAAATGTTGCAGCACTTGCAGCATAACCTTCTATAATAGAATAAATTGGAATTTCTGAGGAAATTATAGCATCTACTCCACTAAATGCATCAGTTACATATCCACCTAAACTGTTAATATGTAAATATATAACCAAATTATTAATATCTATACCATATTCAATACTTGTAGAATTTTTAAAACTTGTTAGTTTTTTATTTAATCTAAAAATAGCTTTATTTAAATCTAAAATATTTTTTGTATTAACATCACAATAAAAGTAAATATGATTATCTATTACTTCAACATTCTCACCGTGATGATGATTTTCTCCATATTCTTCTTCTGTAACATTAACTATTGAATTTTCTAGTTCTGATAACTTTCTCTTGTTATTATTAAATTTTGAATTTAAATTTCTATTCATTAAATATATATATTAGTATCTTTTTAAACATTTATTTTATAGTTTAAATCTCTAATATATAAGTTATATAATGGATAGTGATACTTATTATGTTTATAATCTTATTAAGATATCTGTATGTAAGTATATAACTACACCTCTTAAATGTAGTAAAGAAGATATAATACAATTATCTATAGAAATTTTATTATTAGTAAATAATAATAACTATGATTATAAAGAATGGTATCAGCTATTTAATAAATATTTAAATATTCTATCTTATGGTGAATTGAATAATCTAATTTGTTATGTAAAAAATCATATTTTATCAAAAAAATAAAAATTGAAATGTATTTAAAAATATATATTTAATATTATTAACAAATGCAGACAGAGAGCACTATGGTCACTTCTCTTTATATTCCAGTTATTAATTCTAGTATTACCGAGGAATATATTATTAAATGTTTTCACGACCATAATATTGGTAAAGTTGAACGCGTAGATTTTGTTATTAACAAAGCAAAACTTCGACGAGAAGCTTTTGTCCACTTTTTAGAGTGGTATAATACTGATGTTACTAATCAGCTTAAATCGCAGCTTGAAAATAGTAGTACAACTGGACAGAATTGTCGATTTATGTATAATGGAACAAATTATTGGCCTTTACTCCTAAACAAAAAACCGTTAGATAAAAATAATCCTGAACGCAAAGCTAATTCAGTTTATGAACTTGAAGAGCGTATTTCAAACATTGAAAAAAGTATGAACCAGTTATCGTTTATGTCAAAACTTCATGATGATAATATTCGGTATATTCTTCGCAAAAATACAACCGGTGAATCTAGTAATATTGGACCACAGATTAAACGATTTAAGACAGAAGATGATGTTTCTGCATCATCAAAGCGAGCATTGATTACTATTGAATAAATAAATAGATAAAAAAAATGAAATTTAAAGATAATATTGTGATATAATATAGAGAAATGCCACAAAAAGATAAAGAACAGAATGGACGCGAAAGAAAAAAAGATAAAAAAGATAAAAAAGGAGGTATCAAAGATGGAATATATTCTTCAAAGCATATTAGATTAATTGAAGAAAGAAATTATAATCAAATAAAAAATAAAAAATCAAAATAAAATTGATTTTTTATTTTTTTATGAATATTATACAACATTATATGGGTGCCGGTATTCTACCGATATGTACAAAAGCTGGAAGTATTTATGTTTTACTAGGTCAGGAAAGGTATGATAATAAATGGGGTGATTTTGGAGGTAGTAAAGTAGCAGGTGAATCATATATTACTACTGCTCTTAGAGAAGGCGAAGAAGAATTAAATGGTATATTAGGTACTGGCAAATATCTATCTAATTTAGTTAAAAATAATTATTTAGCTACAATTCATAATGGCGATAATTATAATACTTTTGTTTTTAAAATAAAATATGATAATAGTCTTCCTATGTATTTTAATAATAATAATATATTTATTGAAAAAAATTTGAAAACTATTGTTGAAAATAGTTATCACGAACATAATGGACTATTTGAAAAATGTAAAATAAAGTGGTTTACATTAAAAGAAATTCAGAATGACTATACTATTTTTAGACCACATTTCATACCTATTTTAAAAAGTATTATTAATAATAATTATGAATTTAAAACAAATATTATTGAACTTAATACACGAAAATCAATTACTTCTAATAGAGTTTATAGAAAAAACTAGATAAAATATTACGATTTTAAATAAATATTTGCACAAATTAATATTTTTTTTATACTTACTATATTTAATGATTAAAAATAATTTAAAATCATTAAATATAATTACAGAAAAATATAAAGATACAAATATTACTAAAAATGATATATCTAACTATGGCATTATTTATACACCTTTTTATCTAGTTGAAAAACAATTAGGTCAAATACCAGATATATATTTTCAAAACCCACATCTTAAATGGTTAGATACAGGTGCTGGTATAGGAAATTATAGTATTATATTATTTAAACGTTTATATAAAGGTCTATCTAATGTTATTGTTGATTGTGAGGAAAGATGTAGACATATTATTGAAAAAATGATATTTATGAACGAAGTTTTTCCTGCTCATATTGAGCATCTTCAATATATTTTTGGAGAGAATTCTAATATTATTACAAAATGTTTTTTATCTATATCCCTAGAAGATTATGGTCTATTTGATTTTATAATAGGTAATCCACCGTATAATATTAATGGCTCAATAAAAACTCCTACTAATAGTAAACTAAAAAAACAGGATGATGGAAAAACTATATATGTAGATTTTGTATATAAAAGCTTACAACTATTAAAATCTGGAGGATTTCTTAATTATATTATACCTAATATATGGCTTAAACCCGATAAAGCTGGTCTCTATAATTGTCTAACAAATTTAAAAATACATTATATTACTTCTCTTACAACCAATGATACGCAAAAATGTTTTAAATATCAAGCACAAACTCCTACTTGTTATTTTTTAATAGAGAATATTCAAGATATAAATAATGGACATAAAGTTATTAAAATTTGGGATAAATTTTTTATGGAATATATAGATTATAAATTGTTGAAAGATTGGCCAATTCCATGTCACGGTATTTCTATATTAAATCGTCTAATGTGTTTTGTAGAAAAATATGGATATCTCTCCCCTTATAAATCTAGTATATCAAAAAAAAATGTAAAAATTGATACACAAGAATCAAAAATATATAAGTATAAAAATATAACTACTTGTATTCTAGATAATTTAGCTCCTCAAATTAAATATAATTGGTCTGATACTAAATGTCAATATAGTGATAAAAGTAAATTAATTCTCGCTCATAAAATGTATGGATTTCCATATTTAGATATAATTGGTGATTGTGGTATAAGTTCGAGGGATAATTATATATTTTTAGAGCAAGATTATGAGTATATTAATTTAGTAGATATACAAAAATATTTATCTACAAAATTTGCACTATTTATTTTTTCAACAACAAATTATAGAATGAGGTATCTTGAAAAATATGCATTTCAATTTATACCTGATATTACTAAAATAGATGATTTTTGTCTTGATAATATTGTAAATAGATTTGAAAGAGATAAATATATATCTAATTTTTTTCATTTTACAGAAAAAGAAAGAGAGATTATAGAACAATTTTCAAGAGAATATAATTTTTTCATTCCAGATTTATAAATCTATAAATTCCTCATTACATTTTTTATTAATTAAGTTATTTATAATATTTTTTTGACGAATTTTTATTATATTTTCTCTATTTTCATTTATAAATATTTTTAAAAAATTATTCAGCTTATTATAACAGTTATTAATATCACAAATACTCGATAATGTCATTAAATGATTATTTGTATTTTCTAATTTTTTTATATTGTCTAATTCATTATGTTCAAAATCTGTTTCTATATTTTGATTACTAATATAAGTATAAAAATAATTATTTACTAAAAGAGAACTTAGTGTTATATCTAAAATATCTGAATTAAAAATATAGTTTTTGTTAATACAAAATTCTATATAATTTCTTATGTTAATATTATCTTTGTTAGAATTCATAAATTGTTCTGCATCTTTAATAAATATATCTTTACTACAATATGTTTTTAAATAATTAAATATAGAATCTGCAAATAACATGTGATTATTTGTTTCAATAGCTTTGTTTATATTATGTAAATGATTTCTCGATTTTTTTGGAATATCTATACAAAATCCAAAATCATATATCACAATTTTAGGAATTTTATTACTAGTTATTATCTTCCAATTGCTACTATGTAAATCTGCATGAATTTTATCTAAGTTTATTAAATTATTTCTAACAAAAAGATTTACATATAGTACAAACTTATATTGCTGATATTTTGATATATCTATTTTTTCAAAATTATCTCCTTCAATATACTCCATAACTAATATGTTTTTACTCCAAAATAAAGGTTTTGGTATTAAAACAAGAGGATTGTCACTATATTCATTATAAAAATATTCTAAATTTTTTGCTTCATTTATCATATTTATTTGTTTTATAAAATTATCAAAAAAACTTGATAAATCAAATGGTAAAGTGTATTTATTAAAAGGTTTAAAATTTTTTGTGATATAACAATACAAAGTATAATATAAAAATGGATATGTTATTTGATTTTGTAATTCTGGATGTATTACTTTGATTGCTATTTTTTCTCTTGTTGATTTTAATATTCCTTTATATACTTGTGCAATACTAGCAGAAGGAACTATATAGTCTTCATCTATATCTATTATATCTGTTATGTTTTCAGAAAAATCTTTTAAAAATATATTTTTTGTATATTTAAAATTATGTAAATTACAGTTTTCATATACATCTTTAAAATTCTCTAAAAAATTATATAGGTTACTATATTTATTTGTTGTTTTCATTAAATTACTATATCTACATAGTAACCATTGAACTAATTTTATAATTATAAATCCATTGTTTTTTATATCACTATTTATAGTATTGATTAAAAATGTGCTATTCGCTCCTGTTACTTTTCTATATGTAATATACAATATAATATCGAATAATAGTTTATGAAAGAAATATAAATATTTTATATTTGTAAAAAAATAACATATATTCATTATATTTATTTAAAATATAAATTTAAATAGATATAAATCTTATTTTCTTATTTTTTATATATTATACTAAAATGAATAATTTAATTTTAGAAATAAGAAAATTAATAGAAGAGTATGTATACAATATGTATAAAGAATATTTGACTACTAATAATCTTTTATTGATAAAACAAGAAAATATAAAAAGTATTATTACTAATATGTATACAGAAAATTCTAAAAACATTAAACAATATGTAAGAAATTCATTAAAAAAATCTATGAAAGATGATTATCCATGTGGAACCGTTGAAAATATATTACTTGATATATTTCAAGATAAAGATAATAACATTAGTAAATTAACAAAAATCATTGATGATTATCAAAATAATAATTATTTTGAAATAGAAAAATCTATATGTAATAATCAACTTGGTATGTCTATAAAATTGGATGGTTCTTTCTGTGAAATTGGTATAGTAAAAGACGAAACATTTAAAGATAAAGATATAATAGAAAAATATATGTATCTTTACAGTATTGACAAATATATACTCAATGAACAACCTGATGTTATTAATTGTATTAAGAGTCTTATATCAAAAAATAGTAAAGTTAACATAGGAGTATACAAATTAATTACAGAGTAATAATATTTTATTATATCTATCTCAGCTTTTTAATATAACTTTCCATATAAAATTTTGCAAAATATATTAGATATATTGTATACAAAATTACAGTGGCCTCGTTACTATACAAATTTTGTTTGCAATCTTCTTTAAAATATGTGTAAAAAGGTATTGAAACACAAATTATATGTTGAACTATTTGACTTTTAGTAATAGCTTTTTTAAACTGTTTTAATACACCCCGAGGATATGCAAAATACCAATACATAAATACATGAATTAGACAATTTATTGACATTGGTAAAAATGTTTGTGGATTAATATCATCATATATATAAGAATAGGTTAATACTGCTGTGCTCATATGATGTGTATATTGTAGTGCAGAAATTTTATGTCCTGACAAATATAGAAAAAGTGTATCCAACCATTCTAGATATTTTGAGTATAAAAATAAATTTGTCCATATTTCTGCATAAATATCGCGATTATAACTTTTACATAATATTCCGTCTATACTAGATAATTTATCTTGTCTATAATTAGCATAGGTAATTCCTGTAAACATAAATAGAGATAAAATAGAAAGATTAATATTATGAAATTTTCTGCACAGTATCATGCATGCGTTGTTGGGACATGGATTTATAAATCTAAAACTCTCTACAAATAACATATACAAAATAGGTGATGCTATATGTATCATTATCTATAATTATTTATACTATAGATAATGTTAAAATAGTTTTTTTTTATTTATTTTTATAAAAATTGAGCTAATTTTTATAGTATAATATAATCTAACTATCTAATCTTTATGCTTGCATTTACCCACTTTGATAGTAAAACCTATCAAGAAAATCGCGATTGGTGTCTTAAGAACAATTATGAGGGTTGCATTTATGGAAGTCCTATACGAATATCTAATAGTATCGACCCTGATACTACACTATATGTCCTAGAAATGAATAATACTACAAATAGGATTATGGGAATTGGAGTTATAGTTCCTGGAAATCACACTATTACACGAGCTAAAATCTATAGTGACCAAAATTACAATCGCTTTATCTATAATTCTAAATACAGAATAGACCTGGAAAATGACTATATTCCATTGAGTGTGCTTAAAAAAATTGTAGTGCTAGAGACGATGTTATTCTATGGTAGTCGACACTGTAAGCGCGGCCAAGGAATTCAATTACTGCCATTATGGATTAGATTAACTCCTGCAAATAATATCTTACCGAGATTGCAAAAATATTTTAAGAAATAATCTCTCTATAATATAATTACTATGAAAACTCGTAAATTAAGGATAAAAAGAAAAATTGTTGTAAAATCTAGAAAGAAGGGAAAATTAAACCGTAAAATTAGTAATCGCAGAAAACAGAGGAAATCTATGGTGCGTCGTCGAACACGACAGAATAAATATAGAAGACATAATTTGAAAAAAATATTTAGTAGAAAAATGAGGGGGGGCGTAGTGAATACGGAAACAAGACAATTTTCTAAGTCGTCGAGCTGGTTGGGATGGAAAAACGCCACTTTTACCGTAAGTTACAATGATGCGTTAGAAACTATGACGATAACATGGAAATCAAAAAATCACCCAGATGGGTTTACAATTAATTTTAACGAAGAAGCTATAATTGTGAATGGAAATACAGTTTATGCAGTACGGAATGATAATGGAGATAGACAAAAGATTGTTCAATTGTATTCAAACGAAATTGCTAATGAATTTAAAACATTTTTAGATTCCTTTGTTAAAAAAAATAAAGATAGGACAACTGGAGAAGTTAAGATAACAGCGGATGTTTTAATAACAGCTATTAATATAATATTAAATGATATGTCTCTGTATGAACAATCTAAGACTAACGCCCGGAGTGATGAAACCAGGAGCCTTTTTATTCAGACAGCAAGCAATTTACCTTTATATCAAAACCTAACCGCGCCACAAAATGTTGCTATAAAAACAGAAATTATTAACGAATTAAGTAACCATATTGGCAACGCGTACAGACTTGTCAGCAACTACAGTAATTTTTGGGTTCAGAGGGCGTGGGAAATGCCATTACCCGACCTCTTGTATTATAAATGGGAAAATGATATTTACACTAAAAACTCACCAATGCCATTACCTAGAAGTTTACCAATGCCATTACAAATCTAACTTATACTAAACTGGGTCACTACTGCACCCAGCTCCACTTGAGGTAGATTTCAACACTTCAGCTAACTGGTTCTTCATATATTTTTTGTTTGACCAATCAAAATCATCTTCATTTATAATCATAACACTATGATTATATGTGATCGAAACCAACTTCATCTCACGGTTTGTATAGATAACCAAGTTCCGGTAATCCTGGATAAACTTTTCTATCAGTTCTAAAAATTGGATGCCTGTCTCCTTACTATTGTACAGGTTTGTAAAATTTTCAATACCTACAACACTTAGTAGCTCATAAATTTGTAGAATGTCAATTGTTTTTTTACGCTGAATATCATTTTTGTAAACAGCCATTGCTAAGTCCTCCTTAGAACGCTTCTTATTGATGTATTCCACTCGTAGAATACGATTGTCTTCTAATTCTCTAACCCGTTGACGCAGATGGGCCAAATCATGATTAGTAATATGGTTTACTAACCTATGAATATTACTTAAACTAGCATCAGCAATCTTAAGTCTTTCTACTATTTCTGCTGATTTAATAACAGAACATTTGGATGTAATTGGTTGTAATCTGCGACGAATATTACCATACTGATAGTAATTAATCAAACCACCGCAAAGAATATCTTGTGGATTACGGGTAGCTTGACCTCTGTTTTCATTCCGCATTTGTTGATAAAAGTGAGGATTATGGATTGCACCAGTTTGATCAATCTTTCCTGTATTCCAACTAAATGCAATTCTACATTCAGTACAGTACATCTGGTCACAACCACTAATTTTTTGAATAGGAACTCCGCAACTTGGACATCCTTTGCAGGTCTTCTTGATTTCCTCAGCACTTGCAACACTATTTGGATCGCAAGTATGAGGATCATCGCGATTGTGACCAATAATCTCATGGCACTTAGGGCAAGTGTAGAGACTACATGAGCCACATTTATATTGAGTGGATAGATAACCACGGCAATCTTGAGAAGGACAAGGAAAAACAAACTTTTTCTTTTCTTGTTCTTCAATTTTACCACTTTTAAGCAAATTGATCTTTCGCATATCTTCATATTTATTGCGCTGAACTTCTCTAAGTTCTTCTTGTAATTTGCGTATTTGTTCAGTGTATCCTTTTACATTTTTTTGATATCCATCAATTTTCATATAGTTTTCTGCAAGTTGCATAGTTTCTGGCATTCTACTCAACTCATGTTCCAACAGTAGTTGCCGACGATGCTTCTTGAAATCATTATCAGTAAAACTACGATTGAGATGTGAAACTATAAAATTCTGTGTATATGCTCGTTTACAATTCATACAATGAGGTTCGCTCCTTGTAGAAAGTAAATAAGCACGAACACAGGTTTTACAACATTCGTAACCACAATCACCAAGATTACATACAATCTTGGCGCGTGTGGAACGATTGTATGCTTCACAGCAAACAAAGCAGTTATTACTCATTATTTTAGGTATAAAGTTAATATATATACTTTAAAAATTTCAATTTTTTTTTTTGAATTTGCGTAATTATTAGAATTATTAGAATTATTAAAATATAAATACTTTTATTAGATAATATATAATGAGTTTAGGCTTTGATTTATCAATTAATAATTATAGTATAGATGATTTATTAACATTACTTGGTTTAGATAGTAATCCTTCTATACCAGAAGTAAATAATAAATTAAATATTTTTATTGATATGTTTACAGGAATAAGTGGTTAAAATAATGAGTTAATTATAGATTTTTTTAAAGATATTGGAAAAAAGTTGAATGATGATTTTTTTAATAATACAGTTATACAAGATAGTAATTACTTTAATTACACACAAGATTTTCAAGCTAATAATGGTTCTAATGCAACTTTACCCTTTCCTATGTTATCATTAGATGAAAATCATTTAGAAAGAGAAGAATTAGTTCATTGTACAGATGTAGAAGTAAACGAACCAGTATTTACAAGAGAAGAAGATACATTCATTCCTAATAATTTAACTTACACAGACATTCACCATCATATAGAATTTTCTGTAGCGAATCGAGTAGATGTTTTTGGTGTTCCAGAAAGAACAGTATTTAAATACAATTTTGATACTGTTAATAATGTTACTTCTATTCAACTATCTGACATATCAATACCCACGCCTTTTACTATTTCTGATTATAAAAATAATAATAAGTTTAGAATAACAGATAGTTCTGGTGTGTCACACATTATAAATATAGGACATCACTATTTACTAGGACAAGATGACCTAGATAATTTTATCGAATATTTAACCACCCATCATTTTAATTCTGATGCTAGTGGTATTTTATCTCAAATTACAGTTTCTAAGACGCCTTCTCCTACTAATAGTAGTAAATCTAGATTAATTTTTCAACTTTCTAGTGATCCTAGTTATTCAACATTTACTTTATCATTTGATGTATCGTATAGTAATACAAATTGTATAGATATTTATAAACTTAATAATATTCTAGGTTTTAGTGAACTATCATACACTTCAGATTTAACCAGTAAAAATATTAGTGGAAATAGTATTATTTTTAAACAGACTAAATTTTATGTTTCTATAGATGATAATCAAGTTAACTATAATCAATCTCTAATATTAGTTGGTTCTACAATTTTAACAAATTATATTTTAGGAACTATATCGAAGCCAGCAAGTGATTTACACTCAAATAATCATATTTTAATTAATCAATTAGTTACAACTACAGTTTCGGAATCTTCTCGTAGATATTTTGGACCCGTTAATTTAGATACTTTTACAGTAAAATTTTATGATGTAAATGGTATAATTCAACAAATACCAGAAGAAACACTTTTTCCAGAAAACTTTAATTTTAGTATTAGATTTGTAAAATTAAATCCTAATAATTCTCAATTTACTCAAAATGTAAACGACTCTATATCGTTGCCAGGATTATATAAAGATAATTAAATATATTTTATATATATATTATTATATATGGCTTGTTGTAGTATAACATGTTTTATTGCTTTATTATTTCTAGTAGTAAATGTCTATACTATGTTATCAGTTGACTGTAAAACTAAAAAACAAAAACTTTATTCTCTGTTAAATGAAAATCAAAAAAAAATACATCAAAAAATTGTAGAAGAAAGAAAAACTATATATTTTAAAGGATATGGCATTGGTCTTATATTATCAAGTATATTGATATTTGTTTATAAATATGTAATAAATGATTCTAATAAAAAGAAATTGTCTAATTGGATGATTGTTTGTATGGTAGGTGCTATTACTTTTACAAGTAATTATCTATACTATATCCTTTCTCCAAAAACTACCTATATGGTACAACATTTAGATAATAAAGAACAAATTAATGAATGGTTGAAAATATATAGAACAATGCAAGTAAAATATCATACAGGATTAGTTTTGGGAATTGTTGCTATAATGATATTTGCATATGCAAATAGGTGTTGATTTTATTAATAATAATAATAATATTTATTGCTATACTATTGATGTAATAAATATTATTTAAAATTTAAATTTTACAGATTTATCTTTATTGCTATAGACACATACTAACTTGTTAAAATCGAAATTTTTACATATAGATTCTTGTATATCTTTTGGTGTAATATTTGTGTATATATTTTTAATAGTTTGTGGATATAATATTTTTGTATTTAAAAAATGTTGATATATGTACTGTTTTCCATACATATTAGCCAAACCTTTTGGACCTAACATTGTATTATGATGTTTTACTAAAAATTGCTTTTTAAAAGGTTCTATTTCTTCTTTGCTTAATTTATTTTTTTTATAATAATTTATTATATATTTTAATAATTTTAATACTTTCAATAAATTTTCATTTTTTGTATTAACATATAAGTCTATACTGGAACCACAAACGTTTACATCTAATGATAGCTGTGTGCTATATACTAATTTATTTTTTATTCTTAATATCTGAAAAAAATAATAGTTAAGTACATCTTTTGCTAATTTTAATACTATAAGTTCTTTACTATTATATTTTAATCTTGTTGGAAAAGATAGATATATTTGTGTTCCATTCAGCTTTTCATTTTTTAAAAATTCTGTAGTTTTTAAATTTGTAAAACATTTTATATTATTGTAGTCTATCTTTTCTTGTTTTGGTTTATAAGATAATCTAGATTTGAATCCTTCTATAATTTTCTGTTTATTATAATTACCGCTTACTATAAAAAGAGTATTATTATTATTATAATTTTTGCTATAATATTCTTGTAAATTTTTACTATTAAATTTTTTTAAATTTTTTATCTGTTGTTCCGCATCTAGCGAATATTGTAGTCCTTCTAAATTATAAAATAATTTAGCTACTCTATTGTGTAATTTATATTTTGAATTATCCATCCATGCTAGGACTTCATTGTGAACTGCTTGTTTTTCTCTATTTACTAATTTATTATTAAATATTGGTGTTACTGTTATTTTTGTTATATAGTCTAACATTTTATCTACATCACTATTTAAACCAAATGTATAGTAATTTAAAATATTATCACTAGTACTAGCATTATACTCTATTCCTAATTGTGTTAAATATTCAAAACAATTAAATTTTTTACATTTTTTATATGCATTTGCTAATACATGTTCTAGTAGATGATTTACTCCAACATCATCACGAGTCTCTCGTATAAATCCGTTAAATATATAGCTTTGAATAGATAATAAAGGTGAATTAGATTTTATAAATATTACTCGATAATTATTTATATTTTTTATTTCTGGTCTTGTTATTTTTGTTGTTTTATTTATCCGTATTAATTTTTTTCTGGTTTTCATTAGATTATAGTTAGATTTTATTCTACATATAATCTAATATTTTACAAATTTTTATCTGTTATGTCTTTTTCTTGTACTATGTTTTTTTCTATGTCTTTTTTGTGTGCGTCTTTTTCCTCCATTTTTAACTTGCTTTGGTAATTTTACTGTGTTTTTTAACTGTTTTATTTTTTTCTTCTTTCTTGATTGGTTTTCAATTATTGTTTTAGGTTCTCTTGTTTTACGTTTGTTGGGTTTCTGTATATTGGGTTTACGTTTTTTGATTTTTATAGTAACATTATTAGGTCTACCTGCTATATTACGAGATAGTAATATATCTTCTCTTCTTTCTTTTATTCTTCTTTCTTTTATTCTTCTTTTTTTTATAGTAGTTTTTAATCCTGTAATACTTTCTTTATTTTCTTTATCTTCTTGTGACAACAATATACTAGAAATTGTATCACGAATATTTATAATAACATTTTTAGTTAATTTATCTGGATCTGTAATACTCGAGTCCATATTTGTTTCTGCATCATAATCATTATTTATATTATTATTTATATTCAATTTTTCACTATTAAATATTGTTTCAATCTTTGAATTATTTAATTCAAATTCATAATTTTTTCTATTATATAATGTATATAAATATTTGAACAAAGAACTATTTATTAACAGTGTTATACCATAATAATTGCAATAACTATAAAATATACTATATATGTCATGTGTTATTGTATCTATGTCATGTGTTATTATATCTATATCTCGGTTTTGTCTAGGGTTTAAACTTGAGTACTTTACTCCCCCGCTATATTTTATTCTTTTGGCTTTTTGAGCCAAAGTTTCATCATCTGAATCATCTGAATCGTTTGAATCATCTATAGATGTTACTTGTTTCATTGATTCTTGTTGTAGAGACATCGATTGTTGTTCTGGAGGCATTGATTCTTGGTGTGGAGGTATCAATTCTTGTTGTAGAGACATCGATTGTTGTTCTGGAG
>MDTG01237528.1_pt1 | contig 24298 bp, 15 predicted proteins | sample 811421 | NCBI WGS metagenome assembly MDTG01 (sample SAMN05326645, study PRJNA326480) | marine metagenome | isolation source: seawater | place: Pacific Ocean: South East | collected 2011
ACTTTGGCGATTCCGACCGTGACTATAAAAAAGGTGTGGGACGCTGGTGGTGACTAGGCGACTAATTCCACCAGCTCGCTTAAATGGCGGATGGTATGATTCGGTTTAACTTGTTCGGGGCACGTGGCTTGGTGTTCATTCAACCAGCATGTATGCCAACCTGCACGTTGTCCCCCCAATATATCCGAATACGGATTATCCCCGACCATTAAGATCCGACTCGTCGGAACCTCCTCCGAGATATGTTCACGATGGGTATGATGAAAGATCTCAGGGTGTGGTTTCGCCACGCCAAGCGCTTCAGACACCACCACAAACTGAAAAAACTGTTCAAACTGATGCGTGGCCAACCGCTCCTGCTGAAGATCGACGAAGCCATTGGTGATAATACCCATGCGAACTTTGTCGTCGAGTGCAGCAAGCATTGAGCCTGCCCCATCAAGCGTTGAGGAAATAGTACCCATCTGCGCCATAAATTGGCGGTTGAGCTCTGTAGATGAAACCCCGAGACGATCTTCCCAATCCACAAAGCGTCGAGATTTAATATCTGCGGCAGAAATCTCGCCACGTTGGAACGCCTCCCACAGAGGGGCATTCACTTCTTTAAACCGGTTAAAGTGCGCTTCGGTAAAATCAACGTCGTAAGACTGTAATAGCTGGGTTAGACCGCGCTTAGCATCGAACCTAAATAATGTTTCATCGGCATCAAATACAACCCAATCATATGCCATTGCTTACTCCTAGTTAGCGACTGTCCTACGTTTTCTGAGCGGCCATAATAACAAGCTCAACAACAAGTCGGCTAGCAAACTGACAAATAATCCGACCGAGACCGCCATAACGAGCGCCTCAGGTGTCAGCCGTACCGCATAGTCATAACGCGCCCAGGCTTCTCTACGGATATCGGTGATTGGAGACAAAAATGTGGTTTGATAACGTTGCCAATAGCTCTGTTGATACTGATTCCAAGCTGACTGAAGCGTCTGATAGCGCTGATAAATGCCCTCGATGCTATCTCCACCATCAATGAATACTGGATCATCTGAGGCGCGGTAATAGTCAATAAGACGCTCGATTGAGCCATCAAAGTAGCGATCGGCTTCTTGTTGAAACTCCGCTACGCTCGCTTTTGCCTCGTTAAGATGTGCGTAGACGGCATCACCATATTGGTCGACAAATTGAGGTATTTGAATACCTATCATAGCCGCCACAAAAAAACATATTAAGCGTCCATACGCTGCTAATCTTTTCATTTCTGAGAGCCTCGCCATCGCGCGATCTGCGCTTTCAACTCGGGTACCACCTCATCCTCAAACCATGGATTTTTAGCAAGCCAGCGGTTATTGCGGGGGCTTGGGTGGGGTAATGGCAGTATGCCCTGTTCTATCCACGCCTGCCAATTCTTTACACGCGCAGTGAGTGTTCGCTGAGGCTTGATACCTACAAGTTGCTGAGCGTGCCATTGTTGAGCGTATTGTCCGATCGCGAGCGTGAGTTTTAAGTGAGGTAGCTGCTCAAGTAACTGCTCACGCCACGCATCAGCGCATTCAGGTCGTGGGGGCGCATCCCCAGAGCTCGTAGTACCCGGATAGCAAAAGCCCATCGGCAGGATGGCAAACTGGCGTGCGTCATAGAAATCTGATTTATCAACACCCAACCATGATCTTAAGCGTTCACCGCTCGGATCATCAAAGGGTTTGCCCGAACGATGTACACGAATGCCTGGTGCTTGACCCGCTATTAGTATTCTAGCGTGCGGATGAAATTGAATAACAGGACGAGCTCCCAAAGGTAATTGGGGCTCACATAGAGTGCATTTACGTACTTGTTGCACCGTCGTTTGCCACGCGCTCATTGAAAGCTCCTTAATATAAGACGCTTAAATAGCGTGGCAAACTTACTCAGTCAATTCAATCGGTTTACTTTTCGATGAACGCCTGCTCGATAACGTAACTGCCTTGTTTACGAGAGGTCGCTTTACTAAAGCCGCGCTCGTTCAAGATAGTCATTAAATCTTGTAACATGGCATCATTGCCACATAACATGAAACGATCGTGCTCAGGGTCGATATCCGGTAGACCCAACTTTCGCGTGAGGGTGTTCGACTCGAGCAACTCGGTGATACGTTTCTGATGGTCTTCATCACGGAATGGTTCGCGCGTTACTGTGGGATAGTACCGTAGCTTTTCCTTAACCCAGTCACCGAAAAATTCATTGTTGGGCAAATCCTCGCCGATTTCTTTCTGATAGGCGAGTTCAGAAACATAACGCACGCCATGCACTAATATGACTTGTTCATACTGCTCGTAGATATCGGGATCTTTAATCACGCTCATGAAAGGCGCTAAACCCGTTCCCGTCGAGAGTAGATACAGTCGTTTACCCGGCAACAAGTGACCCGGAACCAAAGTGCCTGTAGGGCGCGTCGACATGATGACTTCATCGCCCACTTCGATATGTTGTAAGCGCGAGGTCAGCGCGCCATCTGGCACTTTAATACTGAAAAACTCGAGCTCGTCTTCATAGTTAGCGCTTGCAATGCTGTAAGCGCGCAGCAGAGGTTTATCATTGACCTCTAAGCCAATCATCACAAATTGTCCGTTTTCAAATGTGAAAGAACGCTGTCGTGTAGTTTTAAAACTAAAGAGGGTATCGTTCCAATGACGTACTTGAGTGACTTTTTCTGCAATGGTACTGCGCATGGCTACTCCTAAATCACTGTTTAAATCATGAACAGGTTAACACATGATAATCTAAATGAGAATTTTTTTCATTTAGTATTGCAAATGAGAATAAATCGCATATAATTAATTTGCACTTCACGTTAGTTAGCTGTGTGAGCAGTTGTCGTACGATGTTTCGAATTACAGGCGCGAAGCATCGTACGGCTCACTTTTCCAGCTCAACATGGCACACCCTATTTTTACCTAGAGATTTCGCCTGATATAGCGCGCGATCCGCACGGTTTAGAATCGATTCAAATTGTGTGTCCGTTGTCTCAAATTGTGATACGCCCATACTCACGGTGTAGTCGACTTCTTCGTTGTTATGTTTAATTGAGTCGATTTCGATGGCTTTCCGTAACCGTTCGGCAATACTCAGCACTTGCGACAAATCCGCTTCTCGAATTAATAGCGCAAATTCTTCACCGCCAATTCGAGCAGCAACATCGTTCATACGCACGGCCCGATTAAATTGCTCAGCCATCGCTTTTAGGACCTCGTCACCCGTGCTATGCCCATAGTGATCATTTATCACTTTAAATGAATCAATATCCATCATAACAACCGCTGCTTGTTGCCCTTTACGCTTAAACAGCTCAAAACTCTGTCGCAACTCATTCATAAAGAAGCGACGATTGGGCAGCTGAGTTAATGCATCCGTATTTGCTAGATGTTGTAGCTGTTGCCTTACTTTGTCGTGTGATGCCATTTCGGCATCAGCAAATCGCATACGCATCTCTGCTTCTGCACGGGCCTCACCTTCGCGCGCTAGCGCACGCATGAGATCTAAATTACGAATCGAAATGGCCGCTTGCGCAGCAATAAACTCAACAATGGGCATCTGCCGCTCATTAAAAGCGTAACGGTTGCGGCTGTGTTCCAAATACAACACACCGATCAGATCGCCTAAGTAAACCAACGGCACGCTCACAGCTGAACCCGAAAAATCGTTTACTTGGCTACTTTTAATGTCTTCAGCACGATTATGCCAACTACGATTTATCAACGAGTTTTCATTGATGTGCTGTAACTTTTTGACCTTAGCCACATGTCTAATCATTGCCGTAGGCAAATTACTTACATGCTCTAACCTAACGCTCGGCTCAAAATATTTTTCTAAGTGATGTTCTACATCCATCACGAGCTTTAGCTCATCATCTTCACACAGCATAAGAGCCAAACGCTGAGCGCCTGTTTGACGAACCAGAATACGCGACACTTCAGACACAAGTCGCTCGTGCTCGGTAAATGCAGAGAGCGCTTGAGCTATCTCAATGACGGCATCCATGCTCATGGCGTAGCCCGTTGATTGAGGTTTACGTTCACTATCGTGTATCAACTCGATTGCATCCCAACGCTCCATCACATGATGACGTTGTGACGAATACACCGCTGCAAAGCCAGGGTGACCTTTGTTGTGCCAATAATGCTGTGCCCGCGATGCTATCATGGCTGCGGTTTGCCACTGCCCTTGCTTCTGCGCGAGACGCAATGCCTGATCGTACTCGTCTAATGTCTGCTGCATTTTGCCTCGGCAACGATCTTGTTCAGCGCGCATTAACGCAAGCCAATGGCTAAAGTTATCGGGCTGCCATTGCGCCCAAATTTGATAGCGCTCAATTGCGACGTTTAATGAGTCCTCGTCTAACTGTTCTAGCTGACTTAATGCCAACGTACGAAGCCCTGGCCAATGTGCCATCGGTAATAAACCTTGTACTGACGTATGCTCAATATAGCGTTCGCAGAGTTCAAGCGACTTTTGCACAATAATTCTATCGTTACCGACCAACCCTTCAATCATCCTCATGCAACTGAGGATAGCGAGTACTTGGTGATTATGATGGGTTTCGGCTTGAGCTACATGTTGCTCAAAGCTACCGCGAAAATGTCCGATACCACTCAATCGATACATGACGCCCAAAGCGCCGGTCATCAAGTCGACACCCCAAGTATTGCCGCGCTGTTTCGCGTATTCCAGATAGTGCTCAACGCGCGGTACCAGCTCGGAAAGTGGCTCACCGGATAAAAACCGGCAATACGTATCATGACCAAAACCATATACCGCATACTGCAAATTACCTGACTGCTGACCGCAGCGGTACGCTGCCATATAGTCATCACTCGCGATACGTTGGGCCCTAAACCAGTGACTTAAGGAGCTACCCATCATCAAGAAGCCCATACTTTGTGAGCTCGTATCACCCCGCTTGCGAGTCAACTGTTCAGTGACGCCGTACAGCGATTTAATGCGTTCGCTATCAGCCAGTTGATGATTAACCATAAGGCCACCGAGCGCCGGTAACGTATAACCAATGGCACCATTGACGCCATGAGCGCTCATAAGCTTAAATTGCGCGATGACAACACTTGACCATAGACGTGGAAATGCACGATAACAAGGTGGACCCACGGCTATCAGCAATGCGAGAATCACCTGTTGCTTTTCGTCGGTCAGCACTGACAGATGCTCTAAATCATTAAAAGAGAGACTGTCGACTGAGTCTGATACGCTGCAACGCAGCGCTGTCGTATCTAATTCTGTTTCCTCGGGCAGGCTCACATTAAACAATGCAAGTCCCTCACGCGCTACATCGACTGCCTTTTTGTAATCGGCACTTAACGTCGCTTGCTGTACCCACTTGGTATATAAGTTCGCCTTATCAAGTAACGAGTGGGTATTGCCTATCGCTTGGCGGACAAAATACTCAGCGCGCTCAAAGTTCGAGTTGAGGTACTCAAGTTCACCACGTTCAGAATACACTTGGTAAGCCAGTTCGGGGTCTACCGACCATAAATCATGGAGGCATGGGTTTTCATGCATGCCCTGACGCAAAATTGTTAAGGCCTCGGCAAAAGCCCCCGCAGAAGCGGCTTTACTGGTAGCGTTGACTACTAGCCGGAGAAAATCTCTTTGTTCGTCAGCGGTATCAATAAACTGTTTACCACGGTACAAGTGGTTAACGATACGGATTGAATAAGCCTCTGAGTGACCACTAACCTGCTGTAAGAGTTGTGTGCCTAATTCATAATGCACCTTGGCGAGATCGATGGAATCAAGTGTTCGGTGTGCGACTTCTTGCACTCGGTCATGGACGAAACGGAAGGTCATATTAGATTCATCCATGCTCGGTGTCGTTATGTCAGCTTCGACGACAACAAATTCCTCATTAATTGCTGGCAATAGCTGTTTTAGAATCACTGCAGGCGGCTTTCCCGTCAGTCTGGCTAACGATGGCATATCAAACCGAACGCCGATGCACGCAGCTTGAGCGAGCAGATATTGAACCTCAGCATGCAAAAGTTGAAACCGCAGCAGTATGACTGAAAAAATATCATCGACGGCGTCTAAGTCATTAATTGCATCCATTCGCCATTGCCAGCCTGCTTCTGGCTGATACTGAAGCAACCCCTTTTGGCTTAAAGCTTTTAACAACTGCCACACCATGAATGGGTTACCACGGCTGTGTTGATACAACCAATTAGCGAGCTGTTGAAATTGACTCGTTTCGTGTTGAACCTTTTCCGCGAGTAACAAGGAAATATCGTCGACAGATAATTCATCAAGCCGAATATGCTTAAGTGAAATCACATTAGCGCGTTCAACTTCTTGAATCGCAATACTAAGCGGATGCCCATTGTCGACCTCATTTTCACGCAGTGAGCCAATCAGTAAAATAGGTGCTCGACTTGGCTGGGTGAGTACCCATTCTAATAATTCGACTGACGCCTGATCGGCCCATTGCAGATCATCTAAAAAGATGACTAACGAACAGTCAGCGTGCTCAAAAACCGAGAGAAAACGACGGACTGTTTCATTAAGTCGCTGTTTTAATTCTGACGACGGTAAATTAGCGTGTTGTGGTGCAATAGCCGAATCCGAAAATCCAAGACTTCTTTTAATATCGGGCACCCAACTCAAGAAAACAGCCAGGTAGTCAGACATTGCTTCGGCGAGCCAAGCTCGCCATTGGGTACGCTGGTCACTCGACATTTGCTTAAAATAGCCCGCGAGTGACTCAATCGCTGACAACCAACCAGTGTATGGAACACCACGGGTTGAGTGCTCATACTTTCCCGAAATAAAAAAAGCATTGTCGGCTGTCATTTGTGGATAAAGATGACGCACCAATGATGTTTTACCTAAACCCGAGCGACCCTTGATTAATACACCGTGTGTTCCACCCTCGCGGCTCATACTGTATTTTTTTTCAAGTAGCCGAAGTTGATTATCACGCCCATAGAGCGAACCGATTCGCTCTATCTCGCTCGCAAATCCTAATCGCGAAAGTATGCTGATATCATCTTTACGTTGTCCTAATACCACTTGGCGTACTGTCGCTAAGTCGTGCGACAGTGCATCCACAGTTCGATAGCGTTGATACGGCTGCTTAGCCAACAAACGTGCAACGACCTCTGCCAGAACCGCAGGCAATTGAGGATTAACTTGATTCAAACGCTTGGGGGTTGCGACTAAATGCTGGTGGACCAGGCGCGCGCTTGAATCAGCGATAAATGGATACTTTCCAGTGAACCAATAAAATAAAACCACACCAAGACTGTATAAATCACAGCGTGCGTCACCCACCGCTTGTGAACGCCCGGTTAACTCCGGCGCTACACACCTTAACGAAGTAGCATTCTGCGGAAGCGGAAACCAAGGTGTGTGGATAAAACGAATCTGCGTCGCGGTCGACAAATCAGTGACTATGGCATTTTCATGGGTAACGTAAAGAATACCGGGACTGATAGTACGATGGATTATACCATTCTGATGCGTGTGTTTTACCGCGCTGACAATACGCCCCGCGATAGTGAGTGCATCAATCAAATTATCCCAGCGTAGCTCGTCGAGCCAATCTCCAGGCGGCAAAACAAGCCCATGTTTGTCTCCGCTACGGTAAAAATACTTAGAGTTAACAACCTGTTGCCATCGGTTATCGTTTTTTAAACGCTCTTCCGCTCGCGGCTCAGAGTTTAACTCAACACGCTTTAACCAAATTGAGCGCTGGTTATCCCGTTCGATACAATCAAATAAGATGCGCTCATCGAGCTTTCGTGTTGAGTGTGGCATTCGTGACAGAGATCCTTTTTGTCTTAGTTCCCTAAATATAGATAAAGAAATGCATCTTTACAGTTTAATCTTTACAAATACGTAGGGATTCGGCTCAACGATTAATTTTTTTTGATACAGCGTTCAACAAAACCGACTTTCGACTGACCACTAGAGTGAGCTTTTCTTTTGCACGCGTCACGCCCGTGTAGAGGAGTTCTTTTGTCAAAACAGGGGAGTCGTGCTGTGGACTAACAAGCACAGCATGGGAGAATTCCGAGCCTTGAGACTTATGTACTGTCATCACATAAACTGTTTCGACATGATTCAATCGGCTCGGTAATACCCACTTTATTTTGCCATTTACATCGGAAAATGCGACACGCATTTGACCGGTTTCCGGCATTCTAAAAGTTAAGCCAATATCGCCGTTATTTAACCGTAGCCCATAGTCGTTCTTGGTCACCATAACAGGACGCCCCTCATACCAACGATCCGCTTCCACTCCCAAAACGTCGCCGACATAACGGTTTAATGCGTGAGCCCCCCAAGGTCCATTACGTAATCCGGTTAACAGTTGAAATGTCCCATATGCTTTAAGCACTGCTGCAGTGTCGCGCTGTTCGGCAGGGGCTTCGCGCCAAGCCTCGAGCGCAGTTAAATAATGCGAAAAACCCTGCTTTATCAATGCGTCAAAACTATTCTGATGATCGTGTTCCAACATGAGCCACGTGACAATGCTAGACTCATGATCTGACATTGGCGCAGCACTGAGTCGCTCGATCGTACGTATATCCTGTTCGTTAATTGCGTTAGCAACTTCTGCAATAGCCTGCTCAAAGCGCCGTGTTTGACGCAGCATCACTACGTGTTGCAAGCGCTTTGGTCCACTCTCATCTTGATAATTGGCTAGCGCGTCGCGTTGTATGGTGTTACTTACCAAGCTGTTAATCGTAGCGGGCCAATAACGCCCCTTTTCTGCTCCCTCACACAAATTACCTAGAACAGCACCTGCTTCGACTGAAGCCAATTGATCTTTGTCACCTAACAGCACCAACTGAGCGTGGATTGGAGCCGCCTGTAGTAGTGCTGTCATCATCTCGATATCCAGCATCGACGCTTCATCAATCACAATCAGATCAGCTCGGACAGGGTTGTTATCATGATGTCGGTAGCGTCTGGAGTTCGCAATCACTCCCAGCAACTTATGTACTGTCGACGCTTCTACCTGAATATTCGCGAGTAACGGTTGTAACGCTTTCGGTAAATTGTTCTGCAATTCCGACAGGGCTTGGTTAATGGACTCACTGAGACGGGCTGCCGCTTTTCCGGTCGGTGCCGCAAGCTTAATTCGTAGCAATCGTCCATGTGTTTGCTGAAACTGCTGCTGTAGCGCAACAAGCAACCTCACTACCGTATACGTTTTTCCTGTCCCTGGTCCTCCGGTGATCACACTGAAACCACTTCGAGCAGCGTTTGCACAGGCTATGCGTTGCCAGTCCAATGCCTCCGTGGAGGCGCCAAATAGCGCATCCAAGGTCTGGTTAAGTTGATCTTCATTCACCTCAAGATGATTCTCCATTCGCATCGTGAGGTTTTGATTATTATAATGTTCACAATACCAATAACGGCGCAAATACAAACGCTCGCCGTCGCTATTATGAGTTAGAACCAGTGGACTGCTGGATGGGTCATCACCTTTAAGCGTAACGGATGTTCGCCAGTCTGTGTCAAACACACCCAACTCACTAAGTAACTGGCTCGGTGTGGTGACGTCATGTATTCGACCCGTTGGTGGTAACGCCAAACAGCGTTCAGGCGACGTTTTTAGATCGTCAAGCTTTAATGAGGTTAAGCCGCGACCCGCTTGATGCGACGTCAGCATGGCGAGCGCCAGCATAGCGGCATTAGTTTCTCCGCTGCGGAATAGAAAGTCGACCATGGCACGATCCAACGCGCGTATCCATTCATGCGCAAACCATTCATCTGCAACCCCGCGCAAGTAACTCAGTGCGTCATGCGACATCATGGTGCTCCTTTCCATTAAACATAACATCGAGTTCAGCAATGAGTTCATACGGCGGTCGAGCTCGATAAACACCCGCCGTTTCTGCGTGATTACCTCTTAGAAATAGATAGGCAATACCGCCAACATGCGTATCGTAATGATACTCCTCACCCAAACGTTGTTTAAGCTGCCGGTGCAGAGCGAGGGTATACAGCACATATTGCACATCGTAACGGCTTGCTAATATCTTATCGGTCATTGCCGTTTCGCTGTAATCGTCATCCGATCCGCCCAGCCAATTTGACTTATAATCAACAACAAAGTACTGACCTTGATACTCAAAGACTAAGTCGATAAACCCCTTCAGCATGCCGTTTAACTGAATGCTCTCCAAGCCCGGTCGTGACTGGCCTGGATGAATATATTGGTTGATTAACGTATCCAACTTTACAGCTTCAAGCTCACAGACTGGAAGCCAGAATTCCGGCTCAGCTTTATAGCTTGTAAGATCAGCCAATGCCGTGGGTTGAAAACTGTCGCTGAATACCATTGGCAATGCCAAGTAATGCGAGAGCCAATGACCTAACATCTCACGATATTCGTCCCATGCTTCGCCTCGCAGCTCTCGCTCAATAACTTCACTGACCAGTTTAGGCTTAGCCAGCACTGTCGAAAACCCTTCTATCGCGCACTGTTCAAGTAGGTTATGTAATAGTGTTCCTGGGGTCGCGCCTTTCGGAAATTGATGCAGATGACTGGGTAAATAAGTGATTTCTTCAGCTTCAATATCGGTCTCGCGAGTGCGGGCGTTTGCCTCCTCTAGAAGATTCATCTCGACCGCGGTTTGCGGACCTGACTGTGTATATTCATTAGCTGCCCGGTAACGCAATGCGCTGTAACTCGACACCCACCAGCGCTCAAGCAGTTGGGTTCTAGGCATCTCACGCGCGGCCAATGCTCGATGTTCAGCGGTTTGCTCGTGTAACGCTTCCAATGGCTCGTCGTCTTCCAGTTTGGAAACCACACTCACACCTGTCTGTCCCCAAGCTTCGCTCGCGGCTTTATACAGATCGTCAGTAAGTGCGTCGTCACCGAGCAAGTAAGCAAGCGGGTTATGCTCAAATTGCCCGACATTCTCGACTGCAATAAAGGTAGCGTGTTGTGCACGTGTCACAGCAACATAAAGTTTGCGCAGATCCTCAGCCAACAACTCATCTAACACACGCGACTTAGCGGAGTCGTCTTTTGACCAGAGCACCTGAACCTCACCCTGTTCGTCGTGATAAGTCATCGGTGGCTTAATACGATATTGTTCTTGCGGCGTGTAAGTTATAAAAGGCAAAAATACTAGCGGGTATTGCAGACCCTTTGATTTATGAATAGTGATGACTTTAACAAGATCGTCATCACTCTCGAGCCTAAGTTGTTGTTCGTCACGCTGCGTGCGACTATTCGCGCCAAAGCTCTGCCGCTCATAAACTTTCTCGGCAAAGTCATTAACCAACGCGGCCATCCCCTCTAACGCCATGCTGCTCTGTTGCAGCAGTTCCGCAATATGTAGCGCATCGGCCAATTTACGTTCGCCGTTGATTTTGTCTTGCAGTAAGGTTGCTGGCACCTGAAAGTGATGCATTAAACGATGAAGCATGGCTAAGACGCCTTGGCTACGCCATACTTCGTGAAAATCAATGAAGATATCGACCGTTCTTTCCCAGGTGTTCTCATCTTCCTGCAACCGAATTAATTCGGCCAAAGATAAATTCAACAACGGTGCCGCGACCGCAGTCTTCAGTGTGCTGGCATTTCGGGGCGCTGCACAGGCTTTTAAAATATAAAGTAAATCACGCGCAACCGGTTGCGCATAAACCGATTCTCGCTCGGATAAATAAACACTTTTAACGCCCCTTACTGAGAGCGCTGTTCGAATCGCATCAGCCTCAGCGAAGTTATTAACCAAGATAGCAATATCCTTGGCACAAACACGCTGCTGAAGAGCGCCTTTATCATCGTAATAGCCTGCCTGGGCGTCGTTAAGTAAATTAACGATCAGCTGCGCGTGATGATTCGCCAGATGACTAAACGCAGTGCTCTTTTTCCGCTTTTGCTCAGCACTCACACTCCAATAGAGCGCGGGTGCTTGCGCTAACTGCTGGCTTCGCAACCGGTGTCTAAATGTTGTTTTTACACCATTGGCGGATACGGGCTCAAAAGGCAGTTCATTGTCATCTGCACGCTTAAACAAAAAGGCGCCTCGATCCGATTGCTCTGCGCGCTCAAACAAATGGTTCACTGCTTGTACCATCTGGGTTGAGGATCGGAAATTGGTTGCCAAGCTATAGTGTCGTCCCGCTGTATCACGACGCGCTTTTAGGTAGGTAAAAATATCCGCATTACGAAAGCTGTAGATGGCTTGTTTGGGATCACCGATTAAAAATATACCCGTGTCTGGCAATGGCTCTTTTAGGCGATAAATACGGTTAAAGATTTCATACTGAACCGGATCGGTATCCTGAAACTCATCAACCAATGCGATCGGGTACTGCTGCCTAATGGTGGTCGCCAACTGCTCGCCGTCCGGTCCGCGCAGCGCATCACGCAGTCTTGTCAGCATATCGTCGTGGTTCATTTCAGCACGCTGGCTTTGTAGTGCAGAGAAGCGGGCGCTAACCCAATGCGTGGCATGGCGATTAATCAGCTCATCAAAACCGCGCTTAACCTGATGAACCGCTTCGAATTGAGCTCTGAACTGTGCTACCTCAAGCCAATAACCGGGTAGTTCGGCACCTGCTAACTTCTTCTCATGCAATGTTTGTAAATCGTTTTCACTGATCGTTCGCCAATTAGCCTCAGTGAACTTCACATCGGTTTGTGCATCACTCGCGCACCAGTCAACAAATTTTTGTATCTGCTTGGTTTTCTGCGCTACACCTTTAACCCCCTCGAGGTCGGCTAACAGGCGCTCAAATGCAGAACAACTATGTTGCTTGAGTGAATTCAATTCGCTCTGATAACGTTGTGTTGCAACACGTAATTGTTCGGCAATATCATCTTCAACCCGCGCCGTGCCTGCGTCATCCACGCGCGATAGCTGTGCCATAATCTTATCAGGGGTATCAAACACGGCTAACAAGGCAACCTGCGTTGCGCTATCACTTTGATAGATAAAGCGGCGGAAGTAATCCTCAGCGGCCTGCCGGCGGAGCTCTTCGTCATCGGTTTCAACATGTTGCGTAAATAAGCTTCCACTTGCGAATGCGTGCTCTTTCAGCATCGACTGACACCAGCCGTGAATCGTTTTTACAGCCGCCTCATCCATAGACTCGGACGCAAGCTCAAGCAGTCGCGCCAAATAATTGAGTGACTCACCTTTAGATTCGCATGCCACGCGTAAGTGCTTTAAAAACGGGTCGCTAGGCGCGCTTTCGACATCACGAAAATAGCGTGCCGCCTCAGATAGGCGTGCGCGAATACGGTCACTCAGCTCCTCCGTGGCGGCTTTGGTAAATGTCATCACCAGAATATTGCGCGGTAACAAAGGCGCCTCTAAGCCGGCTTTAGTTTGGCTATCAGCCCGCATACCGATAACGAGCCGAACATACAGCGCTGCAATAGTATACGTTTTCCCTGTACCGGCACTCGCCTCAATTAATCGGCTGCCCACTAAAGGGAAGTCTAAAGGGTTCTGTAATACCTGGCTCATGACTTTTTCCCTCCCTGTTTTTCGACGAACTCAAACATAGGGCGGTATATCGTATCGATAAAAGCTTTAAAGTATCGTTGCTCACGTATCTCATTAAACGTCGCTGCTGTGCGAGCGCAATACTGCGCGGTCTCTACCAACGGTTTACGCTGTGATGTACCTACCTCATAATATTCGTAAGCTGCAGCTTCAGCGGCTGCTTCATCACCTTCTTTACTCATCGTTTTTAAATAGGTTCGGGCTAAATCAAGGTGCATTGCTACCGGTTCGCGGTACGCTAATGAAATTAACTTTGTCATCGCTTCCAGCTGAAAGTTAACCACAGCAGGCTCAATGGCCGGCAACTTAAAGTGGCAGCCACCACGGGACACGATGTGTGTCACTGTTGGCTGCCGACTATTTAGCAGTAGGTGCCCTACATAATAGGGTGCGAAATGCTTCCACCCACTATCGGTAATATCGTCAGCCTTTTTCGCGGCGACCTGGCTTGCGGTGGTAATAATCCAAGCACACTGTCCGTTATCATCCCAGTGCAGCCCCTCGATTCCTTCCTCGATAGTGACGTTGTTGTACTCCACATCAATCCAATACGGCGTCACATTCTGACGAGTGTAACCCTCGGCGACAACTCGGTATGTTTCTAAAATATCTTCGGCTTGCTGGTGGAGGTGCTGTTGATGACGATCCGCTATCACCGATGTACCGACCGCGCCCTCTCGACGTATTCGAGCTAACTCGTGGTGCATCTGTTGCTCGGGTTCGAGTTCTTTACGTATCGCGTCGCGCGTTTTATCCACCACCCGCTGTAGCAGTTTCCATTCTGTCAACGCATCGAGTTGGAATGACTCGCGATCAATCGTTTCATCCGCATCAACCGAAAAATAAGTTTCCAATCGGCTGTTAAAAAACAAGCGCGCTGGCTCTTGCACGAAGCGTTTGATATCGTTGAGGTTTATCGTACGTTCATCCGATACGTCATCAGCGATCGCAACCGCATCTGAAGACAACTGATTCGAGCCGGAATCGTGCGCCTGCGCCCACTCACTCGCGTAAGAAAATACACGAGTACTTTCATCAAAATAAGCACGATTAAATGGCTGTAGCTTATGAGCGAGGGTGTGCTCACCCAGATCGCTGTGCCAGCCTTGCTGTAAATGTTCACGTAGTTGTGCAACCAATACCGAAGGCGTGCGTTCGCTGTTATCTCGGGCGCTAAAACCTACCCAGCTTACGTAAAATACGTCACGAGCAGAGAGTAACGCCTCAAGAAACAAGTATCGATCATCATCACGCCGTGAACGGTCACCGGGCCGATAGCGTGATGCCATCAGGTCAAAATCAATCTGACTCGTATTTCGCGGATAATCACTCTCGTTCATGCCTAATATGGCAACAAACTTAAATGGAATGGCGCGCATCGGCATCAAGGTTGCAAAATTCACAGCGCCTGCAAGGAAGCGTTGGTTTAAACTGTGCTCATCGACTCGCGATAGCCACGACTCTCGAAATAATGCGATGTTAAGTGCTGTTTCGTTATCCGCTTCATCTACATGCTCGGCGACTTGATATAGCTGGTCTACGATTTGGTTTTTCAACAGCGCATCATTAGCCTCTTCAGTGTCGAAAAAGGTGTCGATGAGCCATTCCGCTACAGGTACCCAATCTTTATAGCTACGCGCTTCTAAGGAGCGACTCCACCAGCGTTCCAACTGCTCAATGAAATAGCCAAAGCGACCGACTAAGTCGGCGCCTAAACCACCAATATCGGCATAAGCAACAACGCCTTGCCAATCATGTTCAACTTCGGCGTAACCAATGCTATAGCCCGCCATCATGCGTTTTATGGCAAACCACCAACTATTAGTTTCGTCATCATCTGGCATGAAAAATAATTTGCGATGATGTGCACTCAATCCCCAGCGACCACCGGACTCGTTCATCCAAACGCGCAGTTGCTCGATGTCATCGTCATCAATAGCAAACTGCCGCTGAATTGCCGGTGTGCCGAGCAAAATCAGCAGGTCCGTTTGGGTAAACCTAAGCTGATCACTGGAAAGTAATAGTTCTAACGCAATCAATAGGGGCGCTCGGTGACGCGACGTTTGATCGGCAATCGTATAAGGAATAGCGCGTGTATCTTGGCTGTTACCGTCACGCGCATACCGTCCAAACACGGCATCAATATAAGGCGCATAGGTATCGACATCGGGCAACATCACCATAACGTCTCGCGGTTTTAAGGTGGGATCGTCAGCAAAGGCAGCAAGTAAACGATCATGCAACACCTCAATTTCGCGTTGTGGACTGTGACAGATATGAAACTGGACCGATTGATCCTGCACTGAAAGCGGCGACCAATGTTGCTGTGTTTCGTGCAGCGGCCTCAGGTTGAGAATGTCATCTTGCAACTGTCCTAGCACATGCTCGGTGGCATGCGATTCAAACAGCTCCAGTGTCATATGACCCAAGTCGGCCTGCTTTTGAACCGACTCATCATATAAGTCGAGTAGACGAATGTAGTCGCGGCCCTGTTTACCCCACGACGCCAGCAAAGGGTGAGCAAGTTGATGCAACTCTTCGTCATTCCACTCCAACGGCATACCCGGTTTGTGAGCTAACCGCGACTTGGCTTTGACCACCTGTTTTAACTGTTCTTTTCCATCGACAATATCGGCCCAATAAAATTTTGACGGATTATGCACACACAACACGATCTGGCTGAGATGTTTTAAGGCATCGAGCACTTCTAACATTTGTTGAGGTAAAGACGATATCCCAAACACCATAATACGAGGTGGTATCGTGGCGGGGCGTTGATTTAAAGCGCGTGCCGATTTAATAAATTGCTGATGTAAGGTGGCGCGGTTGTTCCACAAGTGTTCAGCACCAATGTCGTTTGCTACTCGACGCCATAGCTCAGGTTGCCAAGCATGCTCATTAGCAACAGGTTCGTCGTTATCGAGTACATCACGCTCGTTTAACCAGTTATCTAGCCAATCGGCACGATAGATAGCGTACTGATCAAATAAATCCGCTAAGCGTTCACTTAACTGATACAGCTTGCGATTATCAAGATCATCAGCAATATAGTTTTTTAGCGGCGCGAATCGCGTATCTTGCTCCAGAATATCGGGGAGTATGCGTAATAATCGCCAGCTCAAACGTGCTTTATCAAAAGGCGAGGTACGTGGGATATCATCGCCTAAGACCGCTCGATAAGCTTGCCACTGAAATCGCGCAGGCAGGGTCACATCAATCATCGAAGCAATACCGGCGTGTTGTGCGAGGTTAATTTTCAACCACTGTGCAATACCATTGCTTTGCACCAATATGGTTTCTTGCTCAAGTGGTGCAAGAGGAAACCGCTCAATAAAATTAACTGCGATATCCGTTAAGTCTTCTAGCCGATGACTATGTGCAACAATGAACCCTGGCGCTTGGTCAGCCAAACTCAACTCCTTTTACCCTTTCACTAAAGACAACGCTTTGCCTATCCTAGGTCACTTCATGTCTAATCGATAGCGCTTTTATCACGACATTCATTGATTTAGTGGAAAAAATGATGATTTTTCGTGCAACTTTTGTAATCTTAAGGCAGTGTTAACAAAATACAAAAACTCAAGAATAAATGTCAGCATTTGATCAACTGCTCTCGAAGCTCTCTACCCGCTTAATTAATAGTCAGGGTTCAGAAACATCCCAATGTGTTTCTGAGGTCATTGCTGCCTATGGTGATTATTGCCAAGCGGATAGATGCTACATTTTTGAGTTTAATGAAAATCTCTCAGCGATGTCGAATACGTTCGAATGGGTACGCGAGGGCTTCTCACGGCATATTGACGATCTGCAGAACGTCGGACAACACGATTTGCCCTATTTTTTCGCCACCATGCGAAATGACTTTCGATTTGTATGCCCTGACATATCGCTCCTGCCTGACACCGCTAAAGCAGAGCGCGACGAGTTTGAACGTGAGCACATTAAATCGGTATTGTGCATTGGCCTAGTGGCAAAAGGACGAATACTAGGATTCGTCGGATGCGATAAGGTGCGCCAACAATACCATTGGACTGAGGAAGATATTCAGCACCTGAGTTTAATTGCTGACATGATTGCGAACACCATCGAGCGTGAACGTACACATGCCGCGTTGCTTGAGACTAAACGCGCGCTTGAGTTAGCCAACCAACAATTAACTCAGCAAGCCAATATCGACGGCTTAACCGGTGTTGCCAACAGACGCGCACTCGATGAGCGTCTAGCCGACGAAATAAGACGCGCTAAACGGCAACAAACGGGTATCGCAGTCTTACTATTGGATATCGATGACTTCAAAGCCTATAACGATCATTTTGGTCACTTAGCAGGTGACGATGCACTCAAAGCAGTTAGCCAAAGCTTAGCTCAACTGGTTAAACGTGGAACCGATTTCGTTGCTCGCTATGGCGGTGAGGAATTTGCCATTCTGATGTCGGCGGCCAATGCGAGTAGTGCGTTGAAAATGGCAAATAATATTAGCGAACAAATCAATCGGCTTGCGATTACGCATCCAAAATCACAGTGCGCAGACATACTGACTGTCAGCATTGGTGGCTATTATGAGCCCCCCATTGCAGATTCTGAACTTGTTAAAACCAGCAAGCGTTTGATTAAAAATGCAGATACAGCCTTGTATCGTGCCAAGCTCGCTGGTCGCAACTGTATTCGCTTTTATTGACGCTGTGACAGCAGTGATTGCCATGCCTCACTCAATGCTTCTTCTTCATGATTATCACGAGCCTTCACTAACGCATCAAATTGCTGCTGCGCACCTTGACGAGCATATAACTGCGCTAAGCGGTAACGCGCCCAATCGGCACTTGGTAACGATGCATTAGGCTTGTGCAGCGTTGCAATATCGTGAAGGTAATTTTTTAACGCATTCGCACCGTCAGCGGTTCGTGACTCCGAAAAAATACTCGTCCGAGCAAATTGGTAATACCCCATCAGTCGCTCAGGTAGCTGTTCAGCAGACATCATCTTTTCAAATAGCTGAAACGCGTCTGCCCATTTTTTCTCTTGTTGAAGAACAAGACCATAATGGAGCTGAAATTCATAGCGTTCCGGGTAACCAATGTAACTTTGCTTGATAAGCGCTCTTGCATGCGCTTCGCCACCTCCAACGATACTTGGAGCATTTCGGTAATAACCGACCAGCCCCATAACCATCATCGGATTACTGGGCTCCAGCTCGACTGCCTTTTTGAAAGCTTCAAGTGATTCATTCGCGTAACTGAAGGCACTAAAAAAACTATTACTTGCCTGTACCGCCATGACGCGCCCATGCCAGAACCAGGCATTAGCATCCGTTGGCTTGTCCCGAATCCATTGCTGAGAAATTGTCTCAGCTTGGTCATATTGCTCCATGTTCAGCAATTTCTCGATGTCGCTCCTTTGCGCGTTTGAGCAACAACTCCAAAAGAGTACTATCATGAAGATTATTTTTTTCATATTAGACTCCTTTGCGCGTGTTTAAGGTTTCATACTTTTTGCTGTAGAAATAAATCGCAACGCCACCCAGCACACCGGGCATAACCCAAAACAGTAACTGCCACTGACCGATATGTGCCAACGCATGCCGCGCACCAAAGGCAAAGAAGGCCGTGTAGACCGCGATACCTGAACCACACATTGAGCTTAAATGTTCAATTAACCAACGATTGCTCGCTACGCTTTGCGAAAATATATAAGACAGCATTTGATAGCCGTTAACGATCCCTAGCACAGCAAAAATAAAATGTAAGTAAGGACTTACCAATGCGTGTTGTGCCATTAATACACCCTGCACAAAAAGCACACTGGCAACGACCATTAATAACACCGGCATTGCAACATAGTGCCATTTTCGTAGCGGTGCTCTATTTCCTTTCGTCTGCAATACTCGGTTCGCATGATGAATGGATGTAAAGGTCAGTAATGACAGAAAAAGAAGCAACGTCCAAAACATGCGTACCGTCGCTAGGGTATCTTCTGGCGAGGTCGATTGATTAATCAACTGACCCTTAAAGTAGGTTGGAGCCACAAGTACCATCACCGACATCACTAAGGCTGAAATGGCTAACACATACATCGTGTAGGTGTAAAAGCGCCCATACTTACGGTGGTTGAAACTGCCTTTACGGGCCACCATCGGGATGACAAATAGAACCATAGCCAATGCACCTGCTAGGATATGCGTATATAAAAGAAAGGAATGTAATTGCAACATGGGTGTTCTCCGTCAGTTCACTGATTGAAAGCTTAAGCAACTCAAGCGCTCTTTGTGAGTGACAAAGGTCATGACTTAAAAGGTGACTTTCGGCCTATTTCTAAAGGAAGATATTCACGGCATACTGCCAATATGAACATTGCAAAATACATTTCACATATCACACATCTGGGCGCTGATCGTTGGGCAGGTCTGCTCACTTGGCTGGTTGTCTCGGCGACCTCGGTTTACTTTACTCACCGTCAAGGTTTGCTACCTTGGAGTGCGATTTCAACTTACGTAACTGGCCTCGCATTGATTGGGTTTATCGTTTGCTTTAGTCTCGCCACACGACAAAAGCCATTCACATATGAACCCCATACTCGGTACGGGCTTATCTCTCTACAGCTAGCCTGTATTTATTTCCCCTTCTTTTTTATCCCGCATAATTATGTCGCGATTCTGTTAGTGATCTGGGCCGCGCAGTTGCCCTACTTTATGTCGTTGCTACGTGCAGTCATACTCATGGCTGTTTTATCGATTATTTTTGGTGTCATTTATCACGTTCATTGGCAACAATCAGGCGCTTGGCTCAGCGCCGTTTTATTTTGGACGTTTGAAATTTTTTCTATCGTGATGATGACGACCCAACTAAAAGAGCAACAAGCCCGCGAGCGAGAGGAAGCAATTAATCGTGAGCTTCGCGCAACACAGACGCTACTTACTGAGGCGAGTAAACAATCTGAGCGCACCCGTATCGCTCGAAATATCCATGACTTAGTCGGACATCACCTAACAGCCCTCACTATTCAATTGCAAGTAGCCGAACATAAGTCGGAAGGCCAAGTAAAAGCACTGATTGAGCGCAGTCAGCAAGTGGCCAAACTGTTACTTGCCGATGTCCGCGAAGCGGTTAACGATATACGCAGCACGGCTGCAATCGATGTTAAAAGCGCTTTGCTCGCTTTACAACTCAACAGCCAAGAAAAGCAGGTCACTTTTCGTATTGCAGACGACCTTATCGTGACTGATGTTGCTACGGCCGAGACGCTATTACTGATTGCAAAAGAAGCCATTACTAACTTTTTCCGACATTCCAACGGCAACACGCTGCTTATCGAGCTATCGAGTCAAAAAGATATCGAGATGCGAATCGCTGATTCAGGCACAATAAAGCGACCATTGCAGCCCGGCAATGGCCTGCGGGGCATGGCCGAACGCGTCAAAGAACTAAATGGGCAATTAAACATTAATGAACAGCCAACGTTAACCATCACTGCAACACTGCCTAAGGAGCAAGCACTATGATCAAGGTGCTACTTGTCGATGACCAAACGCTTATTCGACAAGGATTAGAAAGTCTGCTCACCATAAGTGATGCGCTGACGATTTGTGGGCAGGCGAGCGATGGTGAGGAAGCCATTAACGTGATCGACTCAGTACAACCGGATGTCGTGCTGATGGACATTCGTATGCCGCGTATGGACGGCATTGAGGCGACAAAGCGCCTGTGCCAGACACATCCTCGGCTACCTATATTAATTCTAACGACCTTTGATGATCACGAATTAATTATTAAAGCCATTGCAGCAGGTGCAAAGGGCTATCTACTTAAAGATGTCTCTCTAGAAACGTTGGTCGATGCGATTCGTACACTCGTTAATGGAGGTACCTGGCTACAGCCAGCGATTACCGAACGTATCGTGAACAGCTTAAACCACAATAGCGCTAAGACCACTCCCACATTGGTAGAGCCGTTAACCGATAAAGAACTCGCTGTTCTAAGACTGATGGCGGCAGGACTCAGTAATCAAGAAATCGCCGATAGCTTGTTTAAATCGACTGGGACGATAAAAAACCAAGTCTCGTCGGTTATGGCTAAACTGGGCGTTCATGACCGCACCCGCGCGGTACTCAAAGCAATTGATTTGGGTGTTTTATAGGCTTTCGTTAGCCAACCGACCTCCTCAGTTGCTAATATTAGCTAAAACCTACGCAACCTATTGGGAGATATGGCTAAGCCAAATAAAAAAGGTCCCGTTCGCACCGTACAGATTTCGTGTTTGCAATGTAAAACCACCTTATTTAAATATCGCAAAGGTGGCAAAGGTGCACTGGTCAAATGTTTTATCGAACGGATAGTCGAGGATCACACGCAAACCCCATGTCACTGCCCAGGCTGTGGGCAAGAGTTCGCGCGGGAAACGATGATTCGCGGCACACCCGCGTATAAAATGATTGGCGGCAAAGTCCATATGAAATAAAAGATGCACATACCTGACGCTTTAAAATCTGAATTTCACTCACAATTAGATACCGCCTCCGCGGTTATTCACCGCCACCAACAACCCAATCTAAAAAATGAATTGGTGCAACTGAGCGAGTATGCGCAAGAAAGCGATATTCGCGACAGCTATGGACAGGGTGGCATTGTCAGTGAGTTTGAAAAGCAAATCTGCGAATTATTCGATAAACCTTCAGCGCTCTTTTTACCAACCGGCACACTCGCACAATGTGTCGCCATGAAGTGTTATAGCGAAACCAGTGGCAAATACGGCGTTGGTTTGCATCCCACGTCCCACTTACGACTCCATGAACATGATGCGATACAACAGTTGTGGGGGCTATCAATACACTCTATGGGTGAAGCCCAGCGCTCGCTCACGGCGGTCGATGTCGCCACGCTTAACCCGGAGCAAGTGACTGCGATTATTGTTGAGACGCCGATGCGTGAAATAGGCGGCACCATGCCCTCTTGGGATGATCTGCTTTCGATGCGCGCATGGTGTAGTCAGCACAACGTACGTATGCACTTAGATGGCGCCCGTATTTGGCAAGCGACCGAATATTACCAACGCTCTTTGGTGCAGATAGCGGAGTTATTCGACAGTATTTATGTCAGCTTTTATAAAGATTTAGGCGGTATATTTGGGGCCGCTCTTATTGGTACCGATGAATTAATGGAACCTGCACGTGTATGGTCACGCCGCGCCGGTGGAAATCCCATTACACTGTATCCTGAGGTGCTTTCCGCTCGCAAAGGGTTAGAGAGTTATCTGTTGAAGATGCCTGATTTCGTTGAATTCACTAAAACCCTGACGGACTTGCTAAGCGCCGCTGGCTTCGAAATCATTCCCTCACAGCCCAAAGCGGCTATGTTTCATATTCGTCTCCCATATAACGCGACAATAACGGCTGAAAAACTTGTTCATTATGCCCAACAACAGGGGATCATCGTGTTACCTTTACCACGAGCCGAACATGATGAAAAGGCTATTTGCGAGGTTTCAATCGGAACTCAGGCACTTAAACACGCACCTGAGTTCTGGGTTAAGCATCTATCCGCCTGTTTCTCATGAACGCTAATTTTTCTTAGCGGAGGTTATTGTGTCGAGCGTGCGTAAGTAGTCTTTCGCAAACCCCTTCACGCGCGCTTGGTTCATAGCCTCTGAACCTAAGTGGACCTGCTCCAATGAATTCGCTGCAACATCAAGCTCTTTACTCAGACGCGCCAGCGCAACTTCCAGCGTATAGGTAATTTCATGCACTTTGGCTAAATCCTGAGCGGTCATTTCGCCTTCCGTTAGAGATTTAAGCTTAGCGTTATATTCATCAATATTAGCGAGCGCTTGTGCTAAGTTTTCAGACGGCTTCGGCTTAAAGTGTTGGTAGCTTTGTTGTTGCGCTAGAGCGCTGCCAGTCATTAACACACTACAAGCTGCCAAGATATAAATCAGTTTTCGCATAGAACAGTCCTCTTACTATTTTTCCAAAGTATTCAAATAATCAATCGGTATGACACATTTTTATGTAATCATAACTGCTAATCTTTAATTTGTATTAACTAATAAGGTACGTTCACATGCGTCATTTTGTTTTCGCGTTTATCGCCTTACTGATCACCTCACCTGTGTTTGCACAGCAACAGGCTGCAGCGCAACCAGAGGAACCGTTACAAATTGCTGTGCGCGTGAACGCTCCGTTTGTGATTGAACAGAGTAATCAGCAATATCAAGGCTTGGCGATTCAGCTATGGCAAGATATTGCGGATCGGTTAAACGTCAATTATGAATTATATCCATTGCCTCTGGATGAGGTTATCAACGGTGTCGAACGTGGCGACTACGATCTCGGTCTCGGTGCACTCACCATCACATCGGAACGCGAAGCACGATTAGACTTCAGTCAACCGTTTATCAATGGCGGTTTGGCTATTGCTGTCCCCGTCAATAATGAGTCAACGTGGTGGGCAATGACTAAACGCTTTGTGTCGTTTGATTTCCTATACATTATTATGATTTTATCGCTGGTGCTCTTTGTCGCTGGGGCGTTAGTTTGGTATTTCGAGCGCAAAGAAAATGCTGAAGAGTTCTCTGCCCAGCCACTAAAAGGCTTGGGGTCAGGCTTTTGGTGGGCCGCCGTGACCATGACCACCGTGGGTTACGGTGATAAACCCCCCCGCAGCTTGGGGGGACGAGCAGTCAGCCTGATCTGGATGTTTACCTGCGTCATCATTATTTCGAGCTTCACCGCAAGTATCGCTTCGTCGTTGACCGTTTCTAAGTTTCAGTCAAAAGTATCCAGTGTTGCA
>MDTG01298410.1_pt1 | contig 24295 bp, 23 predicted proteins | sample 811421 | NCBI WGS metagenome assembly MDTG01 (sample SAMN05326645, study PRJNA326480) | marine metagenome | isolation source: seawater | place: Pacific Ocean: South East | collected 2011
CAAATTGCTGAGCGCTTAAAAAATCCAGCTAAAGCGATTAAGTCTTTAGACCACCGCTTTAGCCGGTGGTTTTTTTTTGAAATCAATCAAAATAAAACCGGGTATTTGAACTATATTGTACACCTGACATATCGTCGAAGTACTAAAAAGGAGAAAAAAATGACTAAATTTAAACACCCAGAAACTATAGGCTTACATGGTGGTGAGTACAGAAGTGACCCAACTACAACTGCGGTAGCCGTACCTATCTATCAAACGAGCTCATACCAGTTTAAAAATGCTGAGACTGCAGCTAATTTATTTGGCCTAAAAGAATTTGGTAATATTTATACTAGAATAATGAACCCTACTAACGATGTGCTGGAAAAAAGAGTTGCTGCCTTGGAAGGTGGACTTGCGGCAGTAGCTGTCGGTTCGGGTCAAGCTGCATCAGCTTTTTGTGTTCAAAATGTATGTCAAGCTGGAGATAATATAGTATCCTCTACAGATCTTTACGGCGGAACAGTCAATCTATTTAAAAATACTTTAAGTATGCAAGGTATCGAGGTTAGATTTGCTGATCCGAAAGATCCAAAAAATTTTGAAAAATTAACTGATGATAAAACTAGGGCTTATTATGGCGAGTCATGTCCTAATCCTTATCTAAGAGTTTTTCCAATTAAAGAAGTTGCAGATATTGGTAGAAAAAACGGTATACCTTTAATTATTGATAACACATCTTCACCTGTAATTTGTAAACCTTTAGCTCATGGTGCTGCAGTAGTGATGCACTCATTAACAAAATATATTGGTGGCCATGGAACTTCAATAGGTGGCATAATTGTTGATGGAGGTAACTTTGATTGGGTAAAAAATGCAAAAAGACAACCTTTGTTTAATGAACCTGATCCAAGTTACAATGGTGCTGTTTGGGGTAGAGATGTTCCAAAACTCACTGGAGCTAATATACCTTTTGCAATAAGGGCAAGAGTTGTTTTATTAAGAGATTTAGGGGCACCTTTAGCTCCTTTTAATGCATTCCAAATTATTCAAGGTTTAGAAACTGTAGCATTAAGAATGAAACAACATTGTACTAATGCTGAAAAAGTTGTGCAATTTCTAGAGACAGAGAAAAAGGTAAAAAATGTTATTTATCCAACAAATCATCAAGGGGAAATTAAAGAACGTGCAAAAAGATACATGCAAGGTGGATATGGCTCTCTAGTAGGTATGGATGTAGGAACTAGAGAAGCGGGAGCTAAGTTTATTGATAATCTTAAAATGCTTTATCATGTTGCAAACATTGGAGATGCAAGAAGTTTAGCAATTCACCCAGCTACAACAACTCATAGTCAGCTAAATGATAAAGAACTTTTAGCAGCAGGAGTTACACCTGGTTATGTCAGATTATCAATTGGTATTGAACATCCTGATGATATCATTGCAGACATAAAACAAGCTTTGGCAGCATAATAATTTATAAGCCCTACTTTTTTTTAAGTGGGGCATAAATTAAGATAATTATTTTTTAATAGGTCTGAAAAATGAATTGTAATTTAAAAACTTGGTTTTTGATTTTTCAACAATCATTTTTTTTGTTTCTAAAATATCTTTTTTAATCGCAGCGCAAATTTCAGAATTAGTTGACTCTAAAAAGGCTACACATTTTTCTTTTTGATTGTTAGGATTATTCTGGTTTACATATAAAAGAGCATGTTCCGTTGGGGACAATCCTGTTTGTTTTTTCACGCCAAGACTAATAGCCGAGGAAACTGCTGATTGAGCTAACTTACCTCCACTAGCACCTGAAGAAACCGGTCCTAATAAGGCGATTGATTCTGCGCAAGAATTCAAAATAAACAATAACGATAATAAACTTAATATTTTTTTCATAATTTATTAGTCTGCTATAATTGGTTCGTATATCTGCTTCCTTTATAATTAAAAGGTAATTATTAGCGCAAAATTTTTATCAACACAACTAATAGTAGCAAATAGTTTATGTTTTCGAGATAGTATTTTCTAAGGACTCTTTAATTTAAAGACTTTATTTTAGATTTAGTTAAGATTAATTGTTTTTTTACAATATAGCAAATTTCAGAATTTGTTTTCTCAAGAAAGGATAGGCATGGTTCTTTATTTTTTTTTAAATTTGTTTTTTCAGCATAATCTTTAACATGCTCTAACGGACCTTTGCCTGTTTGCTTTTTAACTCCATAGCTAATTGCAGAATTTAAAGATGATTGAAGTATTTTTCCATTAGAAACTCCGCCAATTGAAGGACCAAATAAAGCGATAGACTCAGCGCAACTGTTTAGTAAAAACATAGTTGACAATAAAACTAAAATTTTCCTCATGTCCCCCTTCTAAATTATTTTTAGATTATTGAATTTAAGTAAACATAAAAACAATAAGTCCGACCATTATGAGTATATCAAATACAACCTATAATGGAATAAATTATTTTATGAAATTTCTCTCAAAGGCTTATTATTTAAGCATCCATCAAGGTTTTCGATCATTTGGATGTAAAATTTAGTGTAATTTTCGGCTGTTACATATCCAACATGGGGCATTAACAAGGCGTTTGGAAGAAATCTTAATTTGTGGTCTTGAGGAAGTGGTTCTTTATCATAAACATCAAGTCCAACCCCAGCAATTATCTCGTCCTTTAAAGCTTTTACAAGATCATTTTCATTAATTATTGGTCCTCTTGAAGTATTTATTAAAAAAGATGTTTTTTTCATTAATTCTAATTCTTTTTTAGTAATTAAATTTTTATATCTATCACTTAACACTACATGAATTGAGATAATGTCAGCGTTTTTTAATAAATCCTCTTTACTCATAGGTAAAACACCTAATTCATTTGCATGGGAAAGATTAAGATTTTCACTCCAAGCGCAAACTTGCATACCAAAAGATTTGGCAACTTTCGCAACCTGAGTTCCAATTTTACCTAAACCAATAATTCCAAGCAATTTACCTTTTAATTCAAAACCAATTGTTGTTTGCCAATACCCTTGGAACATATTATCTATTTCTTGTTTCATATTTCTAAAAAGACCCAGAATCAGTGCCCAAGTAATTTCTGCTGCAGGATTAGAATTTATATCCGTTCCACAAACTTTGATTCCCCTCTTTTTAGCAGCCACCAAATCTATGGCATTATTTCGTAAACCAGAAGTCATTATGTATTTAAGTTTAGGCAGTCCCCCAATAAGTGTTTTAGTAATCTTAGTTCTTTCTCTCATGACAAAAAGAGCTTCAAAATTTTCTAGAGCAATAATTGCTTCGTTTTCATTAATAAAATGTTCGTTAAATATATGAAAATCATACTTACCTTTATATTTTTCAATATCAATTATTTGTCTGAAAGCATCTTGATAATCATCTAAAACTGCAATTTTAATCATTAGTTTTCCTATTTGATAAATAAATACCTGATACTATAAAAGCTGCTCCAATAAAATGGTATAATTGAAATTTCTCACCGAAGATCATGATAGCCATTAATGCACTAAACAATGGCATTAATTGTATAAACATAGCAGATCTATTTGGACCAATTAAAACTATGGCTTTCTGCCAACAATAATAAGCAGCTATAGCGGGAAAAATAACTACATAAAGTAAAATTAAGATGAAAGCTTTATTAATCTTTAATTCTAGTCCAATTGATTGTTCATATAAATATTGTGGCAATAAAAATACCAAACCTACTGAGACCATTAGCTGAATAAAAGTAAATTGAGATAGTTCAAATTTCTTCTTTTTTAATAAAGTAGAATATAGCGACCAACTCATCACACAAACTATCATCCATAAATCACCTTTGTTAAAGTTAAGAGAAACTATTTTTTGAATATCTGCATTTGTAATAATAGTGCCAACTCCTAAAATTGATAAAACTAAACCTAATAATTGAAATAAATTTGATTTTTCCACTTTCATTAATGAAGATAAGATAATAACAACAGCAGGTATCGCTGCTAACATTAATACAGCATTTATTACTTGTGTAAAATTAAGTGCAAAATATACTACAGAATTAAAAGTGCTTATTGTGATAATTCCCATAAAACTTATCACCATAAAGTTTTTTCTAATATAATTTTTTTTTTTTAGAATTTCTTTGTATGTAAAAGGAATTAAAAGAAACCATACCATTACCCATCTTAAAAAATTAAGTGTAAGTGGTGGAATCTCAAATAATGTGGCGAATTTCCCTACAATAAAATTACCAGACCAAAATAATGTTGCAAGCACAAGTAAGACGTAAGCTGGATAATGTTTAGACAGACTATCTCCTAGTTAAACCTCGAAGAGCTATAAGGAGATAAATCTAGATTAGTTTTTTCTCCGGCTGCAATTCCAGAAATAATTTTGCCTGTAATAGCTCCTAAAGTCCAGCCTAAATGATGATGACCGAATGCGTAAATTATGTTCTTATTTTTTAATGAGGGCCCTAATATGGGTAGAAAGTCGGGAAGTGTTGGTCTAAATCCCAACCATTCGTCATCATAATCCCCTAATTGTGGTAAAAGCTCTTTTGCACAATTAACGATATACTGTATCCTCTTTTTAGAAGGAGGATTATTTAAACCTCCCAATTCTACAGTGCCAACTGCTCTTAATCCTTGATTCATTGGAGTCATGCCGAAACCTCTATCTAAAAATATTACAGGTCTTGAAATTAAATTATCCATCTTTTTAAAATGTACGTGATAACCTCTTTCAGTATCTAACGGAATACTTTCTCCTAATTGATCAGTAAATTTTTTTGAAAAAGCGCCAGATGCAATAATAGATTTTTCAAAATTATAATTTTTATTTTCAGAGTAAATAGTAGTCTGATCTTCATTAATTTGTTTTATGCCCTTAATATTTTCTTGTATAAATTTACCACCCCTTTTTAAAAACAGCTTAAATATATTTTTTAAAATCCCATGTGGATCTCTAGCATGCATAGCACTTTCATAAATTACTCCTCCGTCAAAAACTGGATTCAGGTTTGGCTCAAGATCTAAAATTTCTTTTTGAGTTAAAAGTTTTTGTTCAATACCTAAATCATTTCGTACTTTTATTTCAAGCTCTCTACTTTTTAAATTCTTATTGGTCCAAATATAAATAATACCTTTTTTTTCAACTAGATTAGAGGTATCAATTTCTTTAAATATTTCTTCATAAGCATCATTTGATAAACTTAAAATTTGATGCATGTATTTTGCTGTATGAAGCATTGACTTTTTATTAAATCTTTTCAAATAATGTAGAAACCATGGAATCATTTTTGGAATGTAATTCCATTTTAAAGCTAATGGTCCATAAGAACTAAAGAGCATTTTTGGCACGTCGTATAAGACGTCTGGTCTATTAAATTGTAAAACTGCATAAGGAGAAAAATGGCCAGCATTTCCATATGATGCGGGTTGAAACTTTTTAGATAGAGGATCTAAACGATCAAAGATTGTAACCGGTATTCCTTTTTTAATTAATTGTAATCCTGTACAAACACCTTGAATGCCACAACCAACAATACCTACTGATTTACATTTATATTTTTCCATAGGAAATATATAAAGCAAACTTTGATAATTTTGTAGTGCGGTAGATTAGGCTAAAAATTCTTTTTCTTTGTTAACAACTGTTTCAGAACCACCATTTTCCTTAGGTTTTTTTTCTTCTTTTGTTTTACTAAAGAGAAAGTCTGGAGCGAGTTTAGATTTTGTTCCGTGAGTTTTCTTAATGTATCCATCAATATCAGCACCGTTTTCTGTTTTTAAATTATTTCCAAATTCTATATCACCTTTCACAGTACCAGTGCTTCCTATAATAACTTCTTCACCTGAAATTTTTCCATCCATGTGACCATGTATTTCAATTCTATCGCCCTCTATTGACCCTGTAATTGAACCTGTCTCTCTGATAACAATCTCTTTTGAAGTTACTGGTCCTTTAATTAAACCTGCCACATCTATAGCTCCAGAACTATTAATTGTTCCTTCAATGCTTACTGTCTCACTGATTAAGGATCTTTCAGTATCTTTGATTTTATTTTTCCTGTCTCCAAACATAATTTTTAATTATCTAATCATCTAACTGTCGTCTTTACAAGGCTTTTTAAAAAAAAGTTTAGACCATAATAGGTCTTTTTTTATTAGTTAACTGGCATATCTTTGTAAACTTTACAAGACATAGCGATGCCTAAACCCAACATTATAGCCATCATTGATGAGCCTCCATATGACATAATTGGCAATGGAGAACCTACGATTGGTAACAACCCAAGAACCATGCTCATATTAACTACAACGTAAACAAAAAAAGCTGATGCAAAACTGTAACAATACAATTTTCCAAAATTACTTCTCGTAACACTTCCAATTTTAGTTATTCTTTGAATAATAACTCCGTAAAGGACTAATATAAATATTGAACCAAAAAAACCAAACTCTTCAGTAAATAAAGTAAATATAAAATCAGTGTGTTTTTCTGGTAAATAATCCAAATAACTTTGAGATCCATTCAAAAAACCTTTCCCAAAAAGGCCTCCAGATCCTATGGCAATTTTTGACTGTATAATTTGATATCCTGCGCCTAGAGGGTCTTTCTCTGGGTTTAAAAATGTTAAAATTCTTGCTTTTTGATAAGGCTTTAAAAAAGAAATGGCGATTGGTAATAGTGATATAAATATTAGTGATGAATAAGCAAAAAATTTAGCTCTAACGCCTGCTAGCCAAGCAACAATTATACCTCCTGCAGCAATTAATAACGAAGTTCCTAAATCTGGTTGCATTATTACCAAAAGAACTGGCGCAATCAAAGCTACTATAGGTAAAAATAAAAATTTTAATCTGTTAACATTCTCAATAGAAACTCGATGATAATATTTAGCCAAAAATAAAATTAACCCTACTTTCATAAGCTCTGAAGGTTGAAGATTCATAAAATAAAAGTTCAACCACCTTTGTGAACCTGATGATGTAAGTCCAAAATATTTCACACCTAGCAGTAATATAAAAAATACAAAGTAGATCAAATAGCTAGTACTGTGCCAAAATCTTATCTGAATAAAAGATAATATTATGAACATAATAAAAAAAACTGAAAATCTTAAAATATGACTTTTTGTGTGGTATTTGAACTCCCCACCATCAGTCGAGTACATTGCGAACATACTAACAATTCCTAAAATTAAAATACTTATAATCAAGACATAGTCTAAAGACACGATTTTATCTCTGAAACTAAGTGAAGATTGAATTGATCTTGGTTGAAACATTAAATTAGTTTTCCTGGTAAGTTGTTTATAGATTTTCTCATATCATGACGTTGTAAAACTTTTTTTATAATTTTCTTTGCTATTGGTGCAGCAGCTTTACTGCCAGATCCACCATGCTCCACAACAACACTAATCGCATACTTAGGATCTTGAACAGGAGCAAAAGCAACAAAAAGTGCATGGTCTCTACTTTTATAGTCTAAACTTTCTTGTTTTACCTCGGCCTCTCGTTGAGCTTCTGTAAATCTTTTTATTTGAGACGACCCTGTTTTCCCCGCAAACATAAATTTTTTATCGCTGTGTCTTGAACTGTAAGATGTTCCTCCTGGTTCATTAGAAGAAGAATACATAGCGTCTTTGATTATCTTAATATTTTCTTGATTATCAAATAAAGGTTTTAAATTAAAATTCGAAACTAAAAGATCTTCAGGTAATGGTTTATCTGGATTTTCATTTTTAAATCTTAAATATTCTTTTAAATTATTATTATCTTTATCGAATATGATTCTTGGTTTTATCTCGAACCCACCATTTGCAATTTGAGCGGTCATTAAACAAAGTTGAAGAGGGGTACTTTGAAAATAACCTTGTCCAATACCTGAGTGCAATGTCTCTCCTAAATACCAATTTTGACCTATATATTTTTTTTTCCAAAGAGTGTTAGGAACAACTCCAGATCTTTCTTCTATAAAATTATTAAGAACCTTTTTTCCTAAACCAAATTTTTTTGCCGTTTGAGATAATCTATCAACACCTAGTCTTTTGGCAACTTCGTAAAAATATACATCACAAGATCTTTTAATAGCTGATCGCATATTCATTACTCCATGTCCCTTTTTTTTCCAACAATGAAACTTTTCTCCAAATAATTCTATTTTTCCTTTACAAGTAAAAGTATTTAGTGGTCTTATTATTTTGTTTTCTAATGCGCTAAGTGCAACAATAGTTTTAATTGTTGACCCTGGAGGATATAAGCCTGCAATAGCTTTATTGGTAAGTGGTTTTTTTTTATTTTTAAGTAAATCATTCCAATAATTTTTGGAAACACCATGAACAAACTCATTTGGGTCAAAAGTAGGTGCAGAAACTAGAGAAATAATGTCACCATTATATATGTCCATAACGCAAACAGATGCTGCTTGGTCTTTTAAAATTTCAGTAGCAAATGTTTGAACCTCTAAATCTAATGTAGTTCTAAAGTTTTTGCCTGATTGTCCTTGATCAACTTGGATTTGTTTAATTCTTTTTCCATAAGCATTTACTTCGTACCTTTGAAAACCAACCTTGCCAATTATTTGTTCATCAAGTCTTCTTTCTAAACCAGTTTTACCTACAGCGAGACCAGGTACCGACATATCTTTTAAATATTTTTTATTAGCCAAGTCTTTAGCGCTTACTTGAGAAACATAGCCCAAAACATGAGCAGAAGAATTATCTTTATAAACTCTAGCAACAGATACGACTGGCTCTAAACCCTGCAACTCATGTAAAAATAAATTAACTCTTGAAAATTCAGACCAATTTAAATTATCTGAGATAATAATTGGATCCCAAGGTTTTTGTTTTGCAATTTTTTGTTTAAGTGAAAAAATTTTTTTATCACTTATATTTAATATAGTTTTTAATCTAAAAAAAACCTCTTCAATACTTCTTGTATTTTCTGGTATTAAATGAATTTGATAAACCTGTTTATTTGATGCTATTTCATTATTAAAATAATCACTAATTATTCCTCTTTCTGGCGCAAGTTTCCACTCTCTAAATCTATTTTTGTCAGATAAGGTTTTATATTTTTTACTTTCATTTATTTGTAAAGAAATCAAACGACCTAAAACTCCAACTACAACAACTGCTTTACTTATTGAAAGAAGGAACATTCTTCTACTAATTAATTTAGATTTTATTACAGTATTTCCTGAACCAGAGCTAAACATTTTTCCCTACTAATATAATTGAGTTGTAAAAAGTAAATAAAAACCAAAAGAAAGGAAAAAAAATTAAAGTAAAAAAAGTATTATAAGATATCTCTATTAAACTTATTGAAAGTTCAGAAAAATTCGTGATTAATATAAAAAATATTAAATTAGAGAAGAATATTCCGATAAAAAAGGTAAACCAGTCAGTAGTAATTCGAGTATTTACCGTCATATTTTTAACATAAGAAGAAACAAAATATACAACTAAGTAAGCAATTGAGCTTATTCCTAATGGATTGCCCATAACCACATCATTAATTAAACCAGCAAAAAAGACGTGACCACTTCCAAGTACCTCAGGTCTCTTAAGGCTCCAAAAATAAATGATTATCAATTGTAAATTAAACGATAAAATTTCAAAATAATTTTCAAAATGACTATCTATTTCACTTATAGAAAGATAATAAAGTAAAATAATTGGTCCTAAATTTATTAATTTTTTGATATAATTGAAATATGTCATCTAAAAATCTTTCTCTTGTTTAGAAATATCTATTTTTACAAATGAAAGTTGACTAGACTCTGAAAAAAGTTTTACTGATCCGTCATCCGTTGTGGTTCCAATTGGTGAGCCTGGTAGGAATATGCCATCCTTACCTGAAGTAAAGACATCTATACCCTCCTCAATTAAATAACCTTCGGGTAAATATTCTAAAATAGGTTTATTTTTCCCAATGCCTTTTAGTATTGCTTGAACTCCATCATCACCAAAAGTTACTGGTATCCTGCTATTTAAATCATTTAGAAGTAAAACTCTTGATGAGAGATAGTTTGTTTCAACAACACGTCCCACTAAATAATCTTTATCAAGTACGGGCATTCCTTTTAAGACGCCTGATTTTGATCCTCTATTAATTATAATTGATTTTAAGTATGGGCTACTTTTATCAATTAAAACTTTAGAAAGTATCATGCTTTCTTTTTTAAGATAAGACTCTTCAGACTCTAAGATTTTTTTTAGATTTTTATTTTGATTAGATAAAAATTCAACATTAAGCTCTTTTTGTTTGTAAATCTCTAACTCCTTTTTTAATCTTTCATTTTCCTCCTTAATATTAAACAAATTTGTAAAACTACCAGTTGCTTGAGGAATAAATCTCGAGGGGGATGACGCCACTAGTGAAACCCTATAAATAGCATCATTTATTATTGCTCTAATCGGTTTCATAAACTTAAAACCATAGACATCAAGGAAAAAAATTATAATCGCTAAAAAAAGTAATGAAACGATAGAAAATTTTTGAGCAGCCCCTCTTTGTAAAAGGGCTGAACGAAACGCTATACCAAAATCATCTCTACTTGAAGACATTTATCTTTTTAGATAAATTAATATTCAGATAACATAGTTGAAAATAATTCTTCATTTTCCAATGCTCTACCAGTTCCAACTGCAACACACGATAGCGGGTCATCTGCTATAGTAACAGGTAAACCTGTGTCTTGTGATATCAATTTATCAATATTTTTTAACAATGCTCCACCACCTGTCAAAACCAATCCCATATCTATTAAGTCAGCAGATAGTTCTGGAGGGGTGTTTTCTAAAGCTTCTTTAATTCCACCTAATATTTGATTTAAAATTGGCATTAACGCTTCACAAGCATCTTTTTCTGTAAGCTCAATTTCTTTAGGAGTTCCTGACCTTATATCTCTACCTTTCATTAGAAATGTATTAGGTGTTGATGGTATAGCCGTTCCTATTTCTTTTTTGATTTTTTCAGCTGTAGAGTCTCCAATTAATAGGTTAAGTTTTTTTCTCATATAGTCTATTATTGATCTATCTAAAGCATCTCCTGCGACTCTCAATGATTTTGAATAAACCACTCCACCCAATGACATCACAGCTATTTCTGTTGTTCCGCCACCTATGTCAACTACCATTGAGCCAGTTGCTTCTGAAATCGGAAGTCCTGCACCAATCGCTGCAGCAATAGGTTCCTCAATAAGCTGAACTTTTCTCGCTCCTGCAGCAAGCGCAGAGTCTTGTATCGCCTTTCTTTCAACAGGAGTTGAACCTGTTGGTACACAAATTAGAATTCTAGGATTTGCAAAAGCATTTTTTTTATGAACTTTTTTTATAAAATGCTTTATCATTTCCTCTGTAACAACGAAATCAGCAATAACTCCATCTTTTAATGGTCTTATGGCTGAAATATTACCTGGTGTTCTACCTAGCATAGTTTTTGCTTCATCTCCAACAGCCAAGACTGACTTTTTACCACCATCTTCAATTACAGCAACAACTGAAGGTTCGTTTAACACTACACCTTGATCTTTTAAAACAACCAAAGTATTCGCTGTCCCAAGATCAATTGCCATATCTTGTGACCATAACGATGATAATCCTGATAAACCTTTAAACATTTTTTTCTCCTTATATTTGAACGCTCAGACTTGGATCTGGCGCTGTTTTTTCTCTTTTAATGATTAGTTTATTTAATGCACTTAAATATGCGTTTGCCGATGCAACTAATGTATCTGTATCAGCTGCTTGACCAACAGTGGTTTTACCTTTTTCTTCAATTCTTACACTTACAGTAGCTTGTGCATCAGTACCTTCTGTAACTGCATGAACATTATATAAAAGAAGTTTTACGTCATGAGAGTATAGTTTTTTGATACATTTAAAAATAGCGTCTACAGGACCATCACCTGTTTCAGATGCGCTTTTAATTTCTCCAAAAACTTCTAAAGTCATTTCTGCTTTTTGTGGTTCACCTGTACCTGCAAATACTTTAAGAGATTTTAATTTAATCTTGTTATCCTCTTTAACCAAACTATCGTCAACTATTGCAGCAATATCTTCGTCATAAATGTGTTTCTTTTTATCAGCTAAAACTTTAAACTTTCCAAAAGCAGTTTGTATTACATCGTCAGTTACGCCGACATATCCTAAGTCATTTAGTTTATCTTTAAATGCATGTCGGCCTGAATGTTTACCCATAACTAGTGATGTTTTATGTACGCCAACACTTTCTGGTGTCATGATTTCATAGGTATTCCTATTTTTAAGCATACCATCTTGATGAATTCCTGACTCATGTGCAAATGCGTTTTTACCAACGATTGCTTTATTAAATTGAACCGGAAATCCAGTGGCATTCGAAACTACTTTTGATGCCTTACTTAAAAGTTTTGTATTAATATTCGTTGTATAAGGCATAAGATCATGCCGTGTTCTCATAGCCATTACTACTTCTTCTAAAGCCGCGTTTCCCGCTCTTTCACCAATTCCATTTATTGTGCATTCTATCTGTCTTGCTCCAGCCATCACTCCAGCCAATGAATTCGCTACAGCTAAACCTAAATCGTTATGACAGTGTGTTGAAATAATAGCTTTATCTATATTAGGCACTTTGTTTAATAAAGTTTCTATAATCTTTTTAAATTCAGATGGAACAGTGTAACCAACTGTGTCAGGTATATTAATTGTTTTAGCTCCTGATTTAATCGCTAACTCTACCGACTTACACATATAATCCATTTCTGTTCTCGTTCCATCTTCACAAGACCATTCAACATCATCTGTAAATTTTCTTGCATATGAAACGCTTTCTTTAACTGCGTCTAATACCTCTTCGGGAGATTTATTTAATTTATGTTTCATATGAAGTGGGCTAGTAGAAATAAAAGTATGTATTCTAAAATTTTTCGCATGACGTAGAGCCTCGTGACACGCATCAATATCTTTTTTAGTTGCCCTAGCTAATCCTGCTGGTATAGATTTTTTTAAAGTCTTACTAATTTCAGAAACAGCTTCAAAGTCTCCTGGGGACGCAATAGGAAAACCTGCCTCTATTATGTCAACTCCTAACTCATCAAACACTCTTGAAATTTGAAGTTTTTCTTCTAAGCTCATAGAAGCTCCTGGAGACTGTTCTCCATCTCGCATAGTTGTATCAAAAATTATTATTCTATTTTTATCACTCATATCTTGAAAAGCTATATTACAAGTAAAACGAGAATATGCAATAATTAAACTATACTTGGTTTAAATTTTTGCTCAGATTGGGTTAATTTTTGTCTTTGTCTACTAATTTATTTTTACCAATCCATGGCATCATTGCTCTGAGCTCTTTTCCAACCTTTTCAATTGGATGATTAGCTAAATCTTTTCTCATTTTAAGAAAATTTTTTTGACCGGACTTATGCTCATCCATCCACTGTTTTGTAAATTTTCCTGATTGAATATCTTTGAGGACTTCTTTCATTTTTTCCTTAGTTTTGTTGTCTACTATTTTTTTGCCTGAAACATACTCTCCGTATTCAGCAGTATTTGAAATTGAATAATTCATGTTTGCTATACCACCTTCGTAAATAAGATCTACTATTAACTTAACTTCATGTAATGTTTCGAAGTAAGCCATTTCAGGTGGGTAACCAGCTTCGGTTAAAGTCTCAAAACCATTTTTGATTAATTCAACTAAGCCCCCACATAAAACAGTTTGTTCTCCAAACAAATCTGTTTCACATTCATCTTTAAAAGTTGTTTCAATAATTCCAGCTTTGCCTCCTCCTACTGCAGACGCATAAGATAAAGCTAATTCTTTAGCTTTTCCTGAGGTATCTTTATGAACTGCCATCAAGCAAGGTACTCCTCCTCCTTTTTGATATTCACTTCTAACTGTATGTCCTGGTCCTTTTGGAGCAACCATGAATACATCCAAATCTTTTCTAGCATTAATTAAATCGAAATGAATATTTAGTCCATGGGCAAAAGCTAAACTTGTACCTTCTTTCATTCTTTGCTCAATGTGATTTTTATAAATTTCAGACTGAAGTTCGTCTGGTGTTAACATCATTACAACATCTGCCCATGCTGCTGCGTCGGACAAAGACATTACTTTTAACCCAGCATCTTCCGCTTTTTTTTTACTTGATGAGCCTTCTCTTAAAGCAACAACGACATCTTTAACACCGCTATCCTTTAAGTTTAACGCGTGAGCATGACCTTGGCTACCATAACCAAATATAGCAACTTTTTTTTCTTTAATTAAATTTAGATTAGTGTCTTTGTCATAATAAGTTTTCATTAATTATCCTTGGTTAACTAAATATTTTGGCCCCTTTTGTCATTGCAACAGAGCCTGTTCTAGAAGTGCTTATAAGGCCTAATCTTTTTAAATCAAGAGCTAATTTATCTATATCAGCTCTTAAGGCAGTTACTTGAATTACAAAAGATTTTTTCGATTTGTCCAAAACTATTGGGTTATATTTTTTACAAAGTTTCTTAACTTTTTCCTGTTTTTTTGAATTAGCTAAGACCTTAAATAAAGCAAGTTCTCTGAATAAAATGTCTTTATCATTTCTTTTAAAATCAGCAACTTTATGAACTGGTACTAGTTTTTTTAATTGTAATATAATTTGCTCAATAACTTGAGGTGTTCCCTCCGTAACAATCGTTATTCTTGAAATATGTTTTTTTTTATCTACTTCAGCAACGGCTAAAGACTCAATGTTATATCCTCTGCCTGAAAAAAGCCCTGCTATTCTAGCCAATACACCAGCTTCATTATCTACCCAGACAACTAGTATTCTTCTCTCTACTTTTTCAATTTTACCAGGAACACTGTAAGCTGATTTAGATTTTGTCATTATACAAGAATTTTTCCTTCATCTGAAATTTCTCCTTCTTCTTCAGGCCCTAAAATCATTTGATTATGTGGTTTACCTGATGGTATCATTGGAAAACAGTTTTCAGATTTGTCGACAACACAATCAAAAATCACAGGTTTGTCTACATTAATCATTTCTTCTATCTTGCTATCGAGCTCATCAGGGGTTTTTGCTCTTATACCAACGCAACCATATGAATCTGCCAATTTTACAAAATCTGGTAAGGCCGCAGTGTAACTTTCTGAATAATTTTTCTCATGTAATAACTCCTGCCATTGTCTCACCATTCCCATGTACTCGTTGTTTAATATAAATATTTTAATTGGTAGCCTATATTGAACAGCAGTAGACATCTCTTGCATAGTCATTAATACCGATGCTTCTCCAGCTATATCAACAACCAACTTGCCAGGGTTTGCTATTTGAACACCAATTGCGGCTGGTAAACCATATCCCATTGTGCCTAGCCCTCCAGATGTCATCCATCTATTAGGCTTATTAAATTTATAGTGTTGTGCAGCCCACATCTGATGTTGACCAACTTCAGTTGTTATAAACGTATCTTTCTCTTTGGTTAATTCGTAGAGCCTTTGAACTGCGTGTTGCGGTTTAATTATTTTATTACTATTTATAAAATTAAGAGATTTTTTACTTCTCCATTTTTCAATTTGTTGCCACCACTTAGATGTTTTCTGTTTATTAGATTGTAAAAAATTTTTATTTTTTTCTTTAAATATTTTAATTAAACTTTTTAAAAGTTCTGATACATCACTTACAATAGCTAAGTCTACTTTAATATTTTTTCCTATAGAAGAAGGATCTATATCTACATGTATCTTTTTAGAGCCTGGAGAGAACTCATCAACTTTGCCAGTAATTCGATCATCAAATCTAGCTCCTATATTAATCATCAAATCACAATCATGCATAGCATTGTTTGCTTCGTAAGTTCCATGCATGCCAAGCATTCCTAAAAATTGAGGATCATCGCCAGGATAGGCACCCAAGCCTTGTAAAGTGGATGTAATTGGAAAACCAGTTAAAGAAACTAATTCTCTTAAATACTTACTTGCTATAGGGCCTGAATTTATTACACCACCGCCTGTATAGAATATTGGCTTAGATGATTTTTTAATCAATTCAATAAACTTATTTAAATCATTGCTTGAAATTTTTTTAGTAGCGTTGCCATTAAATTTTTTCTTCAGAGTATTTTTGACAAAACTATATTTTCCTTTTTTGAATTGTATATCTTTTGGAATATCAACTAGAACTGGACCGGGTCTCCCTGTTGTTGCTACTTCAAAAGCTAAATGTAAAACTCTAGCAAGATCGTTAACATCTTTTACTAGCCAATTATGTTTCGTGCAAGGACGTGTGATACCTGTAGTATCGCATTCTTGAAATGCATCAGTTCCGATTAAGTGCGTTGGAACTTGACCAGAAATACAAACTAATGGAACTGAGTCCATATATGCATCTGTTAAAGCTGTTACAGCGTTTGTTGCTCCTGGTCCTGAAGTAACAAGTAAAACTCCTGGCTTACCACTTGATCTTGCGTAACCTTCAGCAGCGTGACCTGCGCCTTGCTCATGTCTGGCTAAAATATGTTTTATAGATTTATGATTTTTTAATTCATCATAAATTGGAAGGACGGCACCGCCAGGATAACCAAAAATATATTCTACTTTTTGATCCTCCAAAGCTCTAAAAACTATTTCTGCACCACTAATTAATTTAGGCATAGATACAATCTAGCCTAGAAATAGTATCCGTCAAGTTTTAGCTGACAACTTTTAAAACTTTTTTTAAAAGAGTGGTAAAATCTTTAGAATAAAGCTTTTTCCAGTTCTTCATATGCCCTCTAGCCCAAGTATTTTGTCTTTTGGCATATTGCCTAGTTTTGATATTGATGAGTTCTTTACAAGAGTTAAGAGAAATATTTCCTCTTAAATAACTATTTATTTCTTGAACTCCAATCAGTTTATTTGCAGAAAGAGATTTACTTAAATTTAGTGAATTAAATGATTTAACTTCTTCGATACATTTGTTTTTAAACATATTGTTAGTTCTCGAAGAAATCTTTTTTAATAAATCATCTCTTGGGATATCAATAAATATCCTGCGTATATCGTAATTTATAAAATCTGATTTAGTATTTGTGGTCCAATCAACTAAAGATTTTTTTGTTTTTATAAAAACTTCAAATGCTCTTTGGGACCGCTGTGAGTCTGTAGGTAAAATTTTATTTTTAATCTTTGGATCTATTTTTACAAGTTTTTTATAAAATTTTAAATTACCCAATTGATTAAATAAATTTCTTACCTTCTTTCTTGTGTTTTTATCTATATTTGGAATTTTGCTAATTCCTTTTGTAATAGTATTAAAATATAAACCTGTTCCTCCAACAATTATGGGTATCTTTTTATTTTTATGACAATTTCTAATTTTTTTTTTTACAAATTTTAACCAATCGCCTGCTGAAAAATGCTTTTTTACTGAAATAAAGCCATAAAGGTGATGTTTAATATTATTTTTTTCATCTTTTGTTGGTCTAGATGATAAAATTTTAAACTCTTTATATATCTGCATACTATCCGCATTAATAATCTCACCATTTAACTTTTTTGACAAAAGAGTTGCTAATTTTGATTTTCCAGATGCTGTTGGGCCTGCTAATAAAATAATTTTTTTTGACAATTTAATTTAGTTTAACACCCAAATATGTTCTTCGATTATTATTATCTATAATAGATAGAAGTAAATTTTTATCACCTTTTTTTACTATTTTATCAATCACGGCCTTTAAATCAGAAGTTTTTGTAATTGATGTTCTTGCAGCTTCAATAATTATATCACCAATATTTAATTGGTCTTTAAGTGGACTTTTGCTTGAAATTTCTGTTATCACAACACCTTTTGTTATTTTAAGTTTTCTTGAAGCAATATCATCACTGTTCAAATCTCTAACGGTAATCTTTAAATTCTCAATTTCAACTTCTACAGTTTTTTTACTTTTAGGTTTTTTAGCTTTAAATTCTTCAGAAGATTCTAACCTACCCAGTTTAAGGTTTTTCGATATCAATTTTTTATTTCTCCAAATTTTAATTACTACATCTTTTCCAACTTTTGTATTAGCTACTACTCTTGGTAAAGTTCTCATCACATCAATTTTTTTTCCATCAAATTCTAAAATTATATCTCCAGCTTTAATACCAGACTTATCAGCTGGACTCTTTTCGCCTACACTGGCTACAAGTGCCCCACTTGGTTTTTTAAGTTCGACAGCTTCTGCTATTTCTTTTGTTACCTCTTGAATACGAACTCCTAACCATCCTCTTCTTGTTTCCCCAAAACTTATCAATTGATCTACGACTTTTGATGCGGCGTTTGCTGGTATTGCAAAACCAATTCCAATTGAACCTGATTGTCCAGGAGCAATAATTGCAGTATTAATTCCTACAACCTCACCTTTTAAATTAAAGAGTGGACCACCTGAATTTCCTTGATTGATTGAAGCATCTGTTTGTATAAAATCATCATATCTTGTCATTCCAATATCTCTATTTCTTGCTGAAATAATTCCTGAAGTTACTGTGCCACCTAAACCAAAAGGGTTTCCTATTGCAACTACCCAATCACCAATTCTTGCTTTATCAGAGTCTCCAAATTGTACAGGGACAAATTTATCTTTAGTTTCCATTTTCAACACGGCGATATCCATGTATGGGTCTGCCCCGATCACTTTAGCGTTATATTCTTTGCCATTAACTTTAATTAAAATATCATCTGCGTTAGCAATAACATGATTGTTTGTAATTACAGTTCCATTTTCGTTAATTATAAAACCTGATCCTAAGGACGATGCTTTTCTCTCAGTTGGACGTTGAAAATCTTTAAACATTTCTTCTAGAGGAGAGCCTGGAGGAAATTCAAATGGAAACTGATTAGATGTTGATTTTATTGTTTGAGTTGTTGAAATATTGACAACAGATGGCATTAATTTTTCTGCTAAGTCTGCAAATGAGTCTGGTGCAGATCTTGCTATAGCTAAAGAACCTACATTGAAAAAAAAGTATATTAAAAAAATTTTTTTTATAATCTTCATTTAGTTTTTTATATACCAGATTATTATAAAGCCTATAATTAAAAATATAACTCCAAAAAGTCTTAGTTTATTTTCTTCTGTATTCTTTATCATTTCAAGCATATTTTTAATTCTTGACGGGAAGATGGCAAGTAGCAAACCCTCTATAAAAAAAATTAAACCAATAGCTGTAAATAATTCGCTCATCATTGAGCTTAACTATCTTTTCTTTACGGCTGTAGAGATAGATTTTCCAAAAAATTTAAAGAATTCACTATCAGGAGATAGTACCAAAGAAGTTTCACCACCTATCAACGCTTTTTCGTATGCTTGCATAGCTCTGTAAAAGGCAAAAAATTGAGGATCACGACCAAATGCATTAGCGAAAATTTTATTTCTTTGTCCGTCTCCCTCTCCTTTCATAATCTCCGATTTCTTATTTGCTTCGGCTAGAATAACTGTAACATCTTTATCTGCCGTGGATCTAATTTTTTGGGCTATTTCCGCTCCCTGAGCTCTAAACTCTTTAGCCTCTCTTTCTCTTTCAGTTTGCATTCTTTTATAAATAGCCTCACTGTTTGCTGGTGGTAAGTCAGCCCTTTTAATTCTTACGTCAACAATTTCTATTCCGAAGTTTTTAGCTTCGGTGTTTACATCGTTTTGAATAATAGCCATTTGTTTCGCTCTATCTGTAGACAGTAAAGTTGCTAACTCTTGTTTACCTAAAACTCCTCTTATTCTTGAATTAATAATTGTTGAAAGTCTAGATCTAGCAACTCTTTCATTACCTACAGAAATATAGAATTTTAAAGGATCTACAATTTTAAATCTTGCGATAGCGTCAACTATAAGTCTTTTCTGATCTGCTGCTATAACCTCTTCAGGCGCATTGTCTAAGTTTAATATTCTTCTATCCAAATAAACTACATTTTGGATAAAGGGTAATTTAAAGTTTAAACCAGCTTTTGTAATAATCTTTTTAGGATCTCCAAACTGTAGAACAATTGCTTGACTAATTTCTTGAACAACGAATAAAGATTGGAAAACCACTACTCCAATTATTATTAGTCCTGGTATTATTAATTTAATTCCTCTCATTAATTACTACTCCCAGATTTTTTGAGCTCTGGTAAAGGAAGATATGGTACTACTCCTGAACCTGACTCTTTATCAATAATTACTTTATCTATATCAGCTAAAACTTTTTCCATTGTTTCAAGATACATTCTCTCCTGTGTGACTTGTTTAGCGTTTTTGTATTCGTTATATATCGCCAAAAATCTGCTTGCTTCACCTTCAGCTTTTGCAACTACTTCTTTTTTATATGCTTCTGCTTGCTGAAGTACTTGTTCAGCTTCACCTCTAGCTCTAGGTATTACATCATTTGCATAAGCTTCTGCTTCGTTTTTAGATCTTTCTCTATCAGCTCTAGCTGCTTGCACATCTCTAAATGCATCAATTACTTGAGCTGGTGGATCTGCTTGTTGTGTTTGAACTTGTGTGATTTGAATACCTGAATTATATTCATCTAAAATCTTTTGAGTAATCTCTTGTACTTCAACCTCAATGTTTGATCTACCTTCGGTTAAAATTGTTTGTATTTCATTTTTTGCAATTACTTCTCTCATAGCAGTTTCAGAAGTTGCTTTAACAGTCTCTACTGGGCTTTGAATATTAAACAAAAATTTACCTGCATCTTTTATCACCCAAAAAACTGAATAATTAATATCAACAATATTTTCGTCTCCAGTTAACATTAAACTTTCCTCAGGAACATTTCCAACTCCTGAAGATCTACCTGTATCGCTCGCAGGTCTAAAACCAACATCAACTCTGTTAACTTTTGTTACTTTAGGAGTTAAAACTCTCTCAAAAGGATAAGGAAGATGATAGTGCAATCCTGGTTGTGTAATATTAATAAATTTACCAAACCTTAAAACCACACCTTGCTCATCTGGTAAAACTCTATAGAGACCACTACCTATATAAAGGACAATTAAAATTATAAGTCCTAATATTATTGGTCTCGATCCGCCAGATTTTCCACCTGAAAATTTATTAAACTTATTCTGAAAATTTCTAATAACTTCATCTAAATTCGGAGGATCTTTTCTAGTTCCTGAGCCATTTCCACCTGGCGAGTCGCCTCCACCTGGAGGAGAACCCCAAGGAGATTGGTTTTTGAATATACGGTCTTTAAAGCTCATGACACTTTATATAGTGACTTTTTATGTAAAAACAAGTTAAGAAGGAGCGATATTATGACCGAAACAAAAGAAAGAATCAGTAAAGAAGCAAAACAAAAGCTTAGGCCTAAGCAATTTGTAAAAACTCCTATTAATGGAACAAAGTTTACACTTTTAATCTCTAGTGCAAAGGGTGGTGTAGGAAAATCCACAATTGCAGTCAATTTAGCCTTCGCTCTCCAAAATATTGGTTTTAAAATTGGTATTTTGGATGCAGATGTATATGGGCCTTCTCTACCAAAATTACTTAAGTTAAATGAGAAGCCAAAAAGTGAAGATGGAAAAGCTTTGGTGCCTGTAGAAAAATATAACGCGCAGTGTATGTCTATGGGTTTTTTAGTAGACGAACAAACGCCTATGATATGGCGTGGTCCTATGGTCATAAGCGCACTTAAAACTATGACACAAAAAGTTTTATGGAGAAATTTAGATATCATTATAATTGATATGCCACCCGGTACAGGTGATACTCAATTGACGTTCGCTCAAGAAGTTAAAATAGATGGGTCAATTATTGTTTCAACTCCTCAAGATCTAGCTTTGTTAGATGTTAGGAGAGGAATTCAAATGTTTGATAAAACTGGAGTAAAAATACTTGGTTTAATAGATAACATGAGTTTTTTCAAAGGTGATGATGGCAAGGAGTATAAAATTTTTGGGGAAGGTGGGGTGGAGAAAACTGCTAAAGAATTTAATAAAGAGTTCCTCGGTAAAATACCTTTAAATCAAGATCTAAGAAACTCATCTGATACGGGAGATCCTTTAACTCATTCAAATCCTGATCATGAGATATCAAAAATATTTAATGATATAGCAGAAAAAATTAAAAAAAATCTAAATTAATCATTTTTTTTCATATAAATAAAAAAACACGTCCATGTCTAAATCGATTTTATTATTTAGATAAGTTAAATGATCCAGGTCTGGATATCTAATTAATTCCTTAAATTTACCATTTTGGTTATATTCTTCGTTTATTAATGATAGTTTTCCATCTTTAAATTTATTTCTAAAAAATTCATGATTCATAGAAAAAAAATACTTCGATGTTTTATATATTAGATTTAAATAATTACGTGCACAATCAGGCTCAATTTCACCCAAACTATTTTTATTTACCATCATGTCTATGGAGTTTTCTTCCATTTTTTCAATCTCCCAGCAAGGCATAAAAATCAAGTTATAGTTTTTAATATTTTTCTGACTTAATTCATTCTCACCGTAAAGAAAGGTTTTTTTCTGTGGAAATGATTTTGATAAAAAATATGCTGAAAGGGTAAGAGTTTCAGGAATATCAAAACAAATTAACGAGGTTTTTTCGTTTAAATTTTTAAGAATATAATAATCAAAATAACCATAACCACTCCCTAAATCTGCTATAATATTTTGATTGATCTCACTCAAATATTTTTTAATAATTTTTGCATAAATATCAGCAAAAAAACTTCCTATAACTACAAAGTTATTCTTAATATATGCTCCATTTTGATTTCCATGTCTCGGAAAATTTAGTGAGCTAATGTCTTCTTTGTTCTGATTAAAATATTCCCAAAATCTTAAGTGTCCGCCAAACATTTCTGACTCCATAAAATTCTTTAAAAATATATTTTTTGAGTATTTCTGTATTAGATCTTGGCTTTCAACTCCAAGGTAATTTCTGTTTCCAAAATTTTGGATAAAATCGGTAAATTTATTTATATCGTTCTCTGTAAAACTCTCTTTTAAAAGATAAAAATCTTTATCGATATGGTTTTGCCATAAAGAAGAGGGTTTGTAAAAATCTTTTTGATTGGCTTGATTTTTCTTCATTATTTTGTAGAAATCAAAAATTCTTTTAATTAATTCTGGATCTTGAGACCTAGTAATATTATTTTTTGGTACAAATAATTTGCATCTTTTATCTTTTTTTAAAAATAGTAGAAAAAAACCTCTAAAATATGGATATAGTTTTTTTAATACGGTTGATAGAAATCTTTTCTCTATCAAAGCTTTTTTTATTTTTAATATAAAATTATTCACCTATAATGTTTTTAGACAGTCTTGTCTTTAAATTCGAATGCCTCCATTAACTCATTCCACTCTCTTTTCGACAAACCAGAATCATCAAAACTTATTGCTTTATTATTAACCATTTTTTGTATAACTTTTTTTCCTTTTGCGGATACATGTACTGCGCCTACTCTATAATCTAAAAATGCAGCATGAGTTATTGGAACCCATTTTTTAACAGTTTCTAGCATTGCGTCTGCATATACTCTGATTTCATATTGAGCATGTCTGTCAGCTCTTAAAAATAAAAAATTTAATAAATTTAATAAATCAGTTTTCCAGTACCATTGGGTATAAGAATTAAGGGTAAGATTCATTCTAGCAAGTTCACGAGCTAAACCAGCTTTTTTTTCATCAATAACTGTACCATCAAATCTCTCATTTAACATTGTTTCATAATTATCATAGGTTCTTGTTGCATCGTCTTTCAAAATTTTCAAAACTTCGTCAGCCTGGTCACCGGTGATTAAATCTCCTCTGCCCTGTCTGTTAATAGTTGATTGAGCGGATAACTGTTCTTTAGCTGGAATATAAAATTCTTTATCCAAAATAGAATACCTAGCTGAGTATTCATTTACATTCGCTGTTCTATGTCTAATCCATTGACGAGCAATAAATATAGGAAGTTTGACATGATATTTTATTTCACACATTTCAAATGGAGTTGAGTGCCAGTGTCTCATCAAATATTTTATTAGACCCTCATCAGTTGATACTTTTTTAGTTCCTTTTCCATACGAAACTCTAGCAGACTGTACGATTGAACTATCATCACCCATGTAATCGATTACTCTAACAAAGCCATGATCTAAAACTGGAATAGCTTCATAAAGAATTTTTTCTAATTCTGACGACGTTACCCTTTTAGTTTCATTTTTTTGAGTTTGTTGGTCTGCAATCTCTTGCTTTTGTTCTTTTGTAAGTTTCATTTTGAATTAATCTATTGAATCTTCTTATAAGTGTTTTATATTATTAAAGTTGGTTTTCCAACTATGACGATAAACGAATTTCGTAATAAACATTACGGACGTGGGGGCAGTACCCACCACCTCCACCA